>ERZ1034880.69-NODE-69-length-40759-cov-39.761105_pt1 | contig 40759 bp, 60 predicted proteins | sample MGYA00520630_ERZ1034880 | MGnify/ENA primary metagenome ERZ1034880 (study PRJEB33766, sample SAMN09781725) | gut metagenome | biome: gut microbiome | host: Homo sapiens | place: Madagascar | study: EMG produced TPA metagenomics assembly of the PRJNA485056 data set...
TCGATGCCCCAGCCTGCCTCGATGCCTTCGCCTGCCTTGATGCCACAGCCTGCCTTGATGCCCCAGCCTGCCTCGATGCCACTGCCTGCCTCGATGCCACAGCCTGCCTTGATGCCCCAGCCTGCCTCGATGCCACTGCCTGCCTCGATGCCACAGCCTGCCTCGATGCCCCAGCCTGCCTCGATGCCTTCGCCTGCCTTGATGCCACAGCCTGCCTCGATGCCACAGCCTGCCTCGATGCCACTGCCTGCCTTGATGTTGCCGGAAACCTCAAGCCGTCCAGCAAAAATGATTGATTTTTCGGTGAACAAATCGCCGTCGACCTTCCGGACATCATCCGTCCTGCCGAATACGCCAAGCAGCCATGACCCGTAGCCGAAATTCTTCTCCGCGCAGTAGTCCAGCAAATCTTGATACTCTACGCCCTCCGGATACTTTTCTTCCTGGAATTCTTTCAGAAAATCCCTGTATCCGGCTGCACATGCGCCTTTCTCCCGCAGGAGCTCCTTTGTAATTTTCATTTCATCCTCCTTAAATAATCTTCCTTACCGATAAATGCTTTGCTGTTCGTTGCATAGCCCTTGCCGTGCGCGGCCATGCCTCAGCTTTTCCTCTGCGGCTCCGAGCCCTTCGCATCCCTGCCGCCGCGACGCATTCCCGAGCTTTACTCTGCCGCTGCCAAACGTTGCTTAACTTTGCCCCAGCAAATCATTGCTTAGCACATCCGCTGCCTGTCAGAGCAAAGCGTGCGTTACTACGCCATTGCCTATCGTTTCTTCGGTTTGCTTTGCCGCTGCCAATCCTTGCTTTGCTTCGCCGTTGCCACGCCTAGCACCGCCAAGCCCTTCCGTTGCCACGCCTAGCACCGCCAAGCCCTTCCATTGCAAACATAGCATCCCATGCCCCCGCGGAGCCAGCCTATTCTTTGCCTTTGCCTCGCAGTCCATTTCGCAGCCGCGCCTTTGCGAATCGCAGCAAATCTCTACAGTGCCGTTGCCGCACATAGCGATCAATGCCGTTGCTGCGCCATGCGGCGCAAGGATGTGCAATTCCATTGCTACCAACGAACCGCCCAACGACACCGCGCCATCGCATTTATTCGAGCACTTCGTAGGCGAACCGCCCCTTTCCGGAGTTCCGCCACTGGCCGATGCCTCTGAGCCGACCGTAATCCAGCCACTCCAGGACGATATCCTTGTGTGCCTTTTCGTCCAGCATCGTAATTTCAAACTCGATCGTGCTGCCCGCCGGGATTTCCTCTGAGTTCGCAAGCGCCACGCGCTCGCCCTGCGGGGTCGGTGCTCTCAAAGGCCGCTGACACTCGCCAATCGAGCCGTTTACCTGAATCGGGATGTGCCGGGGCTCGACGAAGATCAGACCGTCGATGATCTTCTTGTAGGCTTTTAAGCCGGAGCTCTTCGTGCTCTTCACTCTGGCCAGCATGCCGCAGGCGTCCTTGAAGAAGCCCTTGATCTGGTAGTCATACAGCACCGGGCACCCGTTCGCGCGGGGGAAGACCGTCATGCCCTTGTCTGCCACCACGTCCGCGCCCAAAGCCGCGATCTCGTCCTCGATCGTGGTAGCGTCCGGCGCTTTGCTCGCGATGAAATCCCGCGCCACATTCTCATTGCTCGGCCACGTGCCGAGTACCGGCTCCAAAAATGTTAATCTGGCTTTCATTTGTTTCAATCCTCCTGAAATTTACGGCTGATGCCGTTTTCTCCGTTCTTTCCTCTGCGCCTCCCACTGATCAAGCACAGAGATGATAACCGGTCTGAGTTTCCGGGCGCTCGCCCGTCCGTTCAATACATTGCTGATGTGGCTCTGCGTCACGTTGCAGCAGTCTGCAAGATCGGCCTGCGTCATGTTCAGGTCATGCAGTCTTGCCTTCACGTAAGCGCCAAAGCTCCGTCTCCCCAATCTATCGCCTCCCTTACCACGGGTAACAGATCATTTCCCGCACCTCCGTAATCGGCACGCCCAGACAGCGCATAAGCCGGAGCGCCTGCGGGAAATACTTTGTCGGGCTCCTATAAAGATCGTAAAGCGCTGTGTGGCCAATGCCCGCGTACTTGCAGGCTTTCTCGACGCTCACGCCCTGCGCCTTAATTGCCCCCCGAATCTTCTCCGTCAGCATGTAGTCCAGCGTCCGCTTCACTGCCGCCTTCGGCATGCTCTTCACCTCCTGTAAAAAGCTCGGGAACCGTCACCCCGTATAGTCTTGCCAGATTTTCGTGATGTTTCCGTGCAATGCGTGTTTTCCCGGTCTCCCACAGGTGTACCGCAGACTGGTTCACGTTCAGTTCCTTTGCAACTTCAGCCTGCGTCAGCCCGGTTTTCAACCGGAGTTCCCTTAAATTCAATTTCTCGCCCCCTAAACCTCATAAATATGAGTAATAATGATTGACAACCCTTCGGGAGCGGTGTTACAATGAAATTGTTCAGAAAACATTGTTTTTTGCCGCTCTCCGAGGGGCTGCTTTGCTGCACCTTTTGGGTACACCCATATAATAACTCATAAATAAACCATTTGCAATAATAAAATGGTTTATTTAAACTATTTGTTTACATGCACAATTTCGAGGTTCCAATTATGGACATTATGCTAGAACGTATTCTCTCGCTTATTCCGAAGAAGGAAAATGGCGATTTCAAACATGGTTCGCTGGCGGCATTTGCCCGTCCGCTTGGATTCAAGGATGGACACATAATTTCAGACTGGATAGCTGGTAACTCAACGTCATATAGTAACTATCTCTATGAGATTTCTGCAAAGTACGGTGTCTCTGTTGCTTGGCTCAAAGGCGAGACAGACGAAAAAAATCCCCCCGTCCCGGAGGACGAGAGGATTTTGAACGAGGAACTTATTTCGCGTCTGGTTTCTTTGACACCCGAAGAGATGCAGAAGGTTGACGCTTTTGTGCAAGGGCTCTTAGCAAATCGTTGAGTTGTCGCTTTTCGTTGTAAGATAAACGCTCTATGTATTTAGCTGCTTCTTCGCGTGTCATTGACGTTCTCCTTTCTTCGCGGCGTATTGATATTTTAGAACAGGCGTTCGCAAAATACAATATGCAAGATTCCACAAATTTCATATTCAACTTTCTACACCGGAATTTTGAATAAATCCAAATTATTGGACAGGGAGTGTGCTATATGAAGAAAAAGCGAAGTGTCCTGCTTCGCCCGGTCGCATGGATAGCAACCGTCGCACTAATTTATTGCATGGGAATGATTTCGAAACTGGTCTGTAATCTCGGGGTATGGGCAGTCAACGAATTTAGCCATCTCTCAATTGGCATGGTAATTTTGCTGGTCATTCTTTTCGGAAGTATCTACATCAGTATTTATTTCTACTCTGCCGTCTTACTTCCGCAGTTGCTTGTCTTTGTGTCAGATTTTATTTATCCATCAAATCACGCTTTTCGATATTACTTTGCTGGTGTTCTTGAGATAATCATCTGCGCAATTGCTGTGTTTGGCGGGATTCGTGGTTGGATTGTTCAAACCGGCAGTACAAGTATGTTCTGGTTTTACGCTGCTTACGTTCATTTCATTTTAGAAATGATAGTAATGATGCTTCATGGACGTTCAGCATCAGAAGGACGCCACGAGACAACAGCCGGCGGTTCTCAGTAATGCTGCCCCGCCGCCGAGCCACCGAGCGGCGGGGACTTTGTTTGCCAAGCAGTAGTGGGAGCTGCCTGTAGTTCCAGAATATACCGTTCTATATGGGCATGTCGAGACACAATGTCCACTTATCGCGTACATCAAAATAGGTTTTGTTCATTAAAACATATGGGGGAATGTGTTTTGGTTAAGAAGTTGTGGGAAATCTGCCGTGACGCGAAAGATGCCGCACACGTTACGAACCAGCATATTGCGGACGAAACAGGCTTGGCTTTGAATACGGTTTCGCAATATCTTCGTGGGGATACCAAGCACCCGTCTGTCTACACTGTCGGACCGATTTGCCGTGCGTGCAGCGTCGATCTGAACGCCTATTTTAATATTAAAATACCGAGCGAAAAGAACCCGGAAGATTGCAGCGCTTGCCCGGAACTGGCGCACGCAGAGCAGATGCAGCGGATCTATGAACGCGGGCTTCACACGCGTTCTGTGATTATTATGGGGCTGTGCGTCATTCTGGCGCTGGCTCTGGTTGCGCTGATCATCGACCTTTGCAACCCGAACGTCGGTTGGGTTCGCGCATGAAGAGAATCGAGGTTCATCATGAAAGTACCAGAGCCAAAGAAATTACCAAGTGGCACATGGTTTATCCAGATGCGTTTGAACGGTGTCAGTGTCCCTGTCTCTGCTCCCAGCAAGAAAGAATGTATCCAGCAAGCGCAGCTCATTAAAGCTGAGTACCTTGCTGGACGGCGCAGAATTGCGTCCAATGATATAACTCTTCGCGAGGCAATCACTGAGTACATTGACGCAAAAAAAGGTCTATCCCCAACCACCTTGCAGGGCTATGAAAAAAGCCGCGATCAATACTTCCAGCGTATTATGGATAAACCGCTTCGCGATATCGACATAGACGCAATCAATGATGCAATTTACGCTGAACAGGCGCGCGTCAGCCGACGTGGGAAACCACTCTCTCCAAAGACAATCCGTGAAGCGTGGCACCTGATCTCTACTGTCCTAAAGCGAAATCACATCAGGTTAGACGACGAGCCAGATCTTCCCGAGCTTAAAAAGAAGCCTGTTCAAATTCTTTCCTTTGAAGAAGTTTATCCTGCAATTGCTGGCTCATCAATAGAGCTTGAATGTCTTCTTGCAGCGAGACTCAGCCTGACGATCTCGGAGATTCGCGGGCTGACAAAATCAAGATCCATTCATAACGGAAAACTGTACATTGTCGAAACTGTAGTTGATGTCCACGGTGTTCCTGTACGAAAAGAAGGCGGTAAGGAATTTGAGCGCGTTCGGGTTCTCGACATTCCACCCTTCATACAAGACCTGATTGACAAAGTGGATGGCGATATTCTTTGCGACAAATCATCGCAAACAATTAACAAACGCTATCAACGTCTTCTTGAAAAGGCAGGTCTTCCAAAGAGCAGCTTTCACAAGCTTCGGCACACATATGCGTCCGAAGGGGCGCGTCTTCAAATTCAGCCGGAGATTATCCAGGAAGGCGGCGGCTGGAAGAGCGACCACACCATGAAAACTGTTTATACGCATACATTCTCTTCCGCGCGTCTCTCAGCCGAGAAGCAAATGGACGACTACTATTCTTCGGTTATAAGTGCCTTTGAGCGCCAACAATTTCATTAGCATTTTCATTAGCATTTTATATTCCGTAAACGTGGTTTTTCTTCCGTGAACACGGAATATTCTCCGCAAATGCGGAGCATCAAAAATCGTCGAAAGCATTGAAAACACAAGAAAAACCCGCAATCTCAGTTGATTGCAGGTTTTCTCATTATGGTGGAGCTGAGGGGAATCGAACCCCTATTCTCTATCTTATATCGCATGTGTTTTCAATACTTTTCACATGTCATTAGCATTTTTATTAGCATTTGCAACACAGTGATAATACGCCGAAATCTTCTCCTCCGGCTCTCCCGCGTCCTTGTCAAACAAAAACGCCTCGGCCATATCTGCGTAAAATTCCGGCTTGTCCACGCCGTGCTTTCTCGCCACCATGCAGTAATCAGAGCGCATCATGTTCACCGCAGCATACCAGATGCAAGCAGGCAGATATACGCCCATTTCCTTCGCCATCGCGCTTGTTTCCGCCATCGTCCACTGTGCGCCCTTCGTTCCGTCGCTGTTTTCCATATGCTCTACCCAGCAAATGGCATCCTCCTTCGTGAACGATTCACGCAGCTCCAGCTTTTCCAGCGCCCGAATGGTCTTTGCATAAAGCCGGACTTCCTCCACATTGCCGGTCGTTGCCGGTCTTTCCATCAGCTCCTGCAATCTCTCATGAAGCTTTTCTATGTACTCCATCATACTGCCTCCTTTATATATTTGTACAGCTTGTCCACGTCGTTCTGATCAAACGTCAGATCTCCGATAAACGGAATCGAAACCGGAAGCCGCTGCTCAAACTTCGGTCTCGCCGCATTGTAAAGCCGGTCAATATTGATGTTCCCTGCTTCGTCCATAACGCCCATCATCTGCACAACCGGGTTCTCCCGCAGCGCAAGGATTCGTTCCTTCCCGCCGTCCATAATAAGCGCAATAATAATGCCCGCGCCAATGCCCTTCCCTGTCGGAAGATGCGGCAGAATCTCTGTGTCGATGAACCGCACTGCACCGCGCATTGCCTGATCAATCGTTACCATATGCCCCTCCTGAGACGTTGGGGCGGCGTTTGCCGCCCCTTTGTACGTTAGGTCGTCGTGCTAGTTGTCGGTGCCGTCCAGCTGTTATACCGCTGCATAGGCTCCGGGCAGACGTTGCCGATGGGAATGACGGTCTTCGTCATAGCCGCGAGCGCCGCGATCTCATTCTGCATGCAGCTGATATTCGCCGTAGTCTGCGCATTGATCACGCGCTGCTGGCAAAGCTGTTCTTCTACGCCGCGAACTCTGCCGTCCATGTACTTGTACATTTCAAGAATCTTCTGGTCGGTGTACGTGTTCGCGTCTCTGAGTTTCACTTCCGTTTCCAGCTCCGCGATTCTCGCGGCCTGAGAAGCTTCATAGCGGCTCACAAGGTGGCTGTCGCCATCTTCATTCGCCGGTACCGCCCGACCGTCAAGAATCCCGCACAGTCCGCCGTTCAGAAGACTAAGCCCCGTGCCGATCGCGCCAAGCGTTACGCCGAGGTTGCCTTTTCCGTTGCTTGCGTATTCCATAAAAATACCCCCAAAAAGATAGTGAACCGGCCAGTTCCTACCATCATTCTGAGGGAAAACGCCATAACAAAAAACCAAGCCAAAGGCCAGAAACGGTATAGAAAAAGGCAGGCGCTTACGCGTCTGCCTTCAATAAAACTTCCGTGCATCGTTTGATAATGCCCTTCATCCCGTTCACGGAAAAACCGTACCGCTCGGCCAAGCGTTCCGCCGTCTCCCCGTCGCAGATGTTTCTTTGCATGATCTCCCGATACATTGCGTTGTGAATCCATTCAGAAATCAGGTGCTCCCACTCACTGCGCGGCTTTAATGGCAATCCGCGCTGCATATTTCCCCTACTTTCTGTTCAGAACCGCAATACTCCCCTGATTCGACACTTCCAAATCGAGCGCCGCCGCAAGGTCTCTGACCTTGATATAGTTCGTGCCGTCCTTGAGAATCCGGTCGACTTCGATCTCCTTACCGTCCACAATGATCTTCGATTTTTCTACCACTTCCAGCTCTCCTTCCGACTTTTCGCCGTTTCCAAGCGCCATCGCCGTATGTCTCGATTCGTTGACGAGCACGTCACCCTCCAAGAGATAGTCCGGGCAGTCCAGATACTTACGATCTGTAAGCAGTTCAAATTCGCCTGTCTTGCCCCACTGCTGCCGCATCTGGAACGTCGCCGGGGCATTGCCTGCCGTGTAGGTGGGCTCCATATCGATTCCCGCAGCCTCCGCGCAGACGGCCATAAAGGCGCTGCAATCCGTCTCGCAGTCGTCCATGATCTCTCCCAGATTCCAGCCCGCACGTCTCGCGCAGTGCCGCAAGGTGTTCCGCTGCCACTGGTCATACCCGATGTGCTTGTTCCCAACGCCCATCCGGCAGGCGCGCGCCATCTTCTTTGCGATCTCTCGCCGCTTCGGCCTCAAAACCAGCGTCCAGCCGTTGGCATACCAGCTTCTGATATTGAGCTCCCAGCCGGATTGATTTCCGGCGCTGCCGCCGGAAATCTTCCCCCGCTCGTCAATGCTCGCCTGTCCGATGAGCATCACTCGTTTTCCACCTCCGGAAGACCAGCAACCGAGGTCAGAAGCGACAGGATACCCGCCAGCGCCGAGGCCGAAGCAACTGCAATCCAGTTCACCTCGTTCAAAAGCGCCGACGTGCCGATCGTCGCAATCGCCGTCTGGCACACCGTTTTCACCGCGCGGATACCCGCAGCCTTCCACCAATTCTTGTTCATCATACTGTACTCCTTTCTCATGCTTTCAGACCAATCCTGAACAGCACATATCCAATGATTCCTCCAACTAACGCCGTGACAATGGTTTTCACCGCCCCCTCCCACATTGCCCCCGGCTTGCCCGTAAGACGCTGAACGGTCTTGTCAATCTTATTGATCTTTTCGTTCATCGTCTTAAACTGTTCTGCCATGACCTTCACCGACGAAGTCAGTTCCTGTAAGACCTTGTAGTCTGCTTCCAGATCATTGATCCGGCGCGTGTTGTCCCGCATCAGTGCCTCCGTCTCCGTCAATCTGTGTTCCATTGTTACTTCATTCATAGGCGCTCCCTTCTGTTTTACCCGGCCATTCGGACGGGGATTTTTGTCCCGTTTTTCTCCGCAATGATCTGCCCGCGAAGCAGCTTCCAAGTCCACCCGTCCGGCGCATTCCACGTCTTCATGACGCCGTTCTGCATCATCCTGTATGCAAGCACTCCCGCCTTCGAGCTGACCGTGTAGCCGTCGCCTGGGATGTCCTCAAAGCCATTTTTGCCGAGTACCGCCCGCACACGAAGCTGCCGCCCGTCCTTTGTCTGCGCAATGACGTCCCCGTTTGCTCCGAGCGTCCAAACAGAACCGTCCTTCGCCTCATACCGGTCTTTCCGCTTGAGAAGCAGACTCAGATACTCCCGGTATCCATCGTCCGTCCGAATGTCGTAGGTTTCTCCCGGAAACTCCGGTTCTGCTGACGGCTTTCCGTTATAATTGAATGCCCACTGAATCCGTGTCTTTGTTCTCTCTGCGTAATCCTGAACGCTGACGGCGATTGCATATTTCTGCTCCGGCGTCATGCTTGTCTGGTTGAGATAATCGCAGAACCATGCCCACTTGGTCTTGAACCCCATCGCTTTTCGTTCGTCTTCGTTCGGTGCTTCCTTGAACTGCGCCCACGCGTCAATGTAGTCGGCCATTGCAGCCCCGGTATCCATAACGCTGTGCGTCCATCCGGTCTGCGCCCTTGCCGAAAGCTCGCTCTTCGCCGCCGCGACGCTGATATTGCCCTCCCGAAGCTCCGAGGAAAGATACCGGAGATTCTTTACCGTGTCCGCGTAGAACCCTGCGCGAACCGCGTCCTTCTGGTCTTCCGTCCAGTCCCGGCGTTCGAGCCAGGAATCAAACTGCTCTTCCGCACTTCGCACAACGTTGCCGTCCATGTCATAGACGGTTTCGATGTTGTCTTTGGCCTGCTTCGCTTCCTGATACATGGCTTCCGTGGCTCCTGCCGCCATGCCGAACCGTTCGTAGGCCTTCTGCGCCTGACTCTTTTCCTCTGCGTCGCTGCTCCATCCGCTGAACGCTCCACTGCCAGTCCCGCTGGAAGCGTAGCTGCCGGAACCGGAAGTGCCACTTCCGGTCGACGTGACTGCCGTACCGCCAGAGCTGGAACCTGCCGTCGAAGACGCCCCGAAACCGCCGGCCTGCGTAGCCGGCGCAACATACGCCGTGCCAAGCTTATTCGCGATTTTCTTCTTGGTCTTCTCAGACATGGAGCGGTCTGTGCTGATTGCAATCGCGTACTTCTGTTCTTTGGTCAGCTCTGTGTTCTTGTTCAGCTCATTGCAGAACCATTCCCACTTGCTGTCAAAGCCCATCTTGTCCCGCTCTTCCGCTGTCGGCGCGTTCTCAAACGCCGCCATGCTGGAAATGTAATCGCGCATCTGAGCGCCGGTGCTGCTGACATTGTGCGTCCAGCCATACTGGTATGTGGGGGATAGTTCCTGCTTTGCCTCTCCGACGGTAATGTTCCCAAGGTCAAGATCTTCCACAAGCTTGTTATAGGTATCTACCGTATCCCCGTAGAAACCCATGCGAAGCGTCTTCTTCTGTTCTTCTGTCAGATTTCTCGAATTCAGCCAGTCGTCATACTGCTCCTGTACGCTGCTGGTCACAATGCCGTCGTTATCTTTGACCTCGTGCATCCTCGCGTGCGCGCTGGACGCTTCAAGCATCATCTGCGGCGTAACGCCTGCGGCCTTTCCGAACTTCTGATACGCATCGACTTCACGGGCAGACAGAACCGCAATTGCCGTCCGGTCGTTCAGCTCATTGTCGTTGTATGCCTGCAAAAGCTCGTCCCGGTTTGTTCCGTCTTTGTTCGCGTCCTTGTACTTGGCCTTGACTGCCTCGTCAAGGAAATACTCTGCAAGCGTCTTCTGGTTTTTTCCTTCAAGCTTCTGCTGCTCTTCGGAGAGTTCATAGCCGAATTTCGCCTTTTCTGCATTCTGAAAGTACTCTGCCGCCTTTTTTCTGGCAGATTCTTTCAGATCGTCGGATACCCCGGCATACGCAAGCGAGTCATAGAGCTTCTGCACATTCCCGAGCTTGTTCTTTGCTTCGTCGCTGATGTACTTTTCACTCTCAACGGCTCGTCCAAGAATCGCGTTCACGATCTCCTCGTCGGATTTCCCCTTTAGTCCGTTGATCCATTTCTCATCGCTTTCATAGCCAACGCCCGCCGCTTCTTTTCCAAGCGCGTTCGCGTACTCCTGCGAAAGGCTCATTGCCTTAGACTTTACATTATCCGGAAGCCCCTTGTAGATATCGCTATCCAACATATTCTTCCGGAGATTATAGTCCGTCTGACCTCTTTTTTCTGTGTATTTTGCATATTCCTCAGAGGTCAGTTTGATGTTCTCCCCGTCTACCGCAATGCTCCTCGGCGGCTTCGTATAGAAGTTGGAATATTCCGCGTTTACATCATGCAGCCGCGCGATTTCCTCTTCCACTGCATCTGTCTTCTGCTTAGAGGGATATACCGGCGTGACCGCCTTGAACGCTGCTTCTCCAAAGCCGTTCGCCCCGTTTCCTTCGACCGGTATACCCCAGTTTCCGTAGGTAACGGCCATATCCTCCCGAAGCCCCGGGAGCTTCTTCTGTACACCCTGTACGGCAGACTGCACCGGACTCCAAGCGCCGTCCGGTTCCAGATACGTACTTCTCTGGTTCTTGTCAATACTGGCCGCTACACGCCCCACGATCGTTGGCACGTACTGCCCGACATAGTTTCCGATAATCTGCACGCCCATCTTGGTCAGCAGCTCGCCGGTTCCCACGTCGTCGGAATTCTGAATCGTCGTCAGAATGCTGTCCATGCCGCTGAGCATCGACTGCTCGAATACAGGGTCTGTGATCTTGGACAGCGCATCCAAGAAATCTTCAAACGAAATCGGTGTATCACCATTTTTCGCGTTCTGCGCCGCTTCCCAGATTTGCGCGCCCGTCAATAGCCCTGTCCCTGCCAGCGTCAGGCTGTCAATGGGGATATACGTATCTCCGACCAAAATTGAAAAGTCCTTTGCGCCGAAAGCGTTCTTCTGCTGCTCCTTTTCCTTGTCGTCGCCAACGCCCGTCGCCCGAAGGATTCCCTGCTTGGCAAGCATCGCGCCAACGCCGAGAAGTGCTGTTCCCGTCGTGGCCGCCGCAAAATCATCAATTGCTTTGGCCGCCGTGATATCCGGATTTCCTTTCTGCATCTGAATGAGATCCCATGCCCCTTTCAGATACCCGAGCGGCGAATATTCCACCGTCCGAACCATGACGTTTGCCGGAACCTTCTTGAACGGATAGATCGTGCCTGAAAGGAACCGGCCAAGCTTGCTTCCTTTCCCGAGAGACGTTGCCCACTTGGAAACCGCGTTCAGGTCGTTATACGTGCCCCTCTTTGCCTCGCTCATTGCGTAGGTTCTGGCCGCGTCCGTGATTTCTGTAAGCCCGTTGGCTTTCATATACCCGGCCAGCGCCACAGAATACATAGGCTTCGAGAACCACATATCTTCTACTTCCAGCGCCTTGCTGTTCAGGTCATTCGCCTTTTCTGCGATATTTAAAGCCTTGTCAATGCCGCGAGTCAAAGCATTCTGCGGGTCGTTGATCTTCCAGTACCGGCGCTTGTCATTGATGTCACCCGCCGCATTGGAGTATTTCCCTGTGCTGTCCTCATAAAGATCAACCGCCGTGTCGTAGTCCGCCCAGCCCAGATTCAGAAGATTCTGATCTGCTGCGTTCAAAGGGTTCAAAAACGCTTTGGTTCGCCCCTCCTTGTTCCCGATAAACACAGTTTCCATGAGTGCCGCGAGGTTGTCCTTGCCGATCTTCGCAACCGTGCCGGAGACGTTACCCATGATATTCTTTGCATGCGTCGAAGGGTTCGCCAGCATCGAGAAATACCGCCACTGCTGCGCCGCTTCGCCGAGAGATGTCGGGATCTGGTCTGCAACATTCTGATAAATGTTCTGCAAAGCAGCTTCCTGTGCATCCGCCGTCGCGGCGTTCTGATACGTCTGCAAAAGCGCATCCGGGACATTGATCTCGATCTGTTTGTTTGCAGCTCGCCTCTGATTGATCTGTGCTTCCAGATTGGAGACCATTTTCTGCACCGTGAAGATTCTGCCCTCCGGCGTTAAGGACTTCATGAGTCTTGCCGCCTGCACCGTCTGACCGGCGTTTGTCTCAACCGCCGTCAGTGCAACCAGAATGTCGGACGCTGCATTGTAGTTTCCTTCCGCGATAGCGTCTGCATACAGTGTCGTACCCTGAGAAACGAATTTTGCCCCGGCCTTTCCTGCGTTTGCGTCGCGAATGAACTCTCCGCGGATTTGCTCAATGGTTTTGCCTCTGGCATACTGCTTTTCAATCTGCTTTGCCCCGTCCTCGATAGCCTGCTTGTTACTGTAGACCTCATGGCTGAGCTTTCCGTCCTGCACAAGCTGTTCAATTCTTCCGACCATCTCGTCAGTTGTGATTTGTGCCTCTGCCGCTGTCCGGGAAAACCGGCTGACCCTCGTCTCGCCGTCCATAGACACCGGAATATCCACCACGCGCGAAGGATTCTCACCGGGAGGAATCGCGCCATACTGATTGCTCGCATGGCTCAAGGGGTCAAATCCGGCAGGCGCTGCGCCGGGCGCTTCGATCTGTGCTGCTTCCGTTCCTGCCGGAGACGCGTCTCGCCGTTCTGCACGCCACGTGCGTTCCTCCGTATTGGTATCCGTACTTACGCCATGAGACAGAGCGGATTGATTTGGTGTTTGCGTGCCTCTCCTTGATAGTAACCAATCCCGGTACTGATATGCGGAATCGTAGTCCATAACCGGCAGTGCGTCCAGTTCTGCCTTGCTCCACTGCTTATACGAGCCCATGTTTTGCACAACCGCATCTGCGCTGTCTCCGTTGTGCATCATGAAATAAATATCCGGGCTTCCCTTGTCCGCCGTCCAGCCGTCGTTTGCATACTCCGGGTTAAACGCGACTCTAGCAACCGGCTCAAAACCATACCGTGCATATAGTTTTACAAGATCTGCTCCGTAGCAGTCCAGTTTGTTGCCGCCGAGCGCAACCGCTTGCGGGATTGTGCTCTTTGTCGCGCCTTTCGGAGCGCCTGCCGCCTTGTTCGCAAATACCGCTTCAATGTCTCCATCGGGTGCAACTGCAAAGCCTGTGCTGCCGTTTGCGTCCATGTAGGTTCTTGCGCCGGATTCCTGCAATTCCTGTACGCTTTTTGGCGTAACCGCCCATCCATTCTGCGCGTCAGCAGCCCGCGCACCGTCCAGAGCAGACGAAAACGCGGCATTGTCCGCCGAGCTGTCATGCAGCTCCACGTTGCCAATACCGCGTTCAGTAAGTGTTCTTTGCGATTCGGGGCTTAGTAGAACGATTCCAGAAACTGATAGATTTCCTTGTCCGTTCTCCCCAAGTCTGCCTTGAGCTCCTTGGCTAAGTCCATCGCCATCGGGTCGTCCCCGTACTCCTTCTCCAGAAGTTCCGTCCAGTTGACTTCCATTTTCAGCCCCCCCATTTGTTTCATTGTAAGCCACACTCCCGGTATTGTCAATATTCAGTTGTGCATTTTGTCTTGCCTGCCTCGTGTTGATAGCATTTGCTACCGCCCGCGCCTGCCCTTCACTCGCAAAGAATCCCGGCGCGGCGAGTTCGCCGTTTTGAATCAGTACAAAGCCGCGCTTTCCATCCACGTTGGAGAAATACGGTCTGACTTCAACCAAATTAGGTTTCGTCGTTTCAGCCGCATTCTGGTTCATGGCCGCCATGATGATGTTATCCAGCTCCGTCGGCTCCCTGACCTGCGTCACATTTTCCGGTGTCTGTACGCCCTGTAATGCGTCGAGAATTGCCTGATCAAGTGGGCTCGCCGTCGGGTCTACAAGGCGCTGTCCCCTTGTGGCGATATCCTGCGCCAGCATCTGCCCGCCGCCTAAGATTCCGCCAATGGCCGCGCCCATCGCGCCTTCCTGCAAAGACTGCCGAAGATTGAAAACCGCGTCTTCATTCTTACCCGTATCATCGCTCCACGGCGCGTCCTGATTGTATACGGCTTTGTTGACAAGTCGCTCGATCATGCCCTGGACGACTTCTTCCTTGCCCTCATCCAGAGACGAAGAAACCCATTTCCGGATTTTATCCTTGCTGGTAAGTCCTGCCTCGCGCAGTTCTCCCGGCAGCTGCTCCACGCCTCCGCCGACTTCCACGACAGCATTTACCGTCGAAGAAAGAAGCGTCGCCAGAAGCGCCTCGTCCTCCGTTGCGCCCTTTTCGATTGCCTCGTCATAGGAATTGCCGAAGCTCTGAACAAAGCTTGTCCAGTACATAGGGTCTTTGGAGAGCTTCTGCACCGCATCTGCAACTGTCGCCGTCAATCCCGAAGCCTCCGGGGCAAGCGTTGCCGCCGTAGAGCCGCCCGCCGTCATAGCCGCGAGCGCCGCGTTCGGAACCGCCGAAATCGTGCCCTGAATCAGCTGGTTCGCGATATCGCCGCCCTTGCCGTACTGATTCCATCCTGTGGCCGCTTTCTGTGCGAACTGCGCCGTTGTGTCCTTTGTGGTCTGGTTCAAATCGGATACCGGTTGAAGGAGAGAACCAAAAAACGGAGCATCGCCCTTCACAAACTTACCGGTTTCCTTATCCCAGCCGCCGTTTGCGATAGCTTCCAGCTGCATCAGGACATTTTTGCCCGCGTTCAGTGTGCTGGTAACGCCAGAGTTGAACTGTCCTGCACCAGTTTCCAGCGAGTTATAGATCGAATTCAGAACGCCGTAGTCGCCTGTTACGTCCTTTTTCTTCCGAATCAGTTTGCTTCTCTCTTCTGTCAGCGCCTCTTTGGTCTTGCCGCTTTTCTCGCTGACCGCTGGGTATCTGCCTTCGATTTTGTTCTTGAGCGGCGCAAGTTCGTTGTCCAAAGCCTTGATCTGCCGATCGAGCGCAATTCGCTGCTGCTCGTCTTCTCTCGCCTCGCTCGGGCTCTTCCCACTGGAAATAGCACGTTCAAGCTTCTGATTGACCGTATTGCGGAAATCCTGCGCCCGCTTCGTGTTCTGGCCAAGCAGATACCCGTTCTTCGTCGCCTGCTCCACGAGCGTCTGCTTCCGTTTTTCCTCCGCGTCGGTGATCTTCTGGTTGGCCGCGCTCTGAGACGAAAGCCCGTAGGTTCTCGAGCTGCCGATCGTCTCCCTGTCCATCAGATCACTGAGCGCTTTGGATTTTTCCGCCGCGCTCAGTGTTTTTTTCTTCCTGGACGAACTGGAAGATTTGGAAGACGACGAAGATGAGCTGCTTTTCGAGCTCTCCGTCTGCTTTACCGTTGTCAAAGACCCGCCCGTGCTGGAAGAAAGCGTCGTTTTGGGCTTGCTCGCGGAGGCGCTTGGGATCGTCTTTTGCGCGCCGCCCTTGTTTCCTGTGCCGGTATTATTCTTCTTTTGCCCTTTATTGCTCGCCTGTTCGGCCTTGCTCTTCCCGGAATTTGGGTTCCGTTCTCCGTCTTTTGTAATCATGAATACAGTCCTTTAAGTATTTCCGAGATGGATATATCGGATGAATATCTGCCTGCCTGTTTGGCCTTGAGCGCAAGGTCAAGCCTCCGTTCAGCCTCTTTGTCCGCAAGCTCCTTGTTGTAGATTTCCTCGAGCCGCTTGATCACGTCGTCAGAAAGCCCGTAGAGCTTCCCGTAAAGGCCATACTTGCCCGAAGCCGCCGCGATCTCCGCCGCTTGTCTCGCGTCCTCCGACGCAAGGTTCCGCTCCGAGCTCACCTGACTGAGCATCATATTGAGAATTTCCAGCGCCCGGCTGCTGTCGTTTTTGGACGCGTCAATGATGCTTTCATCCACACGCGCAGCCTCCTGATAGAGCTTTTGCGCAAGCTCCATGTTGTTTTCCGCCTGTGCCTTCTGAATCGCATTCTGATACTGCTGCCCGAGAAGCGTTCTCTGCCGCTCGATCTCCGCCCGGTTCTGCGCCTCTGCGTTCCCGAGCGTCGTCAGATCGCTTTGCAGCTGATTGCTCCTTGCAAGCTGCGCTTGACTGCCCGTGCCGGAGTTGAGCCCCGAAGCGTTCGCCATCTCGTTATAGTTTGCCTGCGCCCGGTCGGCGTTCGCCTGCGTCTGCCTGCGCTGCTCATAATAATTGGAGCCGATTTTGCTTGCCTCGCTGTCGAGATTGCTGACGTTCTGGTTGTAGTCGCTCTCAAGCTGGGCTTTGTTCGCCGCCAGCTGCTGTTCATACATCTGCCGGATATAATCCGACTGGTCAGCCGCCGTCGCCGTCTTCTGCCCCTGCATCTGCTGTAGCTGCCGGATATAGTCCTGAATTTGCTGGTCGTAAGCCGCCCGTTTATCTGCTGCGCTGTCGACCGTGGAGCTGGAACCGGAACCGCCCGGTGTGCTCCAATCCTTCGGCTGCGCGGCAGTTCCTCCGGAAGTGCCCGTGCCGACCCCGCTGCCGCCTCCGCCACCGGAAACCGAACCGCCGGAGCCTCCGGGCTTATAGGTGATATTCGCCTTTGTGGTCACGCCGTCTTTTGTGACCCAGATGTTTCCGCTTTTATCCGCCGTCCACGTAGAGCCGTCTTTTACTGTCGTGGACGTGCCCTGATGATTTTTCAGCGACTCGGAAATGTCGTATCCGTCTTTGGTTCCGATGTTATATACGCCCATTTACTCCTCCACTTCCCACGCAGCGGCGTATTCCTCCAGACTGTAGGCCGTGTCCGAAATACACTTCGTGAACTTCCCGCCCTGCACTGCCCATTCTCCCGCCTTGTAAATATCGTGCGCGCCCGTCGGGTGTACAAAATTTCTCGCCGTCTGTCTGGTCGTGCCGTGATAGGGCTTATTGAACGTCCCCCACGCGCTTTCTCCCGGCGCGATATCCGGATAGACCGCGTTGTCGTAGGCCTGAAAACACGTCCACGGCTCTCCGTCGACAAGAAAAATCTCTCCGACTGCGTGGTTCCCGGCCTTCCATTCGTCATACACGGCCGAGCACTGGATGATCTCGTCCGCCGTCGTCGGCTTTTCATTCTTCATCAAAAGCCGCACCGCGTTTGCTACGGACACATCCAGACCATATTCCACCGGCTGCGCAGTCGGCTGCACCTCCTGCGCATTCGTCAGCAGCCAAGACCCGCTTTTGAGTTCCTTCCGCGCATAGTCCGACGCGGCAAATGCCCGCATCTCGAACCCGTTGTTCGCGTAAGCCTTGATCTCGCCCATGACCGCCTGCGCCTCCGGAAGCGATTTCCCGATAAAAATGACAGAATCCTCTGTAACGGCCATACCAACGCCCGGATATGTTGTTCCGTTTGCAATGATGTACATTCAGTAGCCTCCTATTCTCGTGTAATTGCGCAACTCCGCCACGAGTCATTTCCGCTGGTGGAGGCAGCTCCACCAAATTCCAACGTGCTTGGCTTTAGCAAGGTATACCGGTAAATCCCCGCTCCGGACTGCACGAGTTCGCCATCGATTGTGACTCTGCATCTATCCTCGTACATAGGAGAGGTGGCGCCAACGCAAATTCCTATGACCGTTCCGTAGTACACCTCTACAACGGTTTTTTTGCAATACTTTACTCCGTTTACCATCACATACGCTATGTTTTCATCAAAACCAAACGCCGAGTTTTTTATTAAAGTGATGGTTACGGCAAGCTTCCCGGACACTCCTCTGCGCAAAAACATTCCCATTATCTTTTTCCTCTCAAAAACAAAATGCCGGGCATACAAACGCCGTTGACTTTGCCGACTGACTAAGAATTTCGCCGGTTGTACTGACATAACAGAAGTATGTACTATTCTCGGTGGCTGTGTCTCTCGTCCAATATTTCGCTAGTGCAGTCGAGCCTACCCGATTTTTTATCAGTCCATTTCCTCCAGAAAAATAAGGATATTGTGTCCCGTGGGATGCTACGGTGTCTCCCGTAAGCTCCGCCTTCGAAGGCAGGAACAGCTTATCGGCAGTCTCCCCGCCCGAAACGGTGTTCTTTTTGACCTCTCTGATCGCGGCCTGAACCACTTCCGGCATTTTCGTCAGAATTTTTGGAAGATACGTCTGCCTCATGTAGCTGTCCTTCCACGTTGCGTCAGTTGGCAGGGTACCGTACATTGCGCTTGAAGACTCATAAACCTGATGGAGCATAAACGTGAACGGCGCTTTTTGGTCGGAATCGGCGTAGGTATCATGCTCTATCCCGATAATGTCGATCAGGTAATCCTTTTTGTTAATTGTCATGGACAATTGATCGCCTACTGACCACGTGGGAGGGATAATACGGTGCTGACAGCACCAGATCACCTGCTTCCATGAGTTCTCGGAGAAATTGGGCTCCCACGAACGCTCATAGTACATGATCCATCTCGGGCTCCGTCCGCTCATACAAAAACCACCACCTTGACCGGAATATTGACCGTCGGCGCAACGCCGAGACACTGCGCGGTCAGCGAGTCCGCGCCGGTCGTGAAGTTGTGAACCAGAACGAACGCGTCCAGAATCGCCGTATCGGCGTCATGGTCTGTCCCCGACAGCACAACGTCCCACTGCGGGTCCACGTTGTAATCTGCCACAAGACCCGTAATTGTGATCGTCTGCGTATGGTAGCCGTTCGCATCCACCGTCCAGCCCGTAGAAAGCAGCGTCCCCGTATACTGGAACGCGTTTTTGACGTTCTTGATCGCCGTATAGACGCCGCCGGATTTGACAAGGTTGTTGCTGCCCTCGGTCGGCGCGCTGTCAAATTCCGTCGTAATATCCGAAAGAACATGCGTATGTACGGTATTGGCCTTCCCGGAAAGTCCCGCTGTAAATGCCTCCGTCAGGCTTTGCGTCAGGCTCTGTGACAGGCTTTGCAGCGCCGCGTAAACGACCCGGTTCATGATCGCGTCCGAGCTGGTGGCGGACAGTTCGTTATTGACAAGGACCTTCGTCGCGCCCGCCGCGATTCCGTCGAGCTTGGCTTTGTCTTCCTTGCTCATCAGGCCGTTTGCCGAAGCCGTCGCCGGGTCAATGATGATCGGCCGGTTCTGTAGCTCCGTGATATCCGCCTGCGACTGCGTGATATCTGTTCTGAGCCCCGTCAGAATGCTTGTCACATCCTGCGCAAGCTTGATATAGTTGATACTGCCGTTCGGAACAGCTGCAATTGTCGCCTGTTTGACCTGTTCTTGCACATTCTCGATTGCCGCCTGAACCGTTTCCGCCGGAATATCCGTTGTCGCCTGAAAGCCCAGATTCGCCGCAACCAGCGCCGGGAGCAGCACCGTGTTTAACCAGTTCTGAATCGTAAGTCCTGCTTCGTCGAACTTCGCCTTGAGCTCCGCCGCCGTCAGACCGCCTACGTCATTCGGCTCGTCGTCCAGCTTCTGAATAATGTTCAGATCGTCTTGAAATTCTGTCAGTGCCATTATCCCACCCCCGTATCGTTAAGTGCCCTCTGGAGCTGCCCGTATCCGCTGCCGCCCTCTACGGGAATTTCCGTTCCCTGCCCCATCACCGGGGAATTCGACTGCTGCCCCATCATCTGCGCCTGCATGCCTTGCAGCTTGTCGATAAGCTCCTGTTTCTTGGACACATACCCTTCCGGAATACGTTCCAGATAGTCCACCAATTCAATTTTGCCCTGCATCAGAAGGTTGTCGAGCGTCTGCACCGTTGTGATCTCGCTCCAATACGAAGACGCGCCCACATCCAGTTTCAGGCTCATCGGAATCTCGTTCAGAATCGAAAAATCAAACGGCTTGTTGAAATTCGTGTCCTGAATGCTCATGCCAAGCGGCTGATTGTTCATTTCCTGCTTGGAGAGGAACTTCACCTGTACATACCGCGTCCCGTAGTAGACCCGCATCATGTCGAGATAGATCCTCCCGAGGTCTTCGATGGATTCATACATATTGAGCTTCACAAGCTCCAATGGCGCGTTCGACGCTCTTTGCAGCGCGATAATGGCCGACGTGTTGTCCGGTCTCGTGTCGCCCAGAGCCGCGTCACTCGCTCCCATGAAGTTCTGCGTGTAGTTGACGGCCAGATCAATAAACTGCGAGATCTGCGGGCTGATCTGCGCCGGGTCAATAATTTTCGCAATGGAGTTCATGTCCCCGCCGTTCACACCGATCGCCGCGCCGACTCTCGAGTCCCATTTAGGTATTCTTGTCTTGTCGTAAACGATCTTCGGATAGGCCGTCGTCATCAGCGAGATCATCGCCATTGCGAACGCCTTGTTCACAAACTTCTGGTTCGGAAGCAGCTGCGAGATCAACGCCTGTCCGTGGTAGCTGTCCTGAATATAGTCCCAGTTCATCCACGTAATGGGATAGTGCTTCAGCTCCGTGTCCTTGTCCTCTTCCAGTTCCACATTCTGCGTGCATTTGTAGCTGTGAATCGTCCCTGTCTCAAAATCCCGATACAGATAGATGTACATGGACACCCGGTCGTCCGTCAGCGCGTCCATTTTATTGTTGTATGCCTCGGAATCCGCCCGGATAGAATCAATGTCGTCCTTCCTGACGCCGTTCTTCTCCGCCATATTCTTTACATATTCCACCTGTTTTCGCATGGGAATAATGATGTATGGCTGCTCCTGCACGTTCCGCTCGTTCGGATTGCCGAAGATAATTCTTGTGTTCTCAATGATCTCCGTGACAATGCCGCCCTTTGCCTCCTGCCCGGTCTCCATATCCGGGTCAAACCACGAATAGGTTGCCCCGTCTCCATCAACGGCAGCGTTGCGCATGAACTCGCGCACCTTTGTCACAATTTTGTTGCGTTCAAAGACCTCTGCAAACTGCTTGTTGATCACATCCGTGACCTGTTCCAGATCCGCAAGGCCATACCGGGATGTGGAGTTCAGCGGTGTCGCCTGCATGGACAGGTTATCTGAGCTGATCGTCGCGATCTGAAAGAGCGTAACGCGCTTGAGGAAATTGAAAACCGGCGTCGGAAGGCCGTTTGCCTCCACACCTTCCCACTGCTTTCCAATGAAGAAGTTCTCGTTTTCCGTGACCGTATCGTATAAATTGATCTGCGTATTGAACATTACGCCCTTGTCGTACCGCTTGGAAACAAGCTCCGGTGTCGGTTTCTTCATCTATCCTTCTCCTTTGGATTCCCGTAAGAAAGAATGTTCGCAACGCCTTCGTTGAACAGTTTCATTTCCATCTCTGCCCTGCGCTCTTCCTCTGTTTTTTCTGCCGTCTCTTCCGGAACGGCCTTTTTCTCCCGCCGCTTCCAGACTGCCGCCGCAATCAGCAGCAGTACCGAACAGTGCAAAAGAATGAACATACTCAGAACCCCGAGAAGCACACACATGAAAATTTCCATATAGACCTCACTTTACATAACCCGTGAACCGCACCCGCATATCCACGCCCAGAACCGTAACGTCGTTTGCAACCGATACCGCGCCGATCAAAAGCTTGTAGTAGACGAACTTCTTTACTTTCAGCTTGACTCTCTGCATATGCGGGCTTCTGTTCGTATTGAAAGAAAAATGGCCAAAGTCAACGGATGCAAAATTCGAGATCTGCGCCGTGACGGTTTTTTCTGCATACTCGCTCTTCCGGTCAGACCTTGCCGATACTTTGCATCGCGCGCCTGCCGCCGGTTTGAGACTCACCCAGAGCACCGAGCTGTGCTTTCTCTGGTAATCTGACCCGAAATCCATATTGCCGCTTTCCCACGTGCACCCGATTTCCTGCCCGAAGTCGTTGTGTACCAGCTCGTCAAACAGCGCCAGTTTTCCGTCCGACGTCCCGAAATAAATATCGTCCCCATCGCGGCAGGCGCACACCACCTTGAGATTCGTATATTTATACCAAACGTCTTCAATATACCGGTGCACCAGCGCCGTACCGGACGCATCGTTCAAGAACACGTAGTATTCCTGCTTGCTGTCGTCATCAAAGATAAATACCTTCTCCGGCTCTGCCCGCTGCATCGTGCTTCGTACACGTTCTGACACCATCTTTGCGTTTCTCTCGTCTCGGACGGTCGAAGACGTCATTTTCCAGTCGTAGAGCGCACTTGCGTACATCGAGCGCGGGAAGTTGTAGACAAGCCGCACCTGCCCCGGCGCTTCATTGCCAATCTCACGGTTCAGTGGGATCGTGTAAAATCCTGCCGAGACTGCCCCGTCGGCCAGCGTTACCGTCGAATACTCCGTTGCGTATACGCTTCCCGGCTTAAAGGTCAGGAGCCTGTCATAGTGCTTGACCATCGCCGTAATCGGCGTGTTCTCGTCGCCCACCATCATCTCAAACAAATCCGGAAAATACTCCGCCGACGCAACGCCCGCTTCCGTAATGCCGCAATACAGAGCTTTCGCCGTCCCGTCTCCGTAGAGGAACACTCTTGTATCGTTCGCGCCGTTGAAAAATTCCCAATACCGCATTGCCGTGACCTGCGAACGCAGGCTATTCGGCGCGGTATAATAAATCTCGACATTGTTGCTCCCAGCCGCCGGAGCCGTAGAAAACGTGACCGTACCAGCTAGCGCGTCCTTTTCCGTTTCCGTCTCCGCACCTTCGACATAAACATGGTCGATGGACAAAAGCCCGGATTCCGGGAGGACATATTTTGTGCTCTCCCCGTCCGCCGAAAAGCGCACCCGCCGTTTCCCCGTCAATCGGTTGATATTTTCAAGCGTCGTGCCGCCGCCTTTGGGAGAAGCCGCCGTTACCACACACGGGATATACCCGTCCACCGTTTTCACGCTTCCCGCGCCGTCCCACGACAGATATTCGTGTCCGTTGAGCATATAGACCTTGTTGTTGAATCCGAAAAACGTTGTCGGCGCGTCTGTAATGTTTCCAAGCCTTGTCTTGCCTTCGGAAATCTTCCATACGCCGCCGTCCGCCGCGCAGAGGGTGACTTCCTCCCCCGCAACAAACCCGTGCCACAGCCCGCGTACAGCCCCCTGAAAGGTCTCCATCGCCTGCATGCCCGGTCGAACCTTCAAATGGTACTGCGGCGTGACCTGCCAGTTTTCAAGCTTGGAGGCCTCGCCGACCTTCAGCTGTGTATCGCCGTCCTTCGATTCGTTGAGGCCTAGAAATTTTTGTATCTGTAAAACCTTCGCGACGTCCGAGGTTACAATTTTCGCCATACTTCCCCCTGTTTGAGAAAAGGGCGGCTCGCGCCGCCCCTATTGCTCAGTTCTGACCAACCGCCACGCCAGACCAATACATGCCGCTCTTGGTCGCGACAGCCTTGATGGTATCGCCCGTTGCAAGCGTCGGCTTGCTGGACGCCGAATACGTCAGCGCTGTATCGCTGAAACGCGGGTCGCTGCCGTCCGTGGTGTACTTGACGACCGCGTCGGTCGTGTCCGAAGTGATCGTTGCAACATTCGTTGCAATCACGATCGCGGGCGTTGCCGCAACGGTAGACGCCGAGCAGCCGACATAAATACCGTCCGCTCTCGTGGGCTTCACGAAAGCGTCAAACATAACGCGGCCTTCCACCAGATCACCGGACAGACCGGGCGGGTCGGAGTGGATCTTGTAGTCGTTCAGCTTCATCGGCGAGATCGCCGCGTCCTTGAGGACGATCATGAAATACACATCCGACGGGAAATAGCTCTTCGGCACCTTCTTGACGGGCATACCGTCAAACTCGCCCACAACGCCCTTGACAAGTGCCTTCGTGCCGATGCCCTCGAGCTTGACATACTCGTCGCAAAGCTTCAGCGCCTTATAAAGGTCATTGCGGATGTAAAGCGTTCTGCCGCTCTGCGGGACGAACATATCGTCGAGCGCGCAGGTCGCATCCATGATGATACCGGCAATCGTGCTCTTCGTCGGCGCTGCCGTCAGCGCAACATGCTGGCCGGCCTTTGTCGCCCAGGTCTTGAAGCGGTATTTGTCGATGAACGGGGTCACAACTTCGCGCATCTCGCGTTTCAGGCTCGTTGCAGCCGTCTTGATGCTGAACTGCTCTTTTGCGTTGCCCTTGTCGATGGTGTAGGTGAACGCCTTGTCCTGCTTCATCTGGAACTCATAGATGTTATCCGTCAGTTCCTGCGGCGTGCCGTAGCGGTTCGAGCCGGAGCGGGTATAATCGTTCAGCGGCGCGACGTCAGGGTCATAGACCTTGACGGTTCTGACACCGACAAATTCCATATCGAGGTCCTTCGAGAAGGAACTCTGCGTCAGAGAATCCTGATAAAATCTTTCCTGTACCTTGTCGGAATACTTTTCCGCAAGATTGATGGTTTTCGACATTCTTTACCTCCTGTCAATCGTCGCTCAACAGGTATTCAAGGAACGGGTCCTTTGCCGTCTCCTTTCCTTCTGTTTTCGCGGAACCAATACTTTTCTGTTTGTTTTTCTCATTCTGTTTGAGTGCGTTGATGCTCTCCTGGAGTTTGCGGTTACTCTCGGCGAGCTGCCGGTTCTCGTACCGGCCGTAGGCAGAAACTAACGTTTCGCCGTTTCTGACGTCGTCCCAGACTTCCTTCGGGATCGTGTTTGGGTCAACATCCTTGTAGAGCTTCAAAAACCGTTCGATGTCCTGCTGCCGGGCAAGCTCCTGCCCATGCTGCGCCTGCTGCTTTTCCGCATCCGCCTTTTCCGTTCTGGAAAGCCGCTGCTCTGCGTCCTCCCGTAAAACGCGCTCGTGTGCCGCGTCCCGGCTCAAGCCCTGCGAGACATAAGCGTTTTCCCGCACCGACTGCAAAAATGTGTTCCTGTCTGTGCCGGATTTCTGAGCTGCCGCGTCCAGTAGCCCGATAATCGCCTCGTTGTCCTGCTTGAACTTCAAAAGCTCTGCGTTTTCCTGCTGTAAGTGGTCTCTCTGCTCTAAAATGCGGTCGTGGTTCAGCCCCTTTTGGGCAAGCTCCGTGACCTCCTGACGGCTCACCTTTCGGATTTCCTTGTTGAACTTGAGATCAAACAGTTCTTCCGGTTCTTCCTTCTGTTCCTTTGTGGGCTCCGCTTCCGGTTGCCCCGCCGGTTCTTCTGGTTCTTCCGAAGGCTCCTGTTCTTCCTCGTTCGCTTCGGCTGTTTCTTCGCTGGTTTCCTCTTCGGTCTGGTTGCCGTCGTCTTCGGAAACAAGATCGCTCAGATCTACGCCGAATTCTTCATCCATAAACTCGTTCATGTTCTTCCTCCTGTTTTTGGCTCTGGTAGGCCATATTCACGGCTCTGGTAGGCCGCTGTTTACTCAAAATCCGTAATACGGGGTAATTTCCTCCCATACGGAAGGCTTCTTTGCCGCAAGCGTTGCGACAAGTTCGGAATACCGCTCGTTGAAAAAGCTCGCCATCGAATCGTTTTCGCCCAAAAGAAGGTGCGCTGCCAATCCGTAGGGCATAATCCCCTGTGCAATGACATCGTCGAGCCCAATCTCGTCCGTAAAGTCCTTGATCTCCGGGCACACTGCCCGTTTTCCGTCCTCTCCTGTCTGGAACGTATCGGAATACGGGAAAAGCTCGTGCCGCAGAACGTTCAGAATGCTGATCGTCCGCATCCTGTATTCCTGCGTATCTTGCGTTGCTGTCGCACCGCTTGACTCGTTCTGCTCATCCATCAAGTGGATCGCTCTGGAAAATACCCATTCAGGCGTTGTCATAGAATCCTCCTAGAAATTCAGGTAGCTGCTGTCCGCTTCCCCTCCGGTCATGTAATCGCCGTAGCTTTCCTCGTGCTCTTCTTCGTCTGCAATGACCTGCTGTTCCGGCTTGAGCGTCCGAAGCTGCGCGTAATACCGAAGCGCGTCCGGTGCGTGGGTTATATCATGCGGTTCTTTGGCGCAGTCCGACGAGTTCTTCTCGTCGTGCTGAATCGCCATCAGATCGTCGATAATTCCCTTGCAGGTGTTGAACACCAAAAGCCCCGGCTTTCCGTCGCTCATGGGTTTCAGCAGTTCCTTGACTGCCATCCAACCCGCCACACGCGAGTTGTTCGCCTTGACGACCGGAAGCCCGCTTTCTGCAAACAGCTGCGCCATCGTCTTACCGGTGTCTTTCAGCGTCGACCACATATCCGGCGGCGCAATCGTATACTCTACTCTCTCCCCGGGCGGCGTCGACACAATTGCCGCATTCGCCGCCTGCGAGACGATCAGCCTCGATTCGTTGTACTCCCGGTACAGATACGCCCTTCCGTTATAGTCCACGGCAATCCAGAGGCACGCGAACATATCGAGGCCGTAGTCAAACGCCCGGTATTTCGTCCAGCCTGTTGGAATTGCAAACGGCTGAATGACGTGCGTCTTGATCGTAAACTCCGGGAAGTACCCGCCGGACAAAGCGTCCCAGTCGCCGAACCGGTGCGCCCTTCTCACATCCTCCGGCAAAAGGTTCAGTGCGTTTACATAATCCGGAGAACCTTTCAGCAGATCGACGTTGTCCTCGACCGTCGCTTTCAGAAACAGATAATCGTCCGGGTTTTCTTCCGGCAGAAAATCTCTTGTGACAAAGATCCGCTTCACCCACTGATGCCCGACACCGCCGGGGTTGCACGTCAGATACACCCGTTTTGGAAACGGCGTTGCGCCGCGGCAGCAAGCCGCAATCCCTCGGAACTCCTGCTCCGTGAACTGCGTCGCTTCTTCCATGAAAATCCAGTCATATTCCTGACCCTGATATTTGCCCGTGACTGCCGAGCCGTAGCCGTCCATGTTGCCAAATTTGATGCTCGACCCGTTGACAAACGTCAGCAGATGCTTCTGCACGTTGTATGTAGCCAGGCTTTCCGGAATCAGCTTGAGAATCGGGTCTATGACAGAGTTTTCCAGATCTTCATATCTCCGTCTGATAACCAGAATCCGAAGCCCCGGATACTCGATGCACCCGCCGACCGGTTTTCTCTGCGTACACCACGACTTTCCGCCGCCTCTGGCTCCGCCGTAACAGGTGTACTTCACCCGGCTTTCAAAGAACCGCCTCTGCGGCTCGCTGTTCGGGCAGCCAAGATTCAGCGTGATCGCTCCGCCCTTTGCTGTTTGCTTTCTCGCCATAGCGCCCTCCGCCCGTGCTCACCTTGACGCCCGGATTGCTCCGGGACGCCAAAGTAAGGAGGATTGAAACGTTGGCTCGCCGCCAAGGTCAACACGGGATTTTTGAAAAAATTTGAGATTCGATTTGTGCAAAGGGGTACGCCGTTTTTCTCCCACCCCTCCCAATGAATGGGAAAAGCTCTGGAAGCGAATGCATGGGGGAGCTGGATATAACTATACATACAGGAGACCGCGCCCCCTGTTTTTCCGCTACCCCCTCCATTGCCAGATCGTTCACGGGAGGGCATACCCGGAAGCGCCTTCCCGCGCGCATGCCCTCAGAAAAAACGCGCGGGGTCTTATAGGCCTGCGAGCGCCGCCCTTATCGCCACTCGAGCCATGCAGCCCGCGCCCAGCCGTGCCCGTCATTATGCCGAATGATAGTTGACAGTAATATATCTATGTCTACTACATAGCATAAAGTTGCGTATTTACCTACAAACTCAGCATGCTCCTAACTATTTGTGAAAAACGAACGCAACAAAATAGATATTTGGTGGCGTTCGTCACTTAAAAGCCGTTTTCGAGCCTCCAAACTCGATATTGATCGTCAGCTCTCCGGTACTCTTGCCGTCGTCCGCCTTATCGATCATCTTGCAGCCGTCGAAGTCCTGCTTATTGGCAAAGATGCTCTTTGAACTATTCGGACCCGACCAGCCGGGCGCGGTGTTGTACTGCCCGCGAATCCACGTAGCAAACTTTTTTAGCTCGCGCGCCACGTCCATTTTATTGGCCGGAGGGTTCTTAATGGCCTTCGACACGCTTTCAGCATCCATTCCGATCGTTCCGCAGAAATGCCACCAATCCGCCTTCGGATATTCGCCGGTTTCAACCTTGTGTTTGTAATCGTTGATCGCCGCCACTGTCTGCTTGTAAGACAACGGAAACGCTGGTTTGCCAGCCATATAAGCCCTCCTTCCTGAACATTTCGCAGCAAAAGCCAGTCTTTAAAAAATCTTCGATGCGTGGAGATTCAAACGGGAAAATCGGAAACGAAGTTTCCGTTTTCCCTTATTGAATCTCCCCAGATGTATATATACCACAGATTTTCAGGCCACCAATAAAAGGCCGTTTATTACTTCCCAAAAATATTGATTTTTGCCCATCGAAAAGCCTTGAAAATACAGTTCAAACCGTGATTTGAAAAAATTTTATAAAATAGTGGGCGCAGGGGCTTGACAAAAATAATCAGAATTTTCCAGCCGCAGTCTGACCCTTGCTTGCGCCGATTTCGTGCATCCATCTGGCCTTATTTCGGCAGCAGCATTTATTGCAAACAATAAGGCCAGAACATTGCAAAAAGTGCTATTCAGAGGGCAAAGAAATACCCCGCACAAGATGACCTTGTACGGGGCTTTCCCATCAGTCTTCAAGCGTCTTTTGCAGATTGTCCACGATCTCAGCAAGCTTTGCTTCCTTCTTCTTCGGGTCTTTCTCTGCGATGTAGTCTTTCAGCATCGCGAGCAGGAACCGAACCCAGCTTTGAAACTGCTTATCTGTCATTCCGGCATCCATTTTCCAACCCTCGCCGCCATCAGGCAAGCCGCTTTTCGAGCGCTTCGATTCTCTGCGATTGGGAACGAACAACGGATTTCAGGAAGTCAAGCTCTTCTCTCAGCTCCTCCGTTTCGCTCTTTGGGGTAAGCGTTTGCAAAATCGTCTGCTGCCCTTCCGCCAGAAGCTTGAGGCTCGGCATGATTGTATTTTCTATGATCACCTGCATATCATGCACCGCGCCGCGTCTGGCTTCGTCTGCAATCGCCTTTACCTGTTGCAAATCCTTTTCGTCTAACATGACCTATCCTCCATTCTAAGTTTAATTGCCTGATTGATGTATGCGTTGACCGACTGCCCAGCTTGCGCCGCTGCCTCCGCGATCCGCTCTTTGTCGCCTTTTGGCACAGTCAAATTGATTCTGTCGTAAGTCCTCGCGATATAGTCGTTTTGCCACTTGGCTTTTCGCTCTGCCATTATATCACCTCAGAGCAGATCATACCATATCCAATTTTATTGCGCAACGTAGAAAATTGCCCAAAAACACGTTGCGCAATTTGTACATCTTTCTGTCTTTACTACATTGCGCAACGATGATATGATTGAGCCATCAAATCAAACACAACACCGCCGAGGAGGAACACACCATGACATACTTCACCAACATTCACACGCTTGACGAGCTCAAGAAAGAATATCGCCGCCTTGCCTTTGCAAACCATCCCGACCGGGGCGGAGACGTCGAGACCATGAAGGCGATCAACACCGAGTATGAAGCACTGCACGAAATCTTGAAGAAGCAGCACAACGCGAGCGCCGACGAATACCACCAGACCACTGAAACGCCGTCCGAGTTCATCGAGATCATCAACGTGCTTGTCCGCATGGGCGGCTTGGAGATCGAGCTTTGCGGCTCCTGGCTCTGGATCGGCGGCAACACCCGCGAGAACAAAGACGGCCTGAAAGCTGCTGGCTGCCGCTGGAGCAATAATAAGAAGCTCTGGTACTGGCACCACGAAGAGCCCGGCAAGCACTGGCGGCGCGGCAACTCCACCATGTCCGACATCCGCCGCAAATATGGTTCTCAGGTCTATACCGCTTCCGGCGAGTCCACCAAATACGAAAAGATCGGGGCAACGGCGTAAGCCGTCCCCAACGAATGAAAGGAGTTCACATCATGAAAAACTTTAAGCTTGCAGACATCGACCGCAACGCGCTTTACACGGTATCCATCATTGACAGCTGGATTGACGACGCGAAGCAACAGCTAATGACCGGCGCCGACCTGGTCAGCTTTGCAAATGCCGCTGCGCACTTGTACGACATCCACGCCGAGAAGGTGGACGCAGAATGAGCTACCACGATCTTCTGCACCAGTACGGACACGAGCAGCCGCAAGCCGAAACCCGCGTTTCCATCTTCGTCCAAGCACCCCAGAAGCTTGCCACGCCCGCCGAAGTCGCTTACCGGGATAAGACCGCAGCGCAGGAGATAAAACGCCTTGACAAGCTCTTAGACGATCTCAAGGACTACCGCCGCGCCCTTGCCGCCCGATATGCCGAGCTGGAAACCCTGCCTTATACGTACCTTTTGAAGCTCGAGCGCGTCCCGCATTGGAAAGGCCATATCGAGTACGTTATCACACTGACAAAGACGCTTTCCGACGGCACAAAAACGCAGGAGCTGCGCGAGGTCTTCCCCGGCAAAGACCGCCGGAAAGCTTTTGCGAGAACAGCAGAGTTAAGACGTCAACGCCCCGGCATCCCCTACGAAGAAGACATCACCCGCCGCGCATGGGAATAAAAGAGAAGCTGCACCCGAAAAGGTGCAGCTTTTGCTTTATGCTCTTCCGACAAGCTCGTCAAGTGTCACGCCGTCTCCGCGTTTATACATTCCGTTTTTCCTCCAAAACCTCTTTCAGCCGTGCACACAAGAACGCCCCGTTTGTCATCACGTGCCAAATAGACGGCAGCCCGGATTCTTCATCTATATGTGTCGGGTCTTCCCAAATCGCGAGGACGTGCCGTAAGAGCGCCTCGTGCCATCTCTCCGGCGCAATGCTGCGCCAGTTCTCGGCTTCTGCGTACTTCGCTAGGCCATATCCCCGCGTCGCCATAATCGCCTCTATCGCCTCTACAGGCACTAAGGAAGGCCGGGGCTTTCCGCCGTCAAACTTCGCGCCCTTCAACTGCTCCATGCGTTGCCTCCTTTCATTCCTTCACCCACCAATCTTTGATCGTATCGTTCCGTTCGAAAAACGGCTGGAAGAACGCCCCGCAGAGTTTCTTGAGGCTCGAATCAATTCTGTGAATGGCTTCGTCAGATTCTGGCTTTCCCTGCCATGCTACGCCGTATTCCTCCTCGAGTTCTTGCATTTTCTGCAACAACTGCTTTGCCTTCGATGGGCTTTTGAGCATCCCGAGCTCATACGCCGCAACGAATAGCAAGTCGATCGCCTTCTGCATCCCCGCGTCTATTCCTGCGTTCAGATACGCCGCGTTGCTTCTCCTGATCCGCTTCGCCAGATCATTCATAGCTGTATCCCCCTTATGTACTTATCGAAATACGTAACGGCAACCGCCATCGCCTGCCACATATCTTTTGCAAACTTCATGCCGTTCACATAAAAGAAACCCGGCTCTTTTTTCGTCCCTACACCTCCGTATCTGTCAATCAGCGCTTGCCGGATGTTTTTATCTTTTGCGCTCAATTGCCCGCATAAATATAGCTTTTCTTCTCGACGATAAATCTTTTGCCTATCCATAATTCCAACCCCGGCGAACAGCGCAATTTCCCAGAATCGTCCAATCCACACACAGGTATCAAATACCTCTTGCCCTACGGTTTGCCCCATCCCCTGTACCATCTCGATTGCAAAATTGCTTGTAAGCGGAAAGTCCGCTGCCATCTTTTCGCCAAGCTTTTCATTCGGAATCTTGCCGACGTTCAGAACCTTCCGGATTTCCTTCCCGTCGTGCTCTACGAGGACATACCCGGATTCGATATTCCCCGGGTCAATCGCCAGTATCGTTCCCACGGCTTCCCCTCCTTTTCCAGAACATACGGTTATAGGTGTTGTATCGGTGCTGAATATCCGTGCTCGTAATTTCTGCCCAGTATCTCGCCAGTAAGTCGTATGCGCCGCACGTCTGCATTTCCGGGCAGCCGCACCGATAAACGCAGTTTGGCACGAGCACGTCCGAGATCTCCGGCTGCACCTCATGCAGAGCTGCTTTGAAATCCTCGGCATACGCGCGCGTCTCCGGGTCTGCCTGACTGCATAACCGCTTGCGCATGGTATCAATCAGGGCTTGTACGTTCGCTTCTCCCTCGAAGATCACAGGTGCGTCCTGCGGCAGCTTGTCTCTCGGTGTGCCGGTTCGGTCTGTTCTCTGTGTGGAGATAAAGCACTCCCATTTGTGCCCTGACCAGTGCGTCGCAATCCAGCTCTTAATGCCCTGCCAGACCCACGACACCGAGATACGCCGAATCGGCGAGTGTTCGGCAATTAAAATCCGGCGCTTAAAATCCTCGCTCGGCTCATGCCCAAGAGGACCTTTGCCGGAAGTGGCGCGGCAGGTGTCCACGACCTCCTGCCAGTCGCCCTTGATGTTTGTAATGTGTGTGTTCATAGCAGCACGTCCTTTCCGCTCATCCGGTCATCATTTGGCATAGTGGTAACGCTTATCCACGGCTGGACATACGGTTTACACTTATCAGCCGCCATCCAAACCCAGTGGTCGTCTCTCCAAATCAAAAACGCGCTATTCTGCGGGTATACTGCGTATACCCAGAACACGCCGCCGGATAAAAGCTCAATCTGAAACATGGTCGTCACCTCCATCCATCTTCGCCCCGCACTTACCGCAGAAGTTGTGCCACCGTGAGCACAGCGTTGCGCCGCATATTGGGCAGTTGTCATACGGGATGTCCGCATGCACCATATTCCTGCGGTAAAGTGTAGAGCGGTCTCCCGCTAAAACCCCGATCTCCTCATGGTATCCCACAATCGTCCTCGTGCGCACTTCCGTCACTGGCGTTCCATGCACCACCTCCGCAACGTCGGCGGCGGGCATATCCGAGATGGATTGCAAGTTTTTTGCGCTGCACCCGTCCTGCATTAGTTTCATAAGTGCCGCTTCGCGGCTGATGTATTCGTCAGGCATGGTCGGCCTCCAATTTTCCTTTGTGTTTCTTCACGAGCTCCTTCGCTAAGTTCAAGCCGACTGCAGTATAGTCAAATTCGGAGTCCCCGATAGCCGGTTCAACGCATCCTTCCGTCCCGCCATATGTGCCATGATGCTGTGCGAAGTCACTTCCGTCCGGGAAACGCACGGCATAGCCGTCGTGCAGGCGCTCTATCGTGCATTTGATTCCAAGATCGACGCAAAAATGGTACAACGCCCATATTTCAGTGTATTTTACTGGAAAATCTAACGTTCTTCCCTCAGGCGGCAGCACCACCACGCGCCCGTCCTTGTCGGCCTCGGCAAGCTCGCGGAGGCGGTCAAACCCGCCGCACAACTCGGCAATGTCCTCGTAGGCCGCAAGTCGATCAACAAAATCCGCCTGGTACTGCACTCCGCTGAAATTTACCCGCCAGTATCCGTCTTTGAAATAAGTCAATCGTACCATAGCTCTTCCTCCACATACCGCCAGCTCTGCGGCGGGCGGGTGATGGGTCCGGGCGCTAAGCCGTATTTGGTCTCCCGCAGACCGGTAAACTCCCACAGATCGCGCTGGTGATCGTAAATGCGCAAATCTGAGATGTGCCAGCCGAAGCCGATGACAGCTCCGAGATACTGGTGCAGCTCCGCAGGCTTTAGGCAGGTTGGCCGCGCAGCATCCGACGAGATTCTTCCCGCGCCGTTAATGTTGATGATCTCATTGCACAGAAACTCCCCGATGACTTTGCCGTTTCCACATTTGTAGATATAGCACTTAAACGGCGGGTTCATCTTCGGGCGCGTCTTGCGCACCTCAATCGTTTTCTCACCGCTTACGATCTTCTCGCACCACTTCGGGCGGATGCTGATTAAAACAGCTTTCATGCCTTTTCTCCTTCCTCCGGCGCTTCCGGCAGCGGCATCCAGTGGGTAACTGCACAGTCTACCGGATTGTTGTACACATCGTCCGGATTAAACTGTCTGTTCTCCCACCATCCCTCCGGGATGTAGTAATCATCCGCCTCCTCGTCGTACAGGCCATAGCAGTAGATGTCGCTCCAGTTCCACGCACTGTCCTGCGTCAGTAACTTCCCGTCCTCGTAGATAGCCGGTATCACAAAAATGTATCCGTTTCGATTGCAAACTGCCAAAACATCTGTCTCTGGTTCCGGCATCCGCTCCGTCACCGAAATCCACCTCTGTTTCTCCCGCAGCGCCGCGTTCTCGGCGGTCAGGCGCTCGATCAGCTCGGCGGCAGCAAGTTTCAACGAGTCGTAGCATACGATCTCTCCCTCACCTGGTTCAGGGCGTGGCGTACCATTGGCATCCTCTCCACACCGCAGCGCCCGCACGATCTCTTTTGTTGTCATAGCGTGTCCTCCTCCGATATCAATCCATATTTCTTGAGCAGCGCGGGGACTTCACTCAATTCAATGATCTCGTCACGGAATGTTTTTATGTGCGTCCAGTTGCGCGGCGCTCCGCCGACCCGCTGGAACGTCCAAAGAGACGATTCGTTTTTGTCGTGGTAAATCTCGACGCTGAACGCTTTGCCGACACGAAAGCCGTTAGAGTCAAGCCGTTCCGGCTCAAGCATGCCTGAGATGTACTGGTAGCCGTTTCCGTCTATCCCGCTTACCGTGAGATTGTATATGCCATTCATCTAAAAACTTCCTCCCTCAATGCCTTAAAGATCGGATATGCCTGCTGCGGCACTACGGCGTTTCCGAGGCATTTAATTCTGTCCACCCGATGGGGAATCCCATGAGCCACTCCATAAGGGCGGGGTTCGATTTCCCACCGCTTCCACAGGTCAGGTTTTTCCGCTCCTCCTCCGTGACGACCCCCGCGTCTCTCAGTGCCACCATCTGCCGGAAGTTGTGTGTTCCGCCGCACAGCGGCGCGCCCGTCGTTGGCCGCGGCCACGATAAAGATTCTCTCTCCCTTGTGCAGTCCGCCGACATCCCAAGCCGCAGAACTGTAAGCCCTTGCTTCGTAGCCGACGCCTTGCAGTTCGGAAAGGATTCCCGCAAGCGCAATTCGAACAAGTCCAGAAACGTTTTCACCGACAACGCAGCGCGGGCGCAGCTCTCGGATAACTCGGAGCATCTCCGGCCAGAGGTAACGATCGTCCTCTTTCCCTTTTTGCTTTCCAGCCACGGAAAAGGGCTGGCAGGGGAATCCGCCGGAAATAATGTCAACTGTTCGCAGTCCTGTGCGCTCATAAAAACTCTCCTTTGTCAATGTCCGGATGTCCCGCCAGCGCGGCACGTCCGGCCAGTGCTTTTCCAGCACTTTTGTCTGGTAGTCTGCAAATTCACACTGCCCCACGGTCGTAAAGCCCGCCCATTCCGCAGCCAGGTCAAGCCCGCCAATGCCGGAGAACAAACTCAAATGCGTCAGCGTCACATCGCCCCTCCCATTTTCTTTTTCCCTCTTGCCGCCCTCCGGCAGTTTCTCGCCCCGCCGCTCGTCATCTGGCTTATGTCGATGATCTCGGCGCGCCTGCCGTAGCTTTTCAGCCTTTCTCCCTTCACGGCGTTCCAAGCCTCGCAGGACGCGCTGCGACCGGCTTTCCGGTTGGGGCAGTCTTGCGTGCATGGTCCAAATTTACTTCCTCCTGACAAGCACAGATACCTCCACTTCATAGCACTCGTTCTCATGCACGCAGATCGTTTTCTCCCGCTTTTCCTGCGGGTCATCGACCTCGATAAATCACGATCATCCAGTCCACGACACTGCTATAGCCAATTTCGATGTGCATCGGTATCCGCGACCTTACTTTGTCGAAGAATCTCAGAAAATCATCCATTTTCGTCCCCGTACCTTTCTTTGATCGCCGCCTTTGCCTCTTCTTCCGTCTTGAATACAAAACCCACTCTGTTACGGTTATCGAGACCGTCAACATTCAACGTTTCCGTACTCCATATATTCATGCGGTTGCTAGAATCGAAGCAGAGCAGCATCCTGACATTCGTGATTTTTGACTTTTTGGGGAAATACGTTGATTTTGAAACTGTTCCGTAGCCTATGCACACGGGGCAGTCAATTTCAAACGTCTCCCCGCCAATGTCAGCCGACACTTTCTTTTTGCCGCCGCACTTCTCGCAGGTATGCCGTTCGTATTCCGAATCGATCACCCAGCACTCATCGCCGGGTCGGAAGTCCTTTGTCAGATGGTTGACGATTGCCTTGACCTGCCTTGCAGGAACCTCGTGCGCTTCGACATAGACCTTCTGCTCACGAAGCTGCTTGATTTCTTCCTCAAGCTGCGCTTTCTGCCAATTCAGGCTGGAAACCTCTCTTCTGATTTCATCGGCTTTCGTCTTTGCCTCGTTTGCATCGTCCATAAACTGCTCGACTTCCTCGGTCAGTTCATTCCAGAGCGCAGCCTTTGCGTCCTCAATGATCTGCTCCGCCTTTGACGGCTCCGAAAACATCTCGTCGTATTTCTCGAAATAACTCATGTTTTTACTTTCATCCTTTCAGCATCGACCTCGAAAAGGTAAAATGTCCGCCCCTTCATCTTCTGCGGATACTTCCGCGTAAGAATTGGTTTTCCAAGCTCCGGCATCAGCCGGGGAAAGAGGTTCGGAATCGGTCTGGGAATCACAATCCATGTTTTTATCATGCTCCGTCCCCCATCAGCTTCTGAATCGCTGCCCGCTGCACATCGGACAGCTCGTCCCCGTGGTGCTGCACGTTGTATCCCGGCTTCTTCCCCGGCTGTGACGGCGTGCCCTTCTCGCGTTCTTTCGATTCCCACGTCAGGAACTTCTGCTTCCAGTTCCGTACGGGATCTCCTTTCCCGTCGACCCAATTTCCGGCAGAATAATAGTCGAAAAATTTCTGTGCCAGATTCGGGGCTCCACGCTCCTTCGCGTATGCGGAAACCTCTTCCAACGTAGGTGGTATAAATTTCTTACGTTTCTTCTCAGAAATAGAACTACTCTCTTTTCTATTTCCATTTCCATTTCCTAAAGGTAATACCGTGGTATTACCGGAAGTGTTACCACTCTCCATACCAGAGTCATCATTTTCTTTGTTCCAGCGCTTACTGATATTCTCTTTCTGACGCTGGCAATGCTTGTCCCGTTTTTCGATTTCAAGCTCCATCCGGCGGTTAAAGTACTTGCCGTCCTCATCCTTCTGAAACTTGCTCATAACCTCGTCTGACGGCTTTTTGACAGCCCGTATGATTTCCTGCATCGTCATATGCCCGCGCTCTCTTTGGAGGCACAGGAGCGTGATATACTGCCCACGCTCCCGCATATCCATCAGGGCACAGCCGGATAGGAAATCCGACGTGTAGAACAAAACGGCAGGGTCTTTGTTGTTTGCCATCCCGCCACCGCCTTAGAACGGCAGTTCTTCGCCGTCATCTTCGTCCATCATCGTAAAGCCGCCGGGGTTTGCCGGGTCTTTCGGCTCGGTGTTTCGCTTGCCTTCGCCGAAGTAAACGCGGTTCGCCACGACCTCAGCAGACCGGCGTTTGTTTCCGTCCTTGTCCTTCCAGTCTCTGAGCTGCAATCTGCCGTCCACGACGGCCATACTTCCCTTGAAGAAGTATCCGCTTACAAAGTCTGCCGTACCCTTCCACGCGACGCAGTCAATGAAATCCGTTTCCTTTTCCGCGCCCTGCGCCGCGAAATCACGGTCAACGGCCAGCGTGAAGGATGCAACGGACGTTCCGTTCGGCGTCTTTCTCAACTCCGGGTCACGCGTGAGCCTGCCCATAATGGAAATATGGTTCAGCATTCTCCGTCCTCCTTTTTGGCAGTTTCCCGCTTTCCAAAGTAGACTTCCAGGACGTCATCGAAACGATAAGAAGGCATCTTCTTATACGATTCAGCGAACAGATCGAGCACCAGGCACTTCTTGGCCAATTCCTCATACTTTTCCGTACTCAGTTTTACATAGGATTCCATAATTACGTTCCTTTCTTATAAATCAGTTTCGTTTCATCCCATCCGGGATATATCATTTTTAAGTAGTGTCTGATATACGCCTGCATATGTTTTCTCTTTGCCGTCTGGTCAAAGTCGTTGTGGCACTTATCGCAAAGCGTCACAATGTTCTCTTCGACCCCAAGCCCGCCCTGCGAGCGTGGGATGAAATGACACCACGGATTGCCGGGGCGTAGGCAGACGATGCAGCGCCCGCCGTCTCGCTCCCAGACGGCCTTCTTGACCTTCTCAGGTATCTTTGTCGCCTTCGTTTCCTTTCTCATCCTGCCTCCATTCCAGCGCCATACGCTCGAGTTTTTCCGGCGGGAGCGTCTCAATGCCCTGCTGTTCGCAGTCCTCAACAACCAGATCAATGAGCCGCGCCATTTGCTTTGTGTCGTAGGTGCTTGAGCCGTAGTAGCAAATTATGTTCGTGCAGCCAGGAATTTTTGACGCCATGATCTCCGTACACCATCCGAGACCGCGCGCTTCCCACCGTTCCCGGAACCGCTTGACCGCTGCGTCCGGAGCGCATATCGTATCGGAGTTGTCGCCAACATCCGGAATATAATGCCGGTAGACCTCTTCCGGCGGGATTCCAACCTTGACGGAAAGCTTGTTGCAGAGTGTCCAGAGATATCGGTTTGCGTCCAAGCTCCGCTTCTTCCGGAACTCCTTGATCGTGACCGTGTACTTCTTCTGCGGGTCCATCTCCCCGGCAACCATCTGGGCTTGTCCGGGCAGCTCCGGTCGGAGCTTCAGCCAGCTCCCCGCTGCATCCATGCTCCACGAAGCTTCAATGATGTTCAGCTCTCTCATGCCTTACTCGCACAATTCCAGCAAAGACATCTGCCAAAGCGCTTTCTTGTCTTTTCCGCTACAGCCCTTGCGCTGAACTGAGAGCCTCCCTCAACAACCTGTGTGATCTCCCCGCCGCAATCCGCGCAAATCAAAGCCTTTGCTTGGGCTTGCTGCTTCTCTTTCGGCTGTGCGGTCTGCTTCTGGTATTCTTCTGTGTCGGCGTCCTTTGTATCGTCGATAGCAAACAAGCCGTTGAGTGCATATTTCCGCGCGTAGGATGAAGCTGTACCGGTAATCTGCGGCTCGTCCATACCCTTCTTGCTTTCCGGTTCGCGGGCAAACGCTGTTGTAATGACGCTGCTTTCACCATCTGACAGTTCAGCTCTCGCCATGACGTAGATTCGCCCGCCGGTTTCCGCGATGCTGTCCGAAATCGTCAGCGTACAGCCAACGGTTTTCAGAAGCGGCTTTACCGCCTCTAAAATGCTCTCGCAGCTGCGGTATTTGTAGCCGCCAAAGTTGTTTGTTTTATCCTTCGGCGCTTTCAGTTCTGCCTGAATCTGAATCAGTTTCTCGTTGATCGTCATATAACCCCTCCAATTCCAATCGACACCAATAGCCGCGGGCAAACTCGTTGACAATATATTCGCCTGTCAATCTGCACTGTTTCCGGCTGTAGGTCTCAAAAAACGGGCAGAACTGGCAGCAGATGTGATCCTGATCAAAATAGACGCTTACGCGTGTTTCGACCGGAATATAGTCAACGCCGGAACGTCCTTTTTTCATAGCCCAGTTCCTCCAAAATGTGCCTTGTGCCAAGTGTTTCTACCAGAACAGCGATAATCTGATTGTTCGGGTCACGGTCTTCTCTGTCTGTCAGATCAGCCATGTTCCCTTCATCTCCGACCCAATACTCGCCGCCCTCATAGATCTCATTGCCGAACACGTCGTACATGCACGGCGCTTGCTGTCTGTCTTTCATCATTCCACCAACCTGTATCTGGCATAGCTCGTATCCTCGCCATACCGGTTCTTGCTCGTTTCCATTTCCTTCTTGATCGCGTAACCCTCGCGCTTGAGATCAAAAATCCTCGCTCCCAGACGCATACAGCTGATGTCCCGAATCGCTTCCAGCTGCGTAATGCTTCCGAAGTCGCGCATACATTGCAGGATTCTCTCCGTCTGCTTCATGCTCACCTCCACGCTTCTGTAAACACCGTCCAGAACACAATATCGCGGTACGTGACCTTCTGCTCCTGAGGCGCTTCGGGCGGATTCGCGCATGTGTAGCGGAACCACTCCCGCCATCTTTCGCACATGCAATTCTCCCCGCGCCCCTTCGTGCAGCTCTTACACGGATATTCCATCTTATGCCCCCGTCAGTATCGCGCCGACGAAAAAGCACGCCGCAGCGCCTCCAAGCGTGATCGCCGCCCGGAACAGGCCGAAGCCCAGCATGACCGCCGTACCGCCTACCAGCATGCACGCCACAGAGAAGCAAGCAGTCTCTGCCGCTTTCAGAAGCCCATACCTCCGCTTCCGCTGCCGGACGATTTCCGCCCAACGCTCGCCAAGCTCCCGCTCTCGCGCCGCTCGGTGATTTAGCTCTGTGATAATCTCAACGTCACTCATCTTTTGCCTCCACATATTCTCCGCACATGATATTCTCCGGCTTGGTCTTCGCGATAATTTTTCTGCATTCGCTTGTGATTCTCACGCGGAGGCCTGCGTAAATGCCAAACTCACAGCCTGCCTCGATGCCTTCGCCTGCCTTGATGCCTTCGCCTGCCTTGATGCCCCAGCCTGCCTCGATGCCACAGCCTGCCTCGATGCCACTGCCTGCCTCGATGCCACAGCCTGCCTCGATGCCTTCGCCTGCCTTGATGCCCCAGCCTGCCTCGATGCCTTCGCCTGCCTTGATGCCACAGCCTGCCTCGATGCCACAGCCTGCCTCGATGCCTTCGCCTGCCTTGATGCCTTCGCCTGCCTTGATGCC
>ERZ1034880.79-NODE-79-length-37275-cov-6.644089_pt1 | contig 37275 bp, 27 predicted proteins | sample MGYA00520630_ERZ1034880 | MGnify/ENA primary metagenome ERZ1034880 (study PRJEB33766, sample SAMN09781725) | gut metagenome | biome: gut microbiome | host: Homo sapiens | place: Madagascar | study: EMG produced TPA metagenomics assembly of the PRJNA485056 data set...
CCCTGTAAGACGGGAGGCCGCGCATGGTCGATTTCATCGTCGGCATCCTCAACGCCATCGGCTCCGGCGTCGGCGACGACCTCGTGGCCGACCTGCTGAAGACCCCGGCCTCATACAACGCGGGCATGTACCAGCTGAGCCTGACCATCGCCCGCACGGCCGTCAAACCCGTCGCCAGCACGATCCTGGCGATCCTGTGCGTGCTCGAACTCGCCAGGGTCAGCACGCGTGCCGACGGCGACCGCGAGCTGGGCGTCAAACTCGTCGCCATGGCGATGTTCAAGCTCACGCTCGTGTTCACCGCCGCCCAGCACAGCGAGCTCATGCTCAAGGCCATCGACGAGATCGGAGAGGGCGTGATGGGCTCCATCCACCAGGCCGCCCCCACCACGGGCTCGGCCACCGGACTCGGCCTGGGAGACAGCATGCGCGACGCCATCGACTCCGCCGGCACGTTCGGCCAGATCCCGTGCCTGATCCTGCTGATCATCCCGTTCCTCGTCTCCAAGGGGGCGACCATCGTCGTCACCGTCGTGATCCTCCTGCGGTTCGTGCAGATCTACATGCTCACCGCGTTCAACCCGCTGCCCATCGCGTTCATCGCCCAGGAGGAGACACGCCAATGGGGCGTCAACTACTTCCGCCAGTACGCGAGCCTCGTGTTCCAATGCGCGACCCTGTACCTGGCGATCCTCATGTACCGCACGTTCGTCGGCGGCACGCTCAACCCGAGCAAGTTCAAGGACGGCGACAGCCTCTCGGGCTGGGTGATGGACAACTTCACCGGCCTGCTCCTGGCGAGTGTCCTGCTGATCGGCATCGTCATGGCATCCAACTCCGTCGCCAAGAAGCTGTTCGGCGGCGAATAAAGAAAGGAAGCGAACCATGGCGTTGCAGATGCCCGTATACAGGGAGCTGACCACCATCGAATCGAAGGTCTTCATGGGGATGAGCTGGCGGCAGTGCCTCGCCGCCATCATCCTCGCCGTCGTGTGCGGGGGAGGGTACGTCGGGCTGTGGCTCGGCCTGGGCGCGGACCCCAACCTCGCCATGTACCTGATCTTCCCGCCCGGCCTGCCCGTGGCCGTGTGGGGATGGGTGCGCCCCAAGGGCCTCATGCCCGAGAAATACCTGAAATACATCCTGCGCCACTACACGCAGCGCGAGGTCTACCTGCTCGACGGCCCGGGCAGACCATACCGCACCGGCGCGAAGCCATCGATCAAGGAAAGGTGAGAAAGAGTGTTCGGCAAGAAGAAGACCCGGGATGAAGACGGGGCCGAGGCCGGGGAGGCCAGGGCGAAGGAGCGCAGGAAGAAGAAGGCGCACCTGCCGAAGAACGTCAAGCAGCTCATCGGCTACGACTCCATGCTGCGCAACGGGATCGCCAGCCTGGGCGACGGGAGGTGGAGCGCCACCATCCTCTTCCAGGACATCAACTACCAGCTGTCGCCCGAATCCCATCAGATGGAGATCATCGACAGGTGGGCCAAGCTCATCAACAGCTTCGAGGCCGGCCAGAGCGTGCAGATCGCCTCCTACACGCGCTCCCGCGGCGTGCGCGAGATCCTCGCGGACGTGATGATGGACGAGCGCGGCGACAGCCTCGACCACTACCGGCTCGACTACAACCGGCTCGCCCAGGGCAAGCTCGAGACCGTCAGCCGCGACACCAGCACCGTGAAGACCCTGACCGTGACGGTGCGGGAAGGCGACGAGCAGGCGGCCGTCGCCAGCCTGAACGCATTGTGCAACAACCTCGTCAGCCAGATGCGCTCGATCGACGCGTGCAAGGCCACGCGCCTCGACCGCGAGCACCGGCTGCGCCTCATGGCCGAGGTGCTCCGCCCCGGCGAGGAGTTCCATTTCGACGAACGCCGGTTCAAGCACATGGCCGGCAAGCCCGACACCAAGGACCTCGTCTGCCCGTGGAGCATCGACGCGCGCAACCCGACCATGCTGGACATCGAATCCCTGGACTCGAAGTACCTGCACCGCACCATGTGGGTGTCGAACCTGCCGCCGGAGCTGTCCGACCAGCTGGTCAACGACCTGACCGGCCTGCGCGCCCGCGTCGACGTGAGCATCCACCTGGCCCCCATGGACCGCGGCGAGAGCATGACGCTCGTGCGCCGCAAGAACGCCGAGATCAAGATGCAGGTCATGGACCAGCGGCGCAAGAACCGCAAGCAGGGCCTCGACCCCGACGACCTGCCCGACGACCTGGCCGACCAGCAGGAGCAGCTCGGCCAGCTGCGCGACGAACTGCGCCAGACCAACCAGAGGCTCGTGGACTCGATCATCGTGATCGGCGTGTCCGCGGCCAGCCAGGAGGAGCTGGAGGTCGCGTGCAGGAACGTGAAGGCGAAGGTCAACGCGCAGTCGTGCACGGCCGAGAGCCTGAAGTTCATGCAGATGGAGGGCCTGACGGCCGAGCTGCCGCTGGGCAACAACCCCCTGCCGATGAAACGCACCCTGACCACCAACTCCGCGGCCATCCTCATCCCCTTCACCACGCAGGAGGTTTTCGAGCCCCACGGCCTGTTCTACGGCTCCAACGCCCGCTCCGGCAACCCGATCCTCGCGGACCGCCGCAGCCACATGAACTCCAACGGCTTCGTGCTCGGCACGTCCGGCGGCGGCAAGAGCTTCACCGTCAAGCAGGAGATCGCCGGAATGTTCCTCAACCGCGACGACGAGGTGATCGTCATCGACCCGGAACGCGAGTACCTGCCGCTCGCGCAGGCGTTCGGCGGGCAGATCATCCAGATCAGCGCCGGCACCGGCACGCGCGTCAACCCGATGGACATCGTGCTGGACGACGACGCGGCGTCCGATCCGGTCAAGGACAAGACCAACAACGTGGTCTCCATGATCGGCGCGCTCATCGGCGGCTTCGACGGGCTCGACCCGCTGCAGAAGGGCCTGGTCGACCAGTGCGTCAGCAATCTGTACGTGCGCTATCGCAACCAGGGCGGCGGCGTCGTCCAGCCCACCCTGCAGGACCTGCACGACGAGTTGCAGGCGGGCGGCGACGAGGCGTCCCGGTACCTCGCGGATGCGCTCAACCCGTACATCACCGGTTCCATGAGCGGCTTCAACGGGCAGACCAACGTGGATCTGAGCAACCGGTTCACCGTGTTCGACGTGTCCGGCCTGTCCGGCGAGCTGCGCACGTTCGGCATGATGGTCGTCATCGACCAGGTCTGGAACCGCGTGATCCGCAACAAGGCCCGCGCCCGGCGCACCTGGCTGTACGTCGACGAGTTCCACCGCTTCTTCGGCAACCAGTACTCCGCGGCCCAGTTCAAGGACATCTACAAGCGCGCCCGCAAGTACGGCCTGGGCGTCACCGGCATCACGCAGAACGTCGAGGAGATTCTCGACCTGCAGGACGCGCGCGAGATGCTGTCGAACTCCGACTTCCTCATGCTCCTGTCGCAGAACAGCACCGACGCTGACGCCCTGTGCGAGCTGCTGAACCTGAGCGAGGAGCAGCGCCAGTACTTCACCGGCGTGCTGCCCGGCCAGGGCCTGATGAAGATCGGCAGCGCCTTCGTCCCGTTCGACGGGCGCATCCCCTCGGGCGGCGACCTCTACCGCCTGTACTCCACCAGCTTCCAGGAAGGCAAGTGAGCATGAGCCGAGCCCATGTCCGTCATGCGGGCGCGCGCTCCGCATACCGGGCCACGCGCCGCGCCGACACGGACGGCGCATGGCGGCGGTCCGCCCCGCGCCGCGCCGCCGCGCCGGACCGGCAACGCGCGTACGAGCCGTCGACGGCCCCCGCGGCCGCGTACCGTGCGGCCTACCCGGAAAACCCCCGCCGCCAGCCGGTCCGATCGGAGCGCGCCTATTACCGGACGCAGCGCCCGGTCAGGCCGTCATACGGCGGCTCGGGCCAGTCCCACCACACCCGGCGCTACGCCGGCCAGACACGGTCGTACGCCACGACAGCCCCGGACGTACGGCGACGCGACTACACGCCGGTCCAATACCGCGCGCCGCAGGCCGCCGCCATGACCGCGGCGTACCCGCGGCAGCGCCGCCACGACGCGGCCCCGCGCATCCAGACCCCGTACGCCCGCGCCTCCTACAGGGCCGGACGGCCATACCGTACGGCCCCGCACACGGGCGCCCCCCGACTCCACGACTCCACGCCGGCCGCGCGGTACACCTCATACGCCCGCACCGGAAAGCCGTACCGGACCTCGAGCCCATATCATCTGCACGCCGGATACGGGCATGCCGCCGCGGCACGGCGCGCGAATTCCCGTCTCCCCGCCGCCATGCCGCGCCGTGGCCGCGGCGTCGCACGCGTCACGGGAACGACCGGCGTCCGGACGACCTTCCACGGCACCCGGTACGCGCCGGCCGTCCACCGAGCCCAAGCCGCCTCGGCGCAGCCGGACGGGATCCGCATCCGCCGAGGGTCCGGGCTGCGCGACCGGCTGGGCCACGCCACCACCATGATGGTGTCGAACGTCGCGCAGGCCGGCGTCGACCGGACCGACATCGCCGACTCCATGGGCCACACCGCCGTCGAACTGGCCGCGCGCGCCGGAATGACGGCCACCGGCGTCACGGTCCGCGCCGTGGGCCGCACCGCCGGTAAGGCGCGCGCCGTCATGAACCGCGACAAACAGGCCGTCCTCACCGGGTACAAGACCGGGGAGAAGGCATCGAGACAGCTCGACAAGAAGCTGCGGAAGAGCGCGCCGGGCGCGGCCAGGGCCAAGCGGGTCGCGGACGCGAAGAAACGCGCCGGCAAGCCGACCGTGCTGTCCGACGCGAAGCCCAGCGCCCGCATCGGCAGATTCGCCGACAAAGGCAAGGCGAGCCGGATGATCGGCAAGCACGTCGGCGGCGGCCTGAGAAAGGCCGGCAGGGGAGTCAAACGCCTCGGATCAACCGGCCTGGGATGGGCGGACGAGGCGTCCGCGCGAATCACCGCGGCCGACGACGACCCCATGTCGCGTCTGGCCGGCACCGCCCGCGACCTGACCTTCAAGGCCACCCGCAAGGGCGTCAAGGGCGTCACCTCGTCCGCCCGGTTCATCTGGCGCCACCGGCGCGCGCCCGTCAAGGCCGCGCACGGGGCCAAGGCGGCCGGCCGGACGGGCGCGCGCATGGCCCGCGCCGTCGTGCAGGCCGTCCGCGCCGCCGCGTCCCGCATCGTTGCCGGGGTCGCCTCCGTCAGCCTCCCCGTCATACCGATCATCGCGGCCATGCTCGCGGTGCTCGGCGTGCTCATGGCCGTCATGGCCGCGTTCCTGGGATCCAGCGCCAGCGCCGACACGGGCGTCGCGAACGTGCCCGCCGAATACGAGGCCGACGTGCTGCGCGCCGGATCCATCTGCCAGGTCGTCACGCCGAGCGTCATCGCCGCCCAGATCGACCAGGAGTCCGGCTGGAACCCCAAGGCCGGCTCCGGTGCCGGCGCGCAGGGCATCGCCCAGTTCATGCCCGACACGTGGGCGTCCGCGGGCAAGGACGGCGACGGGGACGGCAAGGCCGACATCTGGAACCCCCACGACGCGATCTGGAGCCAGGGCAACTACATGTGCGGCCTCGCCTCGCAGGTCGAGTCCGCCAAGAAGGCCGGGAGACTGACCGGAGACACGCTCCAGCTGACCCTCGCGGCCTACAACGCCGGCATCGGGGCGGTCATGAAATACGGCACCATACCGCCCTACGCGGAGACCACGAACTACGTACGTCGGATCGTCGAGCTGTCGCGCAGCAAGTACGCCGCCTCGGGCGGCGACAACGGCGACTCCGGGCCGACCGCCGGCACGCTGAAACCGAAGCTCGTCATGAGAGACGGCTACCACGTCGACATCGAGAAGATGGGCCTGCACTACACGCGTTTCCCCGACTACGACACCTACCAGTGCACCTGGTGGGCCGCGATGAGAAGGAACCAGATCGGCAAGCCCGTCGACGCGCACATGGGCAACGGCGCGCAATGGAACGACACCGCGGCCCGCCTCGGCTACAAGGTCGGCCGCAAGCCGAAGCCCGGCGACGTGATGTGCTTCGAGGCCGGCGTGCACGGGGCTGATGGATACTACGGCCACGTCGCGGTCGTCGAGCAGGTCAACTCGGACGGCTCGATCCTCATCAGCCAGTCCGGCACTGGCTGGATGGCCGTCGTCACCGAGACCATCAGCGCATCGGAACTCGCCGCCATGGGCAACGGCATCAGCTTCATCCACTAGGAAGGAAAAGGAACAATGGACGATAACTCCGATCACGAGCACAGGAGGAACATCCTCATCATCGCGGCCACGATCGCGGCCATCATCCTCCTGGTGGGAGCGAACCTCGCCCTCATCCTCGCGCGGCCGGCCGAGACCGAAGATCAGGCATCCCCGGTCCGGACGGACGGGGCGGAGGCGTCCGCGCAGGCACCGGCCACGAAGCCCGCGAGGCACCAGAAGCCGCTGGAGGTGTGCGAGAAGCTCGCGCCGAAGGCGACAGCCGCCTACGTCGGCAAGACCGCCGACCGGGACCGGCTCATCGGACGGTACTTCGCGTCCGACGCGCAGGGATTGGACATCCCCGCGTCCCGGATCGCCGACCAGCCCGACGTGCAGGCGTCGGGCGGCATGAACGCCGGCACCGACACGACTGCGACATGCAGTGTATGGACCGGTCTCGAATCGCCATGGATCACCACCTGGGAATGGTCCGGAGACAAGGGATGGGAATGCACCGGCATCAGCGGCCCGCTCGAAGGCGCGTACACCGTCCTCGGCGACAAGGTCCCGCAGGAGGACGGGGGTGGTAAGGAATGATCAGGACCGACAGGGAAACGGGCAAGCCGATCCTCAGCACCAAGCTCACGGCCGACCAGCTGCACGCCATGGCCAACGACCCCGGCTGGCGTCCGTGGATGCGGCTGATCGCCGACCACCCGCACGCATGGCCGGAACTCGTCGACTGGTGGCACACCGCGCAGGCACAGGGTTTCGACGCGGCAGGAGCCGCGCCGAAACCACCCGAGTCCATGCGCGGTCGCCGACGCGTCGCCATACCGCCCGCGCCGCTGCCACCGGAGAATGTGCCCGAACCGGAACCCGCGGCATCGACGGGGGAGACCCGTCCCGCCGAAGAGGCTCCGGCTCCCGAGCCCGAACCGCGGGAAGAACCGGCAACGGAACGGGACCAGGCCGCAGCCGAGGAGGCCCTGGAGGCCGCCGACGGCGATTTCGCCGCGCTCGAACAGGTCTTCGACCCGGAGCCGGCCACCATGGACATCCCGCCCATACCGGAACCCGCGGGGACCGCGGAACAGATGGACGACGACGATCCGGACGCATACGACGACCCCTTCGCCGACATCAAGGTCCGGCGCGCGATCCCGTGGAAAGCCATCGGCATCGCCGCAGCCGTCGCCCTCGTCATCGGCCTCGCGGCCGGAGGGACTGCCATACTCGCACACCACCGCAGCGAGGAGACGGCCCGCGAATCGCTCGTCCGGGCCGCGGCCGCCTGCCGACGGGCGCACGACACGGCGGCAGGCCGACGGGACGCCCTGGACCGGGCGGTGGAGAAGGCACGCAAGCTCGTCTCATCCACCGACGCCTCCCGGGTCGACGACCGATCCACACTCGACGGGCTCGACCGGCTCACCGACAAGACCATCCCGCCGCTGCCCGCATGTCCGGCTGAGAACCCCGACGCTGCCCGGATCATTGCCGTCGGCAGGGAATACGCCGCCCGCACCAAATCCCTGGCCGCCGCCATGGACAAGGTGAACCGGTCCATCCTCGACAGGACAGTGAAGGCCGCGAGGAAACTCCACGACGAATCCGCCGGGAAAGTCGCCGACGAGAAGACCCGCACGGACCTCGCCCGGGCGATAGACCACCGCGACGCCAAGGCCATCCGCGCCGCCACGGACAAGGTGAACCAGTCCATCAAGGCCAAGCAGGAAGCCGACAAAGCCAAGGCGCAAGCCGACGCGAAGGCCCAGGCCGAGCAGCAGCCGCAGCAGACCACCCCCTCGCCGTCCACGAACAACCGGTCCGGACGGGGATATTCATATTCCTACACCGGCAACACCGGACGGACTACCGGGGGAAACACCGGCGGATCCACTCCCGCGCCATCGGCGCCCGCCAACCCGACGCCACAGCCGGCACCCTCCGCGCCCTCGACGCCTTCGACCCCATCGAAGCCTTCCGGCAGCGATGGTGCGGTCGTCGACTGACTGGAAGACGATGACGTGGCATGTCCCGCCTGGCGGAGTTGCCAGGCGGGACATGGCCATCATGCCCGCAGATGCTTAATCCATGTGACTGTTGTCGGCATATACCGAAATACCGATATACTGAAATGTTACATAAGGGTGTAAAATATTCCATTAGAAATTTGTAACGCGAAAAAGGAGCTGCTGTGTATTATCTGCCGGAACAGTTTGAGATGCTGGACGAGGCGCATGCCCTCAGTGATTCGTTGCAGGACCTCGCCCCGAAGCTGTACGAAACTTTGAACGCGGCAAGGGCCGATCTGTTGAATCGTTATCCGGCTGATTTGTTCTGGGCCAATCAGAACAATGCGAACATGCCTCGTTTGGTCAACCAGCGTTGCGCAAGAATCTGGAATGACGACAGCTGGGTGCTCTCCGATAAATGCGGGTACCTTCATCTGACAGAAAACGCCTCCGGGTTACGTGCGATCCTGCGGCGCGTGGATCCGGTGACGGGGAAATTGCCCAAGACGAACGCCACTAAAGCGTCCCGCGCCTATTACATGCAGTCGACCTGCAAAGGCGCCGGGGCCCTCAGGAGGCTTTCTCAGGATAGCCTCTTCGCTCCGGAAGGTGCGGTATCGCCGGATTTGAGCGACACCAGACTGATTTTGGCATGGCAGGAAAAGGGCGACGCCGTTTCGGTCACGGCATACCGTCCGTTGACTGTTGTGTCGTACGGAGATACGGATCTGGCCAAGAAATATGACTTCAGCCTGGAACTGCTCGATAAGCCAATGGAGGTAAGGGACTTCACTCCTATCGAGGACAATGATGACAATCTGCTGCCCAACCTCGTTCTTGACGACATAAGCGAAAATGAGACAGTCGAGATCCAAGCAGAGCAATAAAGTGGATCCGCGTTATTGCTCTGATGATAGGGGGTGAGTGAATCATGACGGAATACAATGCCGAAAGAATAGTGCAGGCGAGGCATCTGGAAGGCATGACCCAAAAGGAGCTTTCCGAGCGTTCGCATATCTCCCAATCAAAACTCAGCAAGCTGCAGAACGGTTTTATCGTCTTCAAGGAAGACGAGGCCAGGACGATCGCCGCAGCACTGGGCTTCCCCATATCCTATTTCACCCGCACCGATCCCATACTGCCCATGACGGCGGTCACGTACCGCAAGACCAGCAAATCCAGCATGGGAGAGCTGTCGGCCGTCTCAATCGAATATTCCGAGCTTTGCGCCACGGTATCGCGACTGGCGAAAATTCTGGGCATATCCGCTGAGAAGACCGCTTGGATCCGGAAAATCGCCCCGCGCAAGCCGGAGCTTTCCGTCTCCGAAATCGATCGCATTGCCGCTCAGGCGAGGGCATACATGGGATTGGAGCCTGTTGGCCCGATTGGGAATCTGACCCGTAGTTTGGAACGGCAAGGCATTGTGGTGGCTCCGATGAAATCCACCGGTGGCGGGGATGATGAGAAGGCGAGGTTGACGAGCGAGGGCATCACATATCCGCAATGCGAGGGAATGCCATGCATCGGATACTCCGCCGGTAAGCGCATTGGCGGTGATCGTCAGCGATTCACCAAGGCGCACGAACTGGGGCATCTCATACTGCATCGGTTCCGCAGGCCCGATACACCGCAGCAGATGGAGCGCGAGGCTCACCTGTTTGCGGGGGCGCTACTGCTGCCCGCCGAAGATATGTTGCGTTCTATTCAGAGAAATGCCACGTTAAGCGACTTCCTCAAAATCAAATCAGGTTGGGGAATATCCATAGCCGCGTCAATCAGCCGGTCTCGCGCGTTGGACATTATCAGTGCTGAACGCTACCGTTCCTTGCAGATCCAATTATCCAACCGGGGATGGCGCAAACAAGAACCAGTCAATGTGGGGAAGGAGCATCCACTGCTGCTTAAGCAAATGATTCAGGCTGTATTCGGAATCGGCTCAAGCGTCGGTGGAGAACAGGCGATCAAGTCCTTTGACGCCGCCAGCAAGCTCGCCTTCCCGTTCCGGTATCTTGACTGCTGGTCAGACGGGCTCGTCGAAGAAGGCGCGGAATTCGGTTTCGTCGAAGACCGAATCAACTCGGTCGCCAGCGACGGTGTCCGTCGCGGCATGGCACGAGAGCGCATTCCCGTCGGCTGAACGCGTATATGTGATGTGGCCGGATAATCACGAATCCGGCCACATCACAGGCCATTAGCATGGCTATCTTCTGGATGTTTCTACATGATTCCGTTCATGCCGCTTTTCTCCATCCTTTTGAGTGCTTGAGCGTTGACTTCGGCTTGGCGATGGCTGTTCCTGGCCATGCCTTGCGGCTGAGGAACGGATGCAGGCCTCGCAGATTGTAGATGCATTTGTCGTTGTCCAATTGGGCGAGCTCGTCGGGCGTGAGAAGCTCGCGTCCGGTTCGCTGGTAGTTGGTGGTGTGGCTGCCGGACACGCCCTTTGAGTCGCTGGTGGTGCGGATGTCGATGGTCTCCTTGCCAAGCAGCTTGCTGAGCCATTCGGTGGTGGACTGCTCGTTGCCGCCGAGAAAGAGCACCGAATCGCAGTTGCCTACGATGGTCTCCCACGAGTCCTTGTACATCGTCTTCAACTGGGCGATGGTCTGGAGGATGATGCTGACGCTGACCTTTCGTGAGCGTATCGTGGCGATGAGCTTGTCGAAGTTCGGGATGCGCCCCACATTGGCGAACTCGTCCAGGAAGCAGTGCAGCGGGGTGGCGAGGCATTCGCCGGGGTAGGTGCGGCAGCGGCGGATGATGCTGTCGAACAGGCACTGGTAGAAGATCGCGGCGAGGAAGTTGAAGGTCGGGTCCTCGTCGGGCAGGGCGAGGAAGACGGCCGTCTTCTTGTTGGGGTGCCGGTATCCGTCCTCGTGCTCGTCCCGGTATCCGCCGATTTTGTCGATGCCGAGAGTGTCGTCGGACAGGATCTCCCGGACCGGGCCGACGGTCAGCGGGGCGAGGCGTACGCCGAGGCTGATGATGATTCCCTTCTTGGTCTCTCCCGCGCCCTGGGTGAAGGGTCGGTACTGGCGTGCCGCGAACTTCAGCCCCTGGGCGAGACGCCAAGCCTCGCGCAGTTCCGGATCCTCGTGGTTCGCGTCCTCACGTTCCCATTCGGCGCGCGCCTCCTCGTAGATCTCCGTGGCGGTCTTCGCCACGGCGTCCACCTGGCTTTCCTTGGTCTCGTCCTGCTCGCTGGCCTCGAGCAGGTCGCGCATGTCGGCCACGGCGTTGAGGGTCTGGCCGGTGTCGATGTGCAGGCAGTCCCGGAGTATGTCATCGGGCAGGTAGTAGACGAACGCGACGAGCGCGGTCAGCAGGCTGCGTTCGGATTTGGTCCAGAAGTCGTCGGTCTGGTGCTCCTTGGGTGTGGAGCCGTTGGTGTTGTCCATGATGTTGGTGACGAGCCGCATGATCGCCACGTCGGGTTTCGCGGGGTCGATGTAGCGCATCGGATTGAATTTCGTCTCGCTGGTCAGGTCCACCAGGTCGAGCTGCTTGACCGTGTAGCCCTTGCCTTCCAGCTTCCCGGCGGTCTTCGCGTAGAGTTCTCCCTTGGGGTCGGTGCATGCGTAGTTCATGCTGCCCTTGAGGATGTTGGGGATGACGTGGGTCGCGGTCTTGCCGGATCCGGAGCCGCCGATCACGGTGACGTTGAGGTTGCGGCGCGTGGCCTGGGCGTCGAGGCTCAGGCCTTCCGTGGCCGTCATCTGGAGGTTCTGGCTGATGTCGGCGTCGGTGTACGGGGCCATTTCCCGGCTGGTCGACCATCGGGCGGAGCCGTATTCCTCTCCCTCTCGCCAGTTGCGCTGGTTCATGCTCCACCGGTAGAGGTGGAACAGGCCGACCGCGCACGCGCCGGCCAGTCCGCACAGGAGGCTGGTCCGGTCGGATCCCAGGGCGAGGGGATGCTGGAGCATGGTCGTCATGCCGTCCATGATCTGCTCGATGCTTTCGCCGGCCGCGATGCCGGTCTGGATGCGGGCGGCCGTGAGGTCGGCGAGCCAGAATCCCGCGAGGATGGTCAGCGTCCTGAAGATGATTCCTCTTATTCGTTCCATGATCGTTCCTTTCTATTGCTTTCTTTCGTCGAGGTTCGCTTTGAGTTTGGTTTTGAACCGGTCGTACAGCGTCTTCCTGCTGGTGATCCTCCCGCCGGCCGGGCTGGTCCTGGCCTTGGCGTCGTCGCTGTCCTCCTCCGCGTCCTTCGGGCATGTGAGGGGCGTGACGGTGGTCATGCCGTCCGGCGTGATATCGATGTTGAATGGCCGGCCGTCGGCCATGAGCGTGGACATGAGCCGGCCGACATGGCCGTGGATGTCGATCCATTCGCCGGTGCCGGTCTTGTCCGGTCTGATGTCGCTGACGGTGGTCCGTGTCATCGCTTTCCGTCCGGCTCGTCGTGGCTGGGGTCGAATGCGAGGCTTGTGGCCTCGATGTCGATGCCGGAGCCCTCGTCTCCGGCGGTGCCTTTGACCATGAGCCGTGATCCCTTGTGCGCGTTGCCGCGGATGTTCGCCGAGTGATCCTCGCCGCTGGCATGGATGGTGATCTTCGGCCCGTCGGCGTCGGCCAGTGTTTCGAGCAGCCAGTCGTCCTGTCCTCCGTGAGGCTGCGGATCCCTGATGAGAATGCCCTCGAACCAGATGACGGGTTCCGGCCGGTCATTTGCTTCTGTTGTCATGCGTGTCTTCTGTTCCTTCGTGTGGAATGAATGCGGGGCGGCGCGGAGGCGCGCCGCCCCCTACAGTGGGTGTGGGCCTACAGTCCCGGTCCGTGGCGCTTGGACGCGGGCTGCTCCCGCTCGGGCGCCGGGCGTTCCGGTTCCGGCCGGTCGAGGTCACGGCCTCGTTCCGGCGCGGGCTCGTCCAGCTGGTCGAGCTGGTGGAGCGTCCAGGTTGACAGTTCGCCGTCGTATGAGGCGCGGGCGAGGATCTCGTCGCGGTTGTCCCAGACGAGCTGGTCGGCCTGCTGTTGGGTGACGCCCGTCCAGTCGCCCTGCTCGTTGATGCGCATGAGCGGGTCCGTCCGCGGATCCCATCCGCCCATCTCGCGTTTCTCCGCGATGTCCGCGGCGGTGAGACCGTCGCCGGCAAGCTGGACCGCCTTGTCGGACGGGTAGGTGAGGTAGGCGGCGATGTCGTTCTCGGGGTCGTGCGCGTTGACCTCGCTTACGATGCCGTGGAGGATTCCGACCGCGGTCGGGTCGGGGGAGTCGTACCGTTCCAGGATGTGGCTCGCATGCAGGCAGGACGCCTTGCGGTGCCGCTCGTAGAGCACGGCCGGATCCTCCTCGACCTTCGTCACGAGATATCCGGCGTCCTCCCGCGCCTTCATCGCCTGGTCACGGTCGAAGGCGGTGCTCAGGTATGCGATGTGCCTGTCGGGGTTTCCGGGCTTCCGCCACCGGTAGGCGTATTCCTCCGGCGGCTGTTGCGCGGCCAGGTGGCTCGCCTGGGATGTCCGGCCGAGGCCTCCCGCGCGTTCCCAGTCCTTCACCGCCTTGGCGAGTCTTCCCTCCGCGTCGGGGTCGGCGGGATCGACGACGGTGTGTGCACGGTCGGCCATGTCGTTGTCGTCGTATTGCCATTCCGCTTGTGGGCGGTTGGCGTAGGACACCTCGATTCGGCCGGACAGATGGTCCGTGTCCTTCCATGCGGGGTTGTCGTGGAAGTCTATCTGCACGGCCCTTCCGTCCGTGAGTCTCGCTTCGAGGTAGTTGCCCATGGCGTTGCCGCCCTGGGTTACTTCGGTGACGTCGGGATCCTGTTCGAGCAGCTGTCTGGCGTTTTCCATTGTCAATGGCATTCCTGTGCTCCTTTCCTTGGTTTCCTGGTCTCTACTTTCCGTCTCCCGTGATTCGTCGGGTTTGGACGTCAGCCGTTCGAGTTCGGCCTGTTTTTGCCGGTATTCGTCCTCGTGGGCGAATGGTTCGGCCAGTGTCTCCTGCGCGGTGGCGAGTTCCCTTTCGGCGTCGGCCAGCCGTTCCGTGAGCTTGCCGGGGTCGGTGGCCATGTTTCTGACGAGCCGGTCGAGCTGGCTGACGATGCTGGCCGCTCCCGCCGCATAGGGGCCGGGCATCTCCGAGGGGGCTCGTAGTTCGTGGACGGCCTTGACGGCCAGTGCCATCGTGGTCCGGCGGGGCCCCTCTATGCGGTGCACGATGACGGGCAGGCCGTCGTATTCGGCTATCGTGTCGCCGTCGCGCGCCTGGAGCGCGGCCTGGTGCAGAAGACGGCACGCGGTCTGCCGGTCGCCGACCGGCTGTCCGTTGATGGTCATGCCCTCCCATCCGCCGTTCGCGCGCGCCGCCTGGTGGATGTCCATCGCCTTGGAGGCGAGCGGCCTGTCCTCGGCCTTCTCGCGGATCGTCCGGCTGAGCAATTCGACACGTGGATGCAGCCATTGCGTGATGTCCCTGCGGGTGTCGGCCTTCTGCTGCGCCCATGAGGCGCGCAGCAGCTTCAGCTGGTTGATCTCGTTCTCCAATGTCATGCGCCGTTGGATGTCGGGGTCTCCGGTGGCCAGGGCCTTGATGTTGGCGAGGGTCACCACGTCAGCGTCGAGGTCGGCGGCCTCCCGGGCTGGGCTTTTGCTGCTCATGAGCTGGCTGATGAAACGCTGCTTGCGTTCCACGGTCTGATAGCTGTAGGCGTCGAACGTTCCCTCGGTCACATACCGGAAATCGCGCACATGGCTGTACATGTTGCCCTGGCGCTGGATTCGGCCGAGCCTTTGCTCGAGGTCGGCGGGCCGCCAGGGGCAGTCGAGGTCGTGGATCGCGGCGAGACGTTCCTGCACGTTGGTTCCGGTGCCGAGCTTCATGGTCGAGCCGAGCAACACGCGGATCTCGCCGGAACGGACCTTGGCGAACAGCTGTTCGCGTTTGGCGGGGTTGTCGCCCGCGTCGTGCACGAACGCGATCTGCTTAGCGGGCACGCCCAGGGCCACGAGACGGTCCTTGAGGTCCTGGTAGGCGTTCCATCCGCCCGAGGCGGGCGTGGACGAGTCGCAGAAGACGAGCTGCGTGCCCAGGCGCGGGGTCTCCTCGCTCCAGATCCTGGCGACGTTCTCGGCGCATGCCTGGATCTTGCCGTTCTCCAGAGGCCGGTCGTCCTCGTGTCCCTTGAGGAGCTTGGGATCGAGCGCGATCTTGCGTCCGTCGCCCGTGATCTTGAGGAGGTTGTCGACCTCCGGCGGCACGTCGCCGTTTCGCACCTGGTCCGCCCTGTCGGACAGTTCCTCCATCTCCTCCTTCTGCCGTTCGGTGATGGGCACGGGGACGGGCACCTGCTCCAGTTCCGGCAGCGGCAGCTGGATGTCCTCGTTGGTGATCATGTCGGTGAACGTCTTCACCGCGTTCATCAGTTCGGGCAGGTTCTGGAACCTGGCGAACCGCTGCCGGACCTGGAAGCCGTTGCCTTCGGGCTTCAGCTCCACGGTGGGCACGACCTGGCCGTAGGCTCCGGCCCATGCGGCGAACGTGTCGAGGCCCTGGGCCTTGAGGGTGTTCGGCGCGAGGTAGCGCTGCATGTTGTACAATTCGCTCATCGAATTGGACACCGGCGTGCCGGTCATGAACGCGATGTTGCCGCCGTGCCCCGCCTCGCGCAGCCATTCGCATTTGTCGAGCAGGTCCTCGCACTTCGCGGCGGACGACAGTTGCATGCCCAGGTCGGCGGAGGCGACGGGCACGCCGAGGTTCTTGAAGTGGTGGGCCTCGTCGACGATGAGCATGTCCACGCCCAGCGACTCGAATTCGATGCCCGCCAATGCCTTGTCGTCGCGGGATTCCTTGCCGTCGCGCAGCTTGCGCATGGCGGTCTCGGCGCTTTTGCGCGCGGCCTCCAGCCGTTTGACGGTCGGGTCCTTGTCTCCCTTGGCCTCGGTGGCGGCCTTGACGGCCTCGGTGAATTCGTCGACGCGGGCGTTCATGTTCTTCAGACGGCGTTCCTTGCTGACATGCAGTTGGCTGAACCGGCTTTCCGGCACGATCACCGCGTCCCAGTCGCCGGTGGCGACCCGTCCCCAGAAGCGGCGCACCGATTCTGGGTCGCGTTGCGCGTCTTTGTCCATGACGAGGATGCGGCTGGCCGGATAGAGTTTGAGCACGTCGCTGGCCCACTGGTCCACAAGGTGGTTCGGGACCACGAGCATCGGCTTGGATGCCTTGCCGAGGCGTTTCGCCTCGTGGGATAGGGCGACGCCCTCGAATGTCTTGCCGGCTCCGACGACGTGGGCGATGAGGGTTCCCTCGTCGCTGCGCAGGGCGCGGGCCACCGCGTCCTTCTGGTGGGGGCGGAGCTGGATGCCGCGGGCGATGCCGGGCGTGGTCAGGTAGGATCCGTCGACGTGCCGTGGTCGCAGGCTGTTGAACCTCCGGTTGTAGGTGGCGGTGAGCCTTTGCGCGCGGTCGGGGTCCTTGAACACCCATTGGTTCCATGCTTCGCGGATCGCGTTGGCCTTCTCGATGGCGGCCATCGTGGCCTTCTGGTCTTTGACGCGTTTGGGCTTGCCGGATGCCGTGGTCTCCGTGGGGGAGTCCTTGGTGACGGTGATTTGCGCGTTGTTCAGGCACGCTTCCAGGAGCTGGAACGGGTTGCGGTCCTCGGTGCCGTATGTCTTCGCGGCCTTGTAGTCGATGTCGCCGCCTCCCGAGTAGCCGATACGCCATTGTCCGAGCTGGGGGATCCAGTCGACCGCGTATTGCGCGAGCTTTCCCGGCGTGAGTCTTCGTGAGTGGACGCGGAACGTCTCCATCATGAAGTCGTGGATGTCCTTGGCGGGGATCCAGGGGGCTCCCAGCGGCGCTTTGATCTGCTCGGTTTCCAGCGGGGTGGGCTGTACGCGTTCCAGGATGCCGGCCACATGGTCGAGCCGTTCCGCGTCCGCCCGGTCGGCGCGTATCGCCTCGGCGTGCTCCGACTGTTCCCGCCATTGCCCGAGTTGTTCCTCGCGGCGCACGCGGAATGCTTGGTAGTCGTCCGGCCGTGCGTCGACGGTGCGGGGTGGAGCGCTGTAGGCGTCGTGCGTCGCCGCCTGGCGCAGGTCGTCGGGCAGTTCGCGGGCGACGCCCCATATCCATTCGCTGACCGACATGTCGGTGGCGATCCGTTCGGCGAGCCGCATGGGGTCGTCGATGCTGGGCATGAGCTGGCGCGCCATCGCCCCGACGGTCGTGTCCGTCCAGATCCTGCTGCCTTGCTCGTCGTAGGCCGAATAGCTCTCGAACAGGTTGGAGAGTATGGCGGTCTTGTCGGCCACGTCGATCTTGTCGGTGTGGGCGAGCTTGTGCACGAACAGGGCGAGATCCTTGACGGGCATGCGCCGGTCGGCGAACAGGGGCGCGTAGTCCTGCGGCGCGTCGCCGCCGCGCCAGGTCCAGCACAGTCCGTTCCACAGGGGGCTGGTGCCGTGCGATTGGTGCCATTGGGGCGCGTGCCATGGTCTCCTTTCACCGGTGTCGGGTCGTTCGAAGGTGATGCGCGCGTGGTGTTCGGGCAGTTCCTCCACTGCCCGCCAGGCAAGGGCGAGAACGAGTTCCGGATTACGGTTCCATCCCAGCGTCCACCCGTTCCGGCCATCGTCGATGCGGTCGATGATCGGTGCCGGATCACGGTAGGATTCGGCGGCATACGGGTCGGTGAGGCTGCGCCACACATCCATGCCCGCTGTTCCGATCCATTCGCGCGCGCGTTCCGTATCACCCATATCCTCCGGCGTCGCGTACGTGGAGGCCACGAACTCCGTCATGGCATCGGTGTCGGCGTGGCGCTTCAGGAGTTCGGCCATGGCCGTCACATGATCAAGTTTCGCGGCCACGTCGCCGGTGAGGTAATCCTCGGCCGGTATGACCGTGCCGGTGTCGGGGTCGCGTATGACGCGTTCGCCCAATCCGGCCTCGGCCTCCTCGACGGTGGTGCCGGCCAGTCGCGCGATGAGTTCCAGATCGACTTCTCCGGCGCGGTCGAGACTGATGTTGAGCGCGTCGTCGAGGCTATCCGCATGGTCCGGCATGGGAGGCACGGGGCTGATGGTTCGTTGCGAGAGGCATTTCGCCTTGCCGACAAACCTTCCCTTTTCGTCCGTCTCTTCCAACGCCATGACGAGATGGCAGCCGGATTCCGCGCTGTCGTAGGCGCGCCGGTTGGCACGGTCGTTCAAGCGGCCGAACTCGCTGGCGAACCGGTCGTATGCCTGGTCGAGCTCTTCGCGTTTGGCTTCCACGCGGGGATCGTCCACGAGGCCGGGATCGAGTTCAAGCCTTTGGAGTTCTCGTGCGAGGTCGCGCAGACGGATCATGCCACGCAGTCGTCGTGCCTCGTCTCCTTGGCCGTGGGCGATCTCGGTGACGGTGGTCCCGTCGCCGAACCAGACCACGCCACGGGGATCCACGGAGTATTCGAACGGGGCCATCTGGTCTGGCCTGACGAGGATCTCCGCCCGGTCCGGCTGCTCCATCGCCCCCAGCGACAGCGCCGGGCCGTCGTACAGCTGCGTGGAGAGCAGTTCGCGGAGCCGTTCGCCGATCTGTTCCGCGTCTCCTTGGAAGGCGACGTCGAAGTCGCCGCCGAATCGGCCGATCACCGGTCTGATGTCGCCCACGGCGTGCGAGGGCATGTCCGAGGCGATCGCCTGGTTGACGTTGACCGTCACGTCCCGGTATCCGGGCACGTCGACCGGAGTCGAATGGATCCACGCCTTGTCGGGCGTGCGGTCGAGCGTCCGTTCGCGTTTGCGCAGCACGAGCACGTCGGTGACGGCCTCGGTACCGGCCTGCCGGGTGAACGTCGAGGAAGGCAGACGCACCACACCGACGAGATCGGCCTTCCTTGCGAGGTCGGCGCGCATGGTCTCGGAGCGTTTGTCAAGCGTGTACCTGCTGGTCAGCAGCATCGCGACGCCGCCGGGGCGCAGCGCGTCCACGGAGCGTTCGATGAAGTAGTCGTGCAGGGCGAGGCGGGATGTGCCACCGTCCGTGGTCCGGTAGTCGAGGCTGATGTCGCCCGAATAGGGCACGTTGCCTATGGCCAGGTCGAATCCGGGATGGATGGTGCAGTCCGCGAGATCCGCGTTGAGGATCGTGGCTTCGGGGTTCAGCGCGGCCGCGATGCGCGCGCTGATCGGGTCGAGTTCCACACCGGACACGTTCGCCGTGACGTCGTCGGGGATGCCGGCCATGAAATTGCCGGTGCCGCATCCGGGTTCCAGCACTTGGATGGGTGTGGATCCGATGCCGAGCGCGTCCCACATGGCCTTGACCACGGGGCCGGGCGTGTAGTAGGCGGTCAGTGTGGAGGCGCGTGCCTGCGCGTACTCGTCGTCGTCGAGCAGTTCGTGGAGCTCGGCGTTCAGATCGGCCCATTTGGAAAAGGCCGAGAACGCGTCCGCGCATCCGCCCCATCCCGAGTATCCGCGCAACGCGTCCACCTGCTCCGCGGAGAGCGGCTCGTCGCCGTTCCCATCGAGCGCCTTGAGCGTCCGGATTGCGCGGATGTTCGCTTCCGCGCGTTCGCGGGGCGAACGCGCGCGTTGCGCGTCAAGCGATGCTAGAAGCTCTCCACGATCTCGTGGATCGCCATGCTCATCGACTCCGACTGCGCCTCGTTCATCCCGTTGAGCCGATCCAGGTCGGTCAGATGCGGTGCCGCCTGCCGGCAGTCCGTCCGGTTGAGCAGGTGCCTGGACTCCATCAGCCGGTTCATGATCTGCGCCTGACGTTCTCTCGTGCGCTTCTCGATTTCGCGCAGATGCTCCTCGAGCACGTTGGCCATCATCATCTCCCTGAACTGCTGCGGATGGTTGTCCATCAGCCAGTTGATGCGCATGTTCTGGATCCCGTGCAGACTGCCGCGGGTGAACACCTTGTACGGTTTCGCCCACTTGTTGAACAGTTCCGGATGTGCCGCCCGGCGCTGCTCCATCGCCTTGAGGTTCCTCTCGTAGCGCGCCTTGAGCTGCGGGTCGGTCCATGTCATTTCGTCCATCATCGTTCCTTTCTTCAGTGTCGTTTTCCGTGCCGGAGGATTGTGTGAAACGTTTTACCACAGGTTGCGGCGTGGCCTCGCCAGGCGTGGCGGCGCCGACGCCGAGCCTGTTCTCCGCGGCGATCCGAGCGTCGCGCCGGCCGAGTCCACGGAGCCGGTTCTCCCGGTATTCGGCCGCAACGGCGGCTATCGTCTCGTCGTCCGCGCCGCGTGTGCGGAGCCGTTGCACCGCGACATGGCCCACCGTTATCTCGTATCCCCGCACCTGTTCCGCTATCTTGTCGACCTTCTTCTGCTCTTCCTCAAGCAGTCCGAACAGGTCCAGCTGCTCGTATTCGGCCGAGGCCGTCCGCTTCGCGTATAGGCGTTTTCTCGCCATGGTTCTCTCCTTTTCTATAGTGCTTTCCGCTGTCCGCGGTTCTGGTCGTGGCCGGGGTCGGGCGGGTCCGCGTTGAGCCCGTCGAGGTTTTCCTTGAGTCTGGTCCGGAACCGGTCGAGCGTTGACTTCAGATCCGCATGCCGTCGTTCCGGACCGTCGCGGCGCGCGGCTTCCGGTGTCTCGTTCTTCGTTTCCGGGCCGGCGGCCGGTGCCGGCGAGCCGGGAATGTCGGGGTCTTGCCCCTGTTTCGTCGCCATGCCCGGCTCCGTTCCCCGTGACGTCCCATTCGGCTCCGCGCCTATGGCGTCGGACGTTTTGCCGGCTTCCGGCACGTCCTGCTCGACGGTCGGCCGATCCGTTGTCTTGTTCCTGGTCTGCGTCGGGTTCTCCGTGCCGGTGAGTTCCTGGATGAGCAGTTTGGCCGCCTGGCGGCGTTGCCGGTTGGTCCACCGTCCCCCGGACGGTCCGGCTGTCCGGTCGACGAGGCGGCGGGCCCATTTCAGCGCGGCCGCCGGCTTGTAGGTGCCGGTGCGACGATATTCCGCGAACCGTCCGCGCATGCGTTCGACCTGCGGCCGGGCCTCCTCGGCCGTCCTCGCCGCGAGCTTCGCCGATTCCGTGTCGGGCGTTTCCCTGACGTCGCGGTTGCGTGACTGCGCGGCGATGATCGCCTGGACGAGCGCGTCCGGGTCGACCTGCATGGTGCGCCGCTCCTCGCCGCGGCCGGTGAACAGTTCGACCGGCGTGCACGGTCTGAATCTGAGGTTGACGGCCCGTCCCTCGTTTTTCTGGTTCTGGTTCTTCTCGCTCATGAACAGGTCGGTCGCCCAGCCGGTCAGGTCCTTGCCATCGATGGTGGTGCCGTGGGGGAGGCCGACGATCATCTTCGGCCAGTCGCGCCCGTCCTTCGCATGCAATACATAGGTATGCGCGAGCCTGTTCGCCACCCACGCGTTCGGCCAGGCGTGTCTCCTCGCGGCGGGCGCCTGCTCGGGCGTGCTCCGTTCCCGGATTGGTTCCGGCCCGTCGTCCCGTCCGGGTTGTTCCTGCCGGGGGAGCGCTGGCGTCGGCGAGATGGGTCTGCCCTGGAGGACGGCGACGGCGGCCGAGTCGATGAACGCGTCCCAGTCCGGCGCCCTGCGCCCGTCGTTCAGGTGCAGCAGCGGCTTCTGCTCCAGTCCCGGCTTGAGCAGGCCGCTGCGCATGATGCGGCCCGTCATGCCCTGGCAGACCGGCCCGCCGTCCTGTTCGCGCCATGTCTGGTATTCGTTCAGGAGGGCGCGGCTCTGGGTGAGCAGCTCGCCGTCGCTCATGGCCTTGGCGGGGAAGGATTCCTCCATGTCCTCGCTGTGGCTGATGGTCGTCACCTGCATGCTCAGGTCGTCGTATTGCAGGTGCTTGAAGCTCATCGCGTCGAAGAGCCCCTGCTGGTTCCGGTGCCAGGAGAAGACCATGAGGTCGTATCCGTTGTCCTCCTGGAAGAACACGCATGGTCGCGGTTCGCGCTCGGCGGCGGCCTGCATGAGGCTGGCCTGGAGCAGTTCGGGGTCGAGCCGGCCCGCCGCTGACGCGGCCATGGCGAGGCTGTCGCTCCATCCCATCGGAAGAGGCCGGCCCGTCGTCGGATCCGTCATGCGGTACCGGCCCGGCTCGGACACGGTGTCCCACCGTTCGGGATGGCGGTGGTTCCACTGTTCGATGCCCGCAAGCATCGCGTCCATCGGGCTCTGTCCGTCCACCGGTCTGATGGCGAAGGATTCGGTGGCACGGGTGGTGTCGCCGGCGATTGTGTTCCGGTGCGCGATGGTTTCGCCGGGTCCGTAGATCATACCCACCGAGTCCTCGCCGGCCGTCCTCGCCTCGCCGGCCGTCCAGATCGTGTCGCCGGATGTGGCCCACATGGTCACCGGCCATGGGGTCGGGTCGTTGGTCCCGTTGATGGTGTCCTGGAAGATCGCGGCGCGTTTCGTCGCCTGTTCCTGCTGGTTCATTTGGTTTCCTTTCAGCGGCCCTTGCGGGGCGTGCGGTCTCTGCTCTGGGTGGGTGGCATGTGGTTCTTTTGTTCGGCGAGGTTCTCGTTGAGTCTGGTCTTGAAGCGTTCGAGCAGTGCCTTCTTCGACCGGATCGGCTTCGGCTTCTGCTCTTTGCCGGTTGGCTTGGGGGCGTGGGTTCCGGCTTGCGTCTGCTGTTGCGGGTCCTTCGACTGGGTTTCGTCCGGCGTGGGTTCCGGTTGGTTTTCCGGCTCCGTTGTCGGCGTCGCCCGGCTTGGCTCGGGCGTCTGCGCGCGGGTCTGCTCCTGGGTTTGCGCGCCCTGCCCGTAGTCGTCGCGCAGGATGGTGTCGAGCTCGTCGCGCAATGTTGGGTCGGCCGTGGCCTTGCCGATGATCCGGTCCGCGAAGTCGCGTCCGGTCTGCTCGTTCCATGCCGTGCCGCCCATGAGCTTGTCCCACGAGAGTTCGGGATGGCGGGCGGCGAGGCTGTTCGCGGCCATCTCCATGACCTCCGGGTCCACGAAGTCCCATGCGATGCGCTGCGTCTGGATGGGCTTCGCGGCCGGTTCGGCGGGCGTCTCACGTGCCGGGGACTCCGGTTCGTTGCGGGTCTGTTCCGTTGTCCGTTCCTGCTGTTCCGTCTGTTCGACGGTGAAGTCTTCGTCGGCGACGTCCAGGCCCATGTTCTTGAACGCGCGTTGCACGGCGTGGCGGACGTGGTCCTCGTCCTTGCCGGCGAAGTGCAGGATGAACTGGCCTTGGTCGGTGCGTTCGAGGTGGTAGTCGATGCCGGAGCGTTTGAGGCTGTGCTGCACCTCGCGCATGGTCGAGTCGTCGAGCTGCAGCTCGTGCAGGTCGCCGTCCTTCTTTCGCTGCAATCGTTTCTCGGACATCTCGCCGCTGTCGATCCCGTCTTTCACGGCCGCGCCCGCGGCGTGCACACCGGTCTTCGCGAGCTTCATGCCGGAGCGGAGCATCGCCATGGCCACGCCCTTGGGAATTCTGAGCATGAGCTTCGCGCCTCCGGTGATGATGGTCTGGACGGCGTTCTGGATCTTCTCCTCCGCCTGTTCCTCGATTGGCATTGCGGTTTCCTTTCTGTTGTCGGTTGGTGTTTTCCTGGGACGGTTCAGATGGACCGTCCACGCTTGTGCTGCTGCTGTCGTTCGCGCTGCTCGTTCTCCGTCTGCTCGCGGTCGCGGGTCGCGTGGATCTCCCGTTCGATGGCGGATAGCTCGCCCTCGTACCGGTCGCACAGGGCCTCGCGGCGTTCCATCTCGCCTCGCGTCTCGGCCACGAGGTCGGGGTCGCCGCGTTGGATCGCGTCGTGCAGCGCGATGACGGCGGCCTGGAGTTCGTCGTGCGATTCGCGTACCTTCCCGCGCAGCATCCCGAGTCCCTTGGCGGCATCGCCGCCGGCGAGCCTGGTCCATCGGATCGCCGTGTTCAGCGCCTTCGCCTCGCCGGCGAGACGGTCGAGGCGGCGCGCCTGCGCCTGGTAGTAGCGCTGCTGGGCGGGGCTCACCCCGTAGCGGAGCGGCAGCCGTTCGGGCGTGGCCTGCGGTTCGAGCCGGCTCGTCGGCTCGCCGAACCACTGGTAGAGTCCGGTCGTCGGGGTCTTGCCGGCGTACCGGTTGGACGGGTCGAGGATGATCTGGTCGCGGTCGCGGGGGAGGAACGCGCGCAGCGTGGAGCCGCCGTCGTCCACGAGGCGCTTCGCGTCGAACGTGATCTTCTTCTTCCTGTGGGTGCCGGGCAGCCACACGGTGATCGTCTTCCTGGTCTGCTTGGCGACGAGCCGGCGGTTGAACGTGACGGGTATGACGGGCGTGTGGGCGAGGCCGGCCATGATGTTCGTCATGTCGTACGCCTGGCCGAGCTTGGCGTCGCGGATCTTGAAGCCGGTGTCCTTGAGCGTGTACGTGAAGTGCCGGCCGCGGACCGTCACGTCCACGCCGCGTATGTCGAGCATGTCCTTCCAGTCCTCGAGGTTCTCCGCCGTGGACGAGGTCAGGTCGATCAGCATGCGGAGCCGGTCCTTGACGCCCATGCCCTTCGCGGCCGCGTAGATCTCCTCCATCGACATGCCGTACCGGCGTTCCAGCGGCTCCCCGTTCTCGGCCCGTCGCGTCGTTTGCGGCGTCGTCGCCTCGCCTGGTCCGGCGGTCTCATCGGCGCGTTCGGGATCGCGCGCCGGCGACGTCCCGACGTTTCCTTCGGCTGTCTCGCCGTCCTGCATCTTGCGTGTCTGTTCCTCCACAACGGGGTTGAACACGACGCTCAGACCCTCGCGGCGGCATATCTCGTCGCTGATCGCACGCCACTGGTCGATGATGTCCTTGGGCAGATGTGCTTTGAGATGTTCTCCGTATCGGGAGGCGGCGCACACCATGATGTGGTCGTGCAGGTGGTGCCGGTCGGTGTGCGTGGCGACCACGAACTTGTATTCGTCGCCGGTGATCCGGCGTGCGAATTCCACGCCGAGATTGTGCACCTTCTCGGGTGTCACGAGGTCGTCGGGGCTGAAGCTGAGCTTGATGTGGTAGGCCAGACGGCTGTTTTCCTGGATGCCTTTGGGTGAGTTCTCGTTGTCTTCGAGCATGGGATCGGCCAGGGCGTCGTAGTCCGTCCTGGTCCGCTCGTAGTTGGAGCTGACCAGTCTTCCGCCGTCGGTCTTGGCGGGGTTGATGATGTATGCCATCGCCCCGTTGGGGCCGCCGAGATTCGATTTCACGGGCCTGCCGAGCTTGACCACGGCCATGCTCACGTGTCCTTCCGGGCGTTGCGCTTGTCGGCGAACAGGTCGCCGAGCAGCTGTTCGATGCGGTCGAACGACGTGGTGATCTTGGCCACCTGCTCGGGCGTTATGTGCTCGTTGGCGTTTGCCCAGTGGGCGATCTGGTTGACGTTCACGCCGATTCGGCCGATCTCTTTGGCGAGTGGTTCAGGGTCTGTCAGCGGCTTGATTTCGATGACGCGGATCTCGCCATCGGTCAGCATTTTGCGCGCGAACGCGGTGAACGAACGGTATCTTGTCGTGTACCTGTTCACTCTTTTGTGCAGCTCGTCGACGCGTTCCCATTCGTCGGGAGTGAACGTGACGAGCTTCTGTACGGTGCGTCGGCGCTTGTTCGCCCAGCTCATTTCTCACCTCTCTTGGAGGTGTGCGGACGGCACGTCCGTGATGCCGCGTGAGCGGTCTGGAGGCTCCGCCGACCATGGGGTACGGGTCTTCCCGGCAAGCCGATTCGCACCGCGAATCGAGCGAACGTATATACGTTCGCGTCGCTTGCTACTCCCATATCCATTTCATGGATTGGGAGTAATTTCGCACGGCATATCTGTGACGTGCAATGGGGCATGAACGCGCTCATGTGTGCTCCTCGTGTCAAGGGCATTGAGAGAAATGCCCGGCTCTGTATGCCAATCGTCCGCCAGTTGGGCGCGCGCCGGTTTGGACACCTGAAGCAACGGCAGAAGGAGGATGGCCGTGGTCCGACGACGGGCAGGTTGAGCCCAAGGGCCGGTTGTCCAAACCGGCGCGGCCCTCAACGCGCGAGCATGGTTCTAGCCGGCCTCAATGCCGGGAAAAGATGAATTGGAAAGGAAGCAAGCATCATGGCGTCCGATTACGTGGATGATCTGCTGCGCGCCGAACGCGAGTCGTTCAAGCTCAAAGAGGCGGCGGCGAAGAAATTCGACAATCGCCTCGACAATTTCCGCAAGAGCGCGAAGGCGCTGCGCGATGCCGCGAAGCAACTCGAGAAGGCGTTCCCCGGCATGAGCCGGACGGCCGTCGCCGACAAGTGGGCGATGACCGGCACGGAGAAGAACGTCGCGTTCGACGCGAAGGGCGAGCTCGTCGCCGCCCCAGTCGGAAGAAAACCAGCCGCCAGCGAATCCGTCAACGAACCGGAGAATGATTCCGCGACGGAACCGGCGGCGGCCGAAGCCGACACGCAGACGACTGGCGACGGCACCGTTCAGCAGGACGGGCCCGCCGCGAGCCAGGAGTCTTCGGACGGCGGACGGCCGGCATGGGCGTCCGGCAATTACTGATCGGAGGTGATGCGGGATGCGACTGATCATCGCCGAAAAACATTCGGTCGGCCAGGCAATCGCCCAGGCGCTCGGAGGACGAACGGAAAAGCACGACGGCTACTTGCAGGTCGGCGACGACCTGGTCACCTGGGCGCAGGGCCATCTCGTCGACCTGGCCGCGCCCGACGAATACAACGACCACGACTGGGGCAAATGGAGCCTGGACACGCTGCCCATCGATCCGACGCCGGCATGGCAATGGAAGGTGAGCCGCGAGAAGGGCGCGGACAGACAATACAAGGTCGTCGCGGAGCTGATGCGCCGCGCCGACGTCGAATCATTGGTCAACGCGTGCGACCCGGACCGCGAAGGCGAAGCCATCTTCCGAAGGATCGTGACCCATGCCGGCATCGACAAACCGATGAGCCGCCTGTGGGCCGCGTCCCTGGAAGAGGACGCGATCCGCGACGCGATCCGCGACATGAAACCGGAAAGCGACTACCAGGGGCTCGCCGCCGCGGCGATGATCCGAGCGAAGGCCGACTGGCTGATCGGGATGAACGGGTCGCGCGCCTACAGCCTCGTCTACAACGCCAGGTTCACCGTGGGCCGCGTGCAGACGCCCACGCTCGCCATGATCGTGGACCGCGACCGGCGCATCGCCGGCCATGTGGCCCAACCGTACTGGAAGGTCGTCGCCCCGATGGGCGGATGGAAACTGACCGGCGAACGCCTGGACAAGCGGGAGGACGCGGAGACCCTGCTGCGGATCGTCAACTCGCCCGATTTCAGGTTCGGCATCTTCGCGGTCGAACGCAAGCAGCGGCACGACGCGCCGCCGCGCCTGTACGATCTGACCAATCTCCAGAAGGACATGAGCCGACTCCACGGTCTGACCGCCGCCCGCACCCTGGCCGCCTTGCAGTCCCTGTACGAGAAACGCCTGACCACGTATCCTCGCACCGACTCGCAGTACATCACCCACGACGACCTGGACACGCTGCGCGGGCTCACCGAAGGCGACCAGCGCGTCGAAGGATTCATCGAACCGGACGCGAAGCCGGATCGGCCGCGCCTGGAACTGACGGTGAACGACGCGAAGGTCGCCGGCCACACCGCCGTCCTCCCCACCATGCAGGCCGACGCACGCGCGCTCGACGAACTCGGCGAGGACGAACGCCTCGTGCTGATCCGCGTGGTACGCCGCATGTGGGAGGCGGTGGCCGACGACTACGTGCACGACACCACGGCGGTCACAGCGAACATCGATCCGCATTGGTGCGAGGAACATCCGGACGATGGACGCCTCCTGTCCGAGGGCGAATGCCGGTTCACCAGCCGCTCCGACCAGCCTGTCTCCCTCGGATGGCATGCCATCGAGCACGCCAGACCGCAGGAGGACCAGGACAACGAGGACGAGACGACGGGCAACATCATCCCCGTCAACCTCGCCACCGGGGTCTCTGTCGCCCCCGTGCCTCAAGGCGGGGCGACGCTGGCCGAAGGACAGACGAAACCGCCGAAGCCATTCACCGAGTCGACGCTGCTCGCCGCGATGGAACACGCGAGCCGCTGGGTCGAGGACAAGGAACTCAAGGCCGCGTTGGACGACGACGAATCCCATTCGGGTGGCATCGGCACCCCGGCCACCCGCGCCGACGTGATCGAGAAACTGATCCGCGTCGGATACGTTGACCGCAAGGGCAAGCAGCTGCGCTCCACCAAACAGGGCCAGTCCCTGATCGACGTGGTCGCACCGAGGCTCAAGGACGTGGCGTTGACCGCCGACATGGAACGGCAGCTCTCGGAAGTCGAGCACGACCACGCCGACCCCGAGCAGATCGAGCGGGAATTCCGCAGCCTCGCGGCCGGCATCCCCTCCGACGCGCAGAACACGGTGCAGCGGGACCATGTGCAGACGAAGACACAGGACTCGGAATCGTTCGGCGACTGCCCGCGCTGCGGCAAACCCGTCATCAAAACAGGCAAGGTGTTCCAATGCTCCACCGTCCGCCGCGAGAAACAGCCCGACGGCACATGGCGGACCACCGAGGGATGCGGCTGGCGCGCCTGGGCGACCATCGCCGGCAAGACCGTCACCGACTCCGCCATGCGCAGACTGCTCGCCGGACAGAAGGTCAGCCTGAAGGGCTTCACCTCGAGAAAGGGCAGCAAGTTCGACGCCGCGCTCGTCATCGACAAAGACAAGGGCATCGCATTCGACTTCGGCGACAACAAGGAAAGGAAAAAGAAATGACAGAAACACAGCAGACCATGACCGAATTCACCTACGCGACGGGGGAGGGCGACGTCGTCGGAGACCGGTTCAGCCCATCCGTCATCCTGTTCTGGCTCAAAACAAGCGTCGCAGCAAGCAACATGCGCGTGATGTACAAGAGCTCGAACACCCTGCTCGGCGTCATCCCGCTCGGCTCGTCCACGCAGACGATCCCGCTGCGCAACATCGCGTCCGTGGACACCAACACCAAGTTCAACCCCGGATCGTTCGCCTGGGGCGTCGTGTTCCTCGTCGCGGGCATCGCATGCCTGCCGGACAGCGTGGTGTTCGGCATACTGCTGCTCCTGCTCGCGGCCGCGAATCTGGCGAACACGATGAGCGCACAGCTCGATTTCGTCAACCAGGCCGGCGGTCGCAACAGCGTCAAGGTATCCATCCTCGAAAAGGAAAAGCTCATGCAGCTCGCGCAGAAAATCCAGCGGCTCGTCTTCGCCGACGTGGAGGGACAGCGTCACAGGGAAAGCATGGACATGGCGCAGAAGCAGTACACGGCCCAGACCAACAGCGTCCTGATCCAGCAGCAGATGCTCGACCAGCAGCGCAAGGCCGCTGACGAGTCTCCGACGTCCAGCGAGTGACGAAACGGAGACGCGGCGAACGCGCACGCGTCCGGTGAAACGCCGGATCCGTCCTGTCGAAACCTCGATTATACTAAAAGTATAATCACGGTTCGCATAGGGCGGATCCGGCTTTTTCGCATCAGGGAGGGATCATGGCCGAAGAGGATTGGAGCGCGGCCAAGGCGTGGGCTCGGGCGACGCGCGAACGCATCGGCATGACCCAGCATGACGCGGCCGTGCTTGCGCACCTCACCGTGGACATGGTCAAGAAATACGAGTCGGAGAAATACCGACGCTTGCAACCCTCGGAGAAAATGAAGGCCATGCTCGAGCACTGTCTCGCCGAACACAAACGCGCAGTGGCGGCCATCGTGGAACGATACAAGGACGAGAGGGAAGTGGCGCTCTCGTTCGCGCGCGTCTCCGACCTGCCCGACGACCTGCCCGACTGGATCAGGGTGGAGGAGTCAGTGAAGCGCCGCGCCGCAGTCGTGCGCGAGGCCGCCGCGCTGCTCGAAGCGGCGGGCGTCACCGTCACCTACACCTACATGCGGAAGGAAGCGTAATCATGCTCGGACTCTACGGACTGGCGATATACCTGGGCATCGCCATCATCGGCGCGGGCATTGTCGCGCTGCTCGTCGTGATCGCGCTGGCGGTGGGATTGGTCACGCATCCCATCCGCACGATCGCCCTGGTGTTCCACAAGCTCGCCGCGCTGGCCGCCGGCCTGGCGTTACTCCTGGCGCTGATCGCCTGGTTCTGGACCGATCACGCCAAACCGGACTTCGTCCCGTGCTTCTGGGGATCCATCGGCGTGATCGTTGGATCCGTCATCATCCGTGCCCTGGCCGAGTTGGTGCTCGAACGACCCACCAGAGCCGAACGTCGCGCCATGAAACGAGCCGCCGCACAGAATACTGGTGGCACGACGATGTAGCGACTGGAATAATGAGCCTTGCAACCGGAACACGAAAAAAGGAGCATGATGGCCAACCCCGAGCTATCGAAGCGCATCCAATCCCTTCCCGACAAACTAGACGCCCTTGAAGGAGAGCAGGAAACCTCCGAACGTCTGCGGCGGATCGACGCGCTGAAAGATCATGCCCGTGCGCTGGAGCCATTGGATGGCGTCGAGGACATGGCCTTGGCGGATTACGACCGCGACTGGCTGGTGCGCTACACCTACAACTCGAACGCCATCGAGGGATCCACGCTGACCTTGGAGGACACGTCGCTGGTATTGGAGGGAGAGTTCGTCCCCTCGGACTCACCGGCCAGATACGTGTTCGCTGCGCGTGGCGTCGCGGATGGCATGGCCTACGTGCGCGAATACGCCAAGGAGGGACGGAAACTGGACGAGGAGCTGGTCCGCCGTATCCACGAGGTGACCGCACTGGATCTCCAGCCGTTCGCCCGCGGCACGTTCCGCCCCTACGGCTACCAGGCCAGAATCACCGCGACCCGAGTCAAGACCGCGGACCCGCTGGAGATCCGTGACGACCTGCAATCCCTGATCGACGGATTGAACGGAAGCGACGCGCACCCGCTGCTCAAGGCGGCCGGATTCCACGCGATGTTCGAGAACATCCATCCGTTCATGGACGGCAACGGCCGTACGGGCCGCCAGCTGCTCAACTTCATACTGCTCGGGCACGGATACCGTCCTGTGGCCATCAAATACGACGCGGGTCGGGCTTACGCGCGTAGCTTGGAGGCGTGGCAGGTGGACGGCGATCCCACGTCGTTCTGCTCCACTCTCCTTGACTGCGTGGAACAGGAGGAACGCGCTTTCATCGATCTGGTCGAGGGATTGCGCCGGAAACCGGACGCCATCCACAGCAAAACGGATCTGCTGGACAGATTCAGCGACACACTGCGGAAAAACCTTGACCGGCAGGACGGGGATGGCAAGAGCGCCGGGATTGATCACAACGGTCCCGCGCGCCATATGGGTCGTTAGATACTCATTCGGGCTCATCCAACCCCGGGATTCCTTGATCCGACCCTCGCAATCGATTCGTGCCTGTAGAATCTTTAAAGACCGAGCTTGGAAGGAACGGGCGCATGCCACGCAAACTGATTATGTGCGGGGATCATCCGGTCCTCGCGTTCGAATACGAACCCGCGTCCGGCTGTGCGTGTTCCTCGGGTGAGGTCCTCGATCCCAGTCGTCTGCCCTTGGAACTCACCACGCACGGCAAGAGCGCGCTGTACGCCAGGAGGATCGACGAATGGTGGAGGTCCCGCGCCATTCCCCCCACGCGCGACGGAATACGCCGTGTGCTCGAATCGCTCGGCGTGGCATCGACCGGCGAACTGCTCGACAGGACCTATGGATTAAGCCTGTCTGATCAATATTGGGTCAAACGCGAGGATGATCCGACCGAATGGAAGGACGTCAACTTCTTCGACAATCCCTTCGACGAGACATTGGGCGAGATCCTGCTCACCTCGTATTCGTCGTCCCATGACATCAGTCTCAACGCGCCCGACGTGTCCACGGGCGGCGACCTTCCCAAACGCTGGACGATCGACAAGGCCACCGGAAGGAGACTGCTCGTCAAGTCGGGACGTACCGGCCAGGAACCGATGAACGAGATCATCGCCTCGAAACTCTGCGCCCGATTGGATATTCCGGCGGTCCATTACTCCTTGGCGCGCAGCGGCAACCGCCTGGTCTGCACATGCGAGGACATGCTCACCAGCCACGAGGAGCTGGTCTCCGCCTGGCAGGTGCTCCAATCCGTCAAAACCGTCAGCGGACTCAATGCGCATGACCAATGGATCCGTGCCGCCGCCGGGTTCGGGGCCGACGGGCGGGCGGCAAGCGACGCGACCGACGATTGGCTCGTGGTCGATTACCTCATGCGCAACACCGACCGGCACTACAACAACTTCGGTCTGATCCGTGACATCGAGACCCTTGCGGTCAGACCGGCCCCGATCTACGACACCGGCGCGAGCCTGTGGAGCGGCGAACTCGATGTGGACGGCAGGGATTGGTTCGCCAAGCCGTTCTACACCGCGACCGGCAAACCCTCGGCTTTGCGGCAGCTCAAACTGGTGGAGGACTGGGACCGGTTCGATCTGGACGCCTTGTCGGATTGGCCCGACGAGGCGGCGCACGAATTGTCGCGCATGCGTATGTTCGCGCCCGAGCGTCTCGATGCCATACGGGACCAGCTTGCGAAGCGCATTGGTATGATTCGTAGGATCAGGGAAGGCAAGTCCCTTCGCACATCCGGCCCGATCCGCAACAAGGCGGATCTGCTGGACAGATTCGGCGACACGCTGCGGAAGAACCTCGACCGGCAGGATGGGGACGGCAAGAGCGCCGGGATCGATCACAAAGGTCCTGGGAGCCATATGGGCCATTAGGCCGAAGGCCCTGGGCCACGAAATGAGAATCAGCGAGAAAGGGAGTGACGTGATGTTCGGAATTGAAACTATATCTGAATTCGAAATGCGGCGCCGCGCGGAGAACTTTTCTGTTCCGCCCGCGCAGCCATGCTGAGGGACCGCCTCCCGCCCACGGAAGAGATGCTGGGGATTCCGGTGTTTGGTCGGCGGAGAACAGCGTTTCACGGGTCGTGCCGATACTCGTTGTCGGTTTCTAATAGGTGATTGATTTCAGGAGGGTTATGGCATCTGTGCACCACGGTGTTGTCTATACGAAAAAATGGGTTGTCAACCTGATTCTCGACGTGGCCGGCTATGTGCCGGGCACCGGCATTTCGGATAAGGTGATCGTCGAACCATCCTGCGGGTGCGGAGCTTTCCTGACCGTGATTGCCGCACGTCTGGCCGATGATGCAATTGCCGTTGGCAAAGGTTGGACGTCGTTGGGGAATGCGATCCGCGCCTATGACATAGACTCCGCGTCAATCGAGACGGCAAGGAAGGCCGCCGCCGAGTCATTGATGAAAAGAGGATGCCCCGCGATTCAGGCTCGGGAGCTTTGCGAGCAGTGGATCGTACATGGCGATTTCATTCTTGATGACGTCCCTGCCGCTGATTTTATTGTCGGGAATCCACCATACGTCCGGGCCACGGAAATAGACCGGGGAAAGCGGGCGCTTTACGTTAAGCGGCTTTCTTCGGTAACGACGGGATGCGATCTGTACGTGAGCTTCTTCGACCGAGGCCTCGATGCGTTGAGGGATGGCGGAACGCTATGCTTCATCTGCGCCGACCGATGGCTGCAAAACAAATACGGCACGTTGTTGAGATCTCGCATGGGCACGGATTGCGACCTCGTATCTCTCGTGCGCATGCACGGCGTCGACGCGTTCGACGACGAGGTCGATGCCTATCCCGCGGTCACGACGGTTCGCAAGGGCCCGGCGTCTGATCATTTGAAATTCGTGAACTGCGCCCCGGAATTCAACGAGGCTGACGCCACCGCGATCCTCGATTGGCTGATGGACGACGAGCCGGAGCTGGTTGGTGAGCGATTCGAAGCATTCGAGATTGATAAGCCGACCGGTGATAGGATGTATCCGCTCGGTAATCATGATCTAGTGAGATTCGTTTCGCAGGCGTGTGAAAGGTTGCCGAAACTTGAAGAGGCCGGCGTGAAACTCGGTATCGGTATCGCCACTGGTTGTGATGATGTGTTCCTTACTGAAGACGATGATTTGGCGGAGCCTGATCGTATGGTGCCGATTTTCTACATGCGTGACCATCGTCGTGGGAACGGCGATAGGCGTCGCTGGCTTGTAAACCCGTGGAACGACGACGGAACTTTGGTCAACCTCGACGAATATCCACGACTCAAAACCTATTTGGAAACAAACAAGGAACAGCTGTCGAAACGGTATGTTGCGAAAAAGAATAAAGCTGCCTGGTACCGCACTATCGACAAGCTCACACCTGGACTGCTTGACCGGGACCTTCTACTTATACCGGATATGGCGGCTCAGCCCGATCCGATTCTGTCGCATGGAAAGTATCCGCATCACAACTGCTATTGGATCACTTCCGATGAGTGGGATTTGGAGGTTCTCGGCGGCCTGCTTATGGCCGATACGACGCGTCGTTTCGTCGATGCGCTTGGTGTCAAGATGCGTGGAGGGACGTTGCGCTTTCAGGCACAGTACCTGCGCTTGGTGCATATACCGGAATATAGCCAAATAAGTGACACGAACAAATTGGGGCTTTCGCGCGCTTTTAACGAGAAGGACAGGGCTTTGGCAACGAAATTCGCCGAAGCGGCTTATAAGGAGGCCATGGAATGAGATCTGACATCGAGGCCGCGATTCTCGGCATGTACGATTCAATCGAACGCGCCCGCGAGGCACAGGCTGCAGCAGGGCATTCCGATCAGGGAGCACGTCAGGGGATCACGTCTGGAAAGCACCTGGATCCGATTGCAGCTATCATTCGTGACGATCTCATTAATGCGGGTTTCCATCCTGATGAGGTCTATGACCAAGGACGCATGTGCACATTACCGGGCTGGTTCCGTCCCACCAAGAACTGGGACTTGCTGGCGCTTGACGCCGGCGAACTCGTAAGCGCTATCGAACTGAAGAGCATTAACAGTTCCTTCGGGAACAACGCCAACAACCGCGCGGAGGAATCAATCGGCTCGGCATTTGACGCGCATACGGCGTTCGATGAGAATCTGCTCGGTTCCAGCAGTATTCCACCGGTCATGGGCTATGTGATGATAGTTCACGATTGTCCGGACAGTCGGATTGTCGGACGTGGGGTGCGGTCAGCGCATTTTCCGATTGACCCTGATTTCGAGGGGGCGTCGTACCTCGATCGTTTTTTGCTGCTCTGTGACCGACTCCGTCGAAAGAGCTTGTACCAGGCCGTCTGGCTCGTGTTTGCGAATCCCGAGGACGGTGTGGCTTATGAGCCTTCGCCGGCACTGACGTATGACAAGTTCATCGCAAACATTGTTATGGCGCTTGGAGTGCATAGGGCGTAAAAGAATGAAAGCAGAATCGATTTCGTTCTTTCGGTTTTTACCGGTTTCGGTATTTACCGGTTCCGGTATCGCGGTATCCAGTCGGTCGAAGGCATTGCCTTGCCTATGGCCGTTGCTGCCTCACGCGTCTAAGCGTTGTGACTGTAGCTGTCGCAACGTTTAGACGTGTGGGCCTGTTCCGTTTTGGTACCGGTCTTTACCGGTTTTGGTTTTTCAATATTTCGGTTTTTCGGTGTTGCGGGTATGCCTATCCGGCCTGGTTTCGTTCCCTTCCGTCGTCTTCGAGCTCTTCCAGTCTTCTCCGGAGTCCGGCGACGGTCTGCCGCAGCTGGTCGATCTCCTCCTCCTTCTGGGCTATCTGCGCCTTGATGCCGGCCGGATCCCCGGCGGGGAGGTATTCGAGCGCCAGCCTCTCGGCGACGTCGCGCCTGTGCCTCGGCACCACGCGTTGGTAGCATCGGACGGCCACGTCGACGTCCACATGGCCGAGCTCGTCCATGGTCTCGCGCAGCGTGCCGCCCTGGATCATGAACATCGTCGCGTGCGTCGCGCGCAGGGAGTGGAACGTCACGTCCTCGCGGTTGATTCTTTTCCTCGCGGTGCGGAACTGCCGTTGGATCGTCGTCGGGTTCAGGACCCGTTCCGGGTGCCTGATCGCGTGGAAGAGCATCGTGTCGGGATCCCTGTCGGGGCAGAACCTGTCGATGTGTTCCCTGATGAGACGGCAGACCGGTGCGGGGATGGGCACGACCCGGTGGCTTTCCGGGGTCTTCGTGTCGTCGAGCCGGTATTCGCCCAGGTCGTCCGGACCCTGCGTCACGGAATGCCGCACGTAGAGGAGCCTGTGGTCGAGGTCGATGTCCCTGAGTTGCAGTCCGCAGACCTCTCCGATGCGCAGCCCGCCCACCAGCAGCGCGAGATGTATCGACAGGCGGTAGTATTCCGGGAAGCCTTCGACCAGCGTGTCGATCTCCTGCCTGGTCATCGGCGCCTGCTCGCGTCTTTTGGACGGTCTCTTCCTCGTGACGAGATTGCATGGATTCGAGGACAACAGCGGCGGGCCTCCGTCCGGCTGCCGTTCGGTCGCGGCCCTCATCACGCGCTTGAGCAGCCAGACCGCGTGCTCAAGCGCGGAGGGACGCACCTCGTCGCACGCCCTCGCGTACCATTCATTGACGAATTCCTCCGTGATGTCGCGCATGGGCGTCTCGCCGAACCGGGGGAGCAGCTTGTCCAGCGCCGCCTTCTGGATCCGCTTGCTTCTGCCGCTCAGCTCCGAGCCATCCTTCTTCCGCAGGTTGGAGACGTACGTGGTGGCATATGAGGCAAAAAGCACCTTGCCGTGCATCGTCCTTGCAGACGGGTGCGTCCACTTGCGGATCCCTTTTTTATGGTCGATGACGAGTGCGTGCTCCTCGTCAAGCCAGCGGTACGCCTCGGCCTGGAATTCCAAACCGAATCGGCGGTAGATTCTTTGCCTGGGATTGACGGGACTCTGGTATCGGGCCTGCCAGGAGATGATGCTTCCGTCCGCGTCCTTGCAGGCGACGACGCATCCCCATTTCCGTCTTTTCCTGTCTCCATTGGCCATCGGTCGTTTTTGTCTTTCTCTGTTTCTGAAAACCATTAGAAGAATAATTGCCTACGCCGGAGATTCTTGGATAAGGTGCCACTCTGCGCCCTCGGGGATTCTATTTTTCGGGAAAATCGGGATTATTCAATGTTCTTGGAGCGGTTTTGATTGGAATCTCAACGATCTTCAGTGATTTGTTTCCTGATGTCGCATCCCAAAGAAGAAACATCACGCGCATGTCACCTTCGGAGGTGCGCATGATGATGGTAGTCAT
>ERZ1034880.80-NODE-80-length-36883-cov-8.490578_pt1 | contig 36883 bp, 65 predicted proteins | sample MGYA00520630_ERZ1034880 | MGnify/ENA primary metagenome ERZ1034880 (study PRJEB33766, sample SAMN09781725) | gut metagenome | biome: gut microbiome | host: Homo sapiens | place: Madagascar | study: EMG produced TPA metagenomics assembly of the PRJNA485056 data set...
TAATTGGATTATCAATTAAAGGGAGGAAAAAGAAAATGAAAAAGTGGAAAAAACTTACAGTGATCTTGTTGGCAATGATTATGGCACTTGCCATGGCGGTTCCGGCATCGGCGGCAACAGTTAAAATTAACAAAACGAAGGCAACCATTTGTACAGGGCAGACATTGCAACTGAAGATGGTCGGAACAAAAGCGAAACCAAAATGGTCTAGTAACTCAAGAAATGCGATTGTGAATAGCGCCGGAAAAGTAACAGCAAAGGCCCGAGGAACAGCTACGATTACTGCTAAAATCGGGAAAAAGAGTTATAGATGCATGATAATAATAGAATCACCCAAAATTAGCAGCACAAGTGTTTCACTGTACAAAGGAAAAACGGCGCAGCTTAAAATGCTGAATACAAAGCAGAAATACAGATGGTCTTCTTCGAACACTAAAGTTGCGACAGTTTCGCCAACCGGTAAGATTAGTGGAAAAAATGTCGGAACTGCTTATGTTTCCGCCAGAAGTGCATCTGGTAAAACATTTAAGTGCAAAGTCACGGTCAAGAACACACCTAGCAAACTTAAAATGCTTTTACCAAACCAAAAAGAGTGCGGAAATGCAGAGTTTTTCATTGAGTATAATTCTCAGAGAAGTACGAATGGTAAAACAGTACTTATGCAATTATATAAACAATTCCCGATGGGGTATATTAACTTTTCGGCCAGTAATGTCGATCGTGGCTTAACGACATATATCTATATTGATGGAAAACTTTGGGATCAGAACAGAGGTACTTCTGTTAGCGGCGGTGGTTCATTGGATGACTCTTATATAACAGCTGGAACACACGTTGTCGAAATGGTGCAATTTGCGAATAATAATCGTTATGGAAAAGTGAAGTCGTATCGTAGAGCGATGTACAAAGTGATTTACAAGTAAAGCTATGGACCGGGGAGAAATCTCCGGTTCTTTCTTTTTTGCTTGAATGCCATATGTAAAAATATGGAATCATATTATATTAAAAACGTATAATGAATAATCATAAAGCGTCTATCTTTTGATAGGCGCTTTTTTCATGCACAAAAATGAGGTGATTATTCATATGGCAGACGTTTTTATAAAAATCAATGGTGCAGCGATGCCTTGCCCATCTTCTTTTACCTGGGGGCTGCAAGATATTTCAGCATCAGAATCTGGACGTACTGATGATACGATCATGCATAAAAACCGCGTTGGCCAGAAACGGAAACTGGCTGTTGGATGGAATGCACCGGATTGGGATACTGCTTGCAAGATCGTACAGGCTGTAAACCCAGAGTATTTTTCCGTTGAATATCCTGATCTTTTATCTGGAAATAAACATGAAGTAAGAACTTTTTATGTCGGTGACCGGTCTGCCCCGTTCAAATATTGGTGGGTAGGAAATCAGCGGATGGAAGGTTTGCAGTTTGATTTGATTGAACAGTAGGAGGTGAGAATTTGAGGTATGTTTCCAGCAGATTTAAAACTGAACAGAATAACGACAATAGGAACTATCTGAAATATGCGGATATCACATTGACAGATGGAACGGTTCTCAATCTTACCAATACGGATTTTTGGTCAAATGGAATGAAATTTGAAGATTCAGTATCCGATGATAGCGCTTTTACAATTGGATCTGCGAATATAAACACAGTAAATCTGTCAATTAATAACTTTGATGAAAAGTATACGGATTACGATTTCACAAATGCAGAAGTGATCTGTTATGTTGGACTTGAAGTGGAACCAACGTCCGGAACTGAAAAAGAAATAGAAAAAATCCGAATTTGCACCATGACCGTGGTTGATACACCATATCAGGACACTACGATTATTGAACTAACATGCGAGGATAATATGCGAAAATTTGATCGTGATTATTCTGAGAGTAAGCTCAAGTATCCGGCGACACGTCGGCAAATAATCCAAGACGCATGTAATGTATGTGGAGTAACACTGGATACATTATCGTTCGATCAAGATTCTTATCAAATCGTAACAAGGCCGGATGATGATGCATTAACTTTTCGTCAGGTGTTAGCATGGGTATGCCAGATCGGATGTCAGTATGCCAGATGCGATAGATATGGCAGACTGACTATAAAATGGTACGATACGGAAATTGTTGATGCGAATAGAATTGAAATTAATTCTACGAGCAAATTTACCCCAAATTTAGATGATGTGGTTATAACTGGCGTAAGGGTAACAGAATATATTGAGGCTACATCCGATGATGAAACCGCAAGTTCATATCTATATGGAAAAGAAGGATATGTTTTAGAAATCGGTGAAAATAAACTAATCCCACAGGGAACCGGTGAGACTGTAGCTGCAATGATCGGCGAAAAATGCGTCGGAATGTCGTTCCGCCCATTTGAAACGCAGTGTTTGACAGATATATCTATCGAAGCCGGAGATGCTGTTTTAATAACGGACAGAAAAGGTAACAAATACAAAAGTTTTCTGACAAATGTTGTGCTGCAGCCCGGAGTATTTGAACAAATTTCTTGCAATGCCGAGAGCGCAGCTAGAAACAGTTCAAAGCAATATTCTCTGATTACGCAAACAGCCGTTGATGCCAGAAAGTCAGTACAAAAGGAAAAAACGCAACGGGAGCTTGCACTTGAAGAATTTGAGAAAAGGCTTGACAAATCATCAGGGGTTTTTACCACTATCGAAACTCAAGAGGACGGGAGTAAAATTTTTTATTTGCATGATAAGCCCAAATTAAGTGAATCGCAGGGAATATGGCGGATGACGGCGGAAGCCTGGGGCGTATCAAACGACGGCGGAAATACCTGGAACGGCGGAATGACTGTTGATGGAGACGCTATAGTTCGTATTTTGGAAGCGGTTGGAGTTAACGCAAATTGGATCAATGCCGGAGCCATTACCGTAAAAGACGCAGAAGGGAATCTTCTATTCTCTGTTGACATGGATACAAAATCGGTATATATCAGCGGAAACGTGCAGATCGGCGGTGGAAAAACACTCGATGAGACATTAAAAGAGTTCTCTGCTTCTGCGAAGAACATGACTATTCAGCTGAGTAATGAGTACCAGGGGATTCCTGTTGATTCTGACGGGAATTATAGCAGCTTTCCAGAATGTTCAACTCGGGCTACGGTGATGTACGGCGCACAGGATATCACGGAGAACTGTTCGTACACTATAACCGAATCTCAGAACATCTCGGGATCCTGGGACGAAGTTGAACACACGTATACAGTTGAAAGCTTAACTGCCGATAGCGGATGGGTTGATATAAGGGCTACCTATCTGGAAAATTTGTCGATTTCAAAGCGATTCACGATAGCTAAGCAGTACGCCGGAGAACAGGGTACAGCCGGAAGAACATATTTTATAAATGCCGATGCTGACATTTTGCTGATGGGGGCTGACAAGAAGATTACTCCGAATATTCTGAACTTGAGGGCTTACTATAGGGATGGTCAGGAAGATGCTAAAAACTTTTATGCCTGGTGGACTATCGAAAAAAGCGTCGATAATGGCTCTTCCTGGGAAGATATAAGCACATACAGCACCTCGATGAAGCTGATCCAGATTCAGCTGAATACGCTGTCTCTTGAAGCACATGACATGATAAGGGCCAGCGCTTATGTCGACAAAGAAAAAACTATACTGTGTGATCAGCAGACGTTCCCGGTAGCACTTGACGTTTCTGCTCTGTCTCAGAAAGATATTGTAGAAATTCTGTCTAATAACGGAGCTTGGAAAGGGCTATACTATCTGAACAATGAGCTGTATGTTTCTTTCAATGCGGCGCTCGGAGGAATACTGACACTCGGTGGACAGAACAACGGGAACGGGCTTCTGATCCTTCTTGACGACGAAGGGTCGGAGATAGGCCGGATGTCGTCCGGAGGAACGTCATTTCGAAATTCTGATAACAACATAGTCATAAGAATTAATAAGAGCGGAATGTTCTTCTATGATTCGACCGGTCAAAAAAGAAAAGTGCTTGCTGACAGTTCCGGTATCACTATGTATACGGATTATACAGACACGAACAACTGGAAAGCTATAAAAATCGGTAAGTACGGAATTTATGCAGCAGAAAAGAGCGGCGGAGTGGAAGATCTCTGGATGGAGGGTGATACCAGCCACCAATGGGATGGATATATTCTAAGATTTTTGAATGGTGCAGTTCGTTTAAATGCAAATGCAGTATATACAGACGGTTGTTCGATGGGAAAGAACCTGACTACTTCGGGAACGTTAACATGGTATGATTATGAACAGCAATCTCTTGATAACCCGACTGCAAAACGTCAGCCAGTAGCATCACTTGGAGCTGATACGAATAAGGTGGCGTATCTTGCAACTCAATATACAACAACCCAATCACCTACGACAGCAAATTCTTACTACAGACTAGCAGTCAGAGGGCAATGGGGGAATAGCGGGTATAGCACACATTACATTTACACGGATCTTATAACTTCTGACATTCGATTAAAGAAAAACATTAAAAATAGCAAAATAAAAGCCCTTGAAGCTGTCGAGCTGATGCAAGTTCGGCAATTCGACTGGAAGAAAGAAAGAGGCGGCTGGCATCAGGACATTGGCTTTGTAGCGGACGAACTGGAAAAAATCGACCCGAACTTGGCTCTGGGCGGTGGGTATGATGAAAACGGCGAGATGGATGTTAAGCAGATTAATACCCCTTACCTACTGAACTACGCTATCAAAGCGATACAGGAACTATCAGTTACAGTAAAAGAGCAGAGCTGTAAGATTAGAGAATTGGAGGGAAAATTGGATGGAATTAAAGGGAATTGACGTATCATCTAATCAGGGAAAACCAGATTGGGCGAAAGTTGCTAAATCCGGTATTAAATTTGCAATCCTGAGAGTGCATCAGAGGATCGGCATTGACAACTCGTTCGAGTACAACTACAAGGGATGTAAGAGCAACGGAATACTTATCGGCGGTTATAAGTATTCATACGCTCTGACACCGGCGCAGGCTATTGACGAGGCGGAAGATGTGATTGCTGCACTAAACGGGCGAGGACTGGATTTTCCGGTGTTCTATGATCTCGAGTGGTCTAATCAGCGAAAACTCGGTAAGCAGGCGATTGAGAACATTGCAGTTGCATTCCTGACTAGAATGAAGAAAGCAGGCTATAAAGTCGGTGTATACTGCAACTACGACTGGTATAAGAACTGCTTGTCAAACGCTCTGAAGCAGTACGAATGTTGGATTGCGAACTATCCCAAAAAAGAACTGGATAACGGAACATTACAGGAAAGGCTGAGAGTTCCGGTCGGTGTAGGATGGCAGTATTCGGAACACGGAAAAGTATCCGGAATCAGCGGTAACGTTGATATGGATGTGTTCTATAAAAATTATAAAGAGGAGGTTTCTGTAATGAACAAAGCCATTAAAAAAGTGATTCTCATTGCTAAAAACGAAATTGGGTATCTCGAGAAGAAAAGCAACAGCCAGCTCGACAGCAAGACTGCAAATTCGGGAAGTGCGAACTACACAAAATACTGGCGTGATGTGAAACCATCTTATCAGGGGCAGCCCTGGTGCGCTTGTTTCGTGAGCTGGTGCTTCATGAAAACGTTCGGGCTTGAGACAGCCAAGAAACTCTTGAAGCACTGGCCTTATGTGTACTGTCCGAATATGAGCGGCTTATTTACGCTTAACGCTAACCCGAAGGTTGGCGATATCGTGATATTTAAGCACAATGGCACATTTACCCACACCGGATTAGTCACGGCAGTCGTTGGCGATCGTTTTTACACTATCGAGGGTAATACCTCCGGTGCATCCGGCATTATCGCAAACGGCGGTGGTGTTTGTGCAAAAAGCTATCTTAACAGTCAGATGCCCGGAACAAAATTCTGTACGCCGGATTGGAAGATCGTAAACAGAACATCAACTAATGTATCAACAGGAGGGAAATATATGTTCACAACAGAAACAGTAGTAGCAGGCAGCACAGGACTTTCTGTTCTTCTTTTACAGGAGATTCTTGCAGCACGAAAATTCAAAGGAAAAGACGGTAAAGAGCTTGAGCTTGATCGTTCTGCCGGAACAAACACCATCTATGCTCTGAATGCTTACAAGAAATCCAGGGGCATGAAGCAGGACGGAATCTGCGATGCGGCTGTCTGGAAAGATTTGATTGCACTTTGATGCAGAATGAGGTATACTGTCAGTAGTCGCACAGGAATTGAACTTATGATGTAAAGTTTCCTGTGTGGCTACGCACAAGTGAAGAGTGCAGACTGATTCTGTCGTGCATGAATGAAAGAGCTGTATGTTCCCGGTGGGAGCTGTTAGCAGCGGCACGAGCGGACAGTCAAAAAAAGAGTTGGGCATAAAAACCCGACTCTTTTCTTACTCTTCGAGATATTTTTGATATATCTGTTCTATTTCTCTTTTTCGATTCTGAGCCATTGAAACAATGTCACCAGAGATCATCTTGATATCATTTTCGATATTTAAAATATAATCCATGTTTACGATATAGCTACGGTGGCACCGTACAAAACGCCGATCCAGAACTTTTTCTATCTCATGCAGACGCCGGTAAAAGCCATACTGATGCCTGTCCGTGCAATGGATGATGCACATTTGACCACGGCTTTCTATATATTCGATGTTTCTGAAGAAAACCCTGTGGAAATCACCTTTGAATTTTACAGTAAGCATCCGTTCTTTCAATCTTCCGAGCGTAGTATCAATTACGGAAAACATCCTTCCATCTTCATGTCCTTTGATAACATACTGTGTTGCTCGAACATCAAAAGCATCACGCATGTAGCCGGCATGAGCTGTCCAGAACATCAGACTTCCGGAATAACCAGAGCCACGTAACTTATATGCTACATCAACACCACTTTCACCATCTTTTAAAATGATGTCCAATACGATCAAGTCAAACCATTCACCGTCTTTCACATCGTCCACAAGAGGGACACCGGAAGTGTATTCTGAAATCTGATACGAACGGTCGCCCTTTTTCTTCAAAAATGACTCAGCCTTTGCTTTGAAATAATCAATATGAAGCTGGTTATCGTCAAGTATCGCAATTCGCATTTATATCACACCCTTTTTATTATGCGAAAACCCACTATTTATTCAATTTACCAATTTTTTGCGGTGAATTGTTGTATAATTTACAATGTAGATAGTATTTATACAGATATTATACTACAGCAGTTTAATACTGTAAATGGGCTGAATTGCCGGAAATTTACCAAAGCTGCTCTCCTGTGTTAATAAAAGTGCTTAAAAATCCGGCAGTCAGTCCATAAATAAAAGATATGAGAAAATTATATTTTACTTCTGATATGATATTAAATCTGTAGTATATTCACCTTCATATTCAGCCAACGGTCTGATTGTTAATGCGAAATCTACTTTTGATATTTCAGAAATCTCGTTCATTGAAAGGAAATCGTCAGTTGGAGTTAAGGTTATAATTGTTTTACAATTATTCAGCAAATATTTGTTGCACAGTTCATAATTCACATCGGAAGTTGTAAAGTCATTATAAGTTTCAGAAACTACATCGTAAACAAAATACTGACCAGTTGTATTCGTGATGCAAAACGTGAAACTGTTCTCTTTTGATGATACAAAATCAACGCTAATACCATCTTTATCATATATGTTTTGAACGTTACTTAACACAGGTGAAGATGTTTCCGTGGCTCCAGTTACATCAACATGCACCTGACCACTATCGAAAGCTTTAAAGCTTTTTGAATTATCATAAGCCCACAGCAAAATATCGAAGCTGCTCAATTCATCCATTTGATAATCTTTATAAAAATTGGTTTTTTCCCAAGCACTGGTAAGTTCTATAGTAGAATTTGCTTTTTTACCTGGTGCAACATCGGCAGAATTAAGGCCATATTGATCACCACCAGCCATGATACCGTTTATGGCATATGCGTAAGGTGCAATACCTAAATTCAGATCAGAATTGTTTTCGATATATAAACCAATGGTTCCTTTTGATGGCGATTCTGTTAAACCCTTTGTTTCGACATGTACTCCGTTTTCATCATATAAAACAAAGTCTTCTGCAAAAGTCGGGATAGAAGTGGATGAAACCAAAATGCTTGTGACACCAAGTGCCGCTAATAATTTTAAATGCTTTTTCATAGTAAATCCTCCTTAGTGAAATTTGTATATATTATATCATTTAAAGCACAAGTAGTATAGTGAAATATAATAAAATTCGAGGTGTTATCAATGAAAACATTCAAACAAATTCTAGCCATTATCGGAATTATATTATACATCAATTACATCATCAGTTCACCGGTATGCGTAGAAGAATATGCAAACAGAGGTACTAGCATTTGTTCCGAACAACATATGCACAGACAACCAACAGTCAAAAGAAATGTCACGAAACAGATGCAGCATATTCCTGTGCTTGTATTTTATTTTGCTCCAAAGAGGAATGATTTTACCTTTGCTATCACGAATAATTTCTATGCAATTGTAAATATTCCGGTATACCATTGGCAATTACCTCGTGGAAATATCATTTCATCCCACTTATTCCGTTTTATTAGACATATTATAGGATATAATGCAAACATAAGTTCGTGGTATGCCATCTGCTAATCGAACATATACTTTAATGTAGACAGTAGTTTGCAAACGGAGAGGGTTTTTATGGATTATAAGAAAGAGATTATTGAAATGATACAAAAAATACATAATGAATCAATAATAAAGTTTATTTATGGATGCGTAAAAAGAGCATATGACGAAGAAAGGGCAGGAAGATAATTCCCGCCCTTGCATCTTAAAAAACAAATTTTTCAAAAAAATCACACAGCAAATCTTTTTTATCGGGTGGCAGATTATCGTATTCAAGAATAATTCTTTTGAAACGAGGGTCTGACTGCTCGATTTTTGTAATCACATCTCCGAATTCAATATCAGGATCGTGATTCTCTTTCATATCTGTTAAATCTGACATTCCTATACGGAAATAATCTGCTAAAGCCCTAATCTTTCCAGTACCTGGCATAGAATTACCTTTGCACCACATATTAAATGTAGACGTGTTTGCACCAATAGCTTCAGCAACTTCTTTTTGCTGTTTTCCACTTTTCAAAATATACCTATTAAGGTTGTTTGAAAATATCCTCTTTTGTTCTTCGTCTGTCATAATTCTATTATCCTCCTCATACCTAGTATTTTACACCATAATTAAATTAAATTCAATAGCAAATTCAATTAATTTGAATTTTGGTGTTGACAATTCAATTTGATTGAATTATAATAAGCCCATGAGTTAAGAAAGGAGATGAGCAAATGCCAAAAATTTCGTTAGAAGCAGTTCGTGTTAATGCTGGATACAATCAGAAAGAATGGGCTGAAATATTCGGTATTTCCAATGTCACAGTGGTTAACTGGGAGAAAGGAAAAACTGAACCTACATTATCTCAGCTCAGAAAAATGAGTGAACTTTCTGGAATCCCTATGGATTTTATTTTTGTGCCTAATAAATTCAATTAAATTGAATTAGAAAGGAGCAGTATGAACGAATTACATATTTTCAATTCAGAGGAGTTCGGAGATATTCGAACAGTAACAATTGACAATGAACCTTGGTTTGTTGGAAAGGATGTAGCAACAGCATTGGGATATAAAAATACCGCTGATGCTATTGGAAAGCATATAGATACTGACGATAAGCTGACATCGCAAATCGCGATTGCAGGTCAGAGAAGAGACGTAGTAGTAATCAACGAATCCGGATTATACGCTTTAATCCTCGGGAGCAAACTTGAATCAGCTAAGAGATTCAAACGTTGGGTAACAAGTGATGTTCTTCCAGCAATCCGTAAGACAGGTTCTTATCAGAAACCAATGACCACAGCAGAGCAGATTCAGTTGTTGGCACAGGGAAACATCGAGCTTAAAGAAAAGATTGATGCTGTCAATGATGACTTGCAGGAGTTCAAAAGAGACATGCCTTTACTTGCACTGGAATGTCAGAAAATCACAAAGGCAAAGAACCAGAAAGTAGTTCCAATTCTGGGTGGAAAGAATGCACCGGCATACAAAGATAATTCCATTCGTCAGCAAGTTTATAGTGACATTGATGCACAGCTTCGCAGGGAATTTGGCGTGAATACCTACAAGGCAATCAAAAGAAACCAGTGTGATGTAGCAATAAAAATCATAAACGAATATGAGCTGCCGATGTATTTGAAAGATCGCATTGATGATGCGAATGCTCAGAGTAGTTTCTTATGAGAAAGAGAGAAGATTATGAAAAGTATTGAAAGTTATATGTTTTATGGCGATAACGCAGAAGTATTTCGACCACTTATCGGATTTAAAATCGAGGACATAGAATTCACAAATACGAATGAAGAAAAAGAACCGGTAATTATTCTTGGTTGTGTCAATGAACACCATGTAAGAATAGATCTCCTGCTTCAGGAAGATGGAGTATTTATTTCCGAACCATATGCGGTTAATGAAGATCTCAGTGCTATTCGTTCAGAAAATCCTTCTGTGAGCAGAAAGAAAGCAACGCACACGGGAAAAATTGGAGAGAAAACAATTTCCGAATGCGTTGCAAGTGGAATTAATTCTGCTGTTCAGAACTCCATTCGTGATATTGACGAAGAAGATTAATTGTAATTGAAGTAGATAATGCCGAAATAGCAGATATAGGATTATCTGAATTTTCAATTACATCAACAGTCGGAGACACTAATTTATTCATGTCGACTGTCTTTAAGAAATCGTCAAAATTTTTCATGATATCCACCTCCTTCCTATAGGAGAGTATATCACAAAAAAAGAGAGGGGAAAAAGAAAATGATTAAATGCGAAAAAGGAAACGTATCAATCAACGGTGCGGGAAATGAAGTTATCCATGATCTTTCGGAAATCATATCTCGTACCTACAGTTCCTTTTCCAAAGCGTTTGGAGAAGAAAAAACAAAACAGATGATTTTCAAGGCGGTAAACGCCGGGATGGGAGCGGACAAATGACAAAAGCAGAGAAGTTTAACCTGTATGCAGATACCTTATACGGAATGTGCCGGAAAGTACAGGACACAGTTCCAAAAGCGTGTGTGAGTTTTGAATGTCAGGTTTTCAGCAGTGAAAAGTCAGGAGCATATCGCGCGATATGCGTAGGCATCACAACGGCTGAAGGAAGCAGAAAATATTACGATGTGTGCGAAGCTTTACGTGATATGGAGGAAAGCTTTGTATCCGTAAAGGCAATCCTGAATAACCTGTTACTTGATGCCCCGTGTCCATACTGCGAAAAGGAGGAAGAAGATTGATGGCTGTAGAAAAAGAAAGCTCCGTGGATTTTATCCCGGAGACCATTGAAGAAGAATATGCCCTGTTGGCAGGCAGATTGAAAGCTGTTGAAGCTTATCTTGATACTTCAGATAGCGATTACATCGACAAAAACGTTCTGGCTGCCATGTTAGGCATTTAAGTTGTAAGCAGCCCCGGCGGTGCAGGAACACCAACCGGAGCACGTATCTAACTTAGCTTGAGTAAGTTAAATACAGGTTGATTATATCACACCTTCCTGTATTTGACAAATAAAAACACAGGAGGGCATTTTTAATGTCTAAAATCACTAAGGAAACCGGTAAAACACTTGCTTCTGAGATTATCGAAGATCTTGAGAAAGAAGCAAGAAACAAAGATCTGGCAATCATTGCTCTGCTGACTACAGTACTGGCGATGGGATTGCTGGGGAAAGGAAAATAATGAGAACTTACTTAGAGGGGCTTGCAGTGTTCGGAGTTTCTGGTCTGACAATCGTGTTCTTTGCCTTATGCTGGGCTGTGACTGATTTGGATGCACTCACAATTATGGCGTTGGATTACATCTTAATGAGTACAGTCGGACTGGCAGTGATGCTTAAAATCAACGACTTCGTACGCGACATTAAAAGGAAGGAAAAAGAAAGCAAAAATGGGAGATTTAAACAGAGCAACATTGACCGGATTCGTAACTGATTCGGCGGAAGTCAAATTTAAGCCAAGAAAGGGAAAGAGCTTTTTAGTCGTCAGAAGTGACCGCTTCAGTGGAACACCAGACGATATCATTGTTGAGATCCCGAACAGACTCAAAGGTACGTTCCGGGAATGGAATTGGATAAAGGTTTCGGGAAGAATCCGTTCTAAATGGGTCAGAGCAGACCACCAAGAGAAAAAGTATATGTATCTGGAAGCATATGATGTCAGCACGGAAGGAACGCTTCTTGTGAATACAGTAGAAATGACTGCGAATATTTGCAAGAAGCCGGTGCTGAGAGAAACGCCGTTAGGAAAAACAATCTGCGAAGTTTGCGTGGCAATCAATGGATACAGACGTTCAGAATATATCTCCTGTATTTCTTGGAGAGACTTGGCGGTGAAAGCTTCTGAATGGAAAGTAGGGACAAAAGTTAGATTAAAGGGACGTATGCAGAGCCGTGACTATTGGAAGAAGCAGTCAGATGGTTCTTATGTTAGAAAAACAGCATACGAAGTTTCAGTAATAGAGATGGAGGAAATCAAAGATGAAAAAGGTAACTTTGAAAAAACTGAACGTTGAAAACTACAAGAAATTTGAAGCAAGAGAATTTGATTTCGCAGGAAGAACAGAAGTTTCCGGAAGAAACAGACAGGGTAAAACTTCTCTGATGGACGCATATTTTGATGTTCTGACCGGAAAGCTGGCAGATGGAACGCTTCCGAACAATATCCGCCGGAAGGTTGATGGTGAAGAAATTGATGATCCAGTAGTGAGAGAACTGGTTATTGACGTTGACGGAACGGAATATGTTGTCCAGAAAAAGACCAAGAAAGGAAAGTCATCCAATACGGTTGAATATTACGTCAACGGAATTAAGCGAAACAAAACCGAGTATATGGAGATTCTTAAAAGGATTGCCGATCCTGATACGATTGCTATGTGCAGCAACGCCAGAGTATTTTTGAATGAGATCCAGAAAGCAACAGCAAAAGCAAGGGAAACACTGGGAGGAATAGCAGGATTCAGTGAAACACAGTTCAGATCAAAGCATCCGGAATACGAATGGATAAAGGATGAAGGCGTGGAGGGAGATTCTATTGAAGAAATCTTAAAAGCCCGCAGAAGAGACCTGAGAAAAGCCAAGTCAAATGTTGATGATATTGCAAAGCAGATCAGAAAAGAGCAGAGCCGACAGGTTGAATGTGATGAAACACTTCCAGCGCAGAGGGACGACCTTCTTGATCTGCTGAAAGAAAACGAGAAGCAGGAAAAAGCACTCTGTGATGCTTCAAGAGAATACGACCGGATTTCTATTGAGCTGGCAGGGCTGAAGCGTTCACGTGACGCACTGGTTGAGAAAGCTGGTAAAACAGCCAGAGAAAACCATGACAGAATAACTTCCTTATTATATACGCTGAAATCCGACAAGAAAAACGCCGAGAACAAATTAAGGCTTGCCGAAATGGATTTGGAACACGCCAACAAAGGAATTGAACGCCACAAAGCAGCATTGGCACAGGCTAAAAAGAAATATACGGAAGCATTAAAAGAGAAGTGGGACGGCGATACCGACCTTACTGCAATCCGTGGGAAAGAATTTGACCCGGCATTAGCTATTTGCCCGACATGCGGACAGGCACTTCCGGAAGAGCAGGTAGAAACTGCGAAACGCAAGTTTGAGTTTAATAGACAGACCGGAATCTCCCAAAAGTTAGAAGAAAAAGAACAGTTTGAGAAAAATAAGCGAACCAAACTAGAGCAGATCACTGAGGATGGCAATGAAGCTTCCGATGGATTGGAAACGGCGAAGGAAACTAAGAAAGAAGCAGAAACAGTTATCGAAGCTACTAAGAAAAAAATCACATCCCTGGCACTTGAAATCGCAGAAACGGAAAAGGAAGCAGAGAAACCGATTCCAGAACCGGATATGTCTGACGATGAAGAATACAAGGCAGTTTGTAACAAAATCTCAGCACTGGAAGAAAGTCTCAATGGCATCGGAAACGGTGAAAATGACAGGATTTTGTTAAGCAATAACCGTCATTCTCTGGAAGCAAAACTCAGAGATGTTGAAGCAAAGATTAAAACTCAGACCGCAAGGCTTGAGGAAAAATCTAACAACCTTGAAGCGATGCAGGAAGAGCAGAAAAAACTTTCACAGAAGCAGGAAAATATTCAGCAGAAAGTAGATCAGCTGACCGAGTATTCCATTGAGAAGAATAAGGCACTGGCAGCAGTGATTAATCCGCACTTCAAACATTTTCAGTTCCAGTTCCTTGACTACACGCAGGATGGAGAACCGTTGGAAACTTGCCGTATGATCTGCAACGGTATTGATTATGCAAATGGTCTGAACCATAGTGACCGGATTCTTTGCGACATTGACCTTGTGATGGGTTTACAGGAGATGAACGACTTACGACTTCCGGTTTGGGTTGACGATACCGAAAGCGTAAATTCGGACAGGATTCCAGAATTGGATACACAGATGATTCTGCTGAAAGTATCAGATGGAGAATTGAAGGTAAAAGGGATTTGAAAATTAAGAAAAGGAGGAGAAGAAAATGCAGTTAGCCACATGGGGAACATACAGATTCAAAGCCGATGCACAGAAATGTGCAGATGAAATCATGGAAATCTGTGAAGAATTGGAATCGGCTACACCACAGCAGATTCTTGAAAAAGCTAGAGATAGGAATACTGAACTTCATAAGTGCTTTACGTGGGATGACACCGAAGCAGCAGAGAAATGGAGAATCACAGAAGCCAGATCAGTTGTAAGAAATCTCAAGATTGTTGAGGTGAAGCCGGATAAAGAACCAGAGCCGACAACAATTAGAGTTTTCTACAAAACCGATAATTCCGGTGGGTATAAGCCAACAAAACTGATTTTAAAGAAACCAGACGAATACAAAGCATTGGTGGAACGTTGCCGGAGCGAACTTCTGGCAGTGAAACAGAAATTCCAGAACGTATCAGAATACGAAGAAATATGGGAAATGATTAATTAAATATGACAGCCGTTACTGTACTGATATTCCTACAAGAGTAGGAGCATAAGAAATCACAGCACAGCGCAGAATAATATAGCACAGAACAAGACATAACAAAATATTTGTTATCTAAAACTTTTATTCTTGTAGGTTTATGAGTGCAGTAACGGTAAACTTCCTACGTTGATATGCCTGTAAGATAGGCAGGAAAATAGTGAAGTATATCAAACGATATAACAACACAGGACAAAACACTATAACACTTATTTTACAGGTTTATGAGCGTAGGAAACCACAGCATTTATCAGTCTGCATAAGCAGAAAGAAAGGATAACTCACAACAAAACAAAATAAAATAATTCAGTATAGTGCAGTACATCTTTACCTTGTGCAGAGTGATAAGTGTTGTGAAATGCTTAAATAAGTACATCAAATAAAAAAATAGGACAACATAAGAATATACAGCAAATTATAGCATACAACACTTCAACGGAGGACTGTTTTACAGGCGGTATAACCGTCAAGACGTAATAAGAAAGCAAAGCAAATAATAATATAGGATAACGCAGCACAGTTTATATCGTCTATAAAGCAGTTCTCCAAACAAAGTTGAATTTTGGGTAGGTGGCATGAAAACACCAAGTAAACAATAACGCAAAATAAAACAAAACATACAAGGATAGTATATTATAGGACAATTCATGTTACCTACCGAGTGTTCAACACAGATGTATTTAACTGGCAGTAGAAACTGCCATAACAGGAAAGCATAAAACCTTATATGTGAGAGTAAAATAATACAGTAAACAATAGCACAACACAAGGCACGATTTCTATTGTCAGCTAAGTGCATCTGAAATTTGCGTAAAGATTCAAGCGGATTAACCCGCAATATAGGACAAGATATTATAGAACAGGACATAATAAAACAGCACAATATATTACAAAAACATTAATTGTGAATTAGTCCGTTTGAGTGTTTGCGCAAACAGAAACTATAAATCAAATCATAAAATTTCGGAGGGAAAACATTATGGCAAAATCAAAAACATTTACAATCGAACCTTTAAAGGAAACAACATTAAGACTGGAACTTATCGGTGATACAAACCTGATTCTTCACAAGAGAAGCAGATATTACGAGCAGGCTGAATGTTGGAAACAGGCACATGATAAAGGAACGAAAATGCCGGAAATCTACAATCAGTCAAAAAATATTTGGGAGGGCTTGATTACAGGCATTCACTGGGAAAAGCCAATTAAATTTCATGATGAAGATATTTCTCTTTACACGCAGGAAGAATGGGAATCATATATGAAGGACAATCGTCCTTGTATTCTTACTCAGGCATTTAAGAAGGCATTTACAGAAACATTTATTACTTTCTTTAAGGATTCCACTGGAAAGAAAGGAACAGATATTAAGCGCTCTCTTTCAATGGCAGGATCAATTTGCCCAGTAGACTTTGAGAGTGTTGAAGTGGTAAACAACATTGTACCTACATCCGGAATCAGTGCAAGTCCAGTTCTTTGCAGTAGCAATATATTTCATAATTGGAGAACTACTATTGAAGTATCTTGCCCGGATATTGTGTTTCCACACGAAACAGTCTTACAGCTGATTGAAACCAGTGGAAAATATATCGGTATCGGCACACAGAGAGCAAACGGAAACGGAAGATATCATATCAACCCAGAGAATGTAACAATCATTTAAATAATAACAGTTCGGTGGTATATGAATCCGGGTGAATGCTCGGAAATCACAACAGGATATAAAATTCCAATAAAGCAAATAACAGCACAGGACACAATATTTCATCCTGTTTCATATGCCACCGAGCATAACTCTCAGGTGCATTCACGGTGGATTGAGATTCCACTAAAATAGGACACTACATAATAACACAACAAAGATTAGAACAGCGTAGCATAGATTTTTATTTTGAATTTCAATTCACTATGTATGTGCCTGAGAACGAGTAATTTTAACAGAAAAGGAGAATTAAAATGGCAGAAAACACACAGGTAGCAAATTTCAACACACAGCTTTCCTACTACACAAATCGGTATGTTGATTTGATGGAAAGAGATTTGACTTCAAGAGGAATGGAGTTTGATTCTTATTCAAAAGATTGCGTAGTGGCAGCAATGGGATCTATTTTCCAGATGGTGCACGAGAGCGGCGTTAATTTTGACGCAATCAACGGTTCTAATCTTAAATTCATTCTGAGCAAGGTAGCAGCATTAAAGCTAAACGCAAACGCACAGCCAAGAGAATGCTATTTCCAGATCAGAAACGTAAATGTAGCAGCGAAAGGACAGAAACCTCAGTGGGAAAAGAAAGTTGAATTTGCGATTGAGGGTGATGGAAATGATGCTCTTGTAAGCAGATACGGTGTCAATGTGGCTAAAGTATTTCCGTACTGGAAAGTCAGAGAGGGTGATAAGTATATCCCACCAAGACATAAGGGCGTGGAAGTTACACCGCCAGAATGGGAAGAATCCGGTGTAGGAAAAGTCGTTCGTGTGGTATATCCGATTCAGTACAAGGATGGACACGTTGAATACCTTTCATGTGAAAGAGCAGATGTGCTGAAGAACCTTGCGGCACATATCAAGAATAATATCCAGAATGAAACTTTTGGAATTTGCGCAGACAGATATAAAGCTACGGATGCACAGAAAGCTCAGATCGAAGCAAAGAAAAAAGAGATTATGAAAAAGGTCTCTGATATTGGAGAGCTGGAAGCAATCATTGATTGTGAGGAATTAAGACCGTACATTTCACCGTCTTATTACGAAACACAGTCAAGAGAATCAATGATTATTCGTAAGATGCGAAACAATATTATGAAGTCTATTCCTAAGAGATGGGACAATCCAGTGCAGGCTTACGAATACAACATGATGGACGCCACATACAAAGAAGTACAGGAAGAAATCGAGCAGAACGCTAACACCGAAGAATTTATCCCAGAGCCAATGGCAATCGAAGAACAGCCGAAGCAGCCAACGGTCGCAGGAACTGTCCAGACAGCAGAAAAAGAGCCAATTCCGGCAGCAGATATATAAATGCAGCATATAGAAAGTGAGGTGATGCCATTTGTTCATGCGAGTAATTTCAACAGGAAGTACGAAAGGAAACTGTTACGCTTTGCAGTCAAGTACAGGCGAGATTGTTCTTCTTGACTGCGGATGCAAGTACAAGAAAATCCTCAGAGGGATTGACTACCAGATAAACAATGTTTCCGGTGTGTTTCTTTCGCATGAGCATGGCGATCACACCGAAGCTATTCATGAAATCATGAACGCAGGAATCATGGTCTATGCCGGAGCAGAAACAATCAAAAACTTAGGCATAACGGACGGAACTATAAAAGCTGTTGCTGAAAAGAAATACTTCAAAATCGGCTCGTTCAGCACAGTTCCGTTCAGCCTGCCGCATACATCTGCAAATAAAGAGCCGTGCCCGAACTTCGGGTATCTAGTGGAACATGAGGAAATGGGAAAGCTTCTTTACCTGACAGACTTTGAATATTGCCGGTACAAATTCAAATCAATGGAACTTAATCACTTGGTTATTGGTTGTAATTACTGCGAGGAACTGATAGATAGAAACAACCCGAAGTGGAAACACCAGATCACCGGGCATTGTTCTTTGTCAACTTGTAAGCAATTCATTAAGGAAAATCTCACAGAATCGCTCAAAACGATAACACTGGTACATTTGAGCGGTGATGCTTCGGATGCTAAAAAAATGCTTAAAGAAATCAAAGAAGTTGCTGGGGATGATGTTCTAGTTCAGATTGGAAAGGCTGGACTGGAAGTTGATTTGAACTTGTTTCCATTTTGAAAGGAGAAGGAAATATGGAAATGACAGATTGTAGCAAGTGCAGATTTCGTTATTGCTGCACATTAGCTTGGGATTATGGTTCGCTGTACTGTAATGATTACGAGGAGGAATAAAATTGAAAGAATGGACAGAAGAACTTTTACTGGCGGATGGATATAAGCTTCAAAACGCTGAAATTACAAATGTATCATTAAATTTCAGAGATCACGGAGTACTTTCGCTTGACCTTACGCTGAACGGTGGCGGATGGGGAGTCGTTTACGGCGGCTATGTTCTTGGACATGGATATTTGGGAGCCAAAGAATTTAAAGGTTATGATTCCGGAATGGAAGCAATCATGCGAATTATGGATGTAGTTGGCGTTGAAGATCTTGTGGATTTAAAAGGAAAGCATATTCGGGTTGCAACAAAGGGATGGGGAAGTTCAGTAAAAATCATCGGGCATTTTATCAAAGACCAGTGGTTTGATTACTTGAGTTTTTACGAGGATAAAAAGGAATGACAGGATGCAGATTTTAATTAATGTTCTGGACAAAATCAAAAAGGAAATCTCTCCAACATCCAGTCTGTACGACAGAGGATGGAATGATGCACTGGAAAAGGCAAAGGAACTTCTTACATCTTACAATCCAGTGATTGAATGGATTCCGACAGAATTAATGTTACCACCGGAGCCAGACGAAGATGTTGATATCGAGGAACTTCCACAGTACACGGTAACAATCAAAGGTGCTGAATGGCCAACATCTCTGAGATACATTGGAAACGGCGAATGGGCGGATGTTGGAGTCGGAAGAGAGATAAAATATACGGTTTCGGCGTGGATGCCGATGCCTAAAGCTTATAAGGAGAAATAGCATGAACAAAGTAATTTTGATCGGTCGATTAGTGAAAGACCCGGACATACGTACCGGAACTAACAACATAACCATTGCCAGATACACTCTTGCGGTAGAAAGACAGTATCGTAAAGACAATGAGCGGAAAGCAGATTTCATAAATTGTGTTGCACTTGGTAAAAATGGAGATTTTGCTGAAAAATACCTGCATAAGGGAATGAAAATTGCAGTCATCGGCAGCTGGCAGACTGGAAACTATACAGACACTGATGGAAAGAAGATTTACACAAATGACTGTCTGGTAGAAACACATGAGTTTGTGGAAAGTAAGGGTAGAGGCAACCAGCCTGAAAACATCGGCGCAGTTCCACCGTCAGCACCGGCAAGTGACACATTTGTTGAACCGGCTTACGATCCGGATTTACCGTTTTCGTAATTGAAAGGAATTTCAGTTGGATTACAAGAAATTCAGACAGGCGAAAGCCATTGAAGCTAGCAATAAGAAGAAACTTCTGAAAGTAAATCCGAAACTGGATGAAGGAACCGGAATATATATACTCTGGCGTACCGAAACTCATGGATATATCGGGCAGTCAGTAAAACTTCTTACCAGACTGGCACAACACATGTCAGGATACGAACAGCATATTGATCGCTCCATGAAAGCACATGGTCTGTATTCGGAAGAAAATAAGAACGGATACAAGATTGACTTCTTTCACTGTCCAGTATCACAGCTTGATGAAAAAGAACGAGAATACATCCAGAAAGCCATTGATGCCGGATGGATTGTGAAAAACAAGACTGGTGGTGGACAGGATGAAGGAAAAGAAAAGATTGCTGATTACCGACCGGCAAAAGGATATCGTGATGGTATCCAACAAGGCAAGAAATCTTTAGCCCGTGATTTATCACATATCATCGACACCCACCTTCAGATATCTTTGAAACCCGAAAAGCAGAACAACAAAACTTCAATCAAAGCTTTCGAGAAATTCAAGGAAATGCTTGATGAAAGGAACTACGAGAAATGACCATACGTGAAATAAAGAGCAGAAAGCACATGGAATACAAGCAGAATCGTAAAGATATTTATTATTTCATCGTAAAATACGAAAAACGCAAAGGCAAAATGCCACAGGTTAAAACGATAGCTGAGGAATTGGACTTAAGCCCTAGTGCAGTTCAGAGACATTTACGTCAGTTTGCGGATGATGGACTGATTGAATTTTCGGGGAGCAATTCTCACAGAAAATACCGGCTGGTAAGAAAGAACGAAAGATGAAGCTTTACGATCTGTACACCTTGGATGGGACGTTCGTAGATACGCTTACCCGGAAAGAAGCTGTTGAAAGGTTCGGCCTTTCCGGGTGGGACTTCAAATCAAAAATGGACTACAGAGAGCCTATCAATGGTGAATATTACCTGGATGATTCGGAAGATGATATCACTGTTAGAAAGCATAAGGACAAAGACATGCTTGCACAGTTTGACTTGCTCACGTCGAAGTTGAGAAAAATATTAAAAGTGGAGGGAAAATAATGGCAGAGAATTGCAATGAATGTAGTATCGCATGGATACGTGGAAGTGATTATGCTGAGATATCGGCGTACAACGGAAGTACTTTAAAGAATCGGACGCTTAAACTGAAAGAAGAAAACCCGGAAGATGTGAAGATTATCGCAATCAACAAAGATGGCTCGATTTTCGCTCATGTTCCGAGAAAATACGTGCCAAATTTACGAGCCCCGAGAAAACTGACAGAAGAGCAGAGGGCAGAACTGGTTGAGCGAGGAAAGAACATGTCGAAATGGAAAGTAACTGATGTAGAAGAAACATCAGATTTCGATTTTGACGATGAGGATGTAGAAATCCTCGATAGCGAAGATAAAATCGGTTTTTAGGAGAAGAAATGAGAGTAGATGTTCAGATGAGGAATAATGCTATAACGATTCAAGAATTGAGAGTGTATCTGGCAGAAAGGTACGGGATCCGCAAAGGAAACCGTATCAAGTACACAGAACGCGGAGATGAAAAAGTGGAACACATTTATGAGGTCGATGCGATTTATCCGCATTGTGTGTTGCTGCGAGATATTTTCGATAACACAAGGATTTGCCCGTGTTACGGAAAATTAAGAATGATGTTGAATGAAATTGAATAAGAATCTGGTCAAGAAGATGGGAATATAGGATGGATTTAGAACAAAAAGCAATTGAGAGAATTCGACTTGCATCTGATCTTTCGTTGAAACATTATGGAAAGCCACTTGTATGTGAGTATTCCGGAGGAAAGGATTCGGATGTACTTCTGAGATTGTTTAGAATGTCTGGAATCCCGTTCGAGGTTCATAATTCGCATACCACTGTTGATGCACCGCAGACAGTAAGGCATATCAAAAATGTGTTTTCTGAATTGGCAAATAAAGGCATTAAATGCGAGATTGACTATCATGTACAGGAAAACGGAAACCGTCTTACAATGTGGAATCTCATTCTAAGAAAGCTAATGCCACCGACTAGAATCGTTCGGTATTGTTGTTCAGAACTGAAAGAGGGCGGGAATCCCAACAGAATGATTGCGACAGGCGTTAGATGGTCTGAAAGCAGTAAGAGAAGCAATAGAAGCCCATTTGAAGTATTGGGGCAGACGGCAAGTAAAAGTATCGGTGTTTCTGATGAGAAAATGCTTATCACCGACAATGATAATACTAGAAGATTATTTGAAAATTGCCAGATGAAAGCAAAGACGGTAGTCAATCCAATTATTGATTGGACAGAACAGAATATCTGGCAGTTTATTGGTGAGAAAGGTATTCAGGTATGTGAACTATACCAATGCGGATATGATCGATTAGGCTGCTTAGGCTGTCCGCTTGCATCAAAGAAGCAGCGCGAAAAGGAAATGTATGATTTTCCAAAGTACAAGCAAGCCTACATACATTCTTTTGACAGAATGATCGAGGAACGCAAGCGGCGCGGGAAAGATACAAAGTGGAGCTGCGGTGAAGAAGTATATCTATGGTGGATGCAAGATAACAATGTAGTTGGTCAGATGGAATTATCTGATTTTATTGAGTATTAAAAATCATGGAGGACTGCACAATAGCGTGTCGGTTGCTTACATGGGGAAAGTGAGGATGGAATGACAGAGCAGGAAAAGAAGGAACTTTTGGATGAACTGGAAAAGCGCATGGATGAGAAATACAAAGGTTGCCCTACCAGAGAAGACGTCGCAACCACATTAAAGGCACCAAGAGAAAAGTGGTTCAGAGATGAGAATGGAAATGGAAGATATTCTCTTATGGCAGATGCTTTTGATTCCGCCATTATCTCGTGGCAGGTCTGGGAAACAATCCGAAAGTTGACTTGTGTTATCTGCGGTAAGCAGTATGTTAGACAACTTGCAAATGTAGAGAATGCGGATGAGGTTGCAGAGAAACTTTGCCAGTTTGTCTATGATTTGAAGATGGGATTCAAAGAGCAGGAGAATGGAAATGAAAAATAATAATTACACTTCTTTTTTCAAAACGAAACCAAAGAAAGTAGAGAGATACATTCGTTGCAGAAAATGTGGTGGAAACATGGAATGGAGTAGGGACTTTCCGCCACAAATCAAATGTACGAAGTGCGGATATACTGTATATCCAGAGCCTTATGAGCCAGATTGTATCAAACTGCCAGAAACATGGGAAAAATATTTTGAATTATGTGAGAAAGTGAGGATGAAAAATGGATAAATTAAAACCTTGTCCGTTTTGCGGAGGAAAAGCAATAACCGAATGTTGGGCTAGCGGCGGCATTATGTACATGGTTAAGTGTGGTAATCCAGATTGCGCTGTACCAGCGGAAGGCTATCCTTCTGGAAGAAATTTGATAGCTGTAAGAGAACAGTGGAATCGAAGAGTAAGTGATAAGGAGGAAACAAAATGTTAGTCAGAAGTCAGAACAAGGAAGTTTTAGTTACACTTGAACTTTTACTCGATATCGAAGTTTCAGGTGGAGTAATAAGCGCAAGAAGAGATATGGGATGGTGTTGCTTGCTCGGAGAATATTCCACCAAAGCAAAAGCCATGAAGGTACTGGATATGATTCAGGAAGCCTATGCAGATTTTGAATCAGCGAAAATCACAAGTACGGGACTGACAGCAGCGGCATACACAGGGAATTATGATACTTCTGAGAGCGTAGCTTACGGAATCAAAGTGCTGAAAGATTATACGGAAATGATAAGAGAATTGATCGTCTTTCAAATGCCAGCGGATAGTGAGGTGGTAGTATGAAATACAGGAAGAAGCCAGTTGTAATTGATGCACTTCAGTGGACAGGCACAAATAAGCGAGAAATGTTCGATTTCCTGACGGACTATCAGTGTACAGACCAGTACATGTCGGCAGAAGGTAAGAATTTCTATATTGACCATTGGAAGGTTCCGGGCGGTCTGGTTATTAAGACACTTGAGGGCGAACATCTGGCGAATATTGGTGATTATATTATCAGAGGTGTTTGCGGAGAATTTTATCCGTGTAAACCAGATATATTCAGAAAAACTTATGAGGAGGTAGAAGCATGAAGTATAAATGCGTGAAGGCGTTCACATTAGATACATACGATGGTGATGGATTTTACGTTGACGGATACATGGAAATTGAGGTAGACGAAATTTATGAAGTTGGAAATAAAAAAATTATTGATGGAGAAATTCATCTTGACGGAGTAAATGTTAACAGATGGATTGAGATATCAAAAGAAACTTTAGAAAAGTATTTTGTAGAGGTGGAAGGATGAGCAATAAACGTAAAATATACAATTACATAAAAAGAACAATAAATCCATACGGGAAACCTTTTGAAGGAACAGCTTACGAGTTGGGACTTAAAATCATGGATTATATCGAAAATATGGATGACGAGAAAGAAAACGGATGGATTCCAGTCAGTGAGAGATTGCCGGAAGACGAAAGAGAGTGTCTTGTAACTCTTGAAAAGATATATGGAACGCCTGAAATATCCATGGGAATTGCGAATTATCTGAGATTTGGGAATGCCGGATACTGGAATGAAAATAAATATGGGTATCTTGAATGGGATAAATATTCAGATGGGCATGGAGGAACAAAGACGTATAAAGTTATTGCATGGATGCCACTTCCAGAACCATACAAGGAGGATGAGCCATGATCACATTCTTATTAGTATTTGCCCTTGGAACCATATTCGGAGTGGTCGGACTTGTATGCGTAGCGATCATGTACGACAAGCATCACCCAGACGATTAGAAAGGAGAACGGTATGCTGACAAGGAATAAAAAGCTGAAAGACTACGGTATTCCGGCAGAGGACATTGAAAAACTGAACACGATGCTGAAAGACTTCCCGGCAGAGTACGGATACCTGCTTTCCGGTGCCGCCTTGTCAGCTTGCCCGAAAAACACGGTGATAGCGGATATGGTTATTGAGAATATCTTACACCGGAAAAGTTACAGGAAAATCAGCAAAGAAAGATATATCCCGATGAACCCAAAAGACTTTTACGGATACAGGCGCAAGACCGTCGCTGTACTGTATGAGAGAATGAGGTTGCTGGGGATGTGGGAGGATGAAAGATGACAGAATATAGATGTCCAAAGTGCGATAGTAAAAACCTTTTTGTCAAGAAAGTTGGTAATAATACAGGATTGTATTGTGGAGATTGCGGTGCATGGATTAAATGGGTCGGAAAAAATGAGCTGAGAGCATTTGAATATTTAACTAGACAGAAACACGTAGACGATGCTAATAGTAAACAAGACGATATTGCGAACATCATTTACGGCACTCTCGATCATATGTATTGCGATAATTGCAGATTCAGTAGTGAAATTAAAGAAAGTGATAGTGATGAATGGAACTGTGATGAATGTCACAGAAAATACAATGGATGGGGAATTTCGATGAATGAGAGCAATAAAATTGCGAAAGAGATTCTGAATCGGTTAGGAGAATAATATGGGTAGATTAATAGATGCAGACGAATTGATTAAATACATCAAAATATGGGAGGTCGGGACAAGCATTAGTTCTGACCAGAAAGAGTTTATTGATTGTGTCAACAGGCAGCTGACAGTTTTTGATGTGGATGAAGTTGTAAGGCAAATCAAAGATATAAAAGATAAGAAATATGCAGCTTGCACAGATCAAAAATGCGGATGCTGTAAATATCTTAGTACTTGTTCCTGTGGAGATAAGGCAGATAAACTTGCGTTAGACTGTGCAATCGAGATCGTGAAAGGTGGTGGGGTTAAATGAGAGAAATTCTTTTCAAAGCAAAGCGGATTGATAATGGTGAATGGGTTGAGGGATATTACCTAAGAGATCAATATCACATAGGGGGGGGAAGGACATTATTTTTTATCGGAAGGATTCAGATCGGTTTACAGTATATACCAATATAATTGATATAGAAACCCTCTGTCAGTTCACAGGACTTTGCGACAAGAACGGGAAGAAAATTTGGGAAAATGACATTGTTAATCATAATGGAGAATATGCCCAGGTAAAATTTGGTAGGTATTGTTCGAGTTTTGATTACGGAAACTATAATTTTGGATTTTATGTTGATTTTCCAGAAGAGACATTTTACCGAAAAGAACTTGGATATTGGTGCAAAGAAACTTATGTAAGGGGCAACATTTTTGACAATCCAGAGTTATTACAGGAGAAAACGGATGAGTAAATCAGTATTAGTAATTGATACGCCAGAAGATTGCTATTCGTGTTATTTACGCATGGTAAGTCGTGACTTGCATTTTTGCAAAGTCAAATCGAGACGAATCAAGGATGTATGTATTAAACCTGATTGGTGTCCACTGAAGCCATTGCCTGAGAAAACGAAAGTAACTGGGCTTTATAACGGCGAGTATTTCAAAGCAGGAGGCAAACCGCCGAGCTATAAAATCGGCTGGAATAAATGTATTGATGAGATTACAGGAGGAGAAGTAGATGATTAAGAAAACATTATATACATGTCAAATCTGCAATACTGACTATGCGGATAAAGAAAAGGCTATTGCATGTGAGAAAAGCCACAAGACATTAGAAGGAGCAACATTTGCTGGTGAATATAAACCAAAAGGGATGATTGGCGATGGGTATCCGATAAAGATAAGGGTAAAGTTCAAAGGTTCTGATAAGTGGGTTGTATATAAGAGGTAAAATAGATGGAGAGATTAACAAGAATAGCTGAAACAGGCGATGCTTACTATCCTAAATGTTTTGAAAAGCCATGTTGTGGATGGGGAGGATGCCTTGATAGTGAATGCGAGTTGTTGAGCGAAGCCTGTAAGAAACTCGCTGAATACGAACAGCTAGAAGAACAGGGCTTGCTTGTGAGATTGCCGTGTAAGGTTGGAGATATTGTTTATGTAGATAGCGCAATACTTCCAATAGAGGACATGGAGTGCTATGAAGACATAGACAATAAGATTCCTTTATATTTTCAAGGCCGAGTTGTTTCATTCCGGTTTGCGAAAAGGAACTGGGTAAAGATTGCAGTTAAGGCGAAGTGGTTATATGAATGGATTGATGATGAGACCGGGCCAGAAAGTGATTACATAGAGGGTGAGAAAAACTTTTCAATCTTATTGTCAACGATTGGCAAAAATGTATTCCTCACCCGTGAAGAAGCCGAGAAGAAGTTGGAAGAGATGAATAAATGACAAGACCTGAGATTACAGCAGAATTATCAGCCATGCTTGAAAAGAAAATAAATCCTCACAATGATCCACGTATTTATTGGGCTAAGGAAGTTACATTTGATTATTCGACAGATCATGCGGTGAGGGTGGATTACATGCGGTTCGTGCCAGTAAATAATAGTGTGTCCGGGATAGAAAAAGGTGACTGCTATTGTTATGAGGTTAAATCATCAGTTGAAGATTTTCATTCGGGTCATGGGCTGAATTTTATTGGCGATTATAACTACCTGGTTATGCCGACAGATGTATGCGCTGCGGTATCCCTTGAAATTCCACATTATGTAGGAATATATGTACCAGAAGCAAATGATCTTACATGCATCAAAAAAGCAAAGCGAAGAAATCGGACAAGGCCTGTGTCTGAAATACTTTTGATGATGTTCCGGTCTGCGAATAGAGATTATAGAAAAGCAGTAAAACAGTTGGAGGAGATGAAGAAATGAATAAATGTTGTGCTAGCCAAGATGGAATATGTAGAAACACTATTCTATTCGGAACTAAATGCGACGGGTACAAAGAAAGGTGTACGCTGAGACCATGTTACGAAAGCCTCGAAAAGGTGGCAAAAGGTTGTCAGCACAATTTGAGAAAAATGTTTGGAGTGGAGGATTAATATGAAACCAGAAGAAGCATTAAAAAAATTAAGATACCCAGAACTTCCAGACGGATTAGTTATGGTTGATTTAGAAACTAGACAAGAAGCTATTAAAGCACTTGGAAAGCAGATTCCGAAGAAAGTTTTATACGAAGATGTTGGGTTTAACTGCCATCATGATGTAAACTTGTACGCCTGCATATGCCCGTCGTGCGGATTGCATATCATTGATTTTTCAGACGACGATGTTGATTCTAAATGTAACAGTGATAACCCAGAAGATATGTTTCATTCCAGTATGGTGCATCATGCGTATATTGGCATGAATAATTATTGTAACAGATGCGGGCAGAAATTAGATTGGGAGGGGTGTAGAAGATGAGGAGAAGAAATATCAAAATTCCAAGCGATTTCTTTGATCGTGAGAGGATTGTAGAGCTCAAAAATTTCCCGAATAGAGAAGAACTTATTTTATTATATTTTCACTTGCTTACAATCTCAGCGAAACATGATTATGTTTTTTTCATAGCGAATATTGTTTTAACTGACGATATTCTTTCGACCACTTTTAATTATGGAGATATTGGAACAAATTTAAAAATACTAGAAGAAAAAGGATTAATCAAAAGATACGAAAGAAAAATTGAAGTTTTTAAGGCATGGATGACTAGTCGAGATCGAAGTAATCCTAAATACAAAGTGTGGAGATTAGCAGTTTTTAAAAGAGATGGATTTAAGTGTCAATCATGTGGTAATGCAAATGATTTACAGGCACATCATATAAGACATTGGAAAGATGATATACCGAATAGGTACAATATTGATAACGGGATTACCTTGTGTAGAAAATGTCATTTAAAAGCACACGGAGGAAGTTGGAGATAATGGCACAGAAACGAATGTTTACGATGAAAATTGTTGACAGTGACGCATTCTTGGATATGCCGGCAACAACGCAATGCTTATACTTTCATTTGAATATGAGGGCTGACGATGATGGATTCATTGGAAATCCAAAAAGGATAATGAAAATCACAGGAGCAAGTGAAGATGACCTGCGATTATTGATTGCAAAAAGGTTTGTTCTTACATTTGAGGACGGCGTGATTGTAATTAAGCATTGGAGAATGCACAACACTTTGTCAAGAGATCGGTATGCTGAAACATCATATACTGACGAAAAGAAAATGCTACTTTTAAAGGACAATGGTAGTTACTCTTTGACGGGCGGAAATCCGATTGATGATACTCGGCTAATAGAACGATCAGGACGGCAGACGCAACAAAGACGCAACAAAGACGCAACAAAGACGCTCTCAGATATAGATAAAGGTTTAGATATAGATATAGAATTAGATAAAGATAAAGAGAAAGATAATAATTTAATAGTATCTAAAGATACTATTCGTCAGACGGATGTCCGACGTGTTATTGAGGAATGGAACAAATTACAGGATGTTGGCATTGCTCCTATCAGGGATATCAAACCAGCATCAAAGAGATGCCAGTTACTTAAAGGCCGAATAAGAGAGTATGGCATGGATGATCTCTTAAAGGCTATGGACAACATCCGCCACAGCGATTTCCTGAGAGGCGAAAACAAAAATGGATGGATGATTACTTTTGACTGGTTTGTAAAACCGAATAGTTTCTTAAAGGTTTTGGAGGGTAACTACAATGGGGACAGGAAACATGGATCTGGTGCAAAAACTCAAAGAAAAGTCGAGCCACTTATCCCGTTCGGAACACTCGGTGATGACGGAGACTCAGACACATTGCCCTTTATGCGATGATTCCGGATGGGTATGGAGCCGTGATCAATATGGAGTTCCGTATTGCCAGGAGTGTTCCTGCGGTATCCGCAAAAAAATGATTCATAGAAATCAGCTTAAGTTTGCAGAGATTCCAGATATCTACAAGGACGCAATGTTTAATAATTTTCAGTCGGCAGTATATCAGCTGCCGGAGAGCCGGGAAACAATAAGGCAGGCTGCAAAAGCTGTTCGATACTGGGTAGAAAATATCAATGACATGCAGAAACAGGGAATCGGACTGTATTTTTACTCTAGCACGAAAGGCTCTGGAAAAACCCGAATGGTATGCAGCCTGGCAAATGAACTGATTGAAAAACATCAGAAACAGGTAAAGTTTTCAACGTCTATGAAAATCCTTGACGAAATCAAGTCCACATGGGGAAAAAGATACAGTCCAGATAAAACGGAAGAACAGTTGATTGATGAACTTGCCAGAGCAGATATTCTAATCATTGATGATTTCGGCACAGAAACCGAAAAGGACTGGGTAAATGAAAAATATTATGAAATTATCGACGGACGCTATACAAGCCGAAAAATCACGATTTTCACAAGTAATTACTGTATTTCTCGACTAAATTACGATGAACGTATCACCAACCGGATTCTGGAGCGGTCACTTGAGATCCCATTTCCGGAAGAATCTGTCCGGGAGCACATAGCGGAAACAATGAAACAACAAATGATAGCAGGTATCATGGGAGGCGGAAAATGAGCAGTGCGGTGTTAAAAAGAAAATTCATAGGAAAACCGGTAACTATGCCTTATTCAGCTGCAAAGATTGAAAGAATGCAGCGGATGTTTGACAAGTCCAGAGAAAAAGTTCTGGCAGCCAGAAATGAAGAGATTGAAAAAGCGTACCAGAAAGGAAAGGAAGACGGGATCAGTAGAAGCGTGAGCGTTTTGAACAAAGTTGTAGAAAATGCAAGGGAAGAAGAAAGAGAGAAAAGCTACAACGCCGGTTTCGAACAAGGATTTACGGATGGACAGGATTGGGCGAATGTTGAGAACAGTGTAACATTGCTTTTGGCGCTGCATAGAGCGTACGACTTTGAACCGGATCAACTGATGAACGTAGTGGAAAAGAGTAACAAATATGTGCATCAGGCAAATGAAGGAAAACCGACTATCGGTACTCTTGCACGGCAGTTGTACAATGAATGCCAGATAAAGTTGTGCGAACACGAAGTGGAAATTTTAAGAAAGTACAGTTTGTTTGAAGAGGGTGACCCATATGATTAAGATAAGCGCAATGTACAAGGATTCCGGCGGGACAAATCCGTACCACAGATGCGATGAATGTTTACGGTACCGGTCTGGAAAGCATCCGAGGTGTCTGAACTACAATGGAGATGTGGATTGGAAACCGAACTACATCGCTTGCAAATTTTTTCACAGATGAAAAGAAAGATGAAATCAAAGGACAGATGGATATATTTGATTTGCTGTAAAACAAAGCAATTGATTGACTAAAAAACGCTAGAATCCATTTTAAGCAAATTTGCGTAGGAATATATGCCTAAGATATTTTGAAAGGATTTTAGACCTTTTCAGAAAAGGAAGGAGTTTGGCATGAACAAAGCGTTATTACTGGCATTAAACGAACACATATACCTTCAGGGACTAATCAGCAAAGAAATGAAAGAAAAAATTGATATTGAGATTCTTTCTGGGAATTAATTCAAAACTATTGAGCGGAGATGAGATTGAAGGTATAATAATCTTATCTCTGCTCTTCCGACTAGAAGGGAGAACGGGGCATGAACGTTTATCGTACTAGAGAAATACTGAAAACTTGCAGCATTTTTGATTTAAAATTAAAAGTGGCTTTTTACGCAAGAGTAAGCACAGAATCAGAAGACCAACAGGTTTCTATACATCATCAGGATGAATATTACAGAAACTTCATTGCTCAAAATAAAAACTGGGTATTTGTTGGTGCGTACATTGACAATGGAATATCAGGAATACGAACTGAGAAAAGGGACGAATTTCAACGCATGATGGCAGATGCCAAAACTGGGAAGATTGATATGATCGTAACGAAAGAAATTACCAGGTTTGCGAGAAATACCTTAGACAGCATAAAATATACAAGAGAATTACTGATGTATGGCGTATGCGTATGGTTTCAAAACGACAACATCAATACGATTGACGAAGATAGTGAATTAAGACTTACCATAATGTCCGGAATTGCCCAAGATGAATCAAGAAAACTCTCCAATCGAATAAAATTCGGACATGCGCAGTCAATAAAAAATGGTGTAGTCCTTGGATCCCGAATATACGGGTACATCAAGAAAGACGGAAAGCTTACGATTGATCCCAAAACAGCTCCAATGGTAAAAGAGATATTTGAAAAATATTCCACAGGAGAATGGTCTACATCCACCATTGAGAAATACCTATACAAAAAAGGATATCGAAATTACAAAGGCGGAAAACTCAGCCGAGATAATATCAAAAAGATAATCAAGAATCCGAAATACAAAGGCTATTATTGCGGCGGAAAAGTAAAAATTGTCGATATGTTCACTAAAAAGCAAGAGTTTTTGCCAGAGGACGAATGGACAATGTACAAAGATGACGGGAACCATGTTCCGCAGATTGTAGATGAATCCGTATGGGATAAGGCAAATGTCATTATGCAAACACGGAGCGATGCGATCAAATCCCACAGAACGTCTTTCAAACAAAATAATTTATTCACTGGATATATCTTTTGCGGTAATGATGGAGCACCGTACTGGATGAAGCAGCACACTATAAGAGGGCGTGAAGATGCAAGATGGGTATGTAGCTATCGTATAAAAAACGGAGCGCAAAGCTGTAACTCTTTTGGGATACGTGAGAGAGAATTAAGGGTGATGCTTGCAGACCTTATCAACAAATCCGGGGATATCCAAACAGCTATTGAAAAATATATAAGCTTGGTTGAAAAGAACATAGACTTCAGCAACGATGGGGCTGAGATAAGCCGACTTAAAAACATGATTCTCCAGATAGAGAAAAAGAAAGACAAGCTTCTTGACCTGAATCTGGATGGAATCATAACAAACTCTGAATACATTGAAAAAAGTGAAAAATTCAAGGATGAAATTGAAAGCATAAACAATAAACTTTCCGAACTGGAATCAAAAGAAGAAGCCAGCAAAGATTTTCATTTGAGATTAAAAGAAATCGGTATGATATTAAACGATCTACAAGGAGTTGGCCCAGAAGACATCACCAAAACGGTTCTGGGAGAATTTTTGGACAAAATAGTAATAAATCCAAAGCGCCCACAGGAGTGTGAAATTTTGTTCTTTTTAAAGACCGGAGATGTAAAAAAAAAGTCAATAACCGAGCGGGGTAAACAGAGTTGTTCTGAATACTTTTTTTTAAATAAGTTCTCAGAACGACACGCCGTATTTTACAGGAAAATCAACTATGTGGATGGATGCGAAAAGGAATTTAACTACACTTACGCATTTGCAATCTAAATAATATACAAAAGATGAACGGAAGAGCAGAGATGTAATTTTTTGACATTTAACTAAATATCTGATAGTATGGAAACATACTAATGATGACATCGGTTCCAATTCCCGGAACAGGATGTCTTTTTGTGCTTTTAGGGAGTGATAAGCATGAATCATACTGCATACGATGTAATGAGAGAATATATGATTGAGGGCGCAGAACTGGACGGTCCGTACCAGTTCCCCATGATGCCACGGTATACCGGCAGACCTGGAGCGGATACTGTTGACTTCAAAGACAGCTTTGACCGGCGGATAAAGAACCACAGGGACTTGACCGTCAATTTCTATATCCATGATAACGAATTTGAGAAAATCTGGAATTGTCCGGATAAATATATCGAGCATCTAAAATGCTTCAACAGCGTGATCGCACCGGATTTCAGCATGGCGGTCGGAGAAGGTGGTATGCCGTTTGCTATGAACATTTGGCAGAAGTACCGCAATCATGCGATAGCACATTATCTGTATATGAACGGAATTCGTATGATTCCAAACGTGAACATACCGCCGGAATACTGCTATGATTGGATTTTTGACGGAATACCCAAGAAAAGCACGGTTGCCTGCTGCACTAATGGGCGAGTGAAGTCAAAAGCATCACGACTGGAATTTTGTAAGGGGTTTCAAGAGATGGTTCGGAGACTGGAACCACTAAGAGCGATCATCGTTGGACGGATACCACAGGAACTGCAAACAGACATAGAAATTATCAACTTCAAAAGCAGAAACCAGAAGATCAAGGACAGGGAGGGGAAATATGGGATTCTCAACTGAGCGGTCAGCGCACAATAAAGTACGTAGGAAGAAAGATAAGACGGAACAGAAGGTGAAAGTCCGGAAACAACGGACCACATACAAAACGAAGAATACAGCAAGGAGAAAATCTGAGGGATTAAATAAATTGAATTGATTCGTGAATTTCCACAGTCCCTCGGAAGATGCTGTGGATTAATATATGCAAGATAAACAAAATGGAAATCCAGAAAAGAAGTTATTTTTGAGCCGTTCCATTTTTGTGCCGGTTTTTCGGGACCTTTCTGAGTCTGAATATTGCGAATATTCAAGAGCCAGCAGAAATATTGTTCGTTTCACAACCGGTATGATCGCTCTGTAAAAGGCTGTGGATCACCTGCGGACCGGTGCCGGGGATTTTCCAGACGTTAATAACTGACGCTCTAGTTTCGCCCACAACGACCACAAAACAAATAAGGCTATACTTCTTCAACCGGAATCTAAACGCCCGTTTAAAAGCCAAATAGGGCGGTTGTGCAGCACACCCAAAACAGAACATATTTTCGTCACTGTTCGGACACTGCGTCCCGGATCGGTGCCAGCTGCACAGAAGCACGACAAAAAGAGCCGGAAACGGCTATATATAATCATAGTATCATCATGCTGGAATCCTGTCAACTGTGAGTGTTGATTGATAGAAGCGCACAAAAACGGCTCAAAAATCCGGCAATGGTAAAAACATCAAGGAACGTCAAAAAGACGAAAAGCGGTGAAAAAAGCAAACCAACAACCATATTTCCGGGCAAACAAAAATGTTAAGTTGTCAAGGCACACGGCTTGTAGATAGATTTCACAAGCCTGATCCGCTCCACAGGCCGTGAACCTGGCGCCGGACTGGATACCGGAAGAGCAGCAGAAAAAGAGCAGTGTTTTTACTGCTCTAAAAAATTAACATTAACTAACCGGGGCAAGTCCCGGAAAAACTCCGAAAAACCGCCGTCAGTGGTGTTGTATTGCCTGTCAGAAGTCGGGATGATCTGCCCGTTTTTAAGCTCCATACAAGACAGCTGTAAAAAACCGTCTTTTTTCGTTGACCGGTGCAGGGCGTACCGCATGACGGACACCGCCCCAGACTGACAGCGAACCGGCGGTAAATCGTACCAAGCCAGCGGCACAGAACCGGAAGCGACCGCAAGAAAAACGTTTCCCGCTTCCTGGCGTGCTGTATCTTCTATCTTTTCGACTTCTGAAAAATCACCGCTTTTTATAGCGGCGACGGTTTGTTTTTGCGTGGCTTTTCTGATTTCAATTATTTTTTCGCTCATCAGCAGAACACCTCCCCGAACATATAAGAACCGTTATTTTTGTAACTTTCGTTCCAGATTGTAACAACTTCTTCAGCTTCTTTCCTGGATCCGCAAAGGTTCGCCGCTGTGATGCCTTTTATTTTAAGCTTTGAAAGTAAGTTATCACTTTCAGAAACCTTGACGGCGTAAGCATAGTTTTTTCCGTTCTCTGTCACCTGTACAGCGATATAGCTACTTTTCTTCTTCATGTCTTTTCTTTCTTCCCTATACCCATGGGAGCCGGGTGTTAAAATAAAAGGACGTTGCCGGGAATCGAACCCGGCCGGAACCATTACGCCTGATTCAAACAATCATTGATTTTCTTTTTCAGATGTGGAAATGCTTCACAAATTTCCTGCACGCTGTCGGCGTAATAATCGCCCACTATTTTTCCAAAAATTGTAATATTTCCAGAATAAAAACAGCCAAGATTATTAAACCAGATGTCAAGTCCTGTTGCCTGTTCCTTTTTGTCACCATACCACATGTCAATTTTAATCATTTTATTTTCTTCCTGATTTTGTTTTTTAAAGGCCGCCGGTTGCGTTGGGGCTACGGCTTGACCACCGCCGGAGGGATTAATATTTAGATGGCTTTTCGTACCGGATAACCGGAACTATTTCACCGGATTCCAAAATCTGCAAGCCATTGTACATTGGGCCGTTAAGCCCCCGGAGCTTCGGCTGCCATTGCAGTTCTTCCCGGGTCTCCGGGTTATAATATGTCCCGTAAATCAAGGCCTGCATTTCTTCCAGTGTCTTGATCTCTTCGGGGAGATCGTAAACACATTTCCCAGTTGTTGCCGTTCCAATTATTTTTGTTATCATGCTTCTTTCCTCCTTATAATATTTCAGCTAGTGCAATTACTTGCGCTTCGGAAAGGAGATCAATAACAACCTTTCCGTCTCTGTCTACAAGTTCGTATTTGTCCGGCAGGGTTGTAAACCCGTCGAACTGATTTTCGAGAAAGTAACCTTTCTCATATAGTTTCTTTTCTGCTTCTTTCATTTTATTCCCTCTCTTTCTCCTGGATCAGCGTCCGGGGTGAATGTTTTTTGTTTTCCTTTGATGGTTATATAATACATTATTTTTAATGTAAAATCAATATGCAAATACACCAAATTTAATGCGTTTATATGTGCCACAATTTGTGCATTATTTATAATGTAAAAATGCTTGCAAAACTAAAATTACTTATATATAATAAGAGTATGAAAACAAACTGAAAAAAGGAGGAAAATAAAATGATAACATATAAGATAGATGTCCTTGAAACACTCAAAGATGCCGGATATAATCCGGCTAGGCTGAGAAAAGAAAAGCTGCTTGGTGAAAATGCTATACAGTCATTAAGAAAAAACGAAATGATCGGAATAAAAGCATTAGACAAGATCTGTACTATATTAGATATGCAGCCAGGAAA
>ERZ1034880.83-NODE-83-length-36451-cov-79.111990_pt1 | contig 36451 bp, 55 predicted proteins | sample MGYA00520630_ERZ1034880 | MGnify/ENA primary metagenome ERZ1034880 (study PRJEB33766, sample SAMN09781725) | gut metagenome | biome: gut microbiome | host: Homo sapiens | place: Madagascar | study: EMG produced TPA metagenomics assembly of the PRJNA485056 data set...
TGATCGCTGTGCCGCGAAGGTCGAGATTGCCGCGCACAGTAAGGTTATCAGGCAGCGAGGTGATCTGCGGATCTTTGAGAATGAACCAGCTATAACGCGCTTCCATCGTTTCGTTGGGGGCTTCAAGGGTGGGGTTGTTTTTCGTATTGCTCATTGTGTTCTCCTTTCAAAATTTGTTAATTCATTTCACTGTCATAAAACGCCCGGAAATTCCGGCACGCCTGTTCCGCACGGATAATCACTCTATCTCGATTGCCGCCCGGAATATTGCCGCTCAGATAGCGCGAAAAGGTTGATGGGCGCATGTTCGGGAATCCGTTATGCCGCAGGATTGCGAAAAGTGTTGTATACGGAAACCCCATTTCATTTGTTTCTGAAATGTATCGCACCATTTCCCGCCGTTCCTCTTCGGTAAGCAACTGTTTTCTCTTTGCCATTTTTAACCGCCTCCTCTCTTTATATCGGTAAATTGTTCTTTACATTATTCCCTTGTGATGATATAATGGGTAATGAAAGGGAAACAACCTTTTACACGGGGAATTATACTCCCTGTAAAGGGTGTTGTCAAGGGAAAATTCAATTTTAATAGAAAATATTTTTCAATCAGGGAGTGGAGGAGAAAATGACATTTATCGACAGGGTAACTGAATTACGAAAAGCGCGGAATTTGACGGAAACACAAGTCATGAAAGATTGCGGCCTGGGAAAGAACTCCTTCTATAATTGGAGAAACGGAATGTATCCGAATCGAGCCACACTTGCAGTTTTAGCACAATATTTCAATGTTTCAGTTGACTATTTGGAGGGAAAAGAGGACAACGAAAAATCCCCCACGACCAATATGGAGGGCATGGGGGGGCTACTAAGGGTGTTCGGAATCCTCACTCCTGAGAATCAGCAGAAGGTGAAGGATCTGATTCTTGAGTGCGTAAAAGATCAGATGCTAAGGTAAGCACCTTTTCCTTGCTCTCCGGCGTGAGATAAAGAAAAAGTTCGAGAGTTTTCTTCGTGTCCTCAGTTATGCGGCTTTGTTTCTTCATAACATATTCCTTTCTTTTACGGCTGCATTTTTTAGCATATTTTGCTTCTAAAGGAATTTTAACATCAGCGCAGCGCGAATAGCAATACCCAAAAACGGATATTCCCCGGTTGTTTTCGGCTACTTTATAGCTGTAAATGATTTCCGATAAATCGAAAAAGGATACATCGCGGCGAAAGGTGGTAAAACTTTACCGGGAGTATGGTAAAATAATAACAGAGGGGTGACAAAACATGGAAAGTGACATTTTACTGCACTGTCTGGTGCAGCAAAAAGAAGCGCTGGGGTACACTAACGCCATGATAGCCGAGATGACTGGTGTGCCTGAATCCACCGTGACAAAGGTGCTTAACGGCGCTAACCGCAGCCCCGGCTTTGAGACGATTTCGCCCATAGCCCGTGTGCTGGGCGTATCACTGGACGAACTGTCGGTAAAGGAGACGGCACCGCCGGACGCCACGCCGCCTGCGGTAAGCGTATCCTACCTGATAAGCAGCTACGAGCGCAGGCTCCGGGAGAAAAATCGCTGGATAAATATATTGGCCGTTGCTGTGGCCGCGCTTATACTGTTGCTGATATTCTTCCTTATCTACGACATAACGCACCCGTCCCTCGGCTGGGTGCAATACACGGCTGTGCCGGGAAACTTCATAAGAGGGGCGCATTTGTAATGGCAACACCAAAAAAACTGCCGTCCGGTCGTTGGCGGTGCCTTGTTTATGTTGGGAAAGATGAAAACGGCAAAAGAAAATACCGTTCAGTCACAGCGGATACGAAAAAGGAAGCGGTGGAACGGGCAGCGCAGCTTGAAAACCGTCCGCAAAACGCCAGCAAAATGACGGTGGGAGAAGCCGTGCGGCATTATATCGATATACGCGAAAATGTCCTCTCGCCGGCTACGGTCCGGGGGTATGAAAAGATATTACGGTGTAATCTTCCGCCGCTTGTCAACGAAACCGCCTCAAAGCTCACCCGAAACGATATTCAGCAGTTTGTGACCGGCCTATCCTATTCGGTAGGAGGGAAAACCATAGAAAATATTCTATCGCTGCTCCGGCCATCTCTGCGGGATTTGGTTTCACCGGCAATATTTGATGTCAATCGCCCGCAAAAAGTACCCGTAGAAATAACTATACCGTCACAAGCAACGGCAGAAGAACTCGCGGAAGCAGTATACGGCCTTGAAATAGAGCTGCCGGTGCTGCTGGCTATGCAGTGCGGACTGCGGATGTCAGAAGTGCTGGGCATAGAAAAGGCAGATGCGGATTTTGCCGCGCGAACACTTAGGATAAGGCGAGCGATAGTCAAGGGGATGCAAGGGGATACTGAAAAAGGAGCAAAATCTTTCAAGGGCTATCGCACAATTCCTATGCCGCCGCGAATTGCAGAATTGTTAGCCGAGGCAGACGAAGGCCATGTTATCAAAATTTCAGCCGCCGCAATAACGCATCGTTTTCACCGCCTTATGAATAAACGAAATATGCAGCATATACGCTTTCACGATCTCCGGCATTATTATGCATCGGTTATGCTGTCAATGAATATGCCGGGGGGTTATGCAATGGATTTTATGGGTCACAGCAGCCCCGGAATGCTGAAAAAATATCAGCATATTATGGACAAGGAAAGGGGAATATGGAGTGACAAGTTATCGGAGTTTTTTGATGAAAATGCAACACGAAATGCAACACAAGAGCCGAAAAAGCCCGATATATCGCAGTAGGTAAGGGGTTCGACCCCCCTCATCTCCACCAAACACAAAACGCCGCAAATGCGGCGTTTTTGCTGTAAATGCCCATGTAGAGCGGGTTTTCGGGATTTTATTTGTTTCTTAAAGAAAGAATTTTTTTCTTAAAATACGGCTGTTTTTCTCAAAATGCAACACGGATGCAACACGAAATCGGGGTAAAAAAAGAGACCACCGGGCGGCGGTCTCTTATTCTCTTTCGGAAGGATTATTTTTTTAGTAAATCTATGTACCGGTCAATGTACCAGATCGCTTTTTCGAGGTCTTGAATTGTCTTGTCCGGGTCTTTCTTTCCTGCCCGCGAGATGTACTTCACGGCATTGCCCAGATGATACGGCAGCCGTTTTGCCTCAATAAAATCAATCGTTTCAATGCCGCCGTCCGTGTAGTGCGCAGGGTGATTCACGGCATCGTTGTCCTGTTCGGGTTCGGCCGGTTTCTGAAATCCTATCTTTTTCACATCGATACCTCCATATGCTTTCTTTTGCCGTAAAGTTTCAAAGTCTGTATGCTGTGCGAAGTGGGTAAGAGCATTTTTTGTGCTGCGTACCCGCCGTATCCGAGGAAGGCAGAGCCGACAACCACCTTGAACGGACGAACGGACACCCGGTTATTGTGCGGGTCAACATGCAGCTTTGCGGGCTGGCTCATCATGGGCTTGTGGGAATGTCCTACAATGAGCGCATCCACACCGTCCAGCGCGTATCCGAACCGTTCGTTGCGGTTTATAATGCCGCCCGACAATGCACCGCCGCCCGCACCGTGCGTGACGGCCAGGATATATGTCGGGTTGGTTTGGCCGTTATTGTTCGGATTGCCTATTTGCAGCTTCACGAAGGCCATATTTTCTCGGTACAGGTCTTCAAGGTCGAGTTTGCACATGATGTCATATACGCCGTCATCGTCTGCATCTTTGCCGCTTCTGCGTTCGTGATTGCCCGAAACGGCACACAGAATCCTGTTCCGAATAGGGGCGAGCAGCTCTGCCATGCGCTTTTTCTGTTCGCGGGGACGCATTGTTTCATCGAAAATATTAGATATACTGCTGCGTGTGGCGTTGTTTATCAGATCGCCGCCGAGCGTCACATACACATCGGGCGTGTCACGAACATATTCCACTAATTTTATCCATTCGGCAGCCAAGTGCTCCGCTGCGCCCAGATGTACATCAGCGATAGGAATAATTGTGAGGTCGCGGTTCTGCGGGAATTTGTGCGTTATTATCGTAAAATCCGATTGCACGCCTTTCTGCCTCCTTTTTCGTAACGATATATGCAGATAATTCATTACATTATGCATTAAGCATACTACATATTGTGCTTTATCGCAAATCAAAGCCATATTTTGAGGTTTTGAACTGCATTTTAACGCAAGTTGCCCGCAAGTTAATATAAAAATATTTCCGTTTTACATAAAAAAGTGTTGACAATGGGTAATACCCATGTTATAATATAAGCACAGTCAAGGGATTGACGAGTGACGGGGCAAGACGGGAAAGGAGGGATACAATGAGCGTGACAACCAAAGAATTTGACCTGCTTATCTCCATGATACTGGATATGCTCAAAGCCGGACAGGTTGACAGAGTTATCGAGCTGCTGGAAGAAACAAAAAGCAACCCCAATAAATGAGGTTGCGAATCGAAAACAAAGACAGGGTGGACTTGCCGCCACCTTTTCTTTGCACTGTGAATATATCACATCTTGCCCCGGATGTCAATACAGGAGGTACACATGAACGAAAACCGCAAAACCACCGCGAAAGAGCGCTATGACAAGGCGAAAACAAAAATGTACACAATTAAAGTTTTCGTGAACACCGAAGCAGATATCATGGAAAAGCTGGACAGTGTGCCGAACAAGGCCGGTTATATAAAAAGCCTTATTCGTGCCGATATTGCACGGAAATAACCGTTCAGGGGTGTCGGTTAAAGCGACACCCTTTCTTATCCCCGAATTTTTTTTTGAAAAATGATAAAAAAAGGGGTTGACTTTTGCAGTGGCATATGTTATTATTTATGCAGTGGCAAAAGTGAGGTGATAAAAATGAGCCCACGGACAGGTAGACCGCCCAAGCTCGGAGAATCAAAAACAGTTAGCCTGCAATTAAGGATAACAAAAGAAACCGCCGATAAATTACAGGAATGCGCGGACGCTTTGTCTATATCGCGGACGGAGGTTATCGAAAAAGGCATTGAAACGGTTCACGAGCGGGTAAAAAAGTGAATAGCCGTCCCACTCTCACAAAGTAAACGGCCATTCACCCCGAAGCCCGGAGAGCTTTACTCTCGGACAAATCTATTATATCCGAAAATAAAGCCTCCGGCAAATACTTTTTAATTTTTTGGAGGTTTTTATTATGAACGAAACGCTGTTGAACGCATTTAACATTTTGACTGCCGAGAACCAAGCAAAGGTGCTGAACGCAGCAAGGAATTTGCAGGCGGAACAGCAACAGAACATCAAGTCCTTCGACTACCACGGGCAGGAAGTCCGCACGGTGGAGATGAACGGGCAGCCGTGGTTTGTGGCGGCGGATGTATGTAATTATTTCGGTGTCACGAATCGAAATCGTATAATGCAGCAAGTAGACGAAGAAGACAAGGGGGGTACGCAAATGGACACCCCTGGCGGACGGCAAAATGTTACGGTTATCAACGAATCCGGGCTGTATTCTCTACTTTTTGCTATGCAGCCACAAAAGGCACGCGGCGTAACCGATGAGTATATAGCCGCACGCACAAAACAGTTAAACGCTTTTCGCCGCTGGGTAACTCACGATGTGCTCCCCTCTATCCGCAAAACAGGTGGGTACATAGCCGGACAGGAAACGCTTTCGCCGGAGGAACTGATGGCAAAGGCGCTGCTGGTGGCAAAGCAGACCCTTGCGGAGCGCGATGCCCGCATAAATGAATTAAGCTGCGCCAATTCGGAGCTGACGGTGCAGAATCAGATACTGCTCCCCCGCGCACAGTACTTTGACGAGCTTGTAGACCGCAACCTTTTGACCAACTTCCGCGAAACGGCAAAGGAGCTGGGCATAGCCCCGAAACGGTTTGTAAGCTGGCTCATTGAGCAGAAATACATCTACCGCGACAAAAAGGGCAAGCTGCTGCCCTATGAGGGCAAGAACACGGGACTGTTTGAACTTAAAGAACAGTTTAACCCCAAAACCGAGTGGAGCGGCGTGCAGACCCTTGTAACGCCGAAAGGACGGGAAACCTTCCGGCTGCTGTGCATGGGGATGTAAAGGGCGTGTCACAAAAGATAGGAGCGGTTTATGCCGCTCCTTTTCTTGTCAGGTGGGTATTCTTGCTAACCAACTGAAAATGCATAATTATACATCGTTCAGAATCCGTCTTGCCTGTTCGACCGCGCTCATGACTTCATCATACGCGACTTGCAGCTTCACAAGCTCGGCCTCGGTGCGTTCAAGCTCGCGCTTGGTCTGCGTGTACAGAGCCTCATAATCAGTACCGGGCTGCTCCTCCTGCTTCCACACAAGGTGCAGCGCTTCAATCTCCGCCTTGCCCGCAATGCCCGTTTCGGGGCGTTTAAGGCTCTTTTGCAGCGCACATACACTCTTGTGCGTCTCATTCCCGAAAGAGCCGTCCGCGCCGTATTTCGGCATGGCAAAGCCGTGCAGGATAAGCTGGTGCTGAAGCACCTTCACATCCTCGCCCTTATCGCCCTTTTTTAGCTCGCGGGTGACGGTATAGCCCTCTATTTCGTAGCGGAACAGTTCAGGCCGTCCGAACCAGTTCCACGGGCGCAGGGAAACGCTGGTTTTCACCACGCCGTAATCCCGCCCCCGGCATTCTATTGCCGTGTCGGAATCCAGCGCAAAGCCTATATGCGTTGCCCGCCCACCGCCGTTCACCACGAATACCCAGTCCCCGCGGCGCACCTTGTCCCGCGCTATTTTTGCGCACTTGCCCTTCATGCCGTTGGCGTTCAGATCGCCGGGGTACAGCTTTTTCACATTTTGCAGCCAGTACATACCCAGCCCGGAGCAGTCAAACGCGCCTATGTCGGTAAGCTTGTACCCTTCCTTCACCCGCTTTTCCAGCAGCGCCTTGTCCCTGTTTATGTTGGTTTCGTCTCCGTGCTCGCGCTCTTTGAGCCACGCCTCGGAAAAGGGCGCACGCTGTCCCTGCGCCCCCAGAACATAAATACTGCCGCGAGCCGTTTCGTCCTCAAGATAGGCTATAAATTCCTCAAGCATTGCCTTCACCGTCCTGCGGCTCGTCATCTTCTTTTATTTCCGCCGCCTTGCCTTTGCTTGCCTGCTTGTATATCTGGTTCACACCGGTTGCCGCAAAGCCGGATACAATGCCCACCGCCGCAGCCGTTAGCCAGTTTTCGGCAGGGATAAAGCCGGGCAGCGTGAAATAGCACACAATGCCCAGTATAAGCCCCAAAACCCCGCACAGCGCGGGCAGCATCCGATTGACGGTCTCGCCCGGAATAAGCTTTATGAAATAGGCCGCAAGATACACCAGCACCACTATTGCCGGTACTGCTGCAAAATCTGAAAATTCCATATCAAAACCTCCTGAATTGTGTTTATTATTTATGTTCGTGCTCCTGATGTTCAAGGTCTTCTATTCGGTGGTTTATAACCTTTATCTGCTCCTCCACTACCGGCATACGGCGGGCAAAATTGTTGTGCTGCCGCACCTCATCCTCCAATTGTTTAAGACGGTAGTTTATGAGCTTGTTGCTTGTAAGAATGCCTCCGAAGGTACCCAAAGCCGTTCCCAAAAGGGCTATAAGGGCGGTTATTATGTCCGTGTTCATAATACTCCCCCCTCAGTTCGGCCAGTAGTTGAAACGGATTGCAAGGTAATAACAGGTCGTGTCCGTTCCCGTTGAGCCGCCCAGCGTGGCGTAAAATCCCGTTTTGTCTATGCTTGCCACCTTCGGAGCAGCCACACCGGCAACACCTGTTTTCGGCGTTAAAAGGACGATTTGCGGCGCATTGCTCATCTCGCTCATGAATGTGGTTTTTACGCCTGATCCCGAATTATCCAGCTTGTTTGTGGTGCCGTAACGGATTTCCAGCATGCCTGTTGTGAGCAGATAGCCGATATAGGTCTGATCCGCGCCGCTGAGCCTGCGCTGCATCGAAAAGGTAATGCCGCGCTCACGCCCCATTATTCCGTCCGTTGCCAGGTTTGCAAGCGCCATTTTAACGCCTAATGTTGAGCCCACTTCTGCCGGGTGTGTTTTCGTTGTGTCAATTACGGTTGTTCCGTCCGCCTGCATGTCAAGGGTGTTGCCTGCGTTGTCATTAAGGAGCAACTGTGTCATATCGGGGGTAGCATCCGCGAATCCGTTCGCAATGCGGCTTTCCAGATCGTTCATGTTCGCCGCCGAAAATGCGTCCCCTGCTTCCGTTACGCTGTCCGGCGTATTCGTCAGCTCCAAGGTATTGCCGGAAACGCTGTCCTTGTACTTGTTCAAGCCTGTCCCGGCTCTGTTTTTCCATGTTTTAGCTTGATATGCCATAACATACCCTCCTTATGCGTTTGTAGCTTTATCGGTCAAATACAGGTCATCTCCTGCCCAGAGCGCCACGGGCGCGAACGGTTTCACAACACGGGCTTTTCCGTAAAGGCGCACGCCACCGTCATACTTAATTCGCACATCCAGCAGGCGGCAGATATAGGATAGCCGGGAAGTGCGGATAATCACGAAATCGCCCGCTTCCAGGGAAATATCGCACAGTGCCGTGAAACTGATTGTGTCATTGTTCGTCACAAGCGCATTGAGCTTTTCCTTGCTCGGCATGCCGTACTTATTGTTGAAGGTGATACCGCCTATCGTTGACAGTTCGCCCGTATTCACGCTCCACATGTCAGTGAGCTGCTGCGCTTGTACCTTGCTCATGAACTGCACGGTGATTGTGCCGCTTATTTCGGCGGGGTTATCCGTATCTCCCGCTGAACACCAAAGGTAAACTCCATAAGGAGACGAAAGCCCGTTGCCCTGATTGCCGCGAACCGTAACATTGGCCGAACCGCCCGTGACGGTCACTTGTGACACCTGCGCAAAGGCGTATTCGGGCACACTGTCGGCATCGGCGAAAGGAACCCATATTCGGTATACTTGTGCTGTTCCAGGCGTTCCGGCCGCACCCCACGGGTCATTCACCGCCGTTGCGCCCGCGAAACTGAAATTAAAGGTCTTCGTCTCTTCGGGGGTCGGGAATCCACTTGTAAAGTCATAGGCGGTGTACTTTGAATAATTCGTTGCGATATAGGAGTATTTCTTGCCTTTTGCGTACTCCGGCTGCTCCATCATGTCACGGTCGGTGAGCATGACGGAAGGCACAACACCCTCGTAAACCTTTGTGTCGCGGATGACAAATGCCTCATCGAATAACTGGTCTCCGCTGCGATTCGACAACAGTTCCATATTATGGGCGAATATAAGCCTTTGCAACTCTTCGTCCGGCCGCCCATAGGCAATCAGAGCCCCGGTAAGTCCGCCTTGGTCTTGCGTCTGATCTGCAATGGCGGTCGCGCCTATTCCGTTCGTGAACAAGAGCAGGTCTTCGATACTTATTCCCCAGCCCCACCACTGCGGCGCACTAAAAGGTGTCGCGTCCGTGGTAAAATGGATATTATCCGTACCGCTCATAACCTCTGTTGTAGCCGTTATTGTGGCCGTTGTGCCGCTTCGATTGATAACCGGGTTGTAAAAGCACATCGGGTGCATTTTATCCGTATCGTTGAAGTAGAACCGGCACTCAATACCGCCTTCACCGAAGGTATCATCCGTAAACGGCGATTCGTCAAAGTATCCGTCCGAATTGTCATATGTCAATACGACTTCGTTTCGCGGCAATTCGTAGCACATTTCCGAAAAGGTTTGCCGCAATTCGACCCGGCGCAGATACTTGTCATCAATCGTCATTGAGCCGCTGCGCTCGTTTATTGCCCAGTCCACAAAGAAAAGAGAGGTCTGACAGTGCAGCGCAGGAATAACATCGGATTGCCAGTTTGCCGCCCAATTCCCGTAAGTTTCTACTGCCATATCACACCTCCACAAGACTGAGTGCGCAGTCCGTCCAGCCGGTCACATAGCCGGTATTTGCGTCAACCTTCCAGCCGCCCGCTGTCCTGTCCGAAATGTACATGTCACGGGTCACGAAATCGCCCGCTACTTGGTCGAAAAAACGCACTTTGTTATAGAAATTGCCGCCGTATGCCGCCGTGAACAGCTTCAGAATTTCCGACCACTGCGCGGCGGTGAGATACCGCCATTTCAGGGCTCCCTTGGCTATGTTGTCCCGAATAACCATGCCCCGAACATAGCCGGATACATTTCGTGCGCTGTCCACCACTGCCGCCGTGGTCATATCGTAATAGGACGGGTACGGAAGGGGGTGTTCCGTGCCGTTCTTGTCAATTATCGTCACAAGCGCGACCATCAGTACAAGCCTCCTTCCGCGAACTGTACACCGCGATTATATGCGGCGCGTTCCGTTGTCCTTAAAAGCTCTCGCCCGTCCAGCGTTACATTGCCTTCCTTTTGCAGGATAGCCAGCAGCAATTCATTCTGACGGCGAAGAAGTTCGTTCTGTTCGGCGTTTGCGTCCGCTACGCCCCGTGAAATACCGGCTACAATCTGCTGATTATTGGCAACCGTTGTTTTGTTGCCCATACTGCCCACCAATTCCGGGCCCGCTTCGTTGGCTATGAACAGCTGCCCGGTTGTCGGGAATCCGCCTGTGGCAAAGGTTCCGTAGGTAAGTCCCTGAAGCGAATTAATTTTATTCCAAATATTAGCAAGGCTGCGACCATCGGAAAGTTTGAAAGTGTACAGGTACTTTTTAAGATACGAAACATCCCGCAATTTCGACTTCACTTCCGAGATAAATTCCTGCGGCTTCAGCCTCATCGCCAAGCCTTTCATGTATTCTTCAGAGTTAATATTGCCCTTGGCGGAACTCATCATCGCTCTACCGATATTGTTTACTACATCGTTATTTACGCTGTTTATTGCCGCTTCCTGTACTGCGTCCAGCAGCTGTTGTTTCACTTTTCCGCTTTCAATACTTGCTTCTTTAAGCTGACTGTAATACGACTTCGTTATGCTATCCTTGAATGACTGTATTTCTTTATCGGTCAGGTTTATTCCCAGCGCCTTTGCCTGGTTGCGCAGGATATCAACGGACAGCAACGCTTCTTCGTATGCCGACTGGATGCCGCTCCTTTGGTTGTTGTAGGTATCTTGCAGATTGCCGAATTGCGTGTCGAAATCGGACAGTGAGCTGCCCAGCGAAATGCTGGACAAAACGCCCTTTTTAGCCTTTTCGGCAGCGGCATTGTCCTTTGCCGTCTGTTCGGCATTGCGAACCTGTGAAAGCCGATTGAGCTGCCGTGTGAGCAAGGAACTGAGTGACATACGCAGCGCGGGGTCTTTTGTTTTGCTCAGCTTGGACAGAGTTTCGTCTATATCGCTGCCAAGGCTGGAAACCTTCTGCCCGACTTGTGCCTGCAATTGCGCCAGTTCTGCACGGGTTGACTGGATGGCTTTCAGCGCGTCACCGGTCAGATAGCCCTTGATTGCCCCGTTCAAGGAGGCGAAAATCTTTTTGAAATTGACATCTGCAAGCCCCTGTGCCGCCTTGACCATGTTCTTAATGGAGTTTGTCATATCGTCAAACTGAGTGGAATCCAGTTTGCCGGTTTCGCTCCATACGGTCATGTAGTTCTCCACTTTGGCCGCTGCTTCGTCAAAGGCTGTGCGCTGCGTGTTCAGTTCATCGTTGAGCTTGCTGTTCGTTTCGAGATAATCGTCAATTGCTTTGGTGTTGCGCTTATAATCGTCCGTGAGCTCGTTTATAGACTTGCCTACGCCGTTAAAAATACTTTCTGTGAGCATTTTACGGCGTAATTCGTCCTGAGCCTTGGCTGCGCCTATACCGGCAGAAACAAGCGCCAGCAAACCGCCCACAAGGGCTCCTATGGGGCCGCCGATAGCCGCACCGCCGAGAGCACCCGCAGCCACACCGCCCACAAGGGAAACTATGCTGCCCGTAAGAGAGGTGCGGTCATTAGAGGATAGAGCTTTTGACAGGTCTTTTGCCCCCGAATAGGCAAACCCCATACCGGCAATAACGCCGGTTGCGCCGAACAGCGCCTTTGACAGTTTCTGCGACCCGGTAGCGGCTGACCATGAAGTTTTATACAGCGTTTTGAATGATGTGCCTGTTGCGCCGAGCAGCTGTTTCAGATTACTCCACCCGGCGAGAACCTTTTTACCTATGAGATATGTTGCGATCGCAATGCCGGTAGACTTGATGAGGCCGCCCCATTCTTCGAAGAAAGCACGCATTTGTTCCTTTATGCTGTTGGTCTGATCGGAGAGCCCCGCAAGGAAATCATAACTCGGCAGGTCAATATTCAGGTCATAGCCCAAGCCGTTATCGCCCGTTCCTGAACCGCTTCCCGTATTGGGGGATATAACATTCAGCTCATCAATTCCGAGCGCCGCATTGAGCTCCTTTGCGGCCTTCGTAGCCCCGTCAAGAGAGGTCTGCACATCGTCCGCTATCGTGGCCGTATTATTTAGCTTGGAATAGTCAAAATCGGGCATTTCATAGCCAACCAGGGCGGACAGCCATTCGGTGAGCAGCTGCACCCCCGCACTTAAGTAGGGGATAATCTTTTGCAGGATAGGAAGCAGTCCCATACCCAATTCACGCTTGAGCTGCGTGAACTGCTGATTCAGTATACGGACAGCGTTCTCCGGCGAAGTGACAGTTCGAGCCATATCGCCCATAACATTCTTTGACTGTTCAAGGATAGCAATGTAACGCAGCTGTGATTTTTGTGCCTGCGTCATAGTGTTATACGATTGCTTCACACCGTGCGCATAGGCTACCTGTTGCAGGGTGGCTGCGTCCAGCGCGTAACCGAGATTACGCAGCGGCTCAAGTTCGCCGGTAAAGCCGGAACGCACCTTGTTCATTGCTTCGGTTATGTCGATATTGAAGAATGAAGATATGTCATAGCCTATCTGTGTGAGGTTCTGTGCCATCAGCTCGGCCTTTGAATCGATAACGCCGAAACCGGCTCCGATTTGCCGGAAAGTGCCCAGGTTGCGTATCCATTCCGAAACATCAATACCCAGCGCCTTATTGACCTTCTGTGCATATTCGAGGGCTGATTTTGCCGATTTGCCCATAGTCACATGGAACAGGTTCAGATTCTCCACATAGGCGCTGCTTTCTTGAAATGCCGCCTGCCCAAACCGCGCGATTTTGTTTAATCCTACCGTTATTGTGCTAACTTTCAGCGCTTTCCACGCCTGCGCAAAGGAAGATGTTTCCTTTTTCGCTTCCTTGCCGGATTTTGAAGCTTCTTTCAGCGCTTGAGAAATATCTTTTATTTCCTGCGTTTTCGAACCATCGATAGAGTGCAGCGCAGTGCTGAACTCGTTTACCCGTTTAGCCAATTCGGCAAGCCCCGCTCCTGCCTTTGTGGCACTCTCAAGAGATTCTATTTTCTTTTTAAGTTTGCCGAGCGCAGAAACGGCAGCTTTTGTTTCTGCCGTTACCTGTAATTGGAGACCGCCTATATCGATATTGTTTTCATTCATTGGGTGCGCCTCCTTTGTTTGCGGCTTTGTCGGGCTTCATCAGCCCGTTCAGCCACTTAATAACCTTTTTGCGCTCCTCTTCCGCTTTTTGCGCCTTTTCTTCTTCGGTTAAGGGCGTTATGCGGAGGGGTTCCAGCGGATAATTCTCTGCCGATGCGCCTTGCTTGCGGAAAGCGTTGCGGATAGCAATACTGACCGCTGTGTGTATGTACATACCCTGCCACCACATCTCTTGGTTGCGCCGTTCGGCGTTATATCGGTTTGCTTCCCGGTACGCCGCCGCCAGTCTCGGATCATCTTCCCAAAACTGGACGGCAGACATTCCGAGAGAGAGGTAGTAAGGTAGCACCTCGTAAAATAATTGCGTTGCGGTTTTCGCCGCACCGGGCTGCGGTATCAGAGCACCACAGCCATTCTCCCGTTTTTTCTTGTGTCTTCGTCCGCAAACAGAGCCTCGGAAGGCAGATGGTAAAGATCAACCAGCCTTGCGAGTTCTTCGGTGGTCAGGCCGCCCAGTTTGCCAAACAGTTTTTCCGCTTTTGAAAGGGGAATATTCGCGTGATTTTTACGAAAAGCATAGAAGAACAGAGCCGGAATATTCGTTTCGGGGTATCTTGTCAGCTCTTCGATGCAGAATCCGCGCTGCTCGGCAAAGCGGACGCTGTCACGGGAAAATTCAAGGGTGTAGGTTTCGCCGGTTTCGTTATCGGTGATAACCATAGGTTTGATGTCTGTGTTTTTCATAAGATGCTACCTCCGTTTATTTATCAGCCGCCCGTTGTCGGCTTTGCGCTCCACCCGCCTATCTGATGCGGGGTAATGTAGGGCTGGATTTCAAGAACAGCGTCAACCTCAATCGCGCTCAGTCCGAGGTCGGACGGCTTGCCGCTGAAATAGAAGCTCTTGGTCAGACCGGGAATGACCACGGCGAACCAAACTTCTTTGTCAGCAGCTATCGCAGTATTGTACGCCTCGACAAGCGTTGCCCACGCCGTCTGAAACTCTTCGGTGTTATTGGCGGTGAACTGAATTGCCCCGCCCGGGTCTTTAAGTCCCTGAATGTAAGTCTTCCACTCTTCGGCTTCAAGAGTGGTGGTATCCAGCCCGGAAGGCTCGGGGTTAAGGTCGGGAATTGCCTTGATTCCGGGAATTTTGGTGTAGCCGGTTGTGGGTTTTGTACCGGCAGTAGTTTCCGCCGCGTACTGTACGGTAACACCCGCAGTGCTAAGGTCAATAGCCATAGTAAAACCTCCTGTTATTTTCTGTAAATTCTTAATTCTTCGCTTATAACGGCACGGTATCGTGCCGTCATGCGGTATATCTTTGTGTCTGCATTCTTTGTTTGGTGGCAAAATGTACGGGTAAAACCCATTGCAAGCAATTCATCGTCTACAAGGGCGATAATCTCTTTGCATTGCTGCTTCGCCCCGGACGCAAGATTGCTGTACACATTCAATTCGTACATAAGCCAAGCATCGTGCTCTGTCATTGTGGAATCCAGCGACCCGGTATAGGTGGCATTATCGGCTTCGACAAGGGACATGCATGGGAAGGAAGCGGGTGCGTCAATCGGTTCGCTGACGCGCGTTCCGTTCGGATAGGCAATATCAAATTTTTCTGCCACACGATTAAAAACGGCAGCTTCAACATCAATCATCCGAACACCTCTTTCGCAATGCGGGCAATAGCCTCATACATAGTGCGCTGCGCCCCGTACATAGGCATAGCAGCCGGATTCCCTCGTGTTACGACTACTTGTCCGCCTTCGTCATAAAAACCCCATGCGCGGCGTTTTCCGCGCCCCTGTCCGTATTCGCCGATTTTGGATATTCCGCTCGGGCGCTTGACCGGATACGGCTCGTCACCGTTGTAATACACACCTGCGCCGAACTCGATAAAGCAAACGGCCTGTCCCTCGGCTAAAATCGCATATCCTTTGGGTATATGCCTGATCGTCACGGAAACATCATTATCGCCATCATACTGCGCCCCGGCGAAGGTCACTTGCGCGTCCTGCATGCCGATATCGGCAAGTTTTTGGGTAAGCAGCTCCGTTTTTTTTACCACCCATTGGGTGTATGCCTCAATTTGCTTTATTGCGTCCGCAATGGAACTGTCGGAAAGGGTCATGCGAATTGTTTTAATCACTGACCTGCACCTTCTTAATTGCGTAGGCTATGCTGTTTCGCCACGGTGCCCGCTTGGTCACGATAAAGTTATAGGGCTTATCCGTGGAGGCACCGTCCAGCCACAGCACGCTTTCTTCGTCTATGGGGCAGTTAATATCGGCGGTTATCATTACACGGTCATACGGCTCGACCGAACCGAACATTTCGCTTTCCGCTTCGCCTTTATTCGGCGAAACAAACATCTGCGCCGTCTGAAAATCGCCGTATTGCGGTGCCCAGCTGCCGGTTTTATTGCCGTTTGCGTCAATTATTTCGGTTCGCCCCTGATACTGCTTATAAATAACCGTGGAGCTGTTGCGTGCCAAATTAAACATTCGCGCCCACCTTTACGAACGGAGTAATACGGTTCAGAATGTCCTCATCGTTTACGGTGCCGTAAGAGCGGTTTATGCCGTTCTCGTTATGAGCTATTTCGCCCTCACCGCCGCGCCGAGCAATCATCCGAACCGCCAATTCACATTGCGTTGTTTCGTACTCTGCCGGAACCGTTGCTTCGTTTTTTACCCCGAAAGGATACAGGCGAACAAGGATTCTTTGAGACGCTATGAGGAGGTAAGACAGTATCTGTTCATCCGTCACATTGACATCGTTTATAAGTTTTTTACAAAGGGATAGCTTCTCGGCCTCCGTCATAGCGATACCTCACTTCTTCTGTGTTTTGCCCTGCGGCTTCGGCTTTTCGGGTTTCGGTTCGGGTTTCGGTTTTTCGGGCTGAACCGGTTTTTCCGGCTCAACCCTTAATCCAATAAATTCACAAGCCATATTCTCACCCGTTAGCTGTTTGCGGTGGCTGCCCGGCTAAGGTAGATACCCTTCGTCTTGTTCGCATAGGCGAAAATGTCGTGGTAAATACGATAGTCAAACTTCCATGCGTCCGCTTCCTGGTTGACCTCCGGCGAAAAGATGCGCGGTACAAGGTGCTTGGTGATCTGCACTAGCGCAGAAGGATGTACGATCAGGAAGTTAATGGGGAAGGAAGTGGTCTTGGGGATGGAGTAGCCGAATGCGGTCGTGCCGTCATTGAGCGTAATGCCGGTGTTGAAACGGGAGGCGGGAACACGGACGATCTCCATGTCGTTGTAGCGCTCCACATTACGGTTTACGCCGTTTTCGTTGGCAAGGTAACGGGTGACATTGCCCTTGATGGCCTGATAAGCAAGCTCGGAGACGAAACAGATACGACCCTCGCGGGGCACCTCTGCGTCACCCATCTGTTTCTCAGCATCGTCAATCATGTTCAGCACATTGGTTGTGCCTACGGTGATGTCGGTCGCGGTGCCGGACAGAATGCCGCTAAAGCCCGCCATGCTGGCGAAACGGTATGCGTCAAGCTCGGGAACGACCTGAGTGCGGATAAACTCACCGGCAAGGGTTCCGAACGCCATGCCGAGGGTTTCTTCGTTGTCCATAACATCAACAGAGAACGAAGTGCCTCTGTCCTTGCCGAGTTCCATCGTCTCCCAAGAACCATTGACGCTGCCCTTCACGAACCCGGTATTTCGTCCGTAATTCGCAAGGCCATCCATTGATGTCTTGTAAATCTGAACGGTTTTCGCGCCGATAAACCGCACTCTGTCACTGGTAGCGTCAAAGCGGGCGGTCAGACTTTCTCTCTTGTAAACTTCATCAAGCAGCGGGAGATATCGCTGCGCAAGTGCAATAGTGTTTGCCATTTTTCATTTTCCTTTCTTAGAGCCCGAAGTATCTCCGCAGTTCGTCATCCTTGGCCTTTTCCATGTCTTTGGCCGTTACGGTATTGCCCGCAGTAAGCCCCGGCTGTCGGCTTATGAATGCGGCTTCAGCTTCTTTTTTGATTTGTTCGATGTGCTTTTTGTGGTTGGTGAATACCGTCTTGAAATCGCCGTCAAACAGGGCTTTTGCGTTCTCCGCGGCTGTCTGTTCGTCATAGCCGAGCGCCATATATGCCGACTTGTGGCCGGATATTGCGTCTTTCTTGCGAAACTCTTCCAACTGCTGCAAAATGCGCTCTTTTTCTTCCTGTTCGGAAGCTTGACGGGCTTCATCATCACTCTGCTTTGCTCTGAGCTGTCTTTTGTACTCTGCCGCTTCCGAATTTGACTTCGTAAGCGCAGCTTTGAGCCGTTCCAGCTCATCTGTTGCGGGTTTTGTCTCTTTCGGCGGCTCGTACTGTTCAAGTGCGGCAATTTTCTGTTCCGGGGTCATCGTTTCGTACCCCTCAATTTTGGTGGTATCCATCGTCCACGCTCCTTTGCATTTTTTTCGGTGTTCCTTCACCGTTGGCGATATTTGTATAGCGGCTTCCCTGCCGCTCATAACGGCTTGCGCCGATATTTACGGTGTGTTTGCGGCATTATCTTCGGTCACGGTTTCGTCTATGATCTCCGTGTTATCCGTCTTGCCCCATTTCGCCTCAATGTACTGTTTGCTGTTCGCTACATCGGCCACGGGATCATTGGAAACGCCCGAGCGCTGGAAGGCGATCTCCGGGGCAAAGCCCAGTTCGCGCATATTCATGGCGGCCTGCGTTTTCACAAGGATGTTTGCGGTTTCGTTTCGGGTGAATTGAATTTCAAAATCGGAAATATTGATATCCAGCAGCCCTTTTGCCTTCAAAATGCGGGTGATTATGCGGTCAAAACGCCTGTTTGCCGCCTTGAACAGATCTGCCGTGTTCCGGGCGAAGGTATCCGCCTGATACCAGCCGTCACGGTAGAGGACGGCTTGCCCCGTGTCGCTTGTCGAAGTGCCGCCCTTTGTGTTTGTTGGCATACCGCAAATGCTCAGGGCGCGTTCGTACAGGTAGTCAATCAACACCTGTACTTCGGTCTGGTTAAGCTGTTCGGATAGGATTTTCAGGTCGGCTTTGTCCTGCCCGGTCGAACGGAGGAACAGCATGCCGTTTTGACGGATATAATTTGCGTCAATCGGCTTTCCGTTCTCGTCCGTGCCGAGCTGGCAGTTATAAAACACCATAAGGCTCTGAATAAACTGCTCTATGCCGTCTACGCGGTTTGATTGAATCTTGTTTATTTCATCCAACAGGGGAATAACGCTTTCGAATGCGCTCATGCGGTTGTTTTCGTACTGATACTCGATAATCGGTATCTCGCCCAGCGTATTGACCTCTTCGGAAATAACGCTGATTGCCGTGCCGTTTATCGGTGTGCCGGTGACGATGCGCCCGGTTATGCCCCCGAGCACACGGAACACGCGGTCACGGGTGAAAACATCAAAGATCGCCTGCGTGGTGTTGTTTTCGCCTTTTTCGCCTGTGAGCACGACATTCACGCCCATCACCGGCGCACTGCCCGGTCTGCGGCTGTACACTACAAACGCGCTGCGCGGGTCAAGCGCATAAGCCCGGAAGGGCTGCTGATTATCGTTTGACGGCTCTACATAGCACACGCCTACACCTACGGTGTGAAACCAGTCCACAATGGCGTTATCTGCGTCTTGCTTGCCGCTGAGGTACAAGTACTCGTTGAGTTTGTTCACCTTATCCGTGACCTTCGTATCGTCACGGCGCGACACATAAAAGGCAGGCTGTGTGAGGAAATATCCGTTCTTGAAAGCGACTATTTCGGAGGCGTGATTCTCCACGACTTTGTTGTTTATCTCCGGGCGCACTTCCTTGACGCGCTCAAGGATGGGCTGCAAACCCCGTCTGTACCAGTACAGATATTCCTCCGCGTACATGTTCTCAATGTGGACTGAGAGCAGTTCGTTGAGAAGCGGAACAAGGTTGTCCGCCGTTATTTCGTCAATCGTGGTATATATGCGCCGTCTGCCGAACAGGTCGGGGGTTTCCGTGCTGTTCGTGTTCGTGGTGTTCTCGCTCATAGCCGCCTCCAAAACAAAAAAATGCCGACAAACCTTATAGGTTCATCGGCACTTGGCAATTTGCACTTGGCACTATTTGAGTATTATCTTTTTATTCGCTTTGCACCCCTTGCAATAGGGGTAAATCGTTCCGTGCGCATCCGGCGCAACATACATAAGCAGCCGGGGGGGCAGTTTCGCCTTCGCACAATCCGGGCAGTAGATAGGTATTCGGTCTTTATCACTCTGTTCCACGCCTCAAACACGCCCCTTTGCATAAATATACATTTCCTGTGCATAATTATACACTACGGACGCATTTATCGCAAATCAAAAGTATCTGCGTTTCACCTCAACGGTGTTGCACATATTCCGTATTTCGTTTTCGAGCATGGACAGGCCGTCCGGCGCGTCATCATGGGTAACCTTGCCGCTTCGGACATAGGTTGTCAGCTCCTTCATCATCTGCCCATACTCGCTGTTCGGGGTATAAAGGGACGGGTCAAGAAAATAAAAATTTTTCAGAATGTTATCCGAAGCGACTTCAATCCTGGTTTTCTTGTTCGATATTGACCTTTTTGTCTTTATCCCGGTTTTTCCGCCGCGCTCCCGAATGATTTTTTCCACATCACGGGCATAATACGCACCTGCGCTGTTCGATTCAAAGGTGACATTTGCCACTTTGTGTTTCATAAGCACTTCGGCGCACTCTTTTTTGGTCACTTCGGGCACATCATTGCTGAACACGCAGTCCACAATGTACACATCGTCACCGTACAGATAGGCAATGGGCAGCATAACACTGTCCCCTCCGCCCTCTGCCGTGTCGCAGGCGGCAATTATTCCGTCCGGGTCAATATCTGCCGGAAGTGACATATACCGATTCAGCCGTTCGGCAGGAAAGAGCAGCCCACGCGCTTCATACGGCTCCTGCTGAAACTGACTTGCCCACTGTACCGGGCTTACAAGCTCCCGTTCTTTGCGGTAATAATCCGTTGTGAACATGGGTTTTCCGTTCAGGACAATGGAAAAATTGCTTTCATCCGTCTTCGGGTCAAGTGCCGGTATTGCCAATATCTTTGTCCGCCATCCCATTGTGGGCGCTATATCCTGCAATCTTCCGATGGGGTCATAAAGGGAATATCTTGTCCCTTGCGCTACGATAGGGCAGCCTTCAAGCCGTCTGCCCAACAAATCACCGCGCACCTTGTCCCAGAGGGTGTCCAGGCGGTTTCGGTTGTTTGCCTCCACATCGTCCGACACCAAATCGTCCAGATATAACATTCCGTCCGGGGTCGCTTCGGTGGAGCCGGTCAGTGCGCCGTCAATGCTTCGGCAAGTGACGGTTGCAAAGCGCTTTCGGGTCAGCAAATGGATTGTTTTTTCGTCCGCATTCGTAGCTTCAAGGGTGGCTTGGGGGAAAATTTCGTAAAAAGTGTATTCATCCGGCTTCGTAAGCACATCCAGTATGCCCGTGTAAAACGATTTCACAAGGTCATTGCCTGCGCCGCAGAAGATTGACGAACCGAGAGGGGATTGCCCCGACCGAAACAGGCCGAACCATTCGCCCAGCGTGCTTTTTCCCGTTCGTTTCGGCTGTGATACGGTCAAAAGGTCAATTTTGCCGTCGTTTACATCCTGAAACGCCTGCACAACCGGGCGCAGAACATTTCGGCGAGGCTGATAAAACCGTTTATCCGGGTTGCGCTTCCATTCCATATACAGCATAAAACTGTCAAAATCGTACTTTGCGGCAAATAACAGGCTGCGCCGGTACATTTCAAGCATGCTCCGGGAGTTCATGTCCCGCGCATACACCGCAGCTTTGTTCTTGATGTTAGCATTGTGCCTTTTCGCTTCGGCACGGTCAACATCCCACAGCAGCCGTACCGCCTCAAAATAATCAGACAGCGCACTCGGGTCACGGAGATTGCGCATACTGGCCGCTTCGGTCATCTTCAGGATATCAATTGACATAAAAAATGCCCCCTTATCGTTTGATAAAGAGGCACTTGGCACTATGGCACTTGGCACGAAATGTTATTTATTTGCTATGTTGTATAAAATTGACTTTCAGGGCGGCCGCTCACTTCACATACAGGCTGACATGTGTGTTTTCGCCCACTTCAAAGCCGAGAGAACGGTACAGGCCGTCAAGTTCAGTGTTGTGAAACACGGTTACGCTCCCGGCAGCTCGGTTCAGGTATGCGCTGAACATTTTCCGCATTACCCCACGGTTCCGATACGGTTTGAGCACTTCGGCTGCGTACAGGATATTTCCGTACAGTGCCGTGTTCTCGCCGCAGATAATCCCGATCGGTTCGGTTCTGTTCAGGCATAACAGGAATATCGTGTTCGGTGCTGTCAGGGCTGTGCCGCAGTGGCTCAGCGCGTTTGTCCAGTATTCAAAGGCTCCGAGCTGCGCTGCGTCTGACGGTGTGTAGGGGCGGAGGGTCATATTATTTGCTCCATAATCCAGTTTTGTTCTTGTAGGCATCGACTATACGGTAGTAGGTGTTCGGTTTCAAACCGAGTTTTTGCATTGCGTATCTGTTTGTCCGTTCCCCGCGCATAACTTCACCGTAAACCTGTTCAAACTTGGTCTTGTCTATTTCAATAGGTTTTCTGCCCTTATACACGCCCTTTGCTTTGGCAAGAGCGATTCCCTCTGCCTGCCTTGCGCGGATATTCGCACGCTCTTTTTCCGCAACATAGGACAATAATTGCAATACTATATCGGATATCAATACGCCCGTAAGGTCTTTGTCTTTTCGTGTGTCCAGCAGCGGCATATCAAGCACAACGATGTCGGCGTTCTTCTCTTTAGTTATAATACGCCACTGTTCCAAAATTTCCTTGTAATCCCTTCCGAGACGGTCAATGCTGGAAATGTACAGTGTATCTCCTTCGCGCATCATTGTAACCATTGCCTTATACTGTTCGCGGTCAAAATCCTTGCCGCTTTTCTTGTCGATGAAGATGTGTCTTTCATCGATTCCGAGTTCCTGCATCTTTTCGACCTGCCGTGCCTCATTCTGGTCTTTTGATGATACCCTGATATATCCGAAAGTTATGTTGTTTGTCATATTCGTACCTCCGCAGCTGTTCTGTTCTCCTTTGTTGGCACTATAATAGCATGTTCAATTGTATTTGTCAACACTTTTATTTGTTTTTTGTTTTTATTTTTGGGACACTTTTGCGCGGAACAAGGTCTTTTTGTTTTTTTCGGTGGGTGAGGGGATTACTCCGCCCCGCAGGGCTTCCGGCTATCCCCCACGGGGGCACGGTGCAGGCCGTCACCGGGCAGCCGGGCGGCGATCCGGCCGCCGCTTTTCGTTGGGGCATACTCCAAAGGCACAGCGGGGAAAGCGGGAAAAGCATTGCAGATAATTTGCAATTGCAATAAAAATATTGCATAAAAACACTTGACACCCTATTGCAATAGTGTTATACTATGCCCGCAGAACAAAAAAAGCGCCCCGGCAGCACCGGGAGAAAGTGAGGACGATATGAAAAAAGTAAACAAGCACGGATTAAAGATGCGCGGACTGAAAAGCGCATCGGGAGACACCAAGAACTACGGCAGAGGCTGCTATATCCAAATTAGCTATAACACGCGCACCGGCGAAGTATTGACCGATTTGCATTGCAGCCTTGGCGGGAACAGCTGGACGGAATACCGCGACCGCGATATTACCACGATCAAAAACACAAGCCGCCACATGACTATGCAGGAAATCGCGGACGCGATAGCGCAGGAGCTGGACTGGATGCAGCAGTGCGCCGACGAAACGGCATAAAAAACGCCCTGCACCGCGTCAACCGGGCAGGGCATCACCTCATCACTACCAAGGCACAAGGAACGCCCGGCAGCCCTTGTATTATAGCCTAACAGCCGGAGAAAATCAAGGAGAATTTGAAAAATGAAAGCAACATTTGAAAACAAAGCCCCGAAATTTAACATTAACCACCGCAAAGAAAAATATTTTTGCAGTCAATATACTGCCGTTGTTATATTTGACGGTAAAACCGCCTACGATGCCGTAACGCTGCGCATATATGCGACTGATGCAAAATGTTATTGCTGCATCTGGACGGCGGACAATTGCAAAATGAGCGGGCGCGGCGGTGATATATACTACCGCAACGGCAGCGGCAGCGCGGGCGGGTACGGCTACCACCGGGCAAGCGCAGCAGCGCAAGAAGCTATATACAACGCAGGAATAACACTTTCGGAAGATATTGCCGGGCGGGGCGATGAGGCCATCGCGGAGGCCGTCCGCGCCATAGCTGCGGCGATCTGGAAAGATGGATATTATAACTATATCCATATTACAAAAGCGCATGCATAAAGGAGGCGGAAGCATGAAAAAGTACACGCAAGCACAATTGCGGCAGCTTGTCCGGCTCGGCGTGGCCGAAGACTACACCAACAAGCCCGGCGAATATATGGACACACTGCGCAGGCTGGACAAAGTAGGATACAGCGCCGGCATATACGGCATAAACGGCGGACTATTGCAGGACTACGAAACCGGGCAATTATACGCGATAATAGGCCGCTGTACCAATCTTTTTAGGGTATTTTAAGGAGGTTTAACCATGTTCAAGGCAAATTTTTACATTGCAACACTGACCGCAAAACGGTGCATTGAATATCAGCAAAAAACCGGCTGGGGCGAACTTTTCGAAGCCCCGGACAGCTCGCCCGTCTCCCTGCGTTTCGACCGCCGCACGCCGAAAACCTGGCGAATTACGGAAGAGGGCACCGGTTACGCCGTAAACGGTGACTATTACAGCACCCGCGCCGAAGCCGTGCGAAGCATTACCCCGGAATTTTTGCAGAAAATCGCCGACCGGGTAAAATGCCCGGAAATGCTGCGGGCTGCGGAAACTTTGGCCGCCTTTGTCCTTGCGCAAAAATCGCCTATTGACAAAGCCGCCGCGGGCAAGTATAATAAGGCAAAGGAGTGATTTTTTATGGTAGTGCTGTATACCTTGCTTTTAATCGCGTTTTTGCCGATCTGGATAATTTTACGGTGCCTTAAATGGTGACAATCTGGGCGCGGCCTTCGGGCTGCGTCCTTTCTTTTTCGTCCTGCACGGTGCAGCCGGTGACGGCCTGCGCCTTTTATTTTTGCCCGCCGCCGAAAAAAAGCATTTTTAGCCGTTCTGCGGCGTTTTTATTTTATACCTGAACATTTACCCGCCCACGGCATAAAAGGGCTGCTGCGGGCTTTATTTTGCCGTTTGCGTTGATTTTGCGGGCTTGCGTCCACTGGGCGCGGCGGTTTTGGTGTGTTTTTCCGCCTCAATACCGGGCGGCGCAGGGTTGAGGCGGCGCCCTTGCCCGGCTGCGTCCCGCTCGGGTTCGGGGGGGGGTGCAGCCGTCCCGCCCTGCCTGCCTTGCCTGAACCGTCCGCGATAGTCGCTCGGTAGTCGCTTGCGATAGTCGCTCGGAAAAAGAAAAAAGCGGCTGATAGTCGCTAACAGTCGCTTGATTTTTGCCCGATAGTCGCTTAATAGTCGCTGGCCGTCCCGAAATAGTCGTTCGGGATAGTCGCTCGATAGTCGTTAGTTGCTGGTATTTTCTGCTAATGCTTCATCGATTCCGGGCAGTGCGGGAGTATCTACCACATCGGCAGCTATCCGAGCTGCAAGGTCAGCTTCGCTCAATTCGGCACCGAGCGGGTTCGCCACCGTGATAACCGTTTCCTGCTTGTTCGACATGCCGTAATAGTTCTTTGAGCGGAAAATATAAGTTACCTGTGGAATCTTCCCGGTGGACACAAATTCAGCGTCCAAAGCGGCCATAACTTGGCGGGACTTTTGTACCATCGCCGTCCTTTCGGGGCTGCATCCCTGCCCATGCAACCACTGCGAGCCGGTTGAAGTGTCCACGCCCAGAGCCAAATAAAGCTTCTCCATTGTGGGCAATTCTCCTGTTTCGGTGCAGTGTGCAAAAAATTCGTTCAGCCGTTCCGCAACCTGTTCGTCAGAGGTCGGAGGTTCTAATCTCCACCAGTGCAGACTGTTCAGGATGATCCGGCGTATTTCATCTCGGGATGCATCAATTTTATCCTCTACGCAACAGTTTGTCTTTGCGTTCTTGCGGTGCTTGCCCTCAATGCGCTTAACCGTTCTGTCTATTGCGTCCTGCAACCGCGCTTCGGATATGGTCTGTGGGGTAATTTCTTCCGCTTCAACCACCTCCACCTTCTGTGTCTTGCATGTTTCTTTGCGCTTGCCCCGTCTGTTCGGTGTGCCGTCCTTGTTCAGCAGCGGTGTGCCGTCCGTATCAAACCTGGGTGCAGCTTGTCCCGTCCGTTTTTTCTTGTTCGTAGACGGTGCAGTTTTCTTTTTCTGCCCCGTCTGTTCTGTTTTCGCTTTGCCGCTCTGTTCCGCCTGTGCGGCCTGCCTGTTCGGTTCAACCGGCCTGCCCTGTTCCGTTTTGTCTATTGCCATATGTTCAGCCTCCTTTTAGCCGTCTTGAATTGGTAAATTATGCCACATTACCGTGATTACAATAAATTACATGCCCCCTCAAAAAGCGGAAATCATCAAAAAGCCCTTAGCACGGCGGTTTTGAGTATATTATATATATGATTACCAAGATTACATATAAATAAATATCCTATATATACATATTGGCTTGCAATTTTTTATTTTATATATAGGGTATATTTTTTTGCTCAAATTTCAGTAATATGATTATCTGCATTCATATCATAAATCCCCAAAACCGCCTTGTAGAGGGACTTTCCGCTCTTATCGCACTTTTCGCGCAATTCCTTGTTCGCCACGCCCTCCAACGCGAGACACCGCATTGTTTGTCTTGTTCCGGGCAGTGTTTTGGTTATATATGGATATTTTGGGCGAGATGTTTGTGTTTTTATCAGCCCATGCCTTATAGCCCATGCCGCGAACGAATCCAGATTGAACCCGTTTTCCGTGAGAACTTTTTCCAAAATTGAGCGGTTTATGTAGGTATAGCCCACTTCGTCCGTCATACCCCACACTTCACCATTACTGAATTCGGACGGCCTGAACCGTGCCGGATTAGCTGCGATCCAGTCGTTCAGCCAGTCATAGCACCGCTCATTCTGGTCTATTTCGTCAGCGCCGGTCAGGTACGGGAAAATATCGTCAACGGTGATCGGCTCAACCTCACCGGGCGCGAACAGGGTATCCGCAACAATCTGTCCGGCAGTCAAAATAATGCCTGCTGCATCAGCCTGTTTCGATGTAATCCCGCGCAACCTCAGCTGCCGCGAATAGTCTTCGTGCAGCGCCCTAACCATATCTTCACTGTCTTCTTCGGTCAAAACCTCAACCAATCTGCGCCCTGCGTGGCCGAAGTTTGCCGATATAATCGCCACCGTTTCCTTGAAGTCAGTAAAGAGCGCCTCATCGCCGCACGGAATCTCGATTATTCGGTTCACGGCACCACCGGCAGACCGTCCGTTAGAAATCGGAGTTTCGCCGTTGGTTATAATGCAGTTTTTCCATGTCTGATTTGCTTGGATGCCGCCTGATTTTGCGCCTCGTCCGCGCCCGACACCCTCTGTCAGCATGTAAACATCACGGTCAAAACTTGCCCGGCTGTCTGCGCTTTCCACCTGGAACTCGTCCATAATCAGCGGCAGCGAATTGCAGAAACCGGCCAGCATTTCACGGGCAACCTTAGTCGAATTGAAAGATATCACATAATCGCCCATGCCAGGATATGCCCACACCGAAGCGCACAGCATAAGCAGAACGGATTTTCCCGCGCCGGTTCCGCCCCAGATATGCACGATAAATGGGAGGGAGTGGCAAATATTGACCATTACGGACGAAAACGAAGCTGCCAGCAGCAGTGCATTGGTTTTTTTATAGTTCCACGCCTTTTTAGCGCAGTTTAACCACGCCTTAAAGTCTCCCTCCTGCCGAACACACTCAAAAGCATTCCTGAAATTGGCGTTCCCGTCAAAAACAAGGTTGTCACTATACGGCGAAAATCCGATTTTGGGAATCCAGCCAAGCCGTCCCGTGCTGTTCTGCTGCGGAATGCGTTCAAAATTCAGCGCTTCAAGGTCAGAAAGATAGGGCACTATAAGGTTTGAGTTTTCGCTGGTCACTCCGAGCCCGTATCGTGCCAAAGAAACGATTTTTTGTCGGGACATGAGTATTTCTCTTTCCACCACCAAAGAACGCCAAATTGAGCCTCTGCAAAACGCCAGGGAGAACCGCACTTCGCCGGTCTCCACATTCACGAAGCGTTTTTCCAGTGTGAGCGGGTGGGAGCATACCTGAACCGTAAAGCCGTTTCTGTCTATGAGCGAAACGCCGTCATCGGTGCAGGAATAGTTGCCGCAGTCCAGCTCAACCGGCTGTCCTGTGAATTGGGTCATGTTCCGTTCCGGCTGCATTGCGGCGGGCTGAACAGCACGAAGATATTCATTCCACATCTTCACAAAACTGGTCACGCCTATTTCACGCGCCCGTGCCCGGAGCCGTTCCTTAGTCTGCGTCAGTGCGAATTTGTCGTTGATAAAACTGTATAAATATTCATACGGCGCAGTGCTTTCAAGGAAATCGGAACGACCCCAGCTGTTTATCAGGTCGCGCGAATTAACACTTTGTTCCATTATTCACAATTCCTTTCGTAATATTTTCAATAATCCATGTTATCAATCTGATACCGCAGATAGGGCAGCGCGTGAATCGCTTTGCAAATCTCGTCTGGGATATCGTCTGCGCTTTTGATGTTCAGCCCCACAAGGCTTTTAACGGCGTTTTCAGCCCTTATCAGTTCAAGGCTGATATCGAGGTAGCGTTCATAGGAAAAATCCGCTCTTGCTTGCTTTATGCACCGCACGGCGGCATCTATGCGCCTGCGTTCAGCAAGTTCAGCCATTGCACGCTTGTCCACTCGCCCGGAAAGGGGCAGGCCGAGCCGAAAATCCGTGTTAAGCCTCATCAGGGCTTGCTTAAAATTGATGCCGAACAGCGCCATCGTCAGGCTGATAACATCACCGTGCGCACCGCAGACGAAACAGTGATAAACCGTGTCCGTATATGCGAAGTTCGGGTTCGTGCCGCCGTGGATAGGGCAGGGGCAGCGGTTCTTGCTGCGCCGCCCCGTCCCGATCAGCCCGTATCTGTCCAACACCTCCGGCACCGTCACGGCCTGCCGGATAGCGTCTGCCGCGTCAATCATTTGTCCTTCTTCCCGCTCAGATGCACTATCAGCCACGCCGAAAGGAAGGCCACAAGAACGAAAATTACGGCATAAATCCATAACGGCGAAAGTACCCAGTACCACGCCCAATCTATCACATTTGTAAGGCGCAAAACAACAAATGCAACAGTGAGCAGACAAGCAGTTATGCGCAACAGCGGCGCAGAAGCTGATTCGTTCTTATTCATTGTCAACCTCCGATAGATTATCTGCATTTATTGTGAAATAGTTTAATCCCAGTATCACGAACCCGCCCACGCACGACATTATGTCATTCGGATTCAGCATATATGTGACCTTTACCAGCTGCGACCGCCCGGTGTATTTTTCGCCGTCCCACTCGTTCAGGGCAAGGTAGTCACCTACTTTGAAATCCCGGTCATTCTCGCGCAGCTCAAAGGTTTTACTCCCGTCTCGTACCGCTTCAAAGTATTCCGGCAGTGTTTTTAATGCGTGTATCATTCTGTTTCTTCCTCCCATAATTTTTCTATATCTGTTTCCAGTGTATTGCCTTGTATTAACAGATTCCCCTTTTGATGCAAGTTCTGCAAGGCACTCTTTCAGTGCTTTTTCAAATGCATTCCACGCTTCCTCTTTCTCCGCTTCTTCGCGGAATTGAATCTTTTTCTCTCCGCGTGCAAGCTCAAATTTGCCGGGTAGCGTTTCTTCCTCCGGGAAAGTTGTCAATGCCAGCCGCATCTCGTCTGCATAACACCAGTAATCCACTGTGATGCAGTGCCCGATAGCTGTTTCCCTGGACTCAAGGTCAATAGCGTTAAATACTCCGTGCTTCGCCGAGTACGGAAGAATCTTCATATAGCCGGAAGCTTGTGCAAATGCCACCACTTCGCAGCTCCACTTTGGCAGCTCCTTCTTCGCATTGTGCCATTCAATTGTTGTTGTTATTGTTTTCATTTTCATTAGCCCTCCTGTTCCACGCTTCGATTGCAAATTTCCGTTTCGCATACTTGTCTGTTGTAGCAAAGCACCTCGGACATTCAATATAAAAAGTCCTTTTACCTTGTAATATTACCGGTGCGCCGCAGAACGGGCAGGGTTTTAACTCTTTTTCCGTTGTCATCCTCTCACCTCGTATATTCGCAGTGTTTGCAATCGCCGCGCTTGCACCAGCCGGAACGGTGCTTGCAATTTTCAAATATTTTCGCGTAAAGCCTTTCTGTCTCAAGCACTTTTTCAATAAGCGTTTGCAAAAGCTCGGCATAGTCTTTTTTGTAAAGCTGTATTATCATTGTCGGCTCTCCTTACGGCTTTGTTACGATGTCCGGCAGGATGTTGGTGTTGAAATATACCCGGTAATGATACGGATCAGTATGCGTGCCGTTGATATCTTCCACCACATAAAGCGTATAATCGTTGAGGTAAACATAGTTTTTCTTATACTGATCTATGCCGACTTTGGCCGTTACAATAAGCTCGCTGTAGTCGTTGTTTTCGATGTTGATAAAGCCCTCGATGTACATGATTACTTTGTCCGTCCGGGCATTGTAGACTGTCACGCGCCGTTCGCACTCAAAGTATCGCGCCTGCTGGGAAATGTTATGATTCACCTTTTCGGCCTCGGAACATCCGGCAAAGCCGATCAGAAGTGCCGCCATAAGTACCGTGATTAAAAGTCTCTTGATTTTCATTTTTTCAGCCCTCCTCACAGTGTGTAATAGGTTTTAAGTTCGCGCCCGATCTCCACCATCAGTGATGCAGCTATAATGCGGGCGTGGTTGTATTTCGCCTTTGCGCCTGTGTAATAATTGCCTTCCCAAATGCGGTTTTTATGCTTTTTCCGCTCGGCAATATTCTCTTCGTTGTGCTCAATCATTTCCTGCTGATACAGCGTCAGCAGCCTTGCAAGTTCTTGCTTGTCAGTTAGTGTCATTTACTTTCCCTCCCCATTGCTCCGCCATAGCTTTTGCTATGCCGGGAAAAGTCTTTGAGCGTGTTTTCTGATCTCTGTTGGATTTTAGCTTGTATTTCGAGTGCACGCGCATTGCTTTGTCGCGGCCGCCTGTGCTGCCCACCCAAAGCCCTTGCGGCTCCACCATTTTTGTCGGGGTAAGTTTTTGTAGGTTTTTAAGCCAAAGACAAGTGCGTTTCCGCCACGGATTGCCGAACCAAAACGGCTCTATGATTTGGCTGTATTCCGGCAAGTCGAAGTATCGCAGCGGTACGGGGTTTTCTATGGCGATTTTATCAATATCGGCATTGCGAATTTGCATGAAAAACTCCCGAGCCTTCCAGCCTTTTACTTCTCTCGCCGGGTCTTTAACGCTGTGATCTGGGTTAAACAGGCAAACTCCGCTTGAAGCCGCAAGATAAGTGCACGGCGGATGCGCTATCAGCAAGTCCCACTTGCCTACACAGTGGGCTTCGCCGTCCATTGTGACGATCTCGCCGCCCTCGATCGCCCTGAGCGCATCACCGAGTATGTGCCATTCGGGGTGCCCGCCGCTGGGTTCCTGGATGTCGCAGCTGTAAGCCTCGTGCCCCAGCTCGCGGAACGCAGAGCACACCCTTTGCGATTCCTCGCAGGCTATAAGTACTTTCATAAATCCTCCTATTCGTAGCGAATAAAATCATCGCCATAAATTTTATTTAACTCCTCGAAAACATGTCGCATACCCAGTCCATCCTTGTTTGGCCGCCATATGCCATCCTCGCCGTATTCTCCGCCGTTCAGGCAGTATGCGTACTGACGCGGGTGTGTCTGCCTTAACCGTTGAAAGCGGGAAGGCTCTTTCTCAAGGTGGCAGCCGAAACCGCAAAAAATACATCCCGTTCTGTTGCAGCCCGTTGTCACAAGGCGGTTCATGCAGCCATCATCCATGCAATATTGCTCCGTCCCCGCTGCGCTTATAATATCGCCATATACGGGCGCAATGGATAGACTGTTTCCTTTGATATATTGCAGGATATCTTGTTCCGTCCAAAAACTCATAGGGTTACTTATCGGCTGCTTCATCTCGAAACCGTTACAGCCGTGTAAAAGCCATTGCTGAAACCTCAAACGGCTTTCCTCGGCTATCATTGCGGTGATTGGATGTTTGCCCTTCTCCTTTGCGTATTGCTTTATTGGTGCTTTCTTCATAACGGCACAGCAGTTCGAAGATAGCAGGAAATCGGTTTCTAATAGTGGTTTCCATTTCGACATATCCAAATAGCTGCCGGGTTTTTTAACTTCTCCGTTGAGGCGTTTAAGCCGATATGTATAGGTTCCGTTTTTTCGCTCAATAGCATAGCGGCCTTGCCCTACACACTCGGAAGCTTCCTTACTTATCATCGGGTAGCCGTAAGTCTTTATCACCTCATCAAAGCGCATTTTCGGCCTTAAAATCGTCACATTTTCAAAACTCTTGACAAACTGCTGTATTTCGGGATATTCCAGCCCCGTATTTACAAATACCGCCTCAACATCCGGGTATAGCTCGCGGACGATATGCAGCAGTACCGTGCTATCCTTGCCACCCGAAAAGCTAACATACACTTGTCCGTCATAGTGGTCATACCATTCGCGGATGCGCTGCTTTGTGAGGATGACTTTTGCCGATAACGGAAGTGATTGCAGCTGTTTTAAGTCGCTCGCAGTACGAATCATAGCGCCTCCTTCAGCTCAAACCCCTTGCTCTTGTCGTAGTACTTATCCAACTCCGGGGCTCGCTCTGCGTAGATGTCGTTGCAATCGCAATAACGCCCGGCATCGGTCAGCGTGGCAGATAGCTTGGCCTGCGCTTTGTCAGTGGCAAACACCACCGTGCGCGGCGAATCCGCGCTTTTGCCGGTCAGTATGCGATAGGCTTTAATGGTTTTCATAAGTAGATTCTCCTTTTTTAGTCGGTTTTTCTTTGATTAAATTTGTTGCGCAAATCCGTCCTGCGGGATCGCGTTCGTCCTCGTCAAACAACGGACATTTCTGTACGCATACGCTGTGAAAACTCAATTGTTCATAATTTCGGGCGCATTGGATAAGTGACGGTTTAGCCGTCCACCCGGGCACGGGGGTGAAATCTCGCGCCCAGGGACAGGCGTTCCCGTTAGTGGAGTTCTTGCAGTGCCAGCACAAAGTAGGTACGGGGTTGCCTTTTCCGCGACCGCGACCGGCTAACCCGAACCGAGTAAGCAGCCTGGATACCGCACTCGGTGTTATTCCGATGATTTTGGCAGCTTCAGCAGTTGTGTTATATGCAACGATATCGCGCAGTTCGTCTTCCGAAAGGCCGTTAATACTGTTATCGTCCATTCTGCAAAATCCTCACAATCTCTTTACCCGTGCACCGTTTATCGCAAAAAACATAGTCTATATTGTACCGTTTACCCATAGTCAGCAGGACGGCATAGAGCCGTTCGCCGGACATAACAAGGGGCGATATTGCGCTGCGTGGATTTTTCCATTTTCGCACATCCTCAAGGGATTTTATCTGTCCGCCATGTTCGCACAGAATAACCAGTTTTATTTCGCAATCCTGCGCTGTTTGCAGTTCCCGTTTGAATCGCGCGTGCTGCTGGCAGACATTTCCGCACAGTTCCGAAAGGTTTTGCTTGCGGTCAATCACCAAACGGGCATTGTCCAACGACATATAATCGCCGACCGGCAGCTTTGACGAAAGCACGCGGATATTTTCTTTTTCAAAGTGGCGAAGAATGCCGGTAATAGCACGCGCCTTTTCGCGGGTATCCACCTGTATAACCATGCTTACCTCCCGTCAGAACGGCAAATCTTCTTCGGGCGCAACCGGCTCCGCTCCTGCCACATAATCGGTGCTGCCGGTGTTTTGCCCTTTACCTATTGGGAACTCGGTGTTATCCACCATCAAGTCCCATGCCATACGGTTATTGCCGTCTTTGTCCTGATACTTACGGCTTTCCATGCGGCCTTCCAGCACTATGCCGTCCCCTTTGTGAAAATACTGGCTGATAAAGGCTGCGCTTTTACTCCACGCTGTACAATTAAAAAAATCGCACTGCTTTTCTTCGCCTTTTTTGTATCGTCTGTCCACCGCAACGCTGAAATTGCACACTTCTGTGCCGGTTGCCGTGGTTTTGAGCTCGGGGTCATGGGTCAGCCTGCCTGTTATGATGATCTTATTCATTTTCGTCCACCGTCCTTACTTTGTTTAATATTGCAATTGCCGTTTCAAGGGCTTGTACATCCTGCCGCCACTGCGGGATAAGTTCGTATTCTTCGCTTTCGTCCGCAATCATTGATTTGATATGCGCTCGTATTCCGGCAAGGCGGTCTTTTGTTTCCCGAATAGTCATATCGTCCTCCTAAATTATGTCGTATTCGCCGAGAGGAACAGGCTCAGTCATTCGTTCCGTTGCCCGGCAATATGCGCAGCGCTCACATCTTCGCACGGGGATAATGCCCTGCTTCATAGCGTCCAGTTCCGGCAGCACCTCCGCAAGGTATTTAAGCTGCGCTTCCCTGCGGTAATCCTCAATATTTATCAGTTTCAGCGCCGGTGGGTCTTGCTTAGTGATGATTGCAAGGTCTGTTTCAAGACCGTGACCTTCCAGCGCATAATAGATTGCCATTTGCAAGTCCCACCGCCAGTATTCGGCAGGGTGCAGCCGCCCGCGCTCCGCATCGTATAGGGGTTCAAAGTCTTTTGTCGTTTTCAGATCAACGATTCTTTGACCGGGAAGATATACATCCAGTTTGGCCTTAAACGGATAACCTTCGATGTACCCGGTCAGAATGACTTGTTTTTCGCCCTGCATATACTCCATGAACACGGGGTCTTGTTCTGCGCGAGCTATCATCTGATTCGCTTTGAGATATTCCGCTTTCGGCGTGCCGTCTTTCTTGAGTATTTCGGGGTGCTCGGTTTTGAAATCGGCAAGAGTGCCTTCAAAGTATGCGTCCACATAACTCCCTACAAGCAGGGAAATGCTCGGCGCACGGTACCACTCTCCCCTCAGTTCGGCCAATGCCGCGGCGGGGCAGCACAACATATTCTTCACCAGCGAAGCCGACCAAAATTCCTCGTTCGCCTCTGTGGAATAATAATTATCAGCTGTCAGATTCATTTACAGTACCCTCCACAGGGCTTTCAGGAGCCGTCTGTGCCGTTTTCGCCTTTTCCTCGGACAATTGCTTGCCGCAAGCCAAACAAGCCTTTTTACCCACCTTTCTGTCCGAATATGCGGCTATCTGCTGCGCCGTCATTCCATTTGACGGCTGAATGACCTTGCCGCACACTTCGCACTTGATAACCTCCACCTTGGGGATTGCGTTTCTGATTCGTATGCCGTCACGCAGACCGCCCGTTTCGGGGTCGCGCACTCTGGGGTCTATGTAGAGCTGGATTTTTTTGCCCTGCAAGGTGTCAGCGTCTACACTTTTGTACATTTTGCGCAGGGTCTGTCGGTTCGTGGCGTTGATTATCAGGGGGCGCACATTCTTAATGCCGGGAACGGTGTTTTCAACAAAGGAAATCACATCTTTGTTTTCCTTGCCCCGTTGGAGGGTCACGGAGCCATTCCATATACCCTCGATTGTCAGTATCGGTTCCGTGCCGGGGTCGATATCCTCTGCGCCCAGGTATTCCGATTCTCTGTTCTGCCCCAACCGCTCTTTGCCGTTCAGGCGTGTCAATTTGTCACCTGTGTTGATTCCTGCCATTTTCTTTGGCCTCCTTAATATGATTTTTAATGAGTTTGTATGTCTGTTCGCGCTCCCGAACGCGATTCTGAGCCGCCCGCATTCGTAAGACGAATAAGGTTTGCATTAAACTGCGGGTCTGTGTTATAATGGGGTCGTGAAGGTTGTTTCTCATACTTGTCCTTTACATTTATCTCCTTTCTCCATACGCCCTGCCGTTTATCCCCGGCAGGGTATTTTTTTCAAATGATAATGTCATCTCCGTCATCCTGCGCTTGTAAAAGTATCTTGTTCAGGTGCTCGATGTCCTCCATTGAAAAGGCGTGGCGCAGCACCCCGCGTGCGTTTTTTATAAGCTGCGCCGAACAGTCCGGGCAAAGATATTCGTCCGCGGTCGGCAGCGTTGTGTCAGTCGGAACAGGTTGTCCGCATCGGGCGCAGTCCTCGTATTCGTCATATTCGTCCTGCCCGCACCGTGGGCAAACTTCATAATCAGGTTCAAGCCGTTCGCCGCCGATATGTACGGTCTTTGGGGCTGCGAATCGCGCGCCGCAGGCACATATGTAATAACTCATCTCCATATTCTCCTTCCGTTCTTTTCACTTATAGTCTGCAAGTGCAAGGCTCGGCGCTGCATTTGCCGTTCTTCGCGCTCCTGCAAACGCCCCTCGTGCACACCGAGGTAGTAAAAGGTACAAACCGTTCCTGCCCACACGATTATTCCGCAGATGATTGTCCAAAACAGCCAAGTATTTTCCATGTTATTTGCTCCTTTCCAGCAATGCTTCCGGCGTTGTATTCAAAACTTTTGCAATGCAGCTTAAATCGTTAATTGTAATGCTTTTCGGGTTGCGCAGCCGGGCATTAAACCCTTGCGCAGTGCTGTATCCACACCGGCGAAAGATGTCCTTTCCGGTCAGCTTCAGCTGCGCCATTCTGCCGCGGATATTGCGTTCAACAGTCTCGTAAAGTGTCATGCTTACTCCTCCTTCGCCGTTCCGTAAATGTATATCGCCCGTCTACGAGAATGTATATCTCGCCGTCTACGGTAAGGTTGTCCGGTAGTGCAGTGATCTGCGTGCCATCAATGTAGAGCGAGCCGCGCACAGTGAGGTTATCAGGCAGTGTGGTGATCGCTGTGCCGCGAAGGTCGAGATTGCCGCGCACAGTAAGGTTATCAGGCAGTGTGGTGATCGCTGTGCCGCGAAGGTCGAGATTGCCGCGCA
>ERZ1034880.84-NODE-84-length-36122-cov-4.560235_pt1 | contig 36122 bp, 26 predicted proteins | sample MGYA00520630_ERZ1034880 | MGnify/ENA primary metagenome ERZ1034880 (study PRJEB33766, sample SAMN09781725) | gut metagenome | biome: gut microbiome | host: Homo sapiens | place: Madagascar | study: EMG produced TPA metagenomics assembly of the PRJNA485056 data set...
ATAGGCGTCGTTTTTCACCGAGGTTACCGGCTCGCCGATCCGGAACGCCGGGTCGGCTTCCGAACGGATCGTAAGCGCAATTTTCATGCGGAGCATTTTCAGCGCCAGACGGCGGTTTTCGTGCTGGCTCCGGCTTTCGGCGCAGGAGACCGTGATGCCGCTCGGGGCATGGGTCAGGCGCACGGCGGACGAGGTCTTGTTGACCTTCTGTCCGCCGTTGCCGGACGCCTTGTGAAAGTCGAGCGTGCAGTCGCGCACCAGAGCTTCATCGGCGGCAGCGAGCCAGTCGTTGCGCATCAGTCTTCATCCTCTTCGGGACGGTCGACGCGGTAGGGGCGGATGCGCTGGTTCTTTTTGCCCTTGCGCTTGTCGACTTTCGGGAAGACGAGTTCGCGGCGTTTGCGTTCCTTGAATTCGAGACGGACGGGGAGCCCGGAGAATGCAAACGCTTTTGTGATGTACTTTTCGAGGTAGACCTTGTAGTTGTCCGGACAGAGCTTCGGGTCGTTGACGAACAGCTGGAAGGTCGGCGGCGGGTTTGCAATCATGGTTCCGTAGTAGACCTTGAACGGCTTTGTGCCGATGACCTGCGGTGAAGTCTTTTCAAACGCGTCTTCGAGAACGCGGTTGACCATTGCCGTGGAGATGCGGATCGCCATCTGGGCGCGCAGTTCGGCGATGACCTGGTAGAGCTCCTGGAAGTTGTAACCCGTTTTCGCGCAAGTGAATACGACGGGCGCGAACGACATGTGCGGGAGAGTGTAGCGGATCTCTTCCAGCACATTTTTCATTTTGAGTCCGGAGCATTCATCCCACTTGTTCGAGACGATGACGACGGGCTTTCCGGAGTCGACGATCATGCGGGCAATTGTCTTGTCCTGCGAGGTCGCGCCGGTCTGGCTGGATTCAATGACAAACAGAATGATGTCGCTGTTCTTGAGTGTCTCTTCGGCGCGCATGGAACTGTAACGTTCCACAGCACCGTCGACTTTGGAGCGCTTTCGCAGTCCGGCGGTGTCAACGAGAAGCGCGGGAACCTGTTCATCGCCGCAGTTGAGTGTGAATTCCACGTCGATGGAGTCGCGGGTTGTTCCGGCGACATCGCTGACGATGACGCGTTCTTCTCCGAGGAGTTTGTTTACGAGCGAAGATTTGCCGACGTTAGGTCTGCCGAGCACCGCGATTTTGAGGCGGGGCAGGGTGTGTTCCGGGGCGGAGACATCGAAGTCGCGCAGAGCTTCGCTCATCAGTGCGGGGATGCCGCGGCGGTGGAGCGAGGAGACTTCAAAGATCTGCTGGAAGCCGAGGCGGTCGAATTCGTGGATGTGCGGAGTCGCAATGTCGCCGTCAACTTTGTTGATGACGAGGATGACGGGCTTTCCGGTGGAGCGGAGGCGCAGAGCAACCTCCTCATCAAGTCCGGTCAGACCGCTGGTGACATCGACGACGAAGAAGATGACATCGGCGTCGGCAATGGCGACTTCGACCTGTTTTTCAATGGACTGATCCCAGAAATCGACGCCGCGTTTTTCACCTTTTCCCATGCCGAGACCGCCGGTGTCGACGAGGCGGAAGCGGCGGCCGTTTGCAACTCCGGTCGAGGAGACGCGGTCACGGGTTACGCCGCTGTCGAAGTGGACGATAGCCTGGCGTTTCTTAAGAATGGAATTGAAAAGCGAGGATTTGCCGACGTTGGGTCTGCCGACGATGGCGATGGTCGGCAGCGTATTTGTCTGAGTCTGCTGTTCACTCATGGTCATGTTCCTTATTTTTGCCGCCGCTCCGGAGACCGTCCGCAATGCAGATGATCCAGACAAGGGCAAGGAGTCCGAAGCTGGCGAAAACGTTTACGAGGTTGATCTTGTATTCCGCCGCACTGCCGGGATCGTCAATGAGTTCCCGGATCATGGCGAACAGCGGCGCAAAGACAAAGTAGACGCCGAGAAGGAAGAATGCGACCGCGAGCAGCATCATGACGCCGCCCGCGATCCAGCGCCCGGAAACGATCTGCCCCAGTCCCGGCAGAGCCAGGTTCAAGGTCAGGACAAGTCCTTTTCCGGGCTTCTTCACTTTATTCCTCAGCGCAGCTCCACGCCGAGACCGTGTTCCAGTTTCGCGCGGAGTTTTTCATGTGCTTTGTTGACTTCATCATCGGTGAGCGTGCGTTCCTGGCTGCGGAAGGTCAGCGAGTAGGCCATGCTCTTCTTGCCGTTCATCGACTCGTTCGTGAAGATATCGAAGAGCTGGACGTCGACAAGGTTCGGTACTTTGGCGCGTTTGATGAAGGTGACGACTTTCTCGTTCTCCATGTCGGCGGGCGCAAGAAACGCCACGTCGCGTGTGGTGGACGGGAACTGCGAGATCGGCTTATAGTAGACCGGCTTTCTGGAGGCTGTCAGCAGGTTCGCCAGCTGGAAGACAGCCATATAGAGCGGTGTCTGGAGACGCATGCCCTTGACGAGGGAAGCGTGGATTCTGCCGAAAACGCCGGCGCGTTTGCCGTCGAGCACGAGCTCGGCACATTCGCCTTTGGCAAAACGCTTGTCGTCGCACGGCTTGATCGTGTAGTTCGGATTGCCGCGTTCTTCAAGGAAGGTTTCGATGAGTCCTTTCAGATCAAAGAAATCATAGAGTTCGGTGCGTTCCTTTGAGAAACGTTCCGGATGGCGCTGTCCGGTGAGGGCGATAACGACTTCGCCGCGTTCTTCCGGATATTTTTCCGGATTTTTGCAGAAGCAGTTTCCGATTTCAAAGAGCGCGAGGTTTGTGTTCTTGCGGGAGACGTTGCGCTTGACGGTCGCGAGCATTCCGCCGAGCAGCGAGGGCCGCATGATTGCAAGATCGAGGCTGATCGGATTGATCGGGGCAACAAGATCCTCTTTCGTGAAATCATAATCAAGCAGCGCGGTCTTTTCATCGATCATGCTGGTTCCGAGACATTCATAAAGCCCGGTGCTGACGAGTGCGTCGCGCACGGCCGCGACCGGAGCGAAGGTATCGGCGGAGAAATCTGCGCATTTGACGGCGCGGACGGGAACATCGGGGATATTGTCGAGTCCGTGGATGCGCGCCACTTCTTCCGCAAGGTCGGCTTCTTCGAGGACGTCGGCGCGGTAGGTCGGCGGAATCACATAGCAGGATTCTGCGTTGACCGGTTCGACTTCCATGCCGAGTTTCGAGAAGATTGTGGAGATTTCGAGATCCGAAACGTCCATTCCGAGCAGGCTGCGGATTCGTGCATAGCGGCAGAGGATGCGGGGCTGTGCGGGCTGCGGTTCCGCGACGGAGACAAGGTCGGAAACCAGTTCGCCGCCGGCGAGTTCAAGAATCAGAGCCGCCGCACGTGCGCTCGCCTTCTCAACCATGCCGATATCGGCGCCGCGTTCGTAGCGGTGAGAGGCTTCGGAGGAGAGATTGAGTTTGGCGGAGGTCATGCGGACGCTTGTTTTGTTGAAGAACGCCGCCTCGATGACGACCTCTTTGGTGGAATCGAGAACGCCGCTGTATTCGCCGCCCATGACGCCCGCGATAGCGACCGGTTTTTCCGCGTCGGCGATGACGAGCATATCGGGGTTGAGATCATACTTTTTGCCGTCGAGCGCGGTGATGGATTCGTTTGCCGCGGCGCGTCGGACCACGATGCGGCCTTCTTTGAGGAGCGCGCGGTCGAAGACGTGGAGCGGGAGACCGAGTTCCAGCATCACATAGTTGGTGATGTCGACGATGTTGTTGATTGCGCGGATTCCGACTGCTTCAAGGCGTTTCTGCATCCACTCCGGGCTCTCTTTGACCGTGACGCCGCGGATGACGCGCGCGGTGTACTTCGGGCAGAGATCGGGAGCTTCAACCTTGACAAGACCGGAGAAGTCTTCGGAAACATGAGCTTCCGGAAGGTCAATTGCGGGGAACTTGAGCTCGCCGCCCTGGAGCGCGTAAACGTCGCGTGCAACACCCCAGTGAGAGAGCCAGTCGGGACGGTTCTGCGTAAGTTCGAGCGAATAGACCGTGTCACCCTTGAACATGTCGGCGACGGACTGGCCGAGCGGAGTGTCGGCGGGGAGAATCATCAGACCGTCATGGTCGCTGCTGAGTCCGAGTTCGCGTGCGCTGCACATCATGCCGAAAGATTCGACGCCGCGGAGTTTGCCCTTTCCAATGGTGAAATCCTTTCCGCCTTCGGGATCCTTGAAGGTCGTGCCGATGGTTGCGAGGGGAACGATGTTTCCCGCATCGCAGTTCGGGGCGCCGCAGACGATCTGGAGCGGTTCGCCCGTGCCCGGATCGACTTTACAGATGGAAAGATGGTCGGAGTTCGGATGTTTTTCGCGGGAGAGAATCTTTGCGGTGACAACGCCCTGCGGGACGGTTGCGGTCGAGATGATTTCTTCGACTTCGAGACCTGCGCGGGTCAAGGTCGCCGCCAGTTCCTCCGGCGAGGAGTTGAGCGTGATATAATCGGAAAGCCAGTTGAGAGAAATCTGCATTTGAATGCTCCTTTCGGAATGGGGTTAGAACTGCTCGAGGAAGCGGACGTCGTTTTCAGAGAAGAGGCGGAGATCCTCGATGCGGTGCTTGATCATTGTGAGACGTTCAATGCCCATGCCGAACGCAAAACCCTGGCAGGTTTCGGGATCATAGCCGACGTTGCGGAGCACATTCGGGTTGACCATTCCGGCGCCGACGCATTCGATCCAGCCGGAGTTTTTGCAGACTTTGCAGCCTTTACCGCCGCACATCACACAGGTGAAGTCGCACTCCACGCTGGGTTCGGTGAAGGGGAAGAAGCTGGGGCGCATACGGACTTTCACGCCTTCACCGAAGAATTCGGAAGCGAACGCCATGAGCGTGCTCTTGAGGTCGGCAAGGGAGACGTTGGTGTCAATGTAAAGTCCTTCGATCTGATGGAAATAGACGCCATGGGTTGCATCCGGCGTGTCGCGGCGGTAGCAGCGGCCCGGAGCGACGATGCGGACGGGCGGTTTGTTTGCGAGCATCGTGCGGATCTGAACGGGTGAGGTGTGGGAGCGCATGATGCGGCCGTCCTCGAAGTAGAAGGTGTCGACCATGCTGCGGGAGGGGTGGTCGGCGGGGGCGTTGAGGGCGTCGAAGTTGTTGAAAACAGTTTCGATTTCCGGGCCGCTGGTGGCGATGAAGCCCATGCGGCGGAAGATGTTGCAGCATTCGTCAAAAGTCTGGCAGACGGGATGTTTGCGTCCGGCATGCCATTTGCGTCCGGGGAGGGTGACGTCGATTTTTTCAGCGGAGCTTTCCTCTGCGGAATCGGCGATGCGGTTTTTTGCTTCTTCAATCTTGGCAAGCAGGGTCTGTTTTGCCACATTGAAGGCTTTTCCGACGACCGGTTTCTGATCGGCGGGGACTTTGCCCATGAGGGGCCCCAGGGCGGTAAACGCACCGTTGCGTCCGACGGTTTTTGTGCGGACGGCTTCGACGTCGTTTTCGGTTTTCGCGGAAGCAAGAGCGGTCTCGGCATCCGTGACGATGGCTTGAATTTGATCCAGCAGTTCCATATCTGTTTCCTTCAAATTGAGTTCAGCTGTTTTCAGAAGGGCTCGTGTCCGGGCGCTTTTGAAAGCAGCGGAAATACAAAAAAGCGCGGAACTCTTCTGGAAAGAGCCCGCGCAAGGGTGTCTAACGTATCAGACGATTTTGTCAGCAGGCTGCTTTGGCTTTTTCGACCAGAGCAGTAAATGCCGCAGCGTCGTTGACCGCGAGGTCGGCGAGGACTTTGCGGTTCAGCGTGATTCCGGCCTTTTTGAGACCGTTGATGAACTTGCTGTAGTTCAGTCCCTGCTGGCGGCAGGCTGCGTTGATACGGATGGTCCAGAGACCTCTGTACTGACGCTTTTTCTGCTTGCGTCCGACATAAGCGTGAGCATCCGCCTTGTCGATTGCATCATAAACGGTACGAATGCGCTTGGAACTCGCACCGTAGAAACCTTTGGCGCGCTCCAACGCTCTGTTACGGCGTTTTCTGGAAGGTACTGCACATGTAACTCTCATGATATATCTCCGTTTCTCTTGTTAGGCTCAGCCGTAGGGCAGAGCTTTCTTGATACGCTGATCCATGCAGGGCTGAAGGACTCCGTCTTTTCTCATCTGACGTTTTCTCTTTCCGCCTTTGCCGGTCATGAGGTGACGACGACCCGGCTTGGAGTACGTGTACTTGCCGGTTGCGGTGCGCTTGACGCGCTTTGCAATACTCTTTCTTGTTTTCAGCTTTGGCATCGTTTGGCTCCTTTCAGAGTGTTTGTTTTTTGCTCCGTAACGGCAGACGCCAATCAGCCGTTTCCGGAGGTTTTCCGCGTCACTTTACAGGACTGTAAGAGACGCAGATGTTTCTGCCGAGAAGTTTTCCGGGGGCGTCCAGAACACCTTTGTCCTTCAAACTTTCCGTGATTTTGTCAATAAGCTCGAAGCCTTTTTCCGGGTGCGCCATTTCGCGTCCCTTGAACATGATTGTGACTTTGAGCTTGCTGCCTTCCTGGAGGAATTCAATGCCGTGGGCAATCTTGAACTCGTAGTCATGCGAGTCAATATTGAGACGGAATTTGATTTCCTTGACCTTCTGCGCCTGATTGTGCTTTTTCTGGTCTTTCAGTTTCTTCTTCTGCTCATAGCAGAGCTTTCCGAAGTCCATGATACGGCAGACCGGGGGATTGCTCCCCTCGGCAACCATCACCAGGTCCAAGCCTGCATCCTTTGCCTTCTGACAGGCCGGGCCGAGCTTGAGCACACCCAATTGTTCCCCCTGGGGACCAATGACGAGCAGATCCGCGTCCGCAAACGCGCGATCATTGTATTTCAGCAGCTTAGCAATAGGAGTACCCTCCCTTTTGGTTGTTTTTCTCTATTTCCGTGTAATATAGCACGTCAAATCTTATTTTCAACATCTTCCTGAAGTTTTTTCACGAGAGTGTCGAAATCCATCACTCCGAGCTGATCTTCGCGGCGGGAGCGGACGGCAAATCCGTTCGATTCCATCTCTTTGTCGCCGACGACCGCCATGTACGGAACGCGCAGATTGCGTGCATCTTTGATCTTTGCGCCCATGGTGCCCGGACGGGTGTCGCAGTCAACGCGGAAGCCGAGCTTTTTGAGCTTGTCCTTCGCGGCAAGGCAGTATTCATTGTGGCGTTCGTTGACCGGGATCAGACGGAGCTGTTCCGGAGCGAGCCACATCGGGAAGACGCCCGCGTAGTGTTCGACGAGGATGCCGAAGAAGCGTTCGAGCGAGCCGAAGAGTGCGCGGTGAACCATGTACGGCTGGTGACGCTGTCCGTCTTCGCCGACGTACTGGAGGTTGAAGCGCTCCGGCAGGTTGAAGTCGAACTGAATGGTCGAAGTCTGCCATTCACGGCCGATCGCATCTTTGATCTTGAGGTCGATTTTCGGACCGTAGAATGCGCCGCCGCCTTCATCGACTTCGTAGTCGAGTCCGCATTTTTCGATTGCCTGGACGAGGGACTTCTGTGCCTGTTCCCAGCGGGCGGGATCTCCGACGGCCTTTGCGGGCTTCGTGGAGAGGTACGCCTTGATTTCTGTGAAGCGGAAGGTCTTCCAGATATAGAGACAGAAGTTCAGGACTTCCATGATCTCGCTTTCGACCTGTTCCGGGGTGCAGATGATGTGCGCATCATCCTGCGTGAATCCGCGGACGCGCATGAGACCGTGGAGCACGCCGCTTTTTTCATAGCGGTAGACAGTGCCGAGTTCCGCCCAGCGGCAGGGAAGCTCGCGGTAGGAACGGGTGCGGCTTTTGTAGATCTCAATGTGGAACGGGCAGTTCATCGGCTTGACGTAGTAGTCGTAGCCGTCAATGTCCATGTTGGAGTACATGCTCTCTTTGTAGAAAGAGAGGTGACCGCTGGTTTCCCAGAGCTCGGAACGTCCGATGTGGGGCGTGTAGAGCAGGTCGTATCCGTGAGTCTGGTGTTCTGCGCGCCAGAAGGTTTCGATGATGTTGCGGATGAGCGCGCCGCGCGGGTGCCAGAGGACGAGTCCGGGTCCGACGGTCTCGGAGATGCTGAACAGGTCAAGCTCTTTGCCGAGTTTGCGGTGGTCGCGCTTTTTCGCCTCTTCGACACGCTGGAGGTAATCCTTCAGTTCCTGCTTGGTCGGGAATGCGATACCGTAGATGCGCTGAAGCATGGGGTTCGTCTCTTTGCCGCGATAGTAGGAGCCTGCAACGGAGAGGAGCTTGAAAGCGCCGATCTGCGAAGTGCGTTCCACGTGGGGACCGCGGCAGAGATCGACGAAATCACCGCACTTGTACATCGTAATGACGCCATCGTCGGGAATATCGGCGAGGCGCTCGAGTTTGTATTTCTGATCCGCGAGCATTTTTTTCGCTTCATCGCGGGAGACTTCGATGCGCTCGAACGGATAATCCGCCTTGACGATTTCCTCCATTTTCGCTTCGATCGCGGGGAGTTCTTCGATTTTGAGGTGCTCGGGAAGGTCGAAATCGTAATAGAATCCGTCCTCGGTGCTCGGTCCGATGTCGAATTTCGCTTCGGGGTAGAGCTGTTTGACCGCCGCTGCCATCACGTGCGATGCGCTGTGGCGGATCGTTTCAATCGGAAACTGCATAAATATGTCCTTTCTTCAAAAATCTTTCATCACCCTTTAATATATACGCGAATTGGCGAACACGCAAGCGGGTTTGAAAAGATTCCTGTTTTTTTATGAGAAAAACAAGATGAGAGGCGGTTGCAGAGATTTCACCGGGGGAGATTGAGAGTTCCTCCGGGTGGAATTTCGAGTGTTTCTCCGTCAATGGTCAGCGAACCTGGAATTCCTTCGGGTAAGGTCAGTTTGCTGAATTCAGGGCCGAATGCGAAGCGGATGACGCCGCCGGACGGGTGGGGCATTTCTCCGGAAAGGACGGTTTCTCCATTCCACAGGGGACGGGCGTCGACACTGGCGAAACCGGGGGAGGAGGGACGGATTCCCGCCATGGTTGCGTACCATTGGAAGAGCGGAGTCGCACTCCATGCATGGCAATCGGAGCGTCCGTCGACGCCGCATTCCACGGTTGTGGAAAGCGCGTAGTCCAGATGTGGGCGCCAGTCCTCCAGTCTTGCGCGGATGGCGTCTGCGTTTCCGGTGAGGCGGCAGGCTTCGAAATAGTAGTGCATGAAATAGAAAATGCTTTTTGCAAGCGGGATTTTTGCAGAAAAGAGTCCGGTGCCTTCACCGTTCCGGAATGCGCCGGAGCAGATGGCTAGCGACTGGGTGATTTCGGAAAAGTCGCTTTTTGCAAAATCGTTCGCAAACATTTTGAGTTCCGGAACATAGACGGATTCCAGCAGTTTTTTTGCTGTGACTGCGCGGCGTCCGGCAAGCCAGTCGGCCCGGGCGTCGTCGCCGAAAAAGCGTTCCAGTTTTTCGGCGTATTGCGAGAAGTGAAGATAGAACATGTTCAGCACAGGGCTGACTTCGCCGTATTCGCCGCCTTGCGGAACGCCGTGTTTCCAGACATTGCGTCCGGTTTCAGCGGAGACGAAGTTCCAGCCTTGAAGGGAGGTGATCCATCCATCTCCGCGGCGTTCGTTTTCCCATGCGTCGATGACGGCGCGGACGCCGCGAAGGCGTTCGCGGATCAGCGGGACCGCATCGGGAGAACTCCACATCAGAGTGTCGTGACAGAAGGCGATCCAGATAAGAGCGAATCCGGGGATTGTCTGGTCGCCCGCCGGATATGAGGAGGCAGTGAGACCGCGCCAGTCGCGGGACCAGTCGAGCAGTTCAATAGCTTTGCGCTGAAGGCGGCGGTCCCGGGATTGTGTATTTGCGATGAGGGCCTGTACCCGGGCGTCGCCGATGTACATCAGGCGTTCGTAGAACGGACAGTCCATGAAGATGGAGTGGGTGCAGTTTTCGAGCGCGCGGCGGCAGAGCTCTTCATATTTTGCGAATTCGGGATCTCCTTCAATCCGGGCGGAGAAATCCCAGGGATAACGGCGTTCCCAGAGAGTTGCTCCTTCAAACACCACCGCCTGTTCTCCTGCTTCGATCTGGAGGACGATAAGTTTGCCGGATCGGAAAAATGTGTTGAGCATGGATCCGGATCCGTTTTCGACGATCCATGTGTCATAGTTCCAGTCATTGAGCATGGCGTTTTCCGTGACATTCCGGGCAACTTTTTTGTGCCAGCCGTTTGCGTCGGATTCAAATTCGCAGAGGGCCTCCGTTGCGCCGAAACGGACCTTGCCGGAGCCGGAGAGGCGGACTTCCGCCTGGAAACAGCAGTACGTGCCGAGGTCGATGATCTTCTCGAATTTTTCTCCTGCTGGAACTGTGACGGAGGGAAGTTCGATCGGAATTTTTTTCCGGAGCTGTTCCGGAAGACGGGCGGGGAGCATGCAGGGGCGGTTGCTGAAATGACGTGCATTCAGAGCGGAGTATGCGCCAGCTCCTTTGACGCCGCCGTTCCAGATGTCGGAATCATTCCATTCTTTTTCTGCAAGAGAGACATTGAGTTCAGCCGGGATGCCGGTTGCGAGGCGGTAGATTGCCTTCCCATAATCTTCGGGGAATACGATGCTTCGGGCTATGGCGAATTCCCATGCGCCGGCTCCGGTGGAGAGCAGTTCGGTGAACGGCGCTTCGGCGAAGAAGAAAAAGCCGCAATTGCCGCCCATTGCGTTCCACGGTTTCAATTTTGCGGGAAGCATTACGATCCGGGCGAAGAATTCATGTTCACCGGGCATCAGCTCCTCTTCAAACGAGCTGTAACACCAGTGTGCCGAGTCGCTGCATTCGGGACCGTCGGTGATAAACTGTCCGTCCAGACGGAGATCGAACCAGCGGTCGCCGGAGACATGGAAACGGATTGTCGCTTTTTCATTGAGAGTGAAGCGCAATCTTGCATAAAAAGCTTGAGTTGAGCCTTGCGGTTTCATCCAGCAGACCCCGGGGAAGGGGCGGTCGGCGTATGGCGGAAGAGTGTCGTTGAATTTCAACGGATCGTAATCGGGAAAGAAACGGGACATGAGTGCACCTTGCTTGAAAAAGAAACCCGCTTCAGAGAGAGTTTCTGAAGCGGGTGTTCTGTAAGTTACGCTTACTTGCGGGCGGAAAGGACCGTTTTCTCGTATTTGTCGATTTCGGGGATGAAATCGATGCCGGAGGGGATGGACTGCTGTTCGCAGAAGTAGTCGTAGACGGCGCCGAGAGGGAAGGTCTTGAGTTCTTCAATCAGAGCCATCTTGCGGCCGTTGTCAAAGTTCTTTTCCATCTCTTTGAGTTTGGCGGCGGGTTCAAGGAGGGCTTTGAGGAGAGCCTTCTGCATGTTGCGCGTTCCGACGACCCAGGCGATGATGCGGTTGATCGTGGCGTCGAAGTAATCGAGTCCGATGTGTACCTTTTCCACGCCGTTGTAGATGATTTCGCGGGCGATCGCCTGGACCTCGTCGTCGAAGAAGACCACATGGTCGCTGTCCCAGCGGACGGGGCGGGAGACGTGGAGGAGGATTTCATCAATGTAGAGGAGAACCGAGCTGATCTTGTCGCTGATGATTTCGGTCGGATGGAAGTGTCCGGAGTCGAGACAGAGCATGACGCCGTTCTTGACGGCATAGCCGAGATAGAACTCATTGGATCCGACGGTGCAGGTTTCCACGCCGATGCCGAAGAGCTTGGATTCGACGGCGTCGCGCATGAATTTCGGGTCGATTTTTTCGGCGAACATGGCATCGAGGGAGTGTTCGAGGCGGGCGCGGGCGGCGCGGCGGTCGATCGTGACGTCCTTGAAACCGTCTGGAATCCAGGTGTTCATGACCGCCGGATTGTTGAGCTGACGGCCCATCTCTTCCGCGATTTTGCGGCAGGCGATGCCGTGTTCAATCCAGAACTGACGGATTCCCGCGTCCGGGTGGGAGAGGGTGAGGTTGGAAGCGGCTTTCGGATGACCGAAGAACGTCGGATTGAAATCAAGTCCGGCGTTCCGTTCCTTCGCCCAGTCGATCCAGCTCTGGAAGTGTTTCGGTTCGATGCGGTTTCGTTCGACCGGGTTGTCGGTATCGAGGTAGATCGCGTGGAGGTTCAGGCGTTTTTTGCCGGGGATGAGGGAGAAGGCCTTGTCGAGGTCGTTGCGGAGTTCCTGCGGGGTGCGGGCGCGTCCGGGATAGTTGCCCGTGGAGAGAATTCCGCCCGAAGCGCCGCCGGCGTTCGGTTCGAATCCGCCGACGTCGTCGCCCTGCCAGCAGTGGAGGGAAATCGGAATGTCCGCAAGCTGTTTCAGCGCGGCGTCGGTATCGACGCCGAGGGAAGCGTAGTAGTCTTTGGCGAACTGGTAATTGCGTTCAATGTTTTTTGCCATGATGAGCCCCTTTCGTTTAGAATTTCAGAGCTAATTTAGCATTAAAAAAATAAAAAACCTTGACAAACGGTTCATTTTATAGTATTTTTAGGGCAAAGATGCAAAAAGGAGGCTGCATGGCGATTCTTTCAAATTCCGACTTTCTGTCGAACAAGACGCTTCCGGTGAAGCTGATCCGAAGGGATCCGCAGGAGGCGTACGGGCTGCACAGCCACGAATTTTCGGAACTGGTGATTGTATACCGCGGTTCGGGGGATCATCTGATTCATGGCGAAAGGCGTCCGATTTCCGCGGGAGACGTTTTTCTGATTCGCGGGCAGACGCGGCACGGGTATGAGAATCTGCACGGTCTGGCGCTGTGCAATCTGCTGTTTGATCTGCACGAAACGGCGAACCCGCTGTTTGCGCTGAGCCGCTATCCGCTGCTGCGGCGTTTGACAGCGCTGGAGCCGGGGCGTATCGCGGAGCGTCGTTTTCATCTGACGCCGGAGGAAATGCCGCGCATCATGGAGGTTTTGAATGCAATCGAAGAGGAGCAGAACGGGCGGAATGAGGATTATCCTTCTGCGATGGCGGCGTTGTTCGTCCTGCTGATAGTCCGCCTGTCGCGTTTTTTTCATGATGCGGAACCGGAGCAGGACGGGGGGCCTCAGGCGCTGTACCGTCTGCTGAACGAGCTTTCGGACCGTTCGGCGGAGGCGTGGCCGCGCACCCGGATGGCGAAGGTCGCGGGGATGTCGGTCAGCACTTTGACGCGCCAGTTCCGGCGTGCGACGGGGTATGCTCCGAATGAGTATCTGCAGCGGCTGCGTCTGAAGAAGAGCACGATGCTGCTGCTGAATCCGGAGCTTTCCATTTCGGAGATTGCGGAGCGCACGGGTTTTTCGGACAGCAACTATTTCTGCCGTCAGTTCCGTGCCCGCTACAATGTTTCCCCGCAGAAATACCGGAAGCTGCGGAATGGATGATCAGGAGATTCCCGGGAGGGTTCGCACGGATTCGCGTTTGAAGATGAGGTAGTCGATCGTCCGGTTGGAGAGACCGTCGAATGAACAGTCGAGCTGATGCTGAAGGAGTTCGGCTGCACTGTCCGCCAAAGCGTCGAAGTCCTGGCAGACGGCTGTTATGCGTGGTGTGCACAGCTCCGTCACGCCTTCCTGTTCCCAGAGCAGCAGGGAGATGTCCTCGGGAATGCGTTTTCCGAACAGATTGAGGATGTGCACGGTTTCGAGCGCATAGCCTTCATTGCCGACCATCAGGGCGGAGATGTTCCGTTTCAGGAGATATGCAATGCATTCGTAGAGGGGGCGGTCCGGGGTCCGTTCGATGAGAATGGAGGAGTTTGCGCAGCCGAGTTCAGCGGTTGATTGCAGAAAGCTTTCGCGGCGGAGACGGAGCGAACGGTTGAGCGCCGTTTCATTGAGAATGAATCCGATGCGGCGGTGTCCGTGCAGGAAGAGATGGCGGACGGCGAGGCGGACGCCTTGCGCTTCATTGCTGCAGACGCTGTAGGCGTGTTCGATGGGTCGTCCGGTGTCGTTGATGCAGACGAAGGGGAGTCCGCTGGAGCCGGGGAGCTTGTGTGCGAGGGCCTGGGAGTAGTCGATGGAAAGCACGCCGTCGGCGACGACTGTTTGATGAAGGATGCAGACGTCTTCGGAGCTGAGCATCATCAGAATGGTTTCGGGCGGGGCGAAAAGCGGATGTTTCACGATGCGCTGCAGGAGGGCGGAAGGGTAGAATCCCGCGATGGCGTTCCGGCGCGGGAGGATGAGTGCGATGATGCGCTGTTTTCCGGAGCGGCGGTATCCCATTTCATTGGCTGCGCTCAGAATTCTTTTCCGGGTTTCCGGCAGGAGTTTTCCTCCGTGATTCAGCGCGCGGGAGACGCTGGCGATCGAACATCCTGTTTTTGCCGCGATGTCGCGGATTGTTACCTCTTTCATAGGCGTTGACTTTCCTGGTTGTTCGGATAATATAAGGGAAAAACGGGAAAATTCAAGTGATTTGTTTCTTTTTGTTTCCCGGTAACCTGCATTGAGGGGTTGTTTTTTCATTCGGTCCGGATATAGTAGGATAACGGTTTAAAATCAAGGAGTACAAGATGAACGAACGTTTTTCCGATTCGATTTTCGGTGCCGGCAAACCTTATTTTGTCGGCTGCAACTACTGGGCAAGTCATGCGGGCACGAACATGTGGCGCAACTGGGACGAGGCGTCGGTGGAAGCCGACCTGAGGGCGCTTTCGGAGAATGGCGTGGAGGTGATCCGCGCATTTCCGCTCTGGCCGGATTTCCAGCCGCTGACGGCGCATGAAAAATGGTCGTCGCTTCTCCGGGAAGTGCGGATGAAGGAGGAACCGCTTCCGGATACGCCGCTCGGCCGGGCGGGAGTGGATCCGGTGATGATTGAGCGGTTCCGCAAATTCACGCATCTGATGGAGAAATACGGGTTGAAGCTGATCGTCGGCATTGTCACGGGCTGGATGTCGGGACGGATGCACAAGCCGCATGCGTTTCAGGGGCTCAATGTGCTGTCCGATCCGTTTGCAATCCGCTGGGAGGTCCGTTTTGTCCGCGCGTTCGTCCGGGAACTGCGGAACGAGCCGGCGATTGTAGCCTGGGATCTCGGGAATGAGTGCAACTGCATGGCTGTCAAGACGTCGCATGAGATGTGGAACTGGAGCAATGCAATTTCCAGCGCGATCCGCCTGGAGGATTCGAGCCGCCCCATCGTTTCCGGAATGCACGGGCTGAAGCTTGAAGACGAACACAACTGCAGCGTCATGGTTGCGGATCAGGCGGAAACGACGGACGTTCTCTGCACACATCCGTATCAGCGTTTCACGGCGCACTGTCTGATCGATCCGGTCAACACGCTGCGGAATGCGTTTCATGCGGCGGTGGAAACCAGACTGTACGAGGAGGTCGGCGGAGCGCCCGCGTTCGTGGAAGAGGCGGGGAGCCTCGGTCCCGCATATTCTTCGGAGACGGTTGCCGCGCACTATCTGGGGAACATGCTCTGGAATACTTACGCGCACAACTGCCGCGGTCTGCTCTGGTGGTGCGCTCATGAACAGACCCGTCTTCCGCAGACGCCTTACGACTGGGTTGCTATGGAGCGTTCTCTCGGGCTGCTCCGGCTTGACCGTTCGCCGAAACCGGTCATGAAGACGCTTGGCGCATTCGGGCGCATGGCCAAAAATCTGCCGCTCCCGCCGCACCGCAGCGACGCCGTCTGCATTCTGACGGAAGGGCAGGATCAATGGGGAGTCGCCTACATGACCTTCCTTCTGGCAAAGCAGGCTGGCTTTGACCTTGAGTTCCAGTATTCAGATCAGCCGCTGAAGAAATCGGATTTCTACATCATGCCGTCGGTCCGGAGCGACAGCGCCGTTTCCCGCCACCGCTGGCAGGCCGTTCTTGACGCGGTTGTCAACGGCGGAGCGACGCTGTACGTTTCAAGCGACGGGGGAACGCTGGAACCGTTCTACGGCGATTTCGCCGGCGTTGAAGTTTCCACAATTGCGAAAGCCGCGGGACCGCAGGAGATGATTGCGGATAATTTCCGGTTCTCCTGCCGCAGCGAATTCGAGCTTGTCTTGAATCCGCTGGAGGCGGAAGTTCTTGCGCGCAACGAAGCGGGAGCTCCCGTTCTGACGCGTTCGAAAGCGGGGAAAGGCACGGTTGTGTTCTGCGCGTTCGGGCTCGAAGCTTCTCTGACCGAACAGCCGCGGGCATTTTCCGGGGAGTACTGGAAACTTTACGTGCTGCTTGCGGAGCTTGCCGGAGTGCGGCGGGCTGTGACGCGTACGAATCCGATGCTGACTCTTACCGAGCACCGGGCGGAAGACGGTTCGCTGCTGGTCTGTGCGGTAAACAATACGCCGTCCGAACTCCGCGATACGCTTTCCGCGCCGGGGTTGCGGTTTGAGGGAACGCTTGCCGGAACGGAGCAGACCTCTCTCGAAATCTCGCTTCCCGCCAACAGCGGATGCGTTCTGAAGTTTCTCTGAGTAAACATTTACGCAACTATTTTCTCTTTCCTTTTCTTGAAATTTCCGTTTCAGCGGCTACATTGTGACGGAAGAGAAAGGGAAAGAGATGAGAAACAGGATCACCATACAGGAATTTGCGGAGAAGACCGGAGTATCCATCGCGACGATCTCGCGCGCGTTCTCGGGCAATGGACGGATCAGTCCGGAAACCCGGAAACGGATTCTGGAAGCAGCCGGGAAATACGGCTATTCCGCCGGAACGCGCAAGCTGAAATCCGAATGCGATATTCCGGAAATCGTCTTTTTCTATCCGGAGCTCTATTCGGGCGAGCCGGATTACTTCATGGCAGAAATCATCGTCAACATCAAGCGTCATCTCGGCAACGAGCATATCTTCACTGTAACTCCGTTTGATGAGAACGATGATCATATCATCGATTCTGCGAAAGTCAGGATGCTGAACGGGTCTGTTGCGGGCATTATCGTCGTTGCCGGTTCGCCCGGAGCGGAAAAACTTGCGCAGACGGCCGACAGCTGTTCGGTTCCCTACGTTCTGATCGGCAGGATTCCCGGATTTGAATACAATACTGTCCTGCATGACAACGAATACGGCGCTTTTCTGGCGGGAAAATATTTTCGCGAAACGGGACGGCGCCACCCGGTGTACCTTTCCGGGCATCTGGACGCCGCCAAGCGCAGCGGATTCAAGCGCGGATTCGGCGGAACGGAACGCATTCCGGTCGTTCCCGGAGGCGCGGGGTTCCGGTTCGGAAGTTCTGCGCTTGCCTATATCCGCTCGCACTATCCCGAGACCGACTGCGTGCTCTGCGCAACCGACATCATGGCGATGGGGCTTCTCAAAGAGGCGGAATCGCAGGGGGTGCGTGTGCCGGAGCAGATGGCTGTGATCGGATTTGACGACATTGCCGTTTCGCGTTTTTTCACGCCGGCGCTTTCCTCTGTGTCGCTGCATCTCGGAACGATCGGGCGCGCGGCCGCGGATCTGCTCGAACAGCAGCTGGCGGGAAAGAAGGAGCGGCCTTCCGAAGTCGTTCCGTGTGATCTTGTTTTAATAAAGTCAACCTGAAAGGAGATTTCAAAATGGATAAAACTCTGGTTCTTCTTGCCGCCGGAATGGGGAGCCGCTACGGCGGACTCAAGCAGCTCGACGCCCTCGGTCCTCACGGGGAAACTCTGATGGATTACTCGGTCTTCGATGCGGTCCGCGCCGGTTTCAACAAAATCGTTTTCATCATCCGCCGCGATATTGAGGCGGATTTCAAACGGGTGATTGGCTCCAAGTACGAATCTGCAGCCGATGTGCAGTATGCGTTTCAGTCTCTCGATGATCTTCCCGGCGGATTCACGGTTCCCGAAGGACGCGTCAAGCCGTGGGGAACAGGACAGGCGGTTTATGCCGCGCGCAATCTCGTCAAGGGGCCGTTTGCGGTGATCAACGCCGATGATTTTTACGGAGCGGACGGTTTCCGCAAGCTTGCCGCCGCGCTTGATTCGGGGAACCCGCAGGAGTTCTGCATGTGCGGTTTCTATCTCGAAAACACACTTTCGGAAAACGGTTCCGTTTCGCGCGGAATCTGCCGGCTGAACGCGGATCACACGCTCCGCACCGTCGTTGAACACACGAAAATCGAGCGCAGGAACGGACTGATCGTCAGTACACTGGAGGACGGCGGCAGCGTCGTTTTCACCGGACGCGAAGTCGTTTCCATGAACATGTGGGGTTTCCAGAGTTCGCTGTTCGATGCGCTTGAGACGCAGTTCATTGATTTCCTCAAGGCGCACGGAACGGAACTCAAGAGCGAGTTCTACATTCCGTTCGTCGCCGATACGCTTGTCAGGCAGGGCAAAGCGACGGTCAAGGTGTTGACTTCCGACGATTCCTGGTTCGGCGTGACCTACCAGGAGGACAAACCTGTCGTGAAGAACGGACTCGAAGCTCTTGTGAAAGCCGGAAGATATCCGGAAAAACTGTTTCAGGCATGACGATGAGAACTCAGAAAGATATTGAAAAACTCTGTGCGAATTTTTCCATCCCCGGCGATTTCGTCTCGGCGGAACCTTACGGGAGCGGACACATCAACGACACTTTCGCGGTAGTCTACAGCCAGGCGGGAAGTCTGATCCGCTACATTCTTCAGCGCATCAACACGGAAATCTTCCGCTATCCGGCTTCGCTCATGGAGAACATCCGCCGCGTGACGGAGCATCTGCACCGCAAATCCGCAGGTTCGCGCAGCACGCTTACGCTTGTGCCCGCACTCGACGGACGCGTCTGGTTCCGCGACGGCGAGGACAACTGCTGGCGCGTCTACCTCTTCATCGAACATGCGAAGAGCTACGATGTGCTTGAAACGGAAGAGCAGGCGTTCGAGGCGGCGCGCGCGTTCGGCAAGTTCCAGGCGGATCTCGTCGATCTCCCGGGGCGTCTCGCCGAAACCATTCCGGATTTCCACAATACGCCGAAGCGCATCGCCCAGCTCGAAGAGGCGGTCCGCGTCGATTCCTGCGGACGCGTCAGGAGCGCGGAGGCGGAAATCGAGTTCATTCTTTCGCGCAAGGAGGAGGCGGACACCCTGCTGAAGCTGAACCGCGAAGGCGCCATTCCGGAGCGCATTACGCACAATGACACCAAACTCAACAATGTTCTGATCGACGTTGAAACCGGACGCGGCATCTGCGTGATTGACCTCGATACCGTCATGCCCGGGCTGGTGCATTACGACTTCGGCGACATGGTCCGGACCGGAACCAGCCCCGCCGCCGAGGACGAACGCGATCTGGACAAAGTCACCATGCGTTTCCCGATGTTTGAAGCGCTTCTGCGCGGTTACTGCGCTTCCGCCGGAGCGTTTCTGAACCCGGTTGAACTGGAATACCTCCCGTTCAGCGGGAAACTCATCACTCTGGAAATCGGCGCGCGTTTCCTCGCCGATTATCTTTCGGGCGACACCTATTTCAAAACTCACCGCGAGGGTCACAATCTGGACCGCGCGAGAACCCAGATCGCTCTCGTCCGCTCCATTGAAGAACAGATGGACCGCATGAACGCGCTTGTAAAGGAGATTAAAACGAAATGAGAATTCTGATTACCGGCGGAGCCGGATTCATCGGCAGCCATATTGCGGAACACTTCAACGGCAAGGCGGAAATCCGCGTGCTGGACAACCTCCGGTCCGGCTATCTGCACAATCTCGAAGGGCTGGATGTGGAGTTCATCAGGGGCGACGTCCGCGACCGCGCCGCCGTCGCGAAGGCTGTCGAGGGATGCGATTACGTCTTTCACCTCGCGGCAATGATCAGCGTTCCGGAGTCCATGTTCAAAATGGAGGAGTGCGTGGATATCAATGTGAACGGTCTGCTGACCGTTCTCGAAGAATCCGCGAAGGCGGGGGTGAAGAAGCTCTGCTTCAGCACGAGCGCGGCGATTTACGGCGACAATCCGGTGGTTCCGAAAGTGGAAACGATGATCCCGGAGCCGAAAAGCCCGTACGCAATCACAAAGCTCGACGGGGAATACTACTGCAATATTTTCACTCAGACCGGCAAGCTGAAAACGGCGTGTCTGCGCTACTTCAACGTTTTCGGCCCGCGTCAGGATCCGAAGAGCGCATACGCCGCCGCCGTGCCGATCTTCACCGCAAAAGCCATTGCAAATGAAGATATTACGATTTTCGGCGACGGCGAACAGACCCGCGATTTCATCTACGTCAAAGACATCGTCGAGGCGAATGTCTTCATGGCGACGCACGATTTCACGGGCGTTTACAACATCGCTTACGGCGGCCGCATCACAATCAACGATCTTGTCAAACAGATTATGGAAGTGACGCATTCGAAGAGCCGGGTTCTGCACCTCGAGGAGCGTCCGGGCGACGTCAAGCACTCGATGGCGGGAATCGAAAAACTCAAATCAACGGGGTTCCGTCCGAAGTACAATTTCGCATACGGCATGGAACAGACAATCCGTTTCTTCGCCGGACAGAAGTGATATTCCGTTTCCGGATTGACGGGAACTCCGCGGAGTTCCCGTTTTACTTTTCCACCTCAAACTTTTGCTTTCTCCACATTTCCAGCGCGAAGAGAAGCCAGAGATAATACGCAGTGTTTTTGCGTCCGCTCCAGTGATCTTCGAGGAGAGAACGGACATATCCCGGCTGAAACCCCCACTCCCGGTGCAGTTTTTCCGGATTCAGCAGTTCGCCTGCGGCCGCCTTCAGATCTCCTCTGAACCAGTCGCTGAGCGGAGAAGAGAATCCCTGTTTGGGACGATCCCACAATGTGCGCGGGACGTAACGCTCCAGCACTTTCTTCAGCACCAGCTTGCCGCCAAGGTTGCGGTCATACTTGTAATGGAACGGCAGGGAATTGGCGAACTCCACAATCCGGTGATCCAGCAGAGGAGGACGCACCTCCAGCGAATGCGCCATGCTCGCGCGGTCGACTTTGCAGCAGATGTCGTCCGGAAGATACTCCGCCATGTCAAGAAACGCCGCGATGTAACGGGACGGCACGCGGTTTTTCAGGCGGTTCAGGACCTTCCGGAGTTCAAAAGTCGACGAGGGGAAGGGGCGTCCGGTCAGACGCTCGAAATTCAGCCAGTTGAAGATTCCGGACATGACTCCGTACGCGTCGTCCATGCGGTCAAACGCAACGGCCTTGCCGCATTTGCCGAGGTAATTCCATCCGAAAATCCGGTGCAGAAGACTGCCGCCCCAACGCCGCAGAAGACGCGGAACCCGTTCGTCGATTCGGGCGACATTCCAGAGAGCCGGCAGATTGTTGTAACCGAAAAAGAGTTCGTCGCCGCCGTCGCCGGAAAGTGCGGTGGTGACCTGTTTCCGCGCCACGGCGGAAAGCAGAAAGGTCGGCAGGGCGGAGTCGTCGCCGTAGGGTTCGTCATACAGATCCGGCAGTTTCGGCAGAATCTCGAACAGCTCTTTCCGGGTCATGATTTCGCAGGTGTGATCTGTCCCCAGATAATCCGCAATCTGTTTGGCATAAGGGCTTTCGTCTTCGCGGGCCGATTCAAAACCGATCGTGAAGGTTTTCAGTTTGCGGCCGCCGAGCTGACGCTGGGCGATGGCGCAGATCAGGGAGGAGTCGATTCCTCCGGAAAGGAACGCGCCCAGCGGGACATCTGACATCAGTTCTTCCCGGACGACCTCGTTCAGCAGGCGGTCCAGTTCATCCGCGGCGTCCTCGAGCGAGCCGGAAAATTTCGTTTCGGGAACCTCGATCCGCCAGTACGTTTCCGTGCGGCATTTTCCGTTCTCGAAAACCGCATATTCGCCCGGCGCGACTTTGCGCACTTCCCGGTAAATGCTCAGCGGTGACGGAATATAGCGCAGATAGAGATACTGGTCGAGCGCGGAGGAATCGAGCTCTCCGCAGAATTCCGGACACGCCGCAATGGCTTTGAGTTCAGAGGCAAAAAGCAGTTCTCCGTTCCGAATCTGATAATAGAGCGGTTTGATTCCCATGCGGTCGCGGAGCAGGAGCAGACGCGGCGTTGCGGTCCGGCGGTCCCAGATCGCGGCGGCGTACATCCCGCGCAGTCGTTTGAAAAACGCTTCGCCTTCGAACCGGAATCCCCAGAGCAGGACTTCCGAATCGGAATCGGAGCGGAATTGCGCTCCCTGTTTTTCGAGTCCGGAGCGCAGTTCGCGGTAATTGTAGATTTCGCCGTTGACCGCGACGGCGACTCGCCGGTCGGGCGTGACGAACGGCTGTTTTCCCGCTTCGGAGAGGTCGAGGATGCTCAGACGGCGATGTCCCATCCAGAGTTTGCATCCGGTCTCATAATCGGAATACCATCCCTCCTGATCGGGACCGCGATGCTGAAGAGTCTCCAGCGCTGTCCGCATTGCTGCTTCATCGGGAACCGTCTTTCCCGCAAAACCGAAAATTCCGCACATGATTCAGTCTCCCTGTTGCCGCGGTGTAAAGAACTCTTTCAGCACCGGCCAGTCTCGCAAGGAGTTGTAGAGTTCATCGGCTTGAACCGCCGCTAAACATTTTGCCGGGGAGCCGAAACGGCATGTTCTCAGACGGCATCCCGAACATTCCTTTTCATGACGCAGCAAAAACGAATTCCGGCTGAACGGATGCCAGCGCATCGGCGGCATGTCGTGAGCGGAAAATACTGCGGCGCAGGGAATTCCCGCTGTTGCGGCCAAGTGCATGCTGCCTGTGTCGTTTCCGATATAACATGAGCAGTGCCGCAGAAATGCAATTGTTCTCCGCAGAGAGCTGCAGGGGGAGTCCAGCAGAAAACATCCACCATGCGTCTGAATGAAACGCTGAGCCGCTGTTCGTTCATCCGGACCGCCTAAATATACGGGGATAAAATCAAAATTCTGTTTCAGACGCTGTATCAGTTCATCGTAACGCTCCAGCGGCCAGCGGCATACATCTTCCTTTCCGCCGATTCCGAAAGCTATCAACGGAATGTTTTTTCCGTTCAGCAAATCATGCTTCAATTGCAGGGCGGTTTGCATTTCCTGCGGCGTTGAGACAAAATCAAAGAGTTTTTCGCCGCGCTTCATGCCGAAACTTTCCAGTTTGCGCAGATAGCCTTCGACCAGCATGATGTTGTCGCGCGACAAATCCGGATTGCAATGGTAAATTTTCCGTCCGTGGAACAGGCGGAACAGGCTTGTGAGAACTTTGGGCTCGGACGGAGAAAAGCAGAACAGCGCGGAATACGGTGCACGAAGAACGGCAAGCAGGTATTGCCAGTAAAAATAAAGCTTTCCTCCGGATTTCAGAAATGTTTTTTTTGCAAACAGCGTATCATGCTCATAGAGTTCCGCCTGAACCAGAGAAGGAACCACGGAAATGTTCAGCAGATGCAGTTCGGCGTCCGGGTAGTTCTGGCGGATCATCCGGAACGCAGGCAGAGCGACAAGCGTATCCCCGATTCCGGCAACATGGTAAATCAGAATTTTTCCCTTCATCGCTTCCCCTTATTGTTTTTGAGGTATATCCGGACGGACGATAAGGTCGCGGACCAGTGACCGCATGCCGAAGCCGTAGCGGAAGTGGTCCAGCAGCCGGGACGGCTGCTGAAGTATTTTCAGCATGCGCTGAAAATACTTCAGCTTCAATAAATCTGCTCTCCATGAGAAATAACGAGAGTAGGCGATCAACAGCGGACGGTTCGGATTGTCCGGGTAGTTTTCGGAAAACTGCACAAAACTTTTCAGCAAAGCGGCAATATAAAAAACATCATCGGAGGTCGCCCAGATTTCCCGGAAGCGGTGCAGCAGATTCTTTTTGACCGCCTGCACACAAGGCGAAGAAGTATTGTTCGCGTGAACGCGGTAAAGAGTCAGCACCTCGTCGAGATAGCGCAGAACGCCGAGAAAACCGGAACTGTGCTCTATCCATAAGTCATGAGCTCGATAAGCGGAAGGAATAGATGTAAAAATATTTAAAAAGCTCCTTTTTATGACCATGTTGTGTCCGGAAAAACCAACTGATTGATTTAGCAATGGAAAAAAGCCTTTTCCTTGATTGATTTGTTCCATTTTCTTATGAAAGTCAGTGATACCGTCCAGTAAAGTTTCATGCAGGGAATTCAAATCTGCATTAACCATCTCACTGTTGCAAACAGCTACTTGACAAGCCGAATCCTGTTCCAGAATTGCCGCTAGTTTTTCGATTTTCTCCGGCAGCCAGATGTCATCCTGATCGCAGAAAAAAATGAAATCGCCAGTTGCTTTTTTGGCTAAATGAACAAAGTTTTGAACGAAACCTCGTCTTGGTGTATTTCGCAGGTATTTCAGTTCACCTGAGTAAAGAGGACGGACAGCTTCTACAGCTTGAAAGGTTTTATCGTCAGCGGAATCGTCGCCAATCAGAATTTCATCCGGAACTCGCGTTTGATTGAACAAGCTCTTCAGCTGTTCTCCGATATATTTTTCGCCATGATAGGCTGCGATGATAACGGATATTTTTAATTTCGGCGAGATCATTTCATTTTTCTCCATAAATTGATGCCGCTGCAATCGGGGCAATTTGTTTTCCCTGTGTCTTTAGATTATCATAATCGTGGACAAAAAACGCAGGATTCCATTTTTGTCCTTTTGGGCGAATTTTTATGTTCCATAGAATCCGCGATACCAGTCGACGAAGTTTTTTACGCCGAGCTCCAGAGGTGTCGAGGGCAGAAAGTCATAGTCGCGCTTCAATTTGGAGGTGTCCGACCAGGTGCGGTACATGTCGCCGGGCTGAAGGGGCAGCAACTCCAATTGCGCCGTTTTCTGCGTCGCACGTTCCACGGCATGGACAAAATCACGCAAGCCGACCGGATGACCGTTGCCGATGTTGTAAACCCGGAACGGAATCTGATCCGCACGGCACAACGGTTTCAGTAGAACCCGGACAACTCCTTCGACAATGTCGTCGATGTAGGTGAAGTCCCGCTGCATGTCGCCGTGGTTGTACAGCGGAATCGGGGTTCCGTTCAGGACCGCGCGGGTGAATTTGAACAAGGCCATGTCCGGGCGTCCCCACGGACCGTAGACCGTGAAAAAACGCAGACCGGTCGACGGAATTCCGAAGAGCGAGGCGTAGGAACAGGTCATCAGTTCACTGCTCTTTTTCGTCGCGGCGTAAAGACTTACCGGGTTCGCCTGCGGGTCGTCTTCGCGGAAGGGGATGTTCGGCGAACTGCCGTAGATGCTCGAACTCGAGGCGAAGACGAAATGCTCCACCGGGTTGTCGCGGCATCCTTCCAGAACATTGAAGAAACCGTCGATGTTGCTCTGGATGTAGACGGACGGATTTTCCACACTGTAGCGCACGCCGGCCTGTGCGGCCAGGTGACAGACGGCATCGAACTTTTCCTTGTGGAAGAGCTTGACCATCGCGGCGGCGTCCTCCAGATTCAGCTGGCAGAAGCGTCCGCCAAGCGGCGACTCGATCATGCGGCCGTAGGCGATATTTTCGGGCTCGAAACCGCATTCTTTCAGGCGGGCGAGCTTCAGATTGACGTCGTAATAATTGTTCAGATTGTCGATTCCGAGGACGTCGTATCCCATGGCGGTCAGGCGGCGGTAAAGATGAAAGCCGATGAATCCGGCGGAGCCTGTAACCAGTATTTTTTTCATGATCTGCGCTCCGTCAGCTGTTCGAAGAGCTGTCTGAATTGAGTTTTCACTTTATCGATCGAATGGTTGGTGCGGACATATTCAAATGCCTGAGCGCCAAGACGTTCGGCGAGCGCCGGGTCGGACGCCGTGCGGAGCAGCTGCGCCGCCGCGGTCTCCGTGTCGCCGACGGGGAAGAGGAGTCCCGTTTTTTCCGGGAAGATCACTTCGTTTGTTCCGTCGACGTCGCTTGCGACGATGGGCAGCCCCGCCGCCATTGCCTCCAGCAGGACGTTGTCGAGCGGAGCCCAGTGAGCGGTATGCAGCATGACGTCCGCCGCCTGATAGACGATTTCGACATCCTTCCGGAAGGGGAGGAAACGCAGATGCTCTTCGATTCCGAGCTCCGCGGCCTGTTTCTGCAGATCCGGTTTGAGGGGGCCGTCCCCGATCAGGAGGAAGAGGAGATCCGGATTTTGTTTCAGGGCGACGGCCGCGGCGGAAATGAAATCCTTCTGCGCCTTCTGAGGAGAAAAGCGTCCTACGTTGATCACAAGAATTTTTCCGTCGGGGATTTCCAGCATGCGGCGTGCGTTCTGTCTGTTTTCCGGATGATGAAAGCGTTCCGTTTCAACGAAGTTGCGGACAACGACCAGTTTTTCCTGCGGGACGCCGCGGGCGAGGAGCTGTTTTTCGATGGCTCCGGAAACGGCCAAAGCTCTGGTGTTCAAAGAGGTGCAGAAGCGGTCGATCCGGGGATGACTGCACCAGCCTTTGACATTTCCGACTCTGGACATGTTGATGCGTTCGATGCAGGGAATCTTCATCAGTCTGGCGATTCCGGCGATAAGGCGTCCGGCGTGCAGGTAGATCAAATCCGGTTTGCATCGGCGGATTTCCTTTATGACCGCCCAGACGGTCCAGGGTTTGCGCATGGAAAATTTCATCAGACGGCAGGGGATTCCGCGCTGTTCGAGCGCCGCGCGAAGCGGTCCGTCCTGAAAGAGAAGCACGGAAAAGGAAATATCGCCGTCGGGCGCAAAGGCGTCCATGAGTTTGAGCAGGAAAACCTGGCTTCCGCCGAGTTCTCCGTAAGTGACGGGAACCAGAATTTTCATGATGAACGTTTTCTCCTTCCGGAGAAAAATTCCGTATGCGAAGAGATCATGCGGTTCCCTTTTGCTTTTTGTGTCCGATAGTTAAAAACGATACGGGGAATATACACGGGAAAGATTCAAAATACAAGAGAAAATTGCGGACATTCTCAACTTTTCCGATATTTTCATGAAGGCGGCTAAAGAAAGCGCCCCGGTTTCAGAGGGAAACCGGGGCGCGGAGTCGTGAACGGAAGGTTCCGGATCAGGGAACGACTTCGGGGTTCTCGCGCTTGTAGTAGGCAAGGATCATCTTGCGGAGGAAGTCGAGGTCGAGCTTCCAGTCGAGCGCCTTGTCGCCGAGCGCCTTGCGGACGTTGGTCTGGTCGAAGATGATCTCGGACTCGAAGTAAGGCATGAGGTCGCCGATCATTTTCTGAACGAGAATTTCCTGTTTGGAGGGGTTGTCGACATGTTCCATGACGGAAAGTCCGTGAGACTGCAGGACTTCGCAGACCGCTTTTTCGATGTCATAGCGGCTGACGGGGCTGTCGCCGGTGATGTGATAGGTCTTGTTCTCGACGGGGAGCTGGAAGATCTTGGTGATGGCTTCCTGGACGTAGTCGACGGGAACGAAGTAGACTTTGTCGGTTGCGCCGGCCTGAATGCGGAGGGAGGTTGTGAACGGTCCCTTCGGGTCGATGCCTTCCTTGGAGCAGGTGATGCGTTTGACCTGACCGAGGAATTCGAGAAGTCTGTAGAACGCGAGCGGTTTGCGGACAATGCCGTCGGAGCGTCTGCCGACCACGATGGCGGGGCGGTAGATGGTGTAGGGGAATCCGGATTCGCGGACGAGTTTTTCCGCGTCGAATTTGCTGCGTTCATAGGGGTTGTTGAAGTCGGTTGCGGGCATGGAGTCTTCCATGACGCGTCCGACAGTTTTTCCTGCGACGTAAGCGGTGCTGACGTAATGGAAAGTGGGGACTTTGACCGCTTTGGCGAGGGCGAGAGCCGCCTGAGTTCCGCCGAAGTTGGTTGCATAGGTTTTTCCCTGAAGGTCTTTGCCGAGGTTCACATCGGCCGCGCAATGGAAGAAGGTGTCAAAGGGACCTTCCTTAGCCATGGCTTCCGCGGGGAGGTTTCCGAGGGTGCCTTCCACAATGGTCACGCGACGGAGAATGTCATCCGCCGTTTCCGGTTTGCCGTCGAACTCGCACTGCTGGCGCAGGATTTTTTCCGCGCGGGACTGTCCGGACTCACCGCAGAAACCGCGGCAGAGGGACACCACTTCGTAGTCGGGATGTTCACGCAGTAAGGCAGTTGTGAAGGCTCCGCCAACCAACCCTGTAATTCCGGTCATCAGAATTTTCAATGTTCTCTCCAATCTGTGTTTGTAGATGCATTGCCGGAAACCGGTTGCTGCATCCTTAGTATTTTAAAATGTATCAGATCTTAAAATATGAAGTCATGTAATATAGCATGTTTCGGAGAGGAAAGCAAGCAGAAAAGCAGAAAAATCCCTGAAAGTGTTGAATTTCAGGGATTTTTTGAGTTCAAAAAGCTTCCTCCGGAATCCTTATTTCAGCTCGATGAGCTTGCAGGAGTGCGGAGCAAGTTCGAATTCCAGACGGCCGGAGCTGATGGAAACAGGCTTTTCCGCCCAGAAATCCGTGGCGGATGCGGCGCGGACCCCGTGAGCGGCGAGGTCGAAGGAGACCTGTTCCGCTGTTTCACCCCAGTTGACGAGCAGGACTCGCCAGCCGGATTTGAGCTTCTGGAGGAAGCGTGCCGGGCGGGCGGCCGAGAAGAGATCGAGCGGGCGCGCGGCTTCACCGGATTCCGCGCTGACGACTTTGCGGGCGAGGAAGAGTCCCTGTTCGTTCAGCAGGGTCATCTTGTCGGAGAGGTTGACTGCGCCGGCTGCGGCGAGCACGAGGCTGAGCAGGATTTCAAGTTCAGAGCGGTTCATGGTCGCCTGCTTGAAATTGCGTTCCGGGTTGTAGGTTTGATCGGGCGTGACGAACGGCCACATCGGGTTCAGACGGTTCAGATCGGGATCGTTCGAGGTTTCGGCGGAGCGGCAGAGCGCAAAGTCCGGATCGTTGAGCCAGAGTTTCTTGTTCGCCCAGAAGTGAGAAGCGACTGCGGGGAGGTTGTGCGTGAGGTTGTCCCAGCGGGCGTGGATGTCCGCGCCGATGCGGACCGCTTCGACCATGCTGTTGCCTGCGGTGTACGGGTAGTTGCAGCCGAGGAGGACGGAGCGTCCGTTGATTCCGCGCCAGACGGGGGCGAGGAGACGGGGGATCAGCTCGTCGCGCTTGATGTTCGGGTCGGAGAAGCGTGGGGCGTTGAACATCGAGCAGAGGAAGTCGAGCTTGAAGTATTTGTAGCCCATATCCGCATAACGGCGGAAGGTGTCTTCCAGGAATTTTTCGGTTTTTCTGACAGTCGGGTCGAGAATGAATCCGACGCGGCGCATGCATTCGTAGGCGAGACAGGGCTGTCCGCCGACGGAGCCGGCGAGCATGTCGTAGTCCAGCTGGGCGATGCGGCTGTGGGGCTCCGCAATGGCGGGGGCGAACCAGAGGCCGGGTTCAAAGCCCATTTTGGTCAGTTCTTTTGCGAGGTATTCCATACCGGAGGGGAAATAGGAGTTGGCGTCCCATTCGCCGTAGCAGTACTGCCAGCCGTCGTCGACGATGATGCGTTTGACATGTTTGGAAAGAACAGGATCTTTTGCGATGAATTCGGCGTTCTTCAGAACTTCCTCTTCGGTGATGGTCCAGCGGTAGTAATCCCAGCTGTTCCAGCCGGCGGAGGGGGGGGCGAACTCCTTCTTGACGTCGCAGTTTTCATCCGCGTAGCTTTCCATGAGTTCGAATCCGTTGCGGGAGGTGCGGAAGGAGACGACGGGGAAGACGAGTTCGGCGCCTCCGTAGTAGTGCGCCTGCATGACGAGACGGAAATCGCGGATCTGTCCCTGTTCGGCGGTTCCCTGCGCGAGAACGGGGAATCCGGCGTGGAACGGAGTGGAAATCTGCATGGTGACGCCGTCTTTGGTGACGGATGTCATGATCTGTCCGGAGAATGCGGCGGGTTCCGTCATATTTTTCAGATCGTGCGCCTGACAGCCGCCCATCTTGATGTTCTGCGGCAGAACGTGGTCGGCATGGAATGCGGGAACCTGAAAGAGGGTGAAATCAAGAACATCGGCTTTCTTGCTGAGCGTTCCGGTGACGGCGGCGTCGATGCGTCCGTTTTTCTCTGCAAGGGCGAGTTTCCAGGAGCCGGATGGGGTGGCGGCGGTGAATGCGGCTCCGTCGGCTTTCCAGACAAGCTGTTCGGGAGCTTCGCCGTCGACTGTCACAAAGGAGTTGAGGGCGATTGCGGGAAAGTCCTGCATCTTGAGTTGAGGCTGAATGTTCATTCTGTGGTCCTTGTTTTTTTATTAACTGGTTCTGTAGTTGTATCTTCCGAGGGGTTCAAGTTCCCCGAACTGGTCGCGGCGGAGAAAACGTGTGGAGAGGATGATTTCTTCGCGTTCCGTTTTGCCGGGAGCTTTGAGCAGATGATCGAGCAGTTCGAGTCCATTGGTGACGAGCGGCTTGAAATTATACTGTATCGCACCGGCGATGCGGGGATCGTCGATGATATCCGAGGGCAGAGTGTAGACCGTGAAAATTTCCGGCTGATAATCAATGCCGGCACGATGGATTTCATTGACAAGCACGCGCGCCGCACGGCAGTTGGTGAAGAAAAGAAACTGCGGACGGTTTTTCAGAACCGACTTGCAGATGTCTTCCAGATCGGCTTCGTTGACGAGCGAAAGCGTCCGCGCGAGTTTGAGTGCATGGGACCGTGCACTTTTCCGGAGAAGCTGAGCGGTTGCGTTGTTCCCATTCGAGTAAAGATGAAGCGTTTCCGCGCCGAGACTCTTTATATATGTGACCGCTTCTTCCACAGCCGGTGCAAAATCGTTGTAAACGCAGGAAAAATCCGGCTGCTCGAGATTGATTGAAACGAGGGGGAAGTGACGCTCCTTCAGCTCCTTGTATTGCGGGGTGTCGACGGGGAGGGGAACCGTGCTGAGCACACCGTCGACCTGGTTTTCAAGGAGGCGTTCGAGACAGCGGACAAGCGCCTCTTCGTTGGTGTTCGTGACCATGAGGAGAAGCTGGGCGTCGCGCTCGTTGATTTCTTTCATGGCGAGATCGACGAGATAATAGGAGAAGGGGTCGCGAATTGCCGCGATGATCATTCCGATGGTTCCGGTGCGTCCTTTCGCGAGGGCGCGTGCTGCGAAGCTTGGTCTGTATCCGAGCTCGCGCACGGCGTCGTCGATCCGCGCCTTTGTTTTCGGAGAGATTTTCGCGGAAAGCGGATGATTGTTCAAATAGAGGGAAACGAGCGCTTTCGACACATGTACATGCCGGGCAATGTCCTTGATTGTAACTTTCATCCGCGCATCTCCTGATTAATTCGGTTTAATAATATTGCGCGGTTTTCTGAAAAGTCAAGCGGATTTGCGTTTTCTTTACTCTTTTTCCGCGGAAATTGCGGCAATTGCGGGGACGCCCCCGCCGCAGGCGGAAAGAATGTCGATGCTGCGGATTGTCTTTTCCGGATGCGGGTTGCTCCAGCGGAAGTTCTGGAAACTGATGACGCCTTCGGGGTTCGTGGATTCGAGACCGACTTTCGCGAGTTTCGGCAGAACAACGCCGTGGCGATCCATGCGAAATTTGACAGGATTCAATACGGAACCGAATTCATTGAATGCGCGCCGGAAACACCGGACAATAAATATGGTGGAATTTCAAAACAAGGAGTTGAAAAAACGGACAAGGTGTATTATAGTATTCTCCAATAAGGAATCTTTGCACAGGAGCGCAACAGCGCTCCTGATCGAACTGGACGAAAAATGGCTTGCCAATGGGAAGGTCTATCTGAAAGGTTGACGGCAGAGATTCGGAGAATTTACAGAAAAAACGTTACGTAGCCTTTTGTATTCGGTGCATTATATTTTGAACTGTACACACAAAACTGATACAAAAGAGAGGTTTTTATGAACGCTGATAACAACATGAAGAAAAATTCTGGGAAGTGGTTTCTTGCCACGGTAATCTGCATTTTTCTGTGTAATCTTGTTATGCTCTTGTTGCTTATAAATGCAAACAACAAATTGGAAGCCCATAATAGGATTATACTATCAGTTCCGCCAGAATTAAAAGACCAAATTATGACGGTCTGCCAGCAAACTGCACAAGACATAAAAGTTGCGAATATAACAACCATCAATAATGCTCTTTCACAGTTTAAGGAAACCTCGACCAAAAATTTTGCGGAACAGTCGAAAGAATTCTCCGAATTGCTGGCCAATATGAAAAAATCAGCCGACCAGCAATATGCGTCTCAGGGGAAAGAGTTTGCTGCATTATTAGCTCATATACAAAAAACTGCAGATGATAAACTTGCCGGTCAGGATTCTGTTATTCGTGCACATTTACAGGTGGTAGCGGATAAAACGACAACTATTGCCGAAACAGCAGCGCAAAATCAAAAGATGTTGACCTCCATTGCCGATGAGAGAACTGCAAAAGCAGAAGCATATTTAAAGGCCGCAAGATCATCGTCAAAGAATCCTGAGATTGCACAGATTTTATATATCTCTGCCTTATCATACAGCTCAGATAAAGCTCCGATCTTAAAAGAATTTATTGATTGGCAAGGTCAATTCATCGATGCAGCTGTCAAAGAAAATAATATTGAACTTGCCCGTGAACGTCTGCTGGCATTGGCTTCTATCTGCGATGCAAATATTTCAGTGGGATCGGTCAATGACATGGCTGCGATTCCACTGTTAAAGCAAAAACTCTCTTCTTTTGAGTCACAAATATCGAAACGAGCTTCGGAAAACATTGCCGGGCAACAAGTGGCTCTCAATAAAATTGCACAGCAAATTGAGACTCTTTCTTCGTATGCGGAGGCTGAACAACTTCTTAATGAGCTTACCAATACGATATGTGACGTCTCATTAAACAAGCAAAAAGACACAATTGTTGCTCGTATTATCCAGAAACAGGCTTGCCTTACAACGCCAGATCAACCGCTGATGTTGCCTGCAATCAATTCTGAAACACCGTGGGTAGCATGGCTCGGAAATTTTGTTATGAGATTGAAATCTGATCTTCCGATTTCCAAAAAGTTAGAAGATATTGGAACGGCAGCAGATATTCTCCAAGCAGCAAAGCAATCTTCTGTGGATGGGGTTAATGAAAAAATTGCAGAAATTGAAAGTGCCTCCAGAAATATCTACCTTGCATATTGGCAGGAACGGGCGGATCGTGTTTTGACATCTGCCGAACCCAGCGTCAATGGTATTTCCGCGTTGCTTTCTGAATGCAATACTTTCAAGAAAGAAGAACAGACTCAAAATGTCGATCGGATCGTAAAATTAAACAAACTGATTTCTACGGCGACCTTAAAAGAATTGGAGGAAAGCCTGAACAACTTGAAAAAATCAGAAGAAGGCGTATCTTCTGAAACTTTTATGCAAATGGTTGGAGCCACGCAAAGTCAATATATGCAAGTTCTTCTTCGACTCCAGGGATTACAGGAAAAATATCCGGGGAACTTTACAAACGAAATCTCCGATGTTTCTCGAAAAATTGCGTATCTTGGACAGTTGATAAACAGCTATAAAAACAAACTGGTGGCTGGAGATTTAAGAAAGACAGAAGCACAGCGTGAACGTTTCGTCGATTGGGCAAGGCGGCAATTGAATCGAGCAAAGGCATTTGATGATGAAGGTGAGAGAATTGCTTCGCAATGGACTGCGACTCGTTCAAATGAAAAAGCCGTCGAGAACTATGTTAATGCCTGGCAGACTCTTATGAGTGTCCATCCGGGTGATCTGTCGGCTGCAGATCCGGCTCTATATCAAATTTACAATGAACGTAAAACCTTAATTGAAAATCATTGGACTCCTAATGATTATCAAAGAAATCGTGTTCAATATAAGAGAATAACCGATTTTTAACAAGGCTGAATGTTATGAAGCTTCTTCGATCAAAAATATTTTTGATGCTATTTTTATTCGTAGCATTCTTGCCATCTGCTGTGGAAGGCGGAATTTTTACGGATATGCTTCTATCTCCAAATAACGGAGAATACATATCAAGTGTACCGAGTTCGACAGCGATTTTTCAAAAAAATCTGGGCGTAGCAAATCCCGTTCAATGGGCAAGAAAACTACCTGGGCCTGGAAGTTCTGAACAATTTTTATCATCAATCTCGTGGAAGAATACGAGGAATGATTTTCTGAAAAATTACGGACGTTCATCACAAGTCCGGCAGTATTTGGATTATCAGGAGTATCTGTTTAGAAAATCAATAAAAATCAACAATAAAGCTCATTTCAGAAGTCTTGACGTAAAAGGGAATCTTGCTGAATCTCTCATGGATGATTTTTATCTAAAAGATGGCTGGGAGATTATTGATGGCAAAAGAGGGCGTAATGGTTTCGACGGATTATACGTCAAACGAAGCAAAAATGGCACAGTTATAGACTGGATCGCTACCGATGCAAAATCTGGCAGTTCGAAACTTAACATGACGAGCCGGGGAATGCAATTAAGTCCGGAATGGGTTGATGGCAACTTAAAAGACCTTTTGGCAATGGCTCAGGAAGAGTATAAAAAAATGCCAAGTGAAGCTGCAAAACAACGCATTGCGGATTTAAAGCAGATCATGCGAGTTCAAGGTCGTCGCCCTCGCGTATTTACGATGAAAATCGGACAATATGATGGAAAGATTCAGTATCGCATAGAAAATATCGGAATTGACGGACGTCCTGTTGGAAAACCCATGTTCGTTGATATGCAAGCGGCCAGAACTGGGACGATGCAACAGTTAGTATATAAAAATCTTGAGCACCACATTTCCATTTACGATCCCAAAGGTGCAGCTGCGCTCGTTAAGAAAATTGAACGCGGATTTAAACGAGGAACAATCAAAAACGATTCCGACTTATATCGTTTTATCAAACGTGAGATCCCGGATAAAAAACTTGCCCGGGCCGTTGCACAAGAATTGGGGGAGGAACCTCCTCGTGGTTCTTTAGCTGGAGCATTGGGCGAAAAGATTAGTAAAAATTCGGGGATCATAATCAGCGCAACAGTTGTCGCGGGCTTTATTATTGCACACGATGCGATGAGGGATGGAATTACATCTGACACCTTCATCAAAGCAGGCATTGCTTCATCGGCTACCGTCGTAACGGCCATTGCATTAGATTATGGCATGAATGTTGCAGTTCGTTTCGCAAGTGAGCAAATTGCCCGGTATGTTCTTTCGCAATCAGGGAAAAGAGTTACAGAAAGAGCTGTTTCTAATTTGGCGAGTAAACTGGCCCCCACCGTAAGTCGCGCTCTCGGTGGGACGCTACAGGTTGCGTTTGCTTTGTATTTTATCGGGGATACTATTTACAACTACAATATGGGAAATATGACTCAAACTGACATGATAGTGAACGTGAGCATCGTTGCTCTAACTACTGCAGGAACTGTATTTTTTACGTGTACAAAAGGTGGGGCTACAGTCGGTGCTTTTATTGGCTCGTTCTTTGGCCCAGCTGGAACTGCGGCCGGAGGGACGATCGGTACAGCAATTGGCGTGACAATCGGGGTCATAGGAGGTGTTGCAACCGGTGGTTATACATGGTATATAGAAAACAAAAAACAGGAACGACTATTGGCGGAAACAAGAGAACGAGCAAACTGGGAAACAAAAAACAACAAAGAGCGCCTTGATTCAATGATTTGTGAGCTTGAACAAAAATCTGAACAAGATCGTATCTCTGCATGGAAGGGTTTGCTTCCTGTGTATTAATTGTTCTGAGCACAATAAACAAGAGAATAAGATTTGAAAAATAATGACAAACGATTATATTATACGGAGTCATTGTCATAACCAGAAGGAGACGCGACAGACAAAATAGTACGATCTTGACATAAAAATTTTTTGTTGGAAATCCAACGCGCTTTAGGTAGTGTCCGAATTTTTGCGCACATTTGTTTCTGACGGATTATTGTTCCTTCGTTAATTTACACCGTTTTGTAAAGTTTGCAAGTGTTCAAATACTGGCGAGTTCCCCATTTTGTCGTCGAAATGTGTCTGAGTCTTGCTCCGATCAGCATCATGGCGGAATAGCCATTCGGAAATGCTCCGATTACGTGGGGGGAGGCGCCGGATTCCTTTCATGATCCGTTCCAAAGTGTTCGCATGAACCGCTTTCAGCATTGCGGCAAGATTTTTCACATGTTCCCGCAGTTTTTTCAAGCCTCCAGCTATCACATGTGCGCAAATTCCCGGACGTTATTGTTTTTTTGGAGCTGTATTGATTTCCGTACGGAATTCGCAGGAGAAAATTGATAACGTCCGATAAATTGCGCACATTTGATGGGCTAGAGGCTTGAAAAAGCCTGTTTCCATGATTGATTATTATTCCGACCAAAAATCAACTGAAAGGAAACAGGCTATGGAAAATGTAGCGCAGAAAAACGAAAAGTCAATCTCTG
>ERZ1034880.92-NODE-92-length-34720-cov-4.958171_pt1 | contig 34720 bp, 31 predicted proteins | sample MGYA00520630_ERZ1034880 | MGnify/ENA primary metagenome ERZ1034880 (study PRJEB33766, sample SAMN09781725) | gut metagenome | biome: gut microbiome | host: Homo sapiens | place: Madagascar | study: EMG produced TPA metagenomics assembly of the PRJNA485056 data set...
AACGACACCAAGCCCAAAGAGATAGCGCTTTCCTTCTCCTCCGGCGACCGTCTGGTCACGATCGGCGGCATGTGCAAGGGCGCGGGCATGATCGCTCCGAAAATGACCGTCCCGCACGCCACAATGCTCTGCTGCATCACCACCGACTGCATCATCTCCAATGAACTGCTCGCCTCCATGCTCGGCGGCGTGATCGACGACTCTTTCAACAAGGTTACCGTCGACGGCGACATGAGCACAAACGACACCGTGATTGTCATGGCGAACGGCGCTTCCGGAGTTGAAATCAAGCCCGGTTCCCCTGATGAACTGCACTTCAAAGTCGCTCTTACCATGGTCGCCCAGCATCTCGCCCGCGCAATTGCAATGGACGGCGAAGGCGCAACGAAATTTGTGAGCGTTGAAGTCCGCGGCGCCGCATCGGTCCGCGATGCGGAAGTCTGTGCGCGCACCATTGCCAATTCGTTGCTCTGCAAGACCGCGTGGTTCGGCTGCGATCCGAACTGGGGACGCGTCCTCGCCGCCGCCGGCCGTTCCGGAGCAAGCTTCTCGCCGGAAAATGTCTCGCTCGATTACGATGAAATGCCGGTCGTCCGCAACGGCATCGACGCCGGAACACCGGAGCCCGAGCTCGCCCAGGTGCTCAAGCGCGGCGAATTCACAATCAAACTTGACCTCGGCGAAGGACACGGAACGTTCACGGTCTGGACCTCCGACATTTCGTACGAGTATGTCAAAATCAACGCCGACTACCACACCTGATCCGGGAGATTGAAAATGGATATGGAAAATCATGCAATGGTTCGTGCGGAAGTGCTCACTGAAGCGCTTCCCTACATCCAGAAGTTCCGCGATGACATTGTTGTCATCAAATTCGGCGGCAGCGCCATGGAGAATCCGGAGCTGACCCGCCGGACGATGCGCGACATCGTTCTGCTCGAAGCCACCGGAATGAAGCCGGTCGTTGTTCACGGCGGCGGCAAGGCGATCACCGCGCGTCTCAAAGAACTGAATATCGAAACAAAATTCATCAACGGTCTTCGCGTCACCTGTGAAAAGACCATCGCCGTTGTGGATGACGTTCTGCACAACACCACGAACAGACAGCTCGTCGACGGCATCCGTGAAGCGGGCGGCAAGGGCTGTCAGATTTCCGGCAAGAAAATGCTCCGCGCGGAGCGTCTCACCTCCCGTGACAAAGAGACCGGAGCCGAGCTCGATATCGGTTTTGTCGGCAAGGTGATCGCGGTTGACGTCAATCCGATTCTCGACGCGCTCAAGTACGGTTTCATTCCCGTCATTGCTCCGCTCGCAACGGATTTTTACGGACAGGTCTACAACATCAATGCGGATATGGCGGCGTGCGACATCGCACGTTCGCTGAAAGCCCGCAAGCTGGTGTTCCTGAGTGACGTCCCGGGAATCCTCCGCGATCCGCATGACGAGAAGTCGCTGATTTCCTCAATCAAAACTTCAGAAGTCGAAGGCCTGATTGCGGAAGGCGTTCTTTCGGGCGGAATGCTCCCGAAGATCCGCAGTTCCGTTGCCGCGCTTGAAGCCGGAACCAGCGAAGTCCAGATGATCGACGGACGCGTCCCGCATTCTCTTCTCCTTGAAATCTTCACGGACAAGGGTATTGGAACTGAGATCGTCAAAGGCTGATTTGCCTGAATGCGCCGCTGTCACTGGCTGTATTCTTTCCGGTATTCGACCGGAGTCAGGAAACAGCGGCGTTTGAACAGACGCGAAAAATAGAACGGATCTTCGAATCCGCACAGTTCCGCGATTTCCGCAACGGACAGATTGGTGGAACGGAGCAGTTCCGTTCCGCGGCGGAGCCGGCGCAGGAGTTGATATTGAAGCGGGGAAACTCCGGTTTCCCGTTTGAACAGACGTCGGAAATGAATCAGCGTCATTCCGCATTTTGCCGCTTCCGCACAAAAATCGACGGGGTGTTCCGGATGCGCGTTGATCCGCTGAATCAAGGCACGGAAGAAATCCCTCTGATAGAACTGCGCATGAGCAGTCACCTTTCTTTTCTCCCGGATTTGAAGCAGAAGCCCCTCGTAGAGCCATACCGCGCGTTCCGGAGTTGTGACTCCGCCGTGGAGCAGAGCGAAAATCTCGCGCAGAGTCCGCAGAAATTCCGCCGGATCGCTGACCGGAACCGCTTTCCCGTCGAGCGGCAGCAGTCCCGCTTCCGCATACCGTGCAAACCGCGAACCGCATCCGCAGAGATAGCACATGTGCCGCGTCTCGCCCGGCGCAACTCCGTAGTGGAAAAACGCTCCGGGATGCGTTACGAAAACGGAAGGTCCCGCGTGCCACTCCGCGGGCGAGCCGTCCGCGCTGAGAAAGAAGCGCCCCGCATGCGTATACTGAATTCCGTAATAAGTCGGTACATGGCGGGATACCGAGGTGCTGCGAGGCTCCTCGTCGAACATCGGGAACTCTGCTCCGTCAAACCAGCTGCTCATGTTCTTATCCTTTTGTTTTTCTGTTATTATAGCGCGCAGTTGAATAAAAATCAAATTTGAATATTATGTTTCTTTTGTCCTGCAACCGGTTTCTTTTCTCCATTGTCAAATGCGGTTTTCCATGATATGTTATGCGGCAGGCAAAGAAAGGTTTTTATTATGAGCATTAAAATTTATTCGACCGTGCGCGACCGGAATGACCGGCTGACGCGTCAGAAAGACCGCGAATTTGTGCCGCGCCCCGAGGGTATAGAAGATCATGACCGTGGAGTCGTGGTGGACGATGCCGTTCATTTTCAGGAGATTGAAGGCTTCGGCGGAGCAATGACGGAGTCCGCCGCGTGGGTGATTGCGCAGATGCCGCCGATGCGTCAGAAGGAGATTTTTGACGCCTACTTCTCCGGGCTCGGTTACAACTATGTCCGCATTCACATGAACAGCTGCGATTTTTCGCTTGAAAACTACAGCTATGTTGAGGACAACGATACCGAACTGAAAACATTCTCCATTGCGCGCGAAGAACGTTATGTCATCCCTGCGCTCCGCGAAGCGTGGAAGCGTTCGCCGGAAATGCGTCTCTATTTCTCCCCCTGGAGCCCGCCGGCATGGATGAAGACGAACGGTGAAATGAACCACGGGGGGCATCTCAAGCCTGAATACCGCGCGCTCTGGGCGGAGTACTACTGCCGCTTCATCGAAGAGCTCGAAAAACGGAATTGTCCGGTCTGGGGGCTTTCCGTGCAGAACGAACCCATGGCGAATCAGTGTTTCGACAGCTGCGTGTGGACGGGACGCGAGGAGATGGAGTTCGTTCGTGATTATCTCGGGCCCGCACTGGAGCGTCATGGATTCGGCGACCGCAAACTCATGGTGTTTGATCACAACCGCGACCAGGTGTACCGCCGTGCAACGACCGTCTACAATGATCCGAAAGCGTCAAAGTATGTCTGGGGCGCCGCGATTCACTGGTACGAAGGATATTGCGGAAGCGAAATGTCCTATGCTCTCTCTGATCTTCACTTCCGTTATCCGGAAAAGAAGATTTTCTTCAGCGAGGGCTGCAACGGCGGCAACAACCGGCATCTCGGTTCGTGGGAGGCGGGGGAACGCTATTCTTCCGCGATCATCAATGACATGAACCACTTCTGCTGCGGCTGGACCGACTGGAATATTGTCCTCGACATTGTCACCGGTGGTCCCCGCCACGTCCCGAATGCGTGCGGCGCTCCGATTCTCTGCGATATTGAAGACGGTACGGTTCATTACCAGCCGGGCTTCTGGCACATCGGACACATTTCCCGCTTTGTAAAACGCGGCGCACGGCGGATCATCGCTTCGCCTGAAATCGCCGCACTGAAAACGGCTGCCTTTGAAAACCCGGACGGCGAAATCGTCGTGGTGGTTCAGAACGCAACGGATTCTGAGTTCAAGTGGCACTTGCACTTCCGCGGCCAGACCCTCGAACGGACGGCGTTTGCACACTCCATTGAGACCTTCTGTTTCCCGAAGTAAGCGCTGGGGGTGCTAGACGATCCCCGGAGAAATGTTTGAAATACCGAATCCGGTTTTGCCGTATCAGCAGAACCGGATTCATTTTCTATTTCAGCTGATTTCTTTCAGAACAGATCCTGCTGGGTGAATTCGGGAGGAAAAAGAATGCTGTGAACCGGAGCGAAACTCTTGCGGTGAAGCGGCGTGACGCCGAGGTTTTTCAACGCATTCAGATGCAGTTCTGTACCGTACCCCTTGTGGATTTCAAACCCGTATCCGGGAAACTCTTCCGCGGCACGGGTCATGAGGTGATCGCGGTGCGTTTTGGCGAGAATGCTCGCCGCCGCAATTGAAGCGGAACGGGCGTCGCCTTTGACGATGTTCTGAGAGGGGAGGGGGAGACCGTGGACCGGGTTGCCGTCCACTAGAATGAATTGTGCGGGGGGGATGACCTGTGCGACCGCAAGCGCCATAGCCTTCCAGGTGGCGCGGAGAATATCGGAGCGGTCGATCTCTTCCGCAGAAACTTCGCCGATACCCCATTTGACGGACGGTTCGTTCAGGAGCTGTTCACGGAGCTCTTCGCGTCTGGATTCGGTGAGCTGTTTTGAGTCGTTGAGCCCGGCGGGGATGCGGGTGTGATCGGTGAAGACGACAGCCGCGGCGACGACGGGACCGGCGAGACAGCCGCGTCCGGCTTCATCGATTCCCGCAAGAAAAGAAAACTCCCCGTTCCAGAATTGAGATTCAAAAACGAGGAGCTGATCGGAAGCGGAGAGAAATCCGGACATTGGAGAACCCTCCGCAAACGAGTTGAACCGCTTACTTGGCGGCTTTGTCGGTGAAGCGGAGCTGCTCTTTGACTTTAGCACCTTTGCCGACTTTGTCGCGCAGGTAGTAAAGTTTCGCTCTGCGGACACGACCCTTGCGCTCGACTTCGATGTGGTCGATGCGGGGGGAGTGAAGCGGGAAGACGCGTTCGACGCCGTAGCCGAAGGAAACGCGGCGGACGGTGAAGGTTTCACGGATGTCGGAACCGTTCTTGGCGATCACGATTCCGGAAAACATCTGGATGCGCTCGGTGGTGCCTTCAACGATCTTGGTAAAGACCTTGATGGTGTCGCCGATCTTGAAATCGGTGACTTTGTCTTTCAACTGCTTCTTTTCGATAGCATTGATAATCTTGTTCATCTTTTTTCATCCTCCGGGGAGTGTTTATTTTGTTTCAGTTTCAGGAGCTCCGGTCGTACGGCGGCGGTGCGTTTTCTCGATTCTTCCCTTCTCCATTCGGCGATCTTTTTGTGGTCGCCGGAGAGAAGAACGTCAGGCACGTTCCAGCCTCTGTACTCCGCGGGTCTCGTGTATTGCGGATACTCAAGAAGTCCGTCTTCAAACGATTCGTCGACTTCGGATTCCGGAGAACCCAGCGCGCCCGGCAGCAAACGGGTCACAGCATCGACAATCACCATAGCCGGAAGATTTCCGCTGGTCAGGACATAATCTCCTATCGAAACATCCCGGTCAACCAAAACCTGACGAACCCGTTCGTCAACTCCTTCATAGTGTCCGCAAATGACAATCAGGTGTTCCTCTTTCGCCAGTTCGTGAGCCATTTTCTGGGAAAACGGTTCGCCGCAGGGCGATGTGAGCAGCACTTTTGTCTTTTCAGTTTTCAAAGATTCCACAGCCTCAAACAGCGGTTCCGGTTTCATGAGCATTCCGGCTCCGCCGCCATACGGCTTGTCGTCCACCGTTCTGTGGTTGTCATGCGTGAAATCACGCAGATCAACGGTGTTTATCTGCACGAGTCCCTTTTCCGCCGCTCTGCCGACGATGCTCTCGCCGAGCGGGCCGAAGAAGATCGACGGGAAAAGAGTGATGATGTCAAAGCGCAGACTCAGTCGACCACCTCAACAGTGACTCGTTCCTGAAGACGTCCGGCGGCGCCGCCGACGAGAGAGCGCAGGGCGATGATCGTCTTGCCTTTCTTGCCGATGATTTTGCCGGTATCTTCCTTGCGGCATTTGATCTTGATGACGCGGGTGTCGTTTTCGCCGTCTTCGGTCGTTACATTGACCTCTTCGGGGACATCTACGAGGGCTTTCACCACATAGTCAACAAAGCCTTCAAGATCTTTGAGTGTCGCAACATGTTCCGGAACAGCGGATTTCTTCGCGGGAGCATTGGCCGGAGCCTTCTCTTCCGCGGTCTTGCCTCCGCCGAACCATCTCTTTAACGTATCGAAAAGCACGTTACCTCTCCATTCCTACTCAGGAAGCGGCTTCGTCGGCGCCCTTCTTGAAGTTTTTCTTTCTCGGCTTGGCATCGGGCACGCCTCTGACTTTGGACTTGCCGGCTTTTGCGCGAGCCAGAATCGATTTGACGGTGTCGGACATCTGGGCGCCGTTGGCGATCCAGTAATCCGCGCGCTCAACATCAATCTTCTCATCGCTGTGCTTCGGATCGTAGTAGCCGATCTCTTCAACCATGTAGCCGTCGCGCTGGGAACGAATGTCGCAAACCGCGATACGGAAACTGATCCAATTCTTAGCGCCTGTCTTTTTCAGTCTGATCTTTACCATAGTGGACTTCCTTCATCTCCTGCTTTGGTCCATTTTTTTCGAACGCCGTTTCCGGCATTCCCTTATTATGTCTGTCCGCGGTTCGCTGCTGAATATTGCCGCGGCCGGACTCAGATTTATAACCTCCGGAACCCGGATCGATTATAAATTTTCCATCATAGGAGCATTAATATAACACGCTTTTTCTCTTTTTCAATCCCTGAAATGCATTTTATCGGAAAATAAAGTTAATTGCTTGTGCCGTAGAATAATTTGATTGACCCGCATTTCGTTTTACGCTCAAAACTGCGGAAAAAAGACGGGAAAAACTTCGGAAAACGGAAAAAGTTCGCTCTTTTTATGCGAGTTGAATGAATTGTTGGAGTGCATTCCGGTTCATCCGTTATTCCCGTTGCATTTTAAAATCTGGAACCGCTGCTTGAAAAAAAGAAAAAAACGTGTAAATTACGCGAAAACGAAAGACGGAACCCATGAACAGACTTTGCTTTACATTTCTCTTCCTGATGCTCGGTCTGTTCGGCTCTGTCTGCGCGGCGGCTTGCGTGCTGCCGCATGAAAACAGCATCGTCGCCGTTTCGGAAAATCCGGAACACGACTACAAAGATTCTTCCAGCCAGGGGCCGATCCTCGAATGCGTCATGGAACCCTATTCCGCAGTGACAGCTTCCGGACGCCGCCTCCCGATGCGCGCCGCGCTCCTGCTCCGGATTCTCTCTCAGCTCATCAAACTTCCGGAAAACGGAGAACAGTCCTATTTCTGCAAGGCCTCCATCTTTCCGGAACACAATTATTCTGTCTTTATATACCCGAGGCGAGGTCCGCCTGCTCTTTCTGAACAGATTTAAAACAGAGAGGTCGTTTCAAGAATACAGACGCATTCCGTGTGCCTGAAAACGGGTCTTTCATGCCCGGATTTTTGAATCCCCCTACAACACGTCCATACATGGACAATCAGATTTTTCAGAAAGAGCTCAGAATTCATGAGTACAACAAAGAATATGATCGGTTCCGGAAACGTGCGTCTTCATGTCAAGGCGGCGGACCGGGAGGAACTCTTCCGCATCCTTGCGGAAACAGCCTCAAATCTCAGCGCGGCGAAAGCGCACGGACTCTCTGCGGAGAAAATCCGCACGGCTTTGGAAGAGCGTGAAAAACAGTCCTCCACCGCGGTCGGCGGAGGAATCGTTTTCCCGCATGCACGTGTCAAAGGAATTTCCCACCTGATCCCCGTCATCGCGACGATCGCGGACGGCATCAAATATGAAACGCCGGATGATGAGCCGGTCCGCATTGCCTGCATGCTCCTCATCCCGGAGTCGCAGCCGATGGACGGACTCCGCTTTTTCTCTGCATTCGCAAAATGCCTGCAGGACAAGCTGTTTTCAGAGACGCTCCGCGAGACGGAGAAGAGCGAAGTTGCCGTGCTGCTTCTCGGACGTGTTCCGTTCAACGATACCGAGCCGCTCCGCGCCTCCGACATCATGACGCCTTTCCGCTGCAACGCAACACCTGAAATGCCGCTGCGCGACGCCACCTCCATGATGATGCGCTTCAATGCGGATATCGTTCCCGTGCTTGACGGGCGCAAACTGGTCGGCGAAATCTCCTGCTCCGAACTCTTCAAACTCGGCATTCCGGATTTCTTTTCGCACCTGAAGAGCGTCGGGTTCATCCGTTTCTTCGACCCGTTCGAGAAATACTTTTCCGTTGAAGCCAACTCTCTCGTGAAGGATGTCATGCACAAACCCGGCGCGGTGTTTCCGCCGGATGCTACGCTGATTGAAATTGTTTTCGCGATTTCCGTCGAGCACTGCCCGGTTGCTTACATCGTTTCGGCGGAAGGCGACCTTCTCGGCATCATAAACCAGACGCTCCTCCTGGAGCGGATCATCAACCTTTAAGGGAGGTTCTGCAGGATGAATACAATGTTGCTCGGCATCATCATTTTCGTCATCACCTACATCTTCATCGCATCGGAGAAGGTTGACAAGACCATTGCGGCAATGCTCGGCGCGGGCGCCATGGCGGCGTGCGGCGTCGCGAGTTTCCCGCAGATGCTTTCGAAGGTTGACCTCAACGTTCTTGCTCTGCTGGTCGGCATGATGGTGATTGTCAATATCATGGCGACGACAGGCGTGTTTGAATGGATCGCGGTCAAAATCGCACAGCAGACCAAAGGAAACGGAATTCTGGTTACAATAGAATTCCTGCTTGCAACGGCTGTCGTTTCGGCATTCATGGACAACGTCACAACCGTGATCCTGATGGCTCCGGTGACGATTCTCATCACTCAGCTGCTCGGCATTCCGACGGTTCCGATTCTGATTCTTGAAGCGATTTTCTCGAACATCGGCGGAACGGCAACGCTTGTCGGCGACCCGCCGAACATTCTGATCGGCGCCAGCTGCGGGCTTTCCTTCAACGACTTCCTCTTCAATCTTACGCCTGCGGTGGTGATCATCATGGCGGTGGTTCTGATTCTGGTCGTTTTCTTTCTCCGCAAACAGCTTGCGACGGGCGCCAGCGCACGCCATGCGGTTTCGCTGACGGACGCCTCCCGCGCGATTCTGGAGCCGAAGCGTCTCCGCCGCGCAATGGTGATTTTCGTCCTCGTCCTCGTCGGCTTTCTGACCGGCAATATGACGGGAATCGAACCGGGGCTTGTCGCGATCTGCGGCGCATTCCTCATGACTCTTGTCTGCGGTCTCCCGATTTCGCACATGCTGGAGAAAGTGGAGTGGACCACGATTCTGTTCTTCTGCGGACTTTTCATGGTGATCGGCGCGCTGGAGATCAACGGCGTGTTCACCAAGCTCGGCGAGCTGATGGTGCAGGCGACGAACGGCAATTTCGCGCTGACCATGATGGTGATTCTCTGGGCGGGCGCAATCCTTTCGGCGGTTGTTGACAACATCCCGCTTGTGATTGCGATGATTCCGCTGATCAACTCCATTATCCCGGTCTTCGCGAAGAACATGTACGGCATCGACGTTCCCGCGGATTACCTGACACAGGTGAATTACACGCTTCCGCAGGAGGTCATGCTCCATATCCGCGAGCCTCTGTTCTGGTCGCTTGCGCTGGGCGCGTGCCTGGGCGGAAACGGCACGCTGATCGGTGCATCGGCGAACGTCGTCATCTGCCAGATCGCCCGGAAGAACCGCTACAGCATGACATTCGGAAACTTCACCGCCTATGGTGCTCCGATTATGCTGGTCAGCGTCCTGATTTCCTCGATTTATCTTTACATCCGCTACATTCTGTAACGGGTTCAACCCCGCCGGAAAACGCATCCTTCCGGCGGGGCTTTTGCGAATAAATATTCCTCTTCCGGTTGAAAAATCCCCGTTTGCGTGGTATTTTAAATACAACTAAGGAAAGGGCTTTTTATGGCTAATTTATCCGCAAAGGATTACGCACTCGGGTGTCAGCATCTGCTGGCAATGTTCGGAGCCACGGTTCTGGTTCCTCTGATTACAGGATTTTCACCGGCGGCGGCTCTGTTTTCCGCAGGCGTGGGAACCTTGGTGTTTCACCTCTGCACAAAGGGGAAAGTTCCGGTCTTCCTGGGCTCCTCCTTCGCATTCATCGGTGCGCTCTGCACAGTGGTTGCCGGCAACGCCGCGAATATTCCGAAAGCGCAGGGCGGAATCATTGCGGCAGGCTTGATTTATCTGATCTTTGCTTTGGTCGCCTACTTCCTAGGACCTGACCGCATCCGCAAGTTTTTCCCGCCGCTTGTAACGGGTCCCGTCATCATCATTATCGGTTTGAGTCTGACCGGCGTCGGTGTGAGCGATGCGTTCGGCAAGTTTGAAAACGGCACATTCTCCCGCACAAATCTTGTGAATGCTCTGATTGCCCTGTTCACTTTTGTTACGATTGTAGTCGGGATGAACCGCGCAAAAGGAATTTTCCGCCTGATTCCGATTCTGATCGGCATCACAAGCGGTTATGTCCTCTGTGTCATTCTCTCCCTCTTCGGACTCTATCACATGGATTTTCACGCGATTGTGACGGCTCCGTGGCTCAACATCCCGTATAAGACGGAAGGCTTCCTCACGTTCCCGTCCTTTGACCTGAGCGCAATTATCCTGATCGCCCCGATCGCGCTGGTGACCTTCATGGAACACCTCGGCGACATCACGACCAACGGCGCAGTTGTCGGCAAAGACTTCTTCAAGGATCCGGGACTTCACCGCACACTGACCGGCGACGGCCTCGCCACGATCGTTGCCGGTTTGCTCGGCGGTCCTGCAAACACGACCTACGCGGAAAACACCGGTGTTCTCGCTTCGACGGGCAACTACAATCCCGCGACCCTCCGCATTGCGGCGGTGATGGCGATTGTGCTCGGTCTGATCGGCAAATTCGGAGCGGTTCTTCTCTCGATTCCCGCTCCGGTGAAGGGCGGCGTGGAACTGATGCTGTTCGGCATGATCGCCTCTATCGGCATCCGCACGATTTCCGAAGCGAAAATCAATCTTGCGGAGAGCCGCAATCTTTCGATTATGGCCGGTACGCTCTGTGTCGGTGTCGGGCTTAATGCCATCGGCGGAATCCCGCTGGTGTTCGGTGAAGCCAAATTCACGGTTTCCGCACTTTTCGTCGCGACGATTGTCGGCGTTGTCATGAACCTTCTGATTCCGGAGAAAAAAGAAAAATGAACTATCCGAACGTCCACGTAATGACTCATCCGCTGATTCAGCACAAGATTTCCATGCTCCGCAAGATTGAGACTGGAACGAAAGATTTTCATGAACTTGTGCATGAAATCACTCTTCTGATCGGCTACGAAGCCTCCCGCGAGCTCCCTCTTGAGGAAGAGGAAATCCAGACTCCGCTCATGAAAATGCGCGGTCCGGTTGTGAACCAGAAGGTCTGCATTGTCCCGATTCTCCGCGCAGGACTCGGCATGGTTGACGCCATGCGCAGTCTGATTCCCGCCGCGCGCGTCGGTCACATCGGCCTCTACCGCGATCCGGAGACGCATCTTCCTGTGGAATACTACTGCAAGGTTCCGCCGGATATTGCGAACCAGAGTGTGATTGTCCTCGACCCGATGCTTGCGACCGGCGGAAGTGCCGCCGCCGCGGTTACCGCGCTCAAATCACGCGGCGCGCGCGACATCAAGATGATCAACGTCATCGGCGCTCCGGAAGGCGCGGAATATTTCAGCAAAGCGCATCCGGATGTGAACGTCTATCTCGGCTGCATGGATCAGGGGTTGAACGAGCACTGCTACATTCTCCCCGGTCTCGGCGACGCAGGCGACCGTCTGTTCGGCACGCTGTAAGCTCCATAATTTAAAAAAGAAAAACCGTCCCCGTTTCCAGGCAATGGAGCGGGGACGGTTTTTTTCAGGGGGGCTTAAAGAACGAATGTCACCTGAACGGTTCCGGTTTTGTCCGCCGGAATGAACTGGCTTGCGGCTATCCGCTCGGCGGCGGATGAGGCGCGTTTGACGGTGATGTCCAGCTCCATGTCGCGGTAGCGGAGACCGCTGAGACGCATTTCGCAGCTGCCCTCCGGAAGGCGCGGAGTGAGCGAGAGGCCGTCCGGACGGAATTCCATGCCCCAGACACATTCGAAAACCATGTTGAGGAAGCCCGTGGCTGCCCAGGTCTGGCGGATCTGCGATTTCCATTCGATGATTCCCTGTGCGCCGTGTTCCTGAAGTCCGCCGTAGGGAAGTCCCGTGTCGGGATGATAGATTTCATAGAACAGCGAGTCGCGGACAGCTTTTTCCGCGAGCAGTTCCATCTCTTTCCATGCTTCTGTGCGGTTCCCGATGCGGTTCAGCGCGGAACACCAGGCCGCATTCACCTGAGGCCAGACGAGCCCGGAGTGGCGCGGGTATGCTCCCGGCTTGCCCATGTAGCGCTCGTACGGCGGCCAGACGCAGGGGAGGCCGTTCGGCGTGACATGGAGCTGTTTCATGATGTCCGGCATGTCGTCGCCGGTAATCACGCCGGAAAGAATGCCGAAAGCGAGACCGAGTCCTTCCTGACGCTCCGAGTCTTTGACGTCGAGCAGGTAGGTGAAGAATCCTGTCTCCGGATTGCGGAACCGTGCGCGGATGGCTTTGCGCAGGGCTTTTTCGTCTTCCGCGAATTGCGCTTCGGCCGGAAGACCGAGAACTTCGCGCATTTTCTGAACGCTTTGATAAGCAAGGAGATAGAGACAGTTCGTTGAGAGCGCTTTGCAGGGCAGACCGTGTCCTTTTTTTGCGAGCCATTCATGACGCGGTGTGTCGCGCAGACAGTGGATGATGCCGCTCTCCCGTTTGTCCGAAACGAGCATGTCGGGATATCCGGCGATGCCGTCCTGGAAGCATGCGCCGCCGCGGAAAAGACCGTCCGCCGGATCGAATTCTTCATCGCGCATCAGATGGAGAGTGTTTTCGGAAGCTTCGAGTGCGGTGCGGAGGAATTCGGTGTCGCCGGTGCGGAGCCAGTAGTTCCATGCGCCCCAAACCCAGATGATGATGTCCCAGTACTGTCCAAACTCTTCATCGATCAGCAGTTTCCCGGATTTATCGGAGAGAACGGAGAGCAGGGCGTTTTTTGCGGCGGAAGGGCAGAGCAGGGCGCCGGCGTACCAGGTGTTGAATGCGGCGTCACGGGTCCACGGCGTGCGGTACATGCGGCCGGCGGCAATGACGGGGGCGAACTCTTTGAGCAGTCCGTTTTTGTAGAAGAGTACATTTCCGGCGAAGTCGCCGCAGGCAATGGAGAACGCCTCGTCGACATTCTTTTCCCCGGTCATAAGGGTCGGAATGAATTGTACAGCCATAAAAATTCCTTTTTTTTGTAAAATGGAAAAGCGGATCTCCGTTTTGAGCGGAGATCCGCAATGAGACTTCTGGTTTTTCCCGCTTAGAACGAGCTGAGAAGAACGATCGCGAACGCCATTACGAAGATCGCAACGGTTTCAACGATACCGAGAACCATCAGCTGGTTGGTGAATCCTTTGCCTGTTTCCGCGAATGCATCGGCTGCTGCAGCGGAGGAGAGACCCTGCCAGAGAGCGGAGATTCCCATCGAGACGCCGGAGAGGATGCCGACCATCATGTAGACGAACCAGACGCCCGGTTTGGAGGCGAGCAGAGTCGCATCGCCGGCGGCGCCCATGATAATGAACATGATGATCATGCCGTAAATCGTCTGGGAGAGCGGAGCTCCGGCGAAAATCAGAAGCTGGAACGGAGCCGGCTTGTTCTGTGCATAGCACTTCTTCCATGCGCCGATTGCCGAACATGCGGCCGCGCCTGCGCCGTAGGCGGAACCGATGGCGGCAAAGCCGATGGACGAGAACGCCGCTGCGAAGACCAGTGCCTTCTGCTGGAAGTCCGCGACGACGGGGGCGGCGGCCTGAGCCGCGTTTGCGGCATCTGCCGCTGCTGCGAGTAACATACTCATTTTCTTTCTCCTGTTTGGTTATCTTTAATTGGGTTTTTCGTCTTTGCAAAGGGTTTGTAGCGGATTCCCGCCCACTGCATTTCCATGTGGTTCGAGAATTCCAGAGTGTTCAGTCGGATCGCATGCACCAGCACGCCGAGGAAGCCGAGCGCAATGTTCAGGATGTGTCCGAACAGCGCAACGATGATCAGGAAGATCAGTCCGATTACAAACAGATTCTTCGGAAGAGCATCGCAGATCATCGCTCCCATCTTGTTGAAGTTGTCCGCAATGTAGGCTCCGGAGAGACCGACCGCGAACAGGCGGATGTACGAGAGCACATCCACGAAACTTCCGATCAGGGCGAATGGCAGGTTCAGCGCGGCTTCAAAGGTGATGGTGACCACGATCAGCACCACGCCGATTCCGTACATCCAGTATGCGAATGAGGGAAAAGTTCCGCTGAACACGATCAGATTCACTGCAGTGAAGAAGTTCGCCCAGATCAGCAGCGCCCAGCCGAGGTGTCCCAGCGCGCGCCAGCTGTGGCGCAGTTCCGTGATGGTCTTGAACAGACGCGCCGACGAAAGCTGGAGCGCCGCAAGAAGGAAGCAGAGCCACTGGACAAACTTGTCCTTGAGTCCGGCCGGAGCCTGATGCAGTTTTTCTCCGATTTCGCAGGCGAGCGGGCTGTTCGCCGGATCCGCAAGGAAGTTGAGACCCTGCATGAACTGCGGCAGCGAGTGACGCGGGATTCCGAACCAGGAGCCGTTCAGCCAGCCCCAGATCAGCGACATGCACGAGAGCATCAGGAAGAGATTCAGCGGCAGACGCGCCCCCTCTTTCCCTCTGCAGACCGTGAATTTGCAGAACAGCGCAATCGCGATGAAGAGCGCGCCGTAGCCGGCGTCTCCGATCAGCATCCCGAAGAAAATCGGGAAGAAGATCAGAAAGAACAGGTTCACGTCGTTTTCGCGGTAACCCGGCGTAACTCCGATGAAGTCGAAGAGCGGATCCATGATGTCCAGCCACTTCGGTTTGCGGATGCAGGTCGGAACCTGTTCATCGTCCGCCGCAGGGTCGGTGATGAGCAGCGCCCAGCCGTTTTTCATTGCGGCGTCGCGCAGTTCCGCAACCTTGTCGGCGGGAACGTAACCCGAAATGTACGCAATCGCTCCGGCTTCGGACATGCCGTCGCGGTTTTTCGCGAAGGTGAGTTCATCGTCCACCGTTGCCCGGTACGCGCGGATGGCGTCCAGCGAGGGAATGAACGATTCGAGTTCAGCCTGGAGTTCTTCCCGTTTTGCGCGGGCGGCGTTCATCGCGGTTTCGAGTTCGGCGAGCGAACGTTCCGGAAGCGTCACCACATTCAGACCTTTGGTGTCGAACGGCGCGCGGGAGATGAGGGCGAGGCAGACCTGCGCGGAATCGCGGGAGATCTCTTCCGCCGTAACGCCTTCCGGAATTTCCGGCATGTTTTTTGGCGAAGCGGTGCAGAGCGCCACGGTGATGCCCTTTTTCGCGAGAGCTTCAATCTGTTTCGGATTGAAGCTGCCCCAGGGGCGCAGACGCTCGCATTCCTTGTTGAGGGAGTCGATCTCTTTTTCGAGCGCGGCGCGTTCATCAAGGATGGCGTTGATGCGAGTGACCGCTTTTTCCGCTTCGACGGGTGCCGCGGAGGATTTCGCTTTGCTTTCGAGCAGGGCGAGTCCGGCGCGGTTCACTTCGGCGAGACGGCGGGAGAGCGCGGAAACGTCCGCGGTGTCCGTGTTTGCGGAGACGACGGTGTGCATGATCGAGAGATCACGCAACGCTTCAAGGGTCCGGACCTTGTCGGAATCCAGACACAGGAGCGTGATTTTTTTCATCGGTTCAATCATGCTACGGTCTCCTGAAGTTTTTTCTTGGCGATTTTGGAGCGTGCGACTGCAGCCGTATCCATATCGCCGAGGTAGATCTGAATGGCGCGGATATTCTCCTTGCATTCAGGAATCTTGACTTTTTCAAAGAGGTTGACGCGCTGGGTTGTGACCCGGAGTTCATCGGCGATCAGGTCATACTGACGGCGGATGATTTCGCGTTCCTCCTGAATGGAAACGATTTTTTTGACGGATTCCGCCGCGTCGTCAAGCCACGGGTCGTCGGCGTAAAGGTCGAACGGCTTTGCATCGAAAATGACTTCGCGGAACACGGGGACGTCGACTCCCGCGATGTTCTGCACGCCGGTCTCGACGCGGCTGACGGAGAGATTCCGTTTGATTTTTTCGACTGCCTCCGGATCGCCGAACAGCTCCGTCCAGGCGGCGAGAGCGTTCTTCGTCTCCTGTTCAAACTGCCGGTTCTTTTCGATCCTGTCGAGGCAGGTCCGCATTTCCATCTGGAGCTGCTGCTTCTTCAGCTGAAGAGTCGGCAGGAAACGCTGAAACTGCTTCAGCGAATCGCGCTCCTGTTTCAATGCGGTTTTTGTTAATTTGACTTTCGGCATGGTTCAACCTCCGGGTCATTTCGGCCAGAATTTGTCCACAAGCTCTGTTTTCATTCCGGTTTCGGTCTTGTCGAAGCATTCGGCGAGAATCTTCCAGCCTTCATCGAGAGCGGCTTCGAGCGGAATGTTGACCGAGAGATCCATCATCTGCTTTTCAAAAGCGACGCCGTAGCGGAGAAGCTTCTTGTCCCAGTTGCTCATCTGGAATCCCATCGACTGCTTTTCGAGGGTTTCCTTGTAGTCCGCGTAGAAGCGGATCATGGTGTCCATGATTGCGCGGTGGTCTTCGCGGGTTCTGCCGTTGACCTGCTGTTTGAGACGGCTCAGCGAACCGAACGGTTCGATGCGGCCGTTTCTGAGATAGAACTGGCCTTCGGTGATGTAACCGGTGTTGTCCGGAATCGGGTGGGTCACATCGTCGCCGGGCATGGTTGTGACGGTCAGAATCGTAATCGAACCGGCTCCGTCGAAGTCAACCGCCTTTTCATAGCGGGAGGCGAGCTGGGAGTAGAGGTCGCCGGGGTAACCGCGGTTCGACGGAATCTGTTCCATTGTAATCGCGATTTCCTTCATGGCGTCGGCGAAGTTGGTCATGTCGGTGAGCAGGACGAGCACGCGTTTCTTTTCGAGCGCGTACTTTTCTGCGACGGCAAGGCACATATCCGGGACGAGCAGGCACTCCACGACGGGGTCCGCCGCGGTGTGGACGAACAGAACCGAACGGGAGAGCGCGCCGTGGTCGTCAAGCACATTCTTGAAGTAGAGGTAATCGTCGTATTTGAGTCCCATGCCGCCGAGGATGATGACGTCGACTTCCGCCTGCATGGCGATTCGGGCGAGCAGTTCGTTGTAGGGTTCGCCCGCGACGGAGAAGATCGGGAGTTTCTGGGATTCGACGAGCGTGTTGAACAGGTCGATCATCGGAATGCCCGTGCGGATCATCTTGCGGGGAATGATACGCTTTGCGGGGTTGACGGAGGGACCGCCGATTTCGATCATGTCGGAGGTGATTTCCGGGCGCATGTCACGGGGCTTTCCTGCTCCGTTGAAGACGCGGCCGAGAAGGTCGGTCGAGGAGGAGACTTTCATCGGATATCCGAGGAAGCGGACCTCGTCGCCGGTGCTGATGCCGCGCGATCCAGCGAAGACCTGGAGGTAGACCTTGTTGTCCTGAAGGCGGATGACCTGTGCGAGCGATGTGCCGCGCGCGCTGGTGACTTCCGCGAGATCGTTGTATGCAACGTTGTCGGCTTCGACGGTGATGACGTTGCCGGCGATCTGAATGATTTTGTGATAGACCTTACGCATTGGCGAGTCTCTCCTTTATTTTCGCGGCGATGTCTTCCTCGCCCTTTTTGAACTTGTCGGAATTGAACGGAGAATAGTTCCAGTCTGTGAACATCTGTCTCAGTTCAAGGAAGAAGCGGCGGGCGGAATCCTTGTCGTCGAACTTGAATTCGTCGTTGAGAACATCGACCACGCGGCGGAAGACGTATTTCTGGCGTTCCGCGCTGCACGCGGCGTCAACCTCGTCGAATGTATTCTGCTGGAGGTAGACGAAGTCGAGAAATTCGCTCTTGAGGTAGATTACAAAGTCGCCGATGTGAGTTCCTTCTTCGCCGACGACCTTCATCATCTGGTTGATTTCGTTTCCGCGGCGGAGAATTTCGCGGGCGCGCTTGATTTCGCCGGAATCGACGATGCTGTTGTAATGGCTCCAGCTGTCGAGCGGGTGGATCGCGGGATAGCGGCGTGCGGAGGAGCGTTCGCGGGAGAGCCCGAGGAACGCGCCGACGACCTTCAGGGTCGCCTGAGTGACCGGCTCTTCAAAGTTTCCGCCTGCGGGGCTGACTGCGCCGCCGATGGTGATCGAACCTTTCGTGCCGTCGTTCAGCATGACGAGTCCGGCGCGTTCGTAGAAACTTGCGATGAGGGATTCGAGGTATGCGGGGAAGGCCTCTTCGCCGGGGATCTCTTCGAGACGTCCGGACATTTCGCGGAGCGCCTGCGCCCAGCGGGAGGTTGAGTCCGCAAGCAGCAGTGCGTTGAGTCCCATCTGGCGGTAGTATTCCGCGAGGGTCACAGCGGTGTAAACGGATGCTTCACGGGCGGCGACCGGCATCGAGCTGGTGTTGCAGATGATGATGGAGCGGTCGATCAGCGGCTTGCCTGTGCGCGGGTCTTCGAGGTGCGGGAATTCTCGGAGAATTTCCACGACTTCGCCTGCGCGCTCGCCGCATGCCGCGATGATCACAACGTCGGCTTCCGCGTTACGGCTGATGGAGTGCTGAAGAACTGTTTTGCCTGCTCCGAAGGGGCCGGGGGTGCAGAAGGTTCCGCCTTTTGCAACCGGGAAGAAGGTGTCGATGGTGCGCATCTGCGTAATCATCGGCTCGGTGGGCATGAGCTTTTCCTTGTAGCAGGAGATCGGAATTTTGACCGGCCATTCCTGAACCATCGTGACAATGCGCTCCTCGCCTCTGGCGTTTTTGACTTTCGCCATGGTATCGGTGAGCTTGTAGACGCCTTTGGGGGCGACTTCGGTCACTTCCCAGACGCCCTGGAAGGCGAACGGGAGCATGATGTAATGGTGGAAGATTCCTTCGGGAACCCAGCCGATTTTGTCGGAGGCGGAGAGCTTGTCGCCGACTTTTGCGACGGGGGTGAATTCCCAGGTGGAGGAGTAGTCGAGCGGGTCGAGATAGAGACCGCGCTTGAGGAAGAAGCCTGCCTGCTCGGCGAGCTTTTCGAGCGGGTTCTGGAGTCCGTCGTAAACCTGAGTGAGGAGTCCGGGGCCGAGTTTGACGCTGAGGAGCGCATTGGTGAATTCGACGGCGTCGCCGACTTTGAGTCCGGCGGAGCTTTCGAAGATCTGAAGGTCGGCGCGGGAGCCTCTCACGCGGATGACTTCGCATTTCAGGCGGCTGTCGCCGACAATGGCGTAGGCGACTTCGTTCTGAGTGACGCTGGTGTCGAATTCAACGGTAAGGAGGTTTCCGTTGACTCCGACGATCCGGCCCATCTTTTTGTTTTCGAGCATAGGATCAATCTCCTGTTATGATAATTCGTTTTTGCGGACTTCAGCGGCGGCGAGGTCGAGATTCCGCTGGGAGAGTTCCGCTTTTCTCGCTTTCCACTTCAGCAGAAGCTCCAGTTTGAGCTTGTAGATGCAGAGCGCTCCGTAGCTGAAGTGCTGTCCGCCTTCAAGCTCGTCGAGCTTGTTCCAGCGGGCGTTGTCGAGAAGTTTTTCGCGTTCGAGCGGGTTTTCCGCGGCAAAAGCCTCGCGGACTGCGCGGTCCGCATCCGTCTCATAGACTCCGTCCGCATGAAGATACGCGGAGGCATCGAGATTCAGACGTGCCGCGCGGGCTTTCGCGATGGAGTTGCGGAGCGCGGTTTCCCATTCGAGATACCGTGCCGCAAGTCCGTTCTTCGGGAAGTCCGACGGAGCGGCTGTCAGCGAAAGCTTCTTGAATTCGGCGAACTGCTTCGCATTCAGGAACGACTCCGCCGAGGAGTCCAGGTCTTCCGCGGAGATGGAAGGCGCGTCGTCCCGCTTCAGGTAGGGGAGCGAGGCGATCAATGCATAGAGAACCATGTTTCCACTCCGTTCCGGGCGTCAGCCCTTGAGCGCCGCCGCGAGCTTGGGACCCACGTATGCGCAGATAACGTCTGCAAGCGCTTCATCGGAGAAGTCGAGGAAAACATCGGTTCCCTTGAAGCCGATCTGGAGCCCGGCGGAAACGTCGGAGCTGATGCGGATCACCGGATCAGCCTTGAGCTGTGCAAGAAGTGAACCCTTGAACAGCGCGGTCATGGCGTCGGCGTCCTTCTGCGAAAGAAGAAGCTCCACGGTCGCATCGCCCGACGGGTTCTTGACGCTGTAGGCTTTGACCATTTCAAGAATGATTTTGCTCATCGTTTCGGGAGTCATGGCGTCGCCGACGCTTTCGGAAACGAGGGCTTTCAGACGCTTCTCGATATCTGCGCGGAGAGCAATGAGCACATCGCGCGCCGCCTGTTTGATTGCGTCGTTGCCTTTGGCTACGCTGATTTCAGCTTCTTCATTTGCCTTTTTGATGATGGACGCGGCTTTCGCTTCCGCAGCCGCCACGATCTTCACGGCTTCCGCTTTCGCATCTTCCACAATCTTCGTCTTTTCGGCTTCGGCTTTGGCGATGCCTTCACTCTGGATCCTGTCCAGAAGTCCCTGTAACTCTTCTGCCATGTTCATGCTCCTTCGCTTATGTTTATAGATTTACCCTTATCCTCTTAATATAAACGGCAAAATGCAAAAATACAAGGGATTTTTTTGTAAATTAATAAAATTAAACAGTTCGGAAAATAAAGTATAAATCAGATTCAAACGTGCGAATTCTCTTTTGCTGTGAAAAATACAGTGTTTATTTTTCACAGCTTTGCGGCATTTCCTTTTCTCTTCTTTCTCCAGACTTCGGGAGTGACGCCTTCTGCGCGGCGGAAACTGCGGTGCAGATAATTTGCGCTCCGGAAGCCGCAAAGCTCTGCAATCCGGTTCACCGGAAGTTCGGAATTGAGCAGAATTTCTTTCGCGCACTGCAGCCGGTATCCGCGCAGGCGTTCCGGGAAAGCCGCGCCGTCATCTTCCCGCAGAAGCTGTCCGGTGCGCGATTCCGAGAGTCCGAGGTTTGCTGCAAGATCCCCGAGCGAAATTTCCGGATTGCGGAAATTATGTACAAACCAGAGATGAATCTGTTCTCTGCGTTTGCCCCGCGGACAGTTTTCGGGCAGACGCTCCAGTTCCCTCCCGATGGCGTCCGCGAAGAGTTTCCCGAAAAAGAGCAGTTCCTCTTCCTCCGGCGTTCCCGGGGGAGGGCGGAGCGGCGGAATCCATTCGGTTTTTTCCCCCGAACGGAAAATTCCGAGAAACATTGCGCCTGCAAGACGCCGGAATTTGAACAGCGGAAAGACGTATTCCAGGAATCCCGCGTGGCATTTCTTGCAGAACGGGAACCCGTTGCGGAGCAGTTCGACCACACGCCCCGTATCGCACTTCAGACACTCCGCATAGCGTTCCGGACTGAACGACCGGACCGCTTCACAGTACGGATTTGTGTGGTGCAGCGGCAGAGTCTCCCTGCCGGCAAGTGCGGTCAGCTCTCCGCTGAAATCATGAAAGCATAGACGGCAGTCCAGTTTTCGTTCGAAGAGTGCAATTTGTTTCAGAAAGTCCATGACAGTTTCAAAATCCCCGTTTTTTATACTGTAATTGCGGAAATGGAAATTGTCAAGTCCGGAAAGATGCAGTATTCGTAATAAAACAACTCAAACGAAAGGAGTTTTTGATGGAAACGGTCAATCTGAATCTTGAAATCCCGGTGAAATACTCGGCGGAAATCTGTGTGGTCGGGGCTGGTCCTGCCGGAATTGCGGCGGCGGTCACAGCCGCACGGCGCGGACGCAAAGTCATTCTGCTGGATGCCCATACGATGGCGGGCGGCATGAGCACCGCCGCGATGGTTCCCTGTTTCATGCCGTTCACCGACGGCGTCAATTTCCTGCCCGGCGGATTCGGCAGGGAGATTATCCGCAGTTTGAATCCGGAGGGAGGGGCGCGTATCCGGGCGGAGGAACTCAAGCGCCTTTATGAAAAACTTTTGACGGAGTCGGGTGTCGAAGTCCTCTATTACTGCCGTCTTGCCACAGTTCAGAAGGAGGAAAATCATCTGCGGCGCGCGGTCTTTGCCGGTCCCGGCGGACTCTTTGCCGTTGCCGCATCCTGTTTCATTGACGGCACGGGAGACGGCACGCTTGCCGTCTTTGCCGGAGCGGAATATGAGACCGGCGACCCCGTCACGGGCGATGTCATGCCGTCCACGCTCTGTTCTCTCTGGGCGGGAATTGATGACGGCGCGTTCCGGAAGGGCGGCGCGTTCAGCCACAACGATGAAAAGATGCCCGCGCTTCTGGAGGCGGCGTTCCGTTCCGGAGAACTTTCCGTGGAGGATTATCACCACACCGGGATTTTTCCGACCAGTGAGTGTGCGGAAACCGGAAACATCACGCATGTCTTTGACATCGATTCCTCCGACGAGCGCTCCCTGACGGACGGGCTTATCCGGAACCGCCGCCTGCTCAAGGAGTATGAGAATTTCTATCGCAGACATATCGACGGTTTTTCCCATGCGGAGATCGTCTCTTCCGGTTCTCTGCTCGGCGTCCGTGAATCGCGCCGGATCAAATGCGAATACATGTTGACCCGTGCAGACTACGAGGCGCGCCGTTCGTTTGAGGATGAAATCGGACGCTACTGTTGTCCCGCCGATATTCATCCTTCGCATCAGGGACGCGCGGAGATTGAGGCGCACAAGAAACTCTATTCCGGTTCCGCTTACAAAAAAGGCGAGAGCTACGGCATTCCCTACCGCTCGCTTCTTCCGCTCGGACAGCGCGAGATGCTGGTTTGCGGACGCTGCATCGGTGCTGACCGTCACATGTTTTCTTCCGTGCGTATGATTCCTGCGTGTTACATCACGGGGCAGGCCGCCGGCTGTGCCGCCGCACTTGCGGTTGAACACGGAGTTTCCCCCTGCGGGATCGACTGCACGGAATTGCGTGTGGAACTGAAGAAGCTCGGCGCGTATTTCAAATGATTTATTTCCGGAAGCGCTCTGTTGCCAGCTGAAAGAGCTTGACAATGGAGTCGAGCATGTGAATGTCGCTGTCTGTGAAATTCTTGATGCTCCGGACGTAATCGATTCCGACGAATCCGTAGAGTTTCCCTTTGATCCGGATGCTTTCCGCGATGATGGATCGGATTTCAAAATCGTGCAGAATCTGTGCGCGTTTCCGGTACTCCGGCGTGAGTTCGTTGAAGTCTGAAATGAGAATAGGCGTTTCGCTCCGGAGCTGTTCCTTCCATTCCGGAATATCCGGAATCTGAAGCAGTTTTTGTGCATGGCGGATTGCGCGGATGCCGTTGTTGACCCATTCGAATTCGCAGACGGCGCCGGTGAGCGTATCGTCGGTGAAACGGTAGATGTAACAGCGGTCGGCTCCGGAATGACGGCCGATGATGTCGAGCATGTCCATGACGGCGGAATTGAAATCGGAGGCTGTTGCGATGCGCGCGAGCGATTCGTTGACGATCCGTTCCGCCTTCAGCGCGTCATCCAGCCGTTCAATGGTCGCCTTCTGCTGCTGTTCGAGTTCAAACTGACGGGTGATGTCAATGCCGAAACCGATCAGCAGCTTGCGTCCGTTGGAGAGGGAAAAGGTGCTTTTCACGGTGCGGATTTCATGTCGCTTCCCGTTCCGTCCGATCAGCGGTTCACGGAGTTCGGAGTGTTCCCCGGATTTTACCAGAGTTTCATCGGTGTCGCGGTAGAGCTGGACCAGTTCGGGCGAATGGAAAAAGATCTCTTCATCGGTTGCTCCGAGAATGCTGTTTTTGGAAACTCCGATTTTATCCGCGAACTGCTGGTTTGCGATGATGTAGCGGTAGTGGTCGCTGATGTCCTTGACGAAGAAACAGCCGGGCAGATTGTCGATCAGCGAATCCAGCAGCGCAAGATTGTCGCGGCAGCGCATTTCGTCGCGCCTTGCTTCGGAAATATCCTGAATGAGACCGAAGAATTCATATTTCCCTGAAGGGTTCAGAATTTTCCGGACGCGCATTTCGAACCAGTTTTTTGCTCCTGGAGTTCCCGCCGCGTAGGTGAGCTGTTCGGATTCGCTTTCTCCCTTCTGCAGACGGGTCCACATGTCTCTGTAAGCCTGGGTGTATTCGGGGAGAAGCCACATCTCCGGCGGCACGGGGCGTCCCTCCTGTTCCGGCCAGAAGTGCTGTGGATTGGCGACGGTCTGATAGGCCTGTCCCTCCATATCCCAGCGGAACGTTACGACGCGTGCCATTTCCGACGCGATCCGCAGCATTGCCGCAAGGCGTTTTTCCTGCAGACGGCATTTGAGCAGATATGCAATCCAGAGAATCAGCAGGAGTATGCAGCCGAATCCGGCGACGAGCACGGCGTTGAAATTGCGTTCGAGTGCAGTCGGCGGCGCGTCCACGAGTTCCGTTCCCGACGGAATGCTTGTTGCCGGGATGTTGAACTGTTTGACCGCCTTGTGCGTCAGAACCGTGCGGATGGGTCCCTGCTGGACCGGAAGCGCGGACGCCTGGGTTCCGGACAACAGCAGCTGCGCCATCTTTCCCGCCTGAAGACCCTGATAGTACCCCAGATTTGTGACACCTCCGGCGGCGCCGTCGCGGATGTAATAATGATATTTGCCGATGACAGGTCCCGGAGCGATGCTGCCGAGATATTGCAGAACCCGGTTCCCTCCGCCCAGCTTTCTGTCTTTTACGGAACTCCAGGAACTGAACAGAACAACCGTGTCCGGCGGCTGGGCGGCGACGATCCCGAGCATTTCATCGGTGGAATAGTGTTTCCCCGAGATGAGGCGGACGGGAACGGGCATGTTTTTTTTGCGTTCCGTGAGCATTTCCTGGAAATCACGGACCTGTTCTTCGCCCGCCGCGCCCGCCTCGGCAATGAGAATGAGGTGTTTCATGTTCGGGAATATCTGTGCGGCGAACAGTGCATTCTGATACCAGAGGTTGCGCGTTTCGATTCCGGTCACGTTTGCTTTTCCCGTGAGCTTCAGCGCAAGCGGTCCGTGATAGGAGGATACGAGCACCGGCGTATCGGCGGGCAGGGGGAGCGTCCCGTCGAGAAACAGATCCACGGCCGCGTTGTTGCAGAGAATGACGAGATCGTATTTCCCGTTCAGCTTTTTGCGGAGCGCCTCCACGTCTGCGGGCGAGGGTTTGTTGCTGAGGTAGTACCGCACCCCGATCTCGTACACTTCGCTGTGGAACATCACTTCCTGATCGTTGAGATACTGCTTGATCCCCTTGTCGATGTTCCGCGAAAACGGGTCGGCGGACGAGTAGGAGTTGATCTGCAGAATGCGGTAGGTTTTCTCTTCCGGCTTTGCCTGTTCCGCAAATCCCGGAAGGTTGCAGATGAAGACAAGAAGGCAGATTATGAGTTCGCCTGTTTTTTTCATATTGTGTTCCCCCTGTTCAGCTCTTTGATTCTGAACATAAAAATCCCTCTGATGAGGAAATATAGCCCCGGAATGAAAACTGTCAAGAGCTGAAAAAGAATTTTTTTGTTTTGTCTCTCTCCGCTTCCCCCTTGTTTTTTACGAAAATGTTTAAAGAATACTTGCGAAGTAGTTTATTTTTGAGGCTTGTTTACGCTCAAAAAATGGTTGGAAATCGGTTTTCTTGAAAAAATAATACTAAAAAAGAGAAGTTTTCGCTTGCATTTTTCAGAAAGCGGCGTATATTAACGCCATTACAACCAAATAGGTAGACTTTAAGAAGGAGAAATGACAATGTCTGAAAAGATTTACAGCACAATTCTCGAAAAGGTCGGCAACACCCCGCTTGTCCGGATCAACAAGCTCAACAAGGGCGGCGCCGAGGTTCTGGTAAAAGTCGAATATTTCAACCCCGCCGGAAGTGTCAAGGACCGTATTGCGATCGGAATGATCGAGGATGCGGAAAAAAACGGCAAAATCGCTCCGGGCGCACTTATCATCGAACCCACCAGCGGCAACACCGGTATCGGACTCGCTCTTGTCGCCGCGGTCAAGGGTTACAAACTGATTCTCACCATGCCTGATACCATGAGTGTGGAACGCCGCAAACTTCTCGCCGCCTACGGTGCGGAACTCGTTCTGACCGAAGGTGCAAAAGGCATGAAAGGTGCAATTGAGAAGGCCGAGGAACTGCAGAAGTCCCATCCGGGTTCCTTCATTCCGCAGCAGTTCGCCAATCCCGCGAATCCGGAATATCACAGACACACCACTGCCGAGGAGATCTGGAAGGATACCGACGGCAAAGTCGATGCGTTTGTCGCCGGAGTCGGAACGGGCGGAACGCTGACCGGCGTCGGTTCGGTCCTGAAAGCCCGCAATCCGAATGTGAAGCTTGTTGCGGTTGAGCCGTTTGATTCCCCGGTGATCTCCGGCGGAAAGCCCGGTCCCCACAAACTGCAGGGTATCGGAGCGGGATTCATTCCCTCGGTTCTCGATACAAAGATCATCGATGAGGTCTTCAAAGTCAAATCCGAGGAAGCCGGTGACACCGCCCGTGCCGCCGCCACGCAGGAAGGACTCCTGATCGGCATCAGCTCCGGCGCCGCGCTTTTCGCCGCACTCGAACTGAGCAAGCGTCCGGAATACGCTGGAAAACGCATCATCGCGCTTCTTCCCGATACCGGCGAACGCTACCTCTCCAGCTGGCTTTTCAATAACTGATTCAACACGACGGAATTTACACAGGAGATTTCCCCTATGAGCAAACGCAAATACCATATTGAAACACTCGCTCTTCACGCCGGACAGGAACCCGATCCCTCCACGCTTGCCCGCGCGGTTCCGGTTTATCGCACAACGGCGTTCAATTTCAAAAGCTCCAAACATGGCGCCGACCTCTTCGCTCTGCGCGAATCCGGCAACATCTACGGCCGCCTGATGAACCCGACCAACGATGTGCTTGAAAAACGTCTGGCACAGCTCGACGGCGGCGCAGCCGCTCTTACGCTCTCCAGCGGAACCGCGGCGATCTATTTTGCTGTCACCAACATCCTGAAACAGGGCGATGAGCTTGTCTCCGCAAACAATCTTTACGGAGGAACTTTTACTCAGTTCGATGCGATTCTCCCTCAGCAGGGCATCCATGTCCGCTTCGCTCCGGTGAATGATTTTGCCGCAACCGAAGCTGCAATCAATGAGAAAACCCGCGCAATCTACATTGAAGCCGTCGGCAATCCCGTGCTCGACGTTGCCGATATTGAGCAGTATGCGGCTATCGCGAAGAAACATCACCTTCCGCTGATTGTTGACGCCACCTTCACGCCTCCGACGCTGCTGCGTCCGATTGAACATGGCGCAAATATCGTCATCCATTCGCTCTCGAAGTGGATCGGCGGACACGGCACGGGCATCGGCGGCGTGGTGATCGACGCCGGAAACTTTGACTGGACCGACCCGAAGTTTGCGCTTTACAATGAGCCTGACCGCGGCTATCACGGTCTCCGTTTTGCGCATGACCTCGGACCGCTGAATCCGCTGGCGTTCATCCTGCGTCTGCGCACCGTCGGACTGCGCAATCAGGGTCCGACTCTTGCTCCGGATGCCGCCTGGCTGTTCCTCCAGGGAACGGAATCGCTTCCGCTCCGCATGGAGCGTCACAGCTCGAATGCTCTGAAGGTCGCGGAATTCCTGAAAAATCATCCGAAAGTCGCATGGGTCCGTTATCCCGGGCTTCCCGGCGATCCCTCGCACGAGCTCGCGAAGAAGTATCTTCCGAACGGCGCGGGCGGAATGGTTGTCTTCGGTGTCAAAGGCGGCAGCGCGGAAGGCATCAAACTTGTGGACAATATCGAACTCTTCAGCATCATCGCGAATGTCGGCGACGCCAAGAGTTTGATCATTCACCCTGCGAGCACGACGCATTCGCAGCTCTCCGACGAGGATCAGCGCAAAGCCGGACTCACACCGGAGCTGGTGCGTCTCTCAATCGGTCTTGAGCACATCGACGATATTATCGGAGCTCTTGACGACGCTCTTGCGCTCATCTGATTCTGATTCTCTCCACGGCTCCGGCGTGTGTTGCCAATCTGCGCGCCGGAGCTTTTTTCTGCCCGGAGGTTTTACATGAAAGATTTTACAGAAATTACAGTCCGTTCATCCGTTGACGGCTCGGAGGAGCCTTCGCTTCTTTATATTCCGGAAACGGCGCACGAAAAAACGGTTCCGCTTGTTGTCGGACTTCACACATGGAGTTATGACCGTTTCAACAAAATGGAAGCCTATCTTCCGTTCTGCAAATCGCGCGGCTGGGCGCTTCTTCTCCCGGAATTTCGCGGACCGAATCTCCGTTCGAACCCCCGTGGATGTGAAGCGTGCGGAAGCGATTGCGCTGTTTCGGATATTCTGGATGCCGTAAATTCTGTTCGGCAGACGTTCCATATAGATTCGGCGAATCTGTTTCTTCTTGGTGCATCCGGCGGCGGACATGCCGCGCTTCTGACGGCTGCCCGTTCTCCGCACCTCTGGCGAGGAGTTGCGGTGTGGTGTCCGGTGAGTGATCTGACCGCGTGGCATGCATATTACGGCGCGGGCAATTCGTATGCTGCTGAATTGGAATATTGCTTAGGAGGAACGCCTTCGGAGCAACCCGATTTATATCAAGCCCGTTCCCCGCTGACCTATGCTGAGACGCTTTCCGTGGTCTGCCTTTCGATTCATCAGGGGCGTCACGACGAGATTGTCCCGTGGAAAATGAATAGTGATTTACATGAAGCGATAGAGTCATTTTCCCCGGAGCATTGTTATTTTGATTTATTCGATGGAGCTCATGACGAAGATGTTTCGCGTTCGTTCGCCTGGTTTGATTCTCTGAGCAGTAAAAAGCTTCATCATTCCACCATTACCGGCTGATTGAAACGGCCGGTTTTACATTTTATTGCAGAATAAGATTTTTGTTTTTCCCCTCTGTTGCTTTTGCGCTCCAAATAGTTTTTTGCAGAGAATACAATCGAATAAATCGTTGAATTGCCTGTATAAATTTTACTATTATCGAGTTTTTTGAAGTTGTTTTAATTTTCGTAAATAAATGGAAGTCCAAGAGATTCCTCCTGAAATGGTTCGTCACAACAGCCTTTCGGCGTTAGGGGCATTTTTGCCCACTTAAAGTGCCCTAAAAAGTAAGACCATCGGGAGCTCCGTGTCACAATAGCCTTTCGGCGTTAGGGGCATTTCTGCCGGTGGTACCAACACCGGAAAGCCAACCGGGCGAAAGCCCGGCGTCACAATAGCCTTTCGGCGTAAGTAGCATTTCTGTCCGCCGGATACTAAAAAGGCAACTCCGGCGGGTTCTTTTTTTGATTGCTTGGATTATGCGTCAATCTATATCGTCGTATGTCTCAGCTCTTTTTGCCTCTTTTGCGCTGATTTGCGCGCTGTAAGGCTGTTCCGGCTCTATTGGTACATTTACCCACTGTTGAGCACCGTTCGGGTGCTTGTATGGCTTAGGTCGCTTGTATTTTATCGGGCGCAAGCATACCCAGCCAAAGCAGTAGTCTAAGTCGTAATCGGGGCGGTCGATACAGTCAACTAAGTCAACCTCGCCTATTACAGTCCCCGTTTTCGCAGCGATTATTCCGACGCGCTCGCGTATACGCGTGGCTGTTTTGCGGAATTCGACGGGTTTTTTACCCTCTACAACGGCGGTCGCCCACGGATCGCGAATGATTAAGCAACGCATTTTACACCTCCGTTTCCGCGACAGGGCGCGTCTGTGCGACTTTCAAATCTGCAGGTCTGTCTCATAGTCATAATCCTTTTGCTGGTTTTTGTTTTTTGTAAGGCAATTTACCACGCTTTTTGCAGCGTTGCAAGAGCCTTTTTGTTGTTTTTTTGCTGCAATGTCCTTAACTTGCGTCTGCCTTGTAGCAGGCGAAAAACATTGCTCCTTGCAAAATCGCCGCCTGGTGGCTTGAGTCACAACAGCCTTTCGGCGTTAGGGGCATTTCTGCCCGGAGCAATCCGGAAGTTGAAGTAACCCATCGGGAGCTCCGAGTCACAATAGCCTTTCGGCGTTAGGGGCATTTCTGCCTTCGCGAAGAAGTGGAAGTCATCGAAGGGATGAACTGTCACAATAGCCTTTCGGCGTTAGGGGCATTTCTGCCTTTCCGTACAAAAAAAGGAAACTATTTTCTTGCAGGGGAAGGGCCACAATAGCCTTTCGGCGTTAGGGGCATTTCTGCCGCGCCTGCTACAAGGCAAGCGCAAGCATTAAGGACATTGGCCACAATAGCCTTTCGGCGTTAGGGGCATTTCTGCCGAGAAATCGAACTCGGAACCATTTACACCAACCGCGGAATGCCACAATAGCCTTTCGGCGTTAGGGGCATTTCTGCCATTCTTTTTTATTTTAGAAGTGACTGCAATAAAGATAAAGTCACAATAGCCTTTCGGCGTTAGGGGCATTTCTGCCCACGCAGTACAGACGCGCCCAACGGCGGGAAAGGAGGCTTGTCACAATAGCCTTTCGGCGTTAGGGGCATTTCTGCCTCGCAGATGATTTTCTTCAAAAAACTCTTGGAACTTTTATAAGTCACAATAGCCTTTCGGCGTTAGGGGCATTTCTGCCTGGGACTTCAGGAAACAAACATGGAATCACTTCCCTGCACGGTCACAATAGCCTTTCGGCGTTAGGGGCATTTCTGCCTCTGGTAAGTAATATATACTCATAATCAATGTTTTTCAAGTCTGTTTCGGCGTGATAAGCTTACTTGGGGAATAGGTCGGGTGATTATATGTATCTGTTCCGCTTTTTTGAGTTAAAACATTTTCGGCATGGCTTCCCGCTTTTCAAACAGTTTCTTCTCATGCCGAATCTCTAAATAACATATAGCAATGTTTTGCCTTGCGGACGCGACACCGAGCCGCAGCTCTCAATTCGGGAAACACAGGCTGCACAAATACTGTAGATGATAACCCGGTCTTCCTGCGGATCAATGATTTCATGGAGCCGCATCCAGAATGATTTGAAGAGGTCTTCCGAAAGATCACATTCAAAAACACTGTATTCTACTCTGAAACCAAAGTCAAGACACAGAAGAGCAACTTTCCGGAGACGCTTGGCGTTCGTTATATCGTATGCAATCAAACGAAGCATATTTTTATATTTCACTTCCTGCGGGTTGTATGAATCCGGTTCTGCAAAAGAAAAATACGGATCTTCAGGGCATACAGAAGAAATGGTAAGAGGATTCACCCTCCAGCGCTTTGATAACTGTGATGATCTGGGATTCAATGATTTTTCGGAATGTGACATGCGGATCTCCTGGAGTCAGAGTGAAATTTCGGGTCATCGTTGCTTCATAAGCCGGGAAAAAATCTTTTCTCGCTTCCGCTTTCAAATATGTTCCGCCATCTTCCGAATGGAATTCAAAATGCTCTTTCCGCAGAATCCGATGATTCAGCAGATGCATGACCAGCATATCGCAAAGAGGAGCTCTCAGCGGTTCAATCAAATCCAGAACAAGTGACGGCATATTGTACGATGTCTCATGGAGAAATCCCAGGTAAGGATCCAGTCCGTGGGCCCGGATTGCCGCGTGAATTTCACTCTCTACAACAGCGTATGTCCACGACAGCAAGGAATTGGCTTCATTGAGCGGCGGACGCCTGGAACGTTCCTGAAAAGGCATATCTTCCGGGAAAAAATCGCTCAATCTCGCAAAATAAACGGCTGCGGCAAGACCTTCATATCCCCGGAGAGCATCCATGGATTCGGGAATTTTTTCAACTTTGCGGTAAATCGCCGCCAGTTCATCCGCCGCGGATTGCTGCGCTGGCAACTCTGATTCTTTCCTCGCCGCAGAAAGACGCTGAAGAACCCGTCTGGAATTGCGGATTTTGCATAGAATCAATTCGGTGGAAACTAAAAGGCGGAAATCCTGATTTTCAGAATTCCGGTATTGCGCAATACGGCGTTCCGCATTCATCGCATTATCTGAGGACAACGAGCCAAGCCATTGATGGTGTGCTGAGATGAATGCCACAGGAATTCCAAGACGCATTAACTTATGCAGGACTTGTATGCTGATTCCCGGATTTCCAACGAGAACAACTCGTTCGATGTCGTAAAACGGAACATGCAATCGGGTCAGTTCCCGGGAATCCGGCAGACGCTTTATCAGTTCCAGATGATTCTGTTCCAGGCGGGCTGATACTGTATCGCCTGTGATGGCAAGAGTCGGCATCTGTTCTTTCCTTTCCTGATTTGCATTGTTTCTTCCATTTCGGGCGAGTTCCCGAAAATGGAAGAAACAAAAATAACAGCAATGATATGCAGAAATTACTCTTCCCCTGCGAGTGAAAGAAAATCTCCGAGTGTACTCAGCTTTTCATCAAACCGCATTGCTTCAACCAGCTCAAATCCTTGCAGCGGAAGCCTGAACAGTTCCTTGTTTTGCTCCAAGATCACTTCTGTCTCGTCTTCCGGAAGCATGCTATAACAGAAAAACACGATAGGGACAAAGCCATCCTTCAAAGGAATAACTTTGAAGTGTACAGGAGATGCCAATCTGTTATATCCTGTGATGCTGGAAGATACTGGCGGGACTTTACTGTAGTTTTGAACGAGCGGAAGACCTAGCACTGGACGGCATACACAACCGCGTTTTTGCAAGCCGGCGTCATGATCGTTCTTTCCCCATTCGCTCGGATCTTCTCCTGATTTTGTACTTCCCGCCCTGTATTTTTTCAGAAAATCAATGCAACAGTTGATTGCGGTCTTATAATCCAGAAATTTGCCACTGATGGCATCAATTTCCATGTTGGCGCACTCATCGAAGATACAGGAGAGTTCCCGTTTCAGTTCGTCCTCAGTTGCAGGAATTTTCCAGGGAACACCATCGATTTCAACATGTTTAGGCCAGATGGAACCATAACAGCGTCTGGAGCGGGAGCCGAGAGAACCGAGAAGCAGAAATGCTTTCAGAACATTTTCCAGAACCGGAGAATCTTCTGAACTTTTTCCGGGACGCATGATTACGGAAAATGAAACAGTAAATCCAGCAGGAATGACTCCGCGTGCATCTTCGGTTTTTCCGAGCGGCCAAAGAAAATAATCCGAACGATTGCCAGTGATATCCTTTGCGGTTTGGAGTTTTACCGGTGGAGTGGCCGGCGTTGTATCGCGGACAATAACCCGGCTCCTTTGTCCGCGATTTCCTGCGGCAGAACCGAAAAGATCATTAATGACTTCTTTGTCAAAATTCAGAGCGTTCATCCACCAGCGGAGAGCTCCGCGGATGGATGCCGCCCGGATTTCGGCGCTTTTCTGATCTGCTCCGGCAAGAAGAGCCGGAGTGACAAATCTAAAAGTAACATCAGCTCGTCTCATTTTATATCTCCTTGAACCAGCCATAGCCGGCGGATGTCTTCGCTCCGATACCCCACTCCATCAGAGCGGATTTTATCAACCCAACCGCTTGCTCTGCATCATTGCCCGCATCATGTTTCAGCGGAACAACATGGAAGGTAAATACAGCGCCTTTTTCTACGGCAGGGAAGAAAATCGGGGTAGGATTTTTCGTGTCAAGATGTTCTTCTTCCGGGTCGTTGTGTTTTGTCAGAACGTCGACAACCATTTTCCAGTTGCTGTCTGCCGGGAATGCGTTCAGGAAGGCAACAGAGCCTGCGCGTTCTTGATTTCCGAAAATCCGATTCAGTTTATCTGTATCTTCGCAATTCTGGAACGCATAATGTCTGGTTACTCCTTTGAGAGCGGATCCCGGAATATACGGACAGGAGAAATTCCTGTGCAGACGGATTCCAAGATTCAGCACACTGCCGGATTGGTCAATCATCATCCGTGCAGCAAGTTTCAACCGGAAAGAGATCATACCGGGAATGTCGTAAACAGGGCCGGAAAGTTTTTTGCCATGTTCGTTTATGCAGGCACAGACGGCATTCAGTTCTCCTGCGCCCTGAATTGGGAAAACCATCATCTTGTTCAGACGCAAAGATGGTGATTCCAGATTTTTAAAATGACTTCCCAGCAAATTTTTTACCTCATTCTGCACCGTATAGCCTGGCGATTGTGCAGTTTTTGTGTGATTCTCTGAATACGGCATGATTCAGTCTCCTTTCGAGGCAAAGCGTCGGAGATAGTTCAAGTAGGCCATTGTTTCCGCCGTGACGTCGCGCAATTCCGCGGATGTTTTCCCGACAAGGTAGCAAACCAGCCCCATCGAAGACTCTTCGGTTTCCTGGGGGAGGCGATTATGCCGCCGCCAGAGCATTTTCCGATGGAAGCATAGCCAGAACGTCGTCGCCTCCGGCGTAAATCAATTGCCCGTCGAATGCGCGAACAACCGGTTCCGCCAGATGCAGCGCAAAATTGGAAAGGCATTCGCTGAATTGAGCATGCGCCGATGGCGACATCGGGCGTCTGTAACTCTGAAAAGCCGGGAGTTTTTCAAAGTACTCTCTTGCTTCACTGGCAAGAGAATCCAGAAACCTTTTTGCGTTGTCTCCGGAAAGACGTTTTCCGATCTCATCTCCATCCATCGCGAGAATTGCAAAATACCGTCGCTTCCCCGCGACCTCCTGGGTGGAGAGAATGCGCGTTCCGGAGACATTTACAGCAGAATTCCTTTTCAGATATTCCGGGAAAAGACGTTTTATGATGGAAACAGCGCCATAGGGGCC
>ERZ1034880.102-NODE-102-length-33046-cov-4.315025_pt1 | contig 33046 bp, 35 predicted proteins | sample MGYA00520630_ERZ1034880 | MGnify/ENA primary metagenome ERZ1034880 (study PRJEB33766, sample SAMN09781725) | gut metagenome | biome: gut microbiome | host: Homo sapiens | place: Madagascar | study: EMG produced TPA metagenomics assembly of the PRJNA485056 data set...
TCCTCTGCCACTTCGGCAGGTGTCTGAGACATTCTTTTTACTTTCATTCTTTTCACCTTCTTTCAGTTGTTCTAAGTATTTTCTTGTTCTTTGTGTTACTTTATACGAGTTTCCTTTTCTTGCATTATTCTGCCAGGCATTATGATGTTCTTCCACTTTCTCTGGAGGCAATTCTCCTCTTTTGGATTTACGTACCATTCTGGCCAGAGTTTTTCTTTCGTGCTTTACGCTGTCTGGATTGAGCGTCATGATAACTTTTCCGGTGTCTGTCATACGATATCGGAAACCTAAGAACGTAAATCCTTTTCTGAGTGGGACGACATGGGATTTCTTTTCGTTGATTTCCAGGCCATATGCCTGTATCTTTTCAACGGTTTCGATGTATGTCTTTTCTGCCTGTTCTTTTGTTGGCAAGAGCATCCAGAAGTCGTCCATATACCGGATATAATACTTTACATGCAGCTGCTCTTTGGCGTAATGATCCACTGGGTCCAGAAGAGCGATACCAGCGATCTGGACCATTTGAGATCCTGGGTTGTATCCGGTCTCGCCAGCATACTGGTCTCTCAATACTCCACACGACATTTTGGTAGTGTCAGGGTCTGTATTGCAGTAGATCTGATGCTCTACATCCTTGTGACGCATGTTAAGATAATAACCATGTATGTCAATCTGGACGATCCATCCATCTGAGCCGTAGCTGCAGAAATAATTCCACAGATATTTCTTAATCAGCTTTCTCGCAAAATCTGTGCCTTTTCCAGTTTGGCAGGCGCAGTTTGCATAAATAAAGCTTCTGGTCATCTGAGGATACAAGGAATTATCATTGATGCTTCTCTGGTATATTCTGTCTTTGAGCGGGATGCTTAACGCTTCCCGGCGCTTCGGGTACGTGATTAGAACCGGTTTGGGTTTCCCGTTCTTCCAGCTCCCTTCTTTTAGCTGCCTCTCCATGCGAAGAAGGTTCTCTTCGCTATTTAGCACGAATGATTTCACAGATGGTTTCCAAGAAACTCCTTTCTTGCATTTCACCATGGATTCGTGCAAGCTATCAAAATCTGTTATACTTTTCATTTTTGTAATATCCGCAGTTTCTCAGTGCTGACAGGCTCATGTGAGTCACGCACTGTCTCTTTCGATTATCCGCAGTATTGTTTAGGCTTTCGCCAGGGATTTCGGCTCCTTGTCTAGATCTTCAGGGCAATTATTGCTATGCAATAACCGTAATGCCTTTAGGAAGACAATCGGGGCGTAAGTATTCGCATTCCATGCGTTCGTGTTGTTGACATTGCCATCGGCGTTCGTATTCATGACGTTGTTAGCGTTGCCTTGATTGGCCGACCGAGAAAACACATACTGAGTATAGCCTACGTCCCAAACTTATTACGAGTATCTTTCCTGATCTCCTTCTCTCCACTTCTTGATATAGTTTCGTGTTTTGAGAGTTTTTTCAGACCAATACTTTACCTTCTTTCCTTTTAAATGGAATAGAGAGCGAGCAAGCCCGATTAATGCCAGTAAGTTGTTACAATCCATCACGGCCTGTTTCTGAAGTCTGTTTCTCCAGATCCACAACTCCTTATGGCCATCTACTCTGATATTGTTTGCAGTCCAGACGTTTGTGTAAATATCCTTTGCCTTACGGATAATATCATCCGTAAGAGCTGACTGGTATTCTGGAAGAAAGATATTCTTATTGGTGCATATCTTGATTGTGTACAATGCCAGTTCTCTTGCCTCCCAAGCAGCATCTAACTGTCTTTTCTGCGGAGTATCCGGCGTATTTCTTTCTCCGGCTTTAACTGCCATTTCTTTCCTTTCCACCCCTGCATCCGTGGGTGCAGGGATTATTGATTACTGATTAAATGAAGACAAGCGGGGCGTAAGTATTCGCATACCATGCGTACGCGCTGCCGACATTGCCATCGGCGCCCGTATGCATGACGCCGTAAGCGACGCCTTGATAGGCCGACCGAGAAAACACATACTGAGGTGATGTATGGTTCGCAGCTGAATATCGGATCATGCAAGGATATTGTTTCCAAGGCTCAATAGGTTTGCTGGATCCAGTTCTGCGCTGCCAGTACTCATGAACTGTTCCTTCTTCTTTGCTCATATTGACATTCATCTGCGACATAGATGCAAGAAACACCTTGTCATATGTGACGTCTGTTACGCCACCATCATTAACTGTGTTCGTAAGCGTGATCGCTTTTATTGGTTTCAGTACCGCAACCATATCTGCCGGCAATCCGCAAAGGAATCCGTCTTTTGTGGCTAACTGGTCAGGTGCTATATCCCAGTCATCCTGCTTAGTCCACCATTTGCCTTTCGGCCGATCGGAATTAAGCCACTGGCGTGCTGCTGAATATTTCCACCGGTTCCAGCCATATCCGGATTCCTGCATACTGTTGAGGTTCCCGTTTCTGGTTGCATACTGCATAATTCCCAGAGACGTTCCTCCGGATCCGGACGTAATAGGCACTGTCTCAATTTTCGTAATTCCATCTGCGGCGTATGAGGTTGCTTTCCATTCTGATGCTGCTTTGTCTGGCATCTGGGTAAAGCCGGCTACTGATCCACCTGCAGGAACAGCTTTTGTAAGTGTAAACTGCCATGTCGTGTCTTTCTGTGCATCTTTGTTGCCCCAGTTTGCTCCAAGCGTTACATTGTAGATTCCGGCCGTAAGTCCATCAGGGCAGCGCAGAAATGCGCGGTTGCTGAACTGCACACCGAATGGTGTGGCGTAATGAGCTTCAAGGAAAGTTCCCTCGATATTCTCTCCATTCTCCAGTTCTGCAGTATCAAAGTGTGTGATATGCCACGGGAAATCGTATTCCTTGTTGTTCGCAACTGTATCAGTCCATTTTTCCAGGATCTGATCGCCGAAATCGAATATCTTCCGGGCGATCCCATTTCTGGAGAGTCTGCTAAGCTGTGCCCAGGTAGATATTTTTTGCAAGTCTGCTGACTGGGTAAGTGCCATCGTCTGCAATGCCTGGGCAATATCCTGCATAGTTGTTTCTCGTGGGATGTTAACGAATGTCTGGTCTCCTGTTGCCATTTCTTTTGATTCCTCCTTAATTTTTATATAAAAAGAACCTGCAAGGGTTGGTTGCAAGTTCTGATTATTCTGTGTATATGACATCAAGGCCTCCATCTTCCAGATTAATCTGAAATGTGATGTGATCCGTCTGGGTTTTAAGAGCTTCGGTTGCTGCTTTTGCCGCGGCAGCCTGTTTCTTTGCCTCTTCTGTTGCTGTTTTTGCGAGGCCTGTCTGTTTCTCCGAAGCTACAGTTGCTGCAACCGCAGCCTGTACAGACTTTCCGATCTCACTCTGAACATTCCCGGCATCGCCTACGGTTTTCTTTAGTGCCTCATCTGCTGTTTTTACTGCTGAAATAGTTTGAGTCAGCTGATCTTTCATTTCTGCTGTGGCTTCGTTTTCTCTTTCGATCTCCGAATCCGTATGCGCTGTAATTTCGTTTTTAGCTTCTGTTTTTTTCTCGTTGATATAATTTTCTGTTTCGGATTTTACAGCACTTGTGGCAGCTTCTTGCCGTGATGCAATCGCTTTTATCGCTTGCTGCCGAGTCCTTTCAATGTCTTTCTTCGCCTGTTCCGTCTTTCCTGGTACTTCTGCAGCACTCTTTGCGGCCTGTTCTGCGTAATATTTTGCGTTGTCCTGCGCCTGTTCCGGATGATCTTCCCGGCCATGAGTCCAGGCCTCCGCGTCTGCTGATCGGGCAGCTGCCTGTTTCTCTGATTCCTTCGCCTGTCGTTGATATTCCGCAGCTGCCGCAAGTGTGTGATGGAACAGATCTACATCCTCCGGAGTCTCGAAATTCTCTGGAGCTTTTCGCTTATTCACCGACAGGACAATAGTATTTACTGTTTCTCCTTCTGTTGTGTCTGACAGATATATGTATGCCGTGATGGTTCTTCTCTGCTCCAGGGCTACATTGGGTATATCTACGGTTGATATTCCATTTACGGTTGATCCAATTACTACTTTTGCTTTTTCAGAATCTTTCCAGGCAAAATGAACTTCGAAAGTTTCCGGAAGATCCAAGCCCTTAATTTGAATTCGCTGACCATAATCATACTGCCAGAGTTCATTTTCTATTTCTATTTCTTCTCCCTTGTGTGAGAATTCTGCAATCAGCATTAACTCAACCTCCTCTCAAGTTCTTCAATACGTTTATTCTGTTTTTTTACCATTTCCGGCAACTCCTGAATTGCTTTTATTGCATACTCTGCCAGAAGTAAGCGATCAATTTGTTTGATGTTCATGCTTCCATCTTCATTGTAACCACCACCTAATGTCAATAGCGGATCAATCTCTTCAAGCTCATCCGCAACAATTCCAAGCGGCTGATACCAGGAGAGTCACTGCTGTACTGATACATGATGAGATGATTGTTTCCACCCTTTCTTCCTTTCTCCGGTGTTGCGCCGGCGCAATTTTAAGTATAAAAATAAGAGCCTTCCGGCTCTGCTCTGATTTTCATATTCTCATCTCCTATTCTGTCAGGTGTGTATTTTCGATGTACTTTTTGATCTCACTGATATGATTTTTCAGATCTTTGTTGAGCACCAGAAAGTTTTTCTTGTTATTCTGGCTGATGATTGTTCCGTCTTCTCCAACCTCTGAATACGGGAACGAGATTCTTTCTCCTTCTCCAGTGTTCAGTGCTATAAAACTTGTTAATACTTTCATATTTCCTCTCTTTCTTCGATGAGTTTTTCTGTTTCTGCTATATACTCATCGTCATATGCTATTTTCTTAAATCCTACTACTCTGTCCTCGCCTTCATATCGGTTATACTCATATCCTTTCTGTTTTGCTTTCAGCTCCCAGAAGAACTTGAGGCCTGGTGTGCCGGTGACTATGAAGTAATCCGGGGAGCATTCTGATACGTACAGATTTCCCTCTCCGCGCTTCTGCAAAAAAACATAGTACTGCATTTCTGTGTTGATCATCTCTTTCAGAATGTCTTCGATATCGACGTAACACTTTCCACCTTCGTCTATCTCTCCTGATCCGATATCTCCAAAGTACGGTGTCGGGGTTTCGTAGCAATAGACGCCTTTTTCTCCGTAGTTTTCCGTTTCTCTGACCGCCTGTTTAGTTCCGGCAACCCTGAGTCCAGCTTGCACATACAAAACTCCGTATATGTTTGTATATCCTAGGGAATGATGTTTTCCGCTGGAAAAATCACCACTCTCTACATCCGCATCCGATATCAGATCTAAGCATTTCCAATCACTAGTCCTCAGACCATTTATGCTGAATGTCATATAGTCAGATGTTCCAGGGCCCTTTCGAAAAGTAAGACGTCTGTCTCGAGACGAGAAATATGTGTCGTAATAAGTCTGTCCGATGCCGCTTTCAGGTTTTGTAGTACTCTGATGTGATATTGTATCTGCTGAGATCTTGAATCCGGCTATGTTTGCTTTCAGGGAGTACAGGTCGTCTACTTTGATTTTTTCCGCGGTTATAGACTTTGACTTTATGTAAGCCCCGTTCCAGTACAGCTTGCCGCCGGTCATGTACATGCCCTGGATGTTTCCGTTATTAGTTAACAAATTGAATATATCCTCGGAAGAGTATCCGTGCCGCACGTCTGGTCGGTAAATGTATATGGTTCCATCGCCAGTGCTAATCGTATTCCCGCCGCCAAACATGATCAGGCTTCCTGTCTCTTCCACGCTCGTGACGTCTTTCACGAATGAAAACTTTTTCCACGATGTGGTCAGCGCTATGCTTTCTCGCACTTTATTGAAAGAGAATGCTATACTCTGTGCTTTTGATGCTTTTGCCCAGAAAGTTACCGTGTACCTACCTGTAGCATTAAGGATTGCGTTTGTGTCCCTCTTTGCTGCCAAAATGCAGTTATCCGCGTCAGCATTGATCACTATCGCATTTTTCCCGCCATCCGGATCGTTCTGGCCTGTTTTCACGGTCCCGACTGTATTCCAGTACGTTTTTACATTATCCGCTGATAACCGATATCCTTTCACAAGGTTTCCACCAGACGCTTCTAGCTTTCCGATTTCCGCTAGCGTATACGCCCGTGTATAGTCCTGTGAGTCTTTAAGAACCAGTACATCACAGTCATCCGTATACTTTTTCGCATCTGATAGCGCTGTGATGCTATATTTTTTTATAGTATCCATAGCGTCGTTAGATATATCCGTGATACTGATGTTACCCTGCAGGTCTATGATGCTTGCACGGATCTTGATCTGTTCCGCAGACTGATTGATCTGGCTGATCAATGATGCTTTATCTGCTTTACTGGCCCAGGATGCACTCGATGTGACTGTTGATACGATAGCGCTGTCAGTGATTTTCTGCGAAGCTTCTCTTTTCCATGTTTCAAGTGCTCCTACCGCATCTCTTGTGGCGTATGTATTAGATACAGACAGTGAAAGTTCATCTATTTTTCCCTGTATCACGGTATTCATAGTCGTAGTCGTACTATAGTTATCCTTCAGATTTGATTTGACCTGAGATAAATTTGAGGAGAATCCGTCTACAGTTGACTTATACTCAGCAACTTTGGCATCAAGGTCCGTATACTTTCCGGTTACGGAATCATATTTTGATGATATATCTGTATAGGTCTGCTCCAGTCCATCAACAATAAGCTTCACATCAGCGAGCTTGCTGTACATAGTAACCTTGCTGTTCTGCAGTTCGATGATTTCGCTTTCGCTGATCAGGGCTTCTATTTTACCTTTCAGAACAGAAAAATTTGTCTCATTTGCCTGAAAACGTTTCAATATAGCTTCTTTTGAAAAAATGTTTACTTCCCTTTGAAATTTCGTATTTTTCACCTCCTCTCTGCAAAATAATAACAGCCAGCTGGAGAATTTATCGCACTTAACGCAACAAGTACCCCAATATCATTTGTATTCAGTATCATATTCGATTCCTGGATTCTGATTCCAGTACAACGAACCACCTGTGACTCATTGTTTTTTCCGAATCAGTTCATATAAATCCATTCCGAATTTTAACGGTGAATCTGTATAACCAGCAGAAACAGCACCTGCATATACACTGCCCGCTATGTCCACTTTTGTCCCTTTTAGATCATAACAGTACATCCTTCCTTTTTCTGTCACATACAAAGCATTTCGCATGTTTGATGGAGTCAGTTCTTCCTGTGCTTCATTAATCCGGCACAGACGTAAAGAAGCGTTGGTAGACGCTTTGCCTCGGATAGATACTTCCTCTCCCAGATCATACATATATACACCTTTAAGTGTAACAGTAACATCTGTCCCAAATCCGTAACTCTGAAATCCGATACACAAACTTGTTGCATCATCGGGAATCGTATATTTTAAACAGCATAATTTTTCACCGTCCCAGATTCCAGATTTGGCACTGGTATCCGCATACAACCGTACTGTATTAGGATTATCGGTATTTACGCCAATTCCAAACGCATAGTTTGTCCATCCATTTACAGCACTTCCCACACCGGTCTGTCCATTTGAAAATGCCATTGACGTACAGCCAAGCTCTATCGTATGCCCTCTTAAGGCTATTAATTCATCGCCTGTATATTTATATTTTGTCCATCCCCAGGCATTTGTATGAGATACCAGAAAATCATATACCTTCCATCCCTGCTTTCCGGCAACCGTCATTTTTGCAGTCATGGCTGATGAATTATTAAAATTTGTCGGGAATATATTCGTATACCATTTCTTCAATATCTCGTCCGAGTGTTCCCCCAGATCAATCAGATATACATTTTTAAGCGTAACAGTGCCGTTAAAATACTTTCCTTCTGGCGCATGAAACCAAACTCGGATATCATAAGAAGTAAATATATCTTTGGAAGTTTTCGTATAATGCCCGGTTGACATGCCGAGGTCGCTGCCTATGCCGTCAATTTTATATTCCGTAACTGTTTCCCCATTTAACGGAGACCTGTCTGTATAAATATAAAAAGATGGTATTGACCACAACCATTTTGCATCATAGACTGTACCATTAGGAAGTGTCCAACTGTCTTCAGACATATCAAATATGACGTCCGAAAAACCGAACTCCAGGCCTTCTCCTGTTTGTTCAAAATCCTCATAATTCGAAGGACGTATCACACTCAGGTAGATTCCGCCCTGGCTTAATTCTGTATAAGTACATACGATATCACACGTTCCATCAGAATTACGCACTAATTGCATGGTTCCTCCAGAAATATCATGTATCTCCGGATCTACCAGGATTAAATTTGCATAATCCGAAAATGATAACGATGCGTTCCAATCGTCAATCGCCATTCTCCAGTAAGAAATCGCATTTTTTCGAGAATCATCACTAACGCTGTCTAACTTTTTCGACATCGCTTCAAGTTCGCCCATCAATTCGCCTTCGACAACCGGAGCCGTAAGGAAACCGTTATTGAATTTTTTGCCGTCTAGGATATAATAGTTCTTATTTGCAGTCTCTTCCGATACCTTTCCGGACAGGTTACTCCATTTATGGACTTCCAAAATATGATTATTTACTTTCAGCTGATATATATTATCATCAATCTTTTTAACAGTTTTGTTCTTGCCATTCGCAAATATATCTATAAAAGCTGGTTTTTCGATACATTTAAAAGTCCCCATCGATACATACCCACCACCACAGGCTAGAGTCATTGCGCACAGATAAGTGAGTACCGATTCTTTATAAGCTTCTGCATTACCTGGAAAATAGTTCATAGACCACGACTTCGCCTTACATTTCCCAGTCGAATACCAGTTTGCATAATAGTCATATATATTTTTCTGACCATTTTGCCAGGTATAATCGTCTTTATAGTTCGAAGATGAAATTAAACAGGATTCTAAACATATGATATCGTTTTCATCAAGATATGTATACCAATTGCCAACGTCAAAAGGTGTACCACCATTTGTGATAAGAAACAGTCCTCTATCATGACACGCTTCTATCAGCATGATCCATTTCTTATTCAAAGCTGCATTTTTATTCGCGTAGTCATCCACCGGTAAGCCCATCTGATAACAGATATCTTCTTTGGTAAAATCGTATCCCCAGTCATCGAAGAATACCCCATCAGTTCCTGTTTTCTTAAAATAATCCAACCAGTCACAGATCTGCTGATAAGTGTATATTCTGGTACAATTAGACAAGTCGGCCGTTGATCCTTCCCAGGAACCGTCAGGATTGAGATGTGCGTGATCTCCATTGTATGTAAAATCCGTACGTCCGCTCTCTGACTGGAGATATTCAAACGTACGCAGTTTAGGATTCAATTCTTTTGCGCGCTTTAATATTTTTAATGTATTTTCCGTAAATGTCGGCTTTGAATCAGCAAGTCTGTATAAATTCAAACGCTGCATTCCTACGATATTGTGTTTCGAAAACATAATGGCATCATTTTCAATACCGTTTCCACGTTCGATATTGTTGCTCCAACCAAGCCAGGCAAGTTCAAGCCCTTGTTGCGCACCCTTGCGTTCCACGCATTCCAACACCTCGTCCAACCTGGTGCCTTCATCGTCAACCTGGATGGCGTGGGATTCCATCAGGGGGAAATCCTGGTTGTTGGCCTGGGTGATCCCTGAGATTAATTCCACGGATCCGTTGTATTTTGCCATGTCCTGCCTCCTATGTTACTTTTATTGTTTTTGTGCCCAGGTTGCTGTTATCTGAGCGATAGACTGCATATTCCTCTGTGTAGCCACTGGCATTGGTGAAACTGATGGATGCTGCTTTTGTAAAGCCACCATCGAAGCCACCAACATTGAACACCGGGGTTCCGTATCTGGATGGAAAAGCATACCAGACGTACTGGCCTTCTGTGCTGGTTGTGCTGAATGTTTTTGTACGGCTCCCCTGCAGTGATCTTGAAAGCGAAAGTATGAAAGTATTGTTTACTTCTTCAGGGATCTCTGATACGCCATAGTAAACCCCATTCTGGAACACAACAGATGTATTTTTCTGTGCCGTTTTCCCTTTTTCATCTGTAACCTGCAGCATGAATGTTTTATCAGCAGTTAATGCCATGTCTTTTAATGTTAATGACCGTAATGTTTTCAGGTCGGCCCTGACCTGGCCATTCATCAAGATAGTTTCCGGATCTTTATTCAGCTGCCATTTCAGTGTGAGCTCATTGAGCGTGCTTCCTTTTTCTGCAACACCAATGTTATTGGAAAATGCTAAGATCTCAATAGGAATATACTGCAGATCCCGGTTCAGTTCGTTCAGTGCATCCGGCAGGGTTTTGGCTCCCTGATCCAGTTCGAATGTCTGTGTTGTCAGGTTCAGCAGGATCTGCCTTGCAAGATTCTCCAGGGCAACGATCCCGCCCTGATTAGTTGCAGCATCTGTGAAAATGAACTTTTTGCCCGCTGGAATAGTAACTACCTCGGAAAGCGTATTCGCGTCAACATAATCCTTCTGTTCCGCACTAAGGCTTACTGGTTTTCCATCGATCTCCACTACACCTTCCCGGATCAGCAGCAATGCTTTCCGTTGGTTTTCATCTGCATCCGTTGTAAACTGCCCGACTACAACACCGCCAAATATATAATCGTTGTTGCTGACAGTAATGGAATATCCGGAGCCTAAAGCCTGTTCCCCTGCTTCTGTCTTTCTTTTCCATGTATAACAGCTTTCCGGAAATTCTTTTGTAACATCCTTACCTGCACGGTACACCACTGCCGTTACTGTAGTTGTATTATCACCATTATCGTGATAGGTACAGTTATATAAGAGTGTTCCTTCTTTCAAGCCGTACAGTTCTGATGTAGTTTCGGAAAGCTTTAAGTCCATCCCATCTAAGCCAGTTTTAATACTTGCCACATTTTGATTTGTGGTCTGAATTCCTTCAGCTGCATTCTTTGCTACGTCAGATGCTGAATCAGCCTTTTTCTGAGCTGTTTCGATGTCCTTTGCCGTCTTGCTGTACAGCTGGCTTAATGTCTGTTTCTCCTCATCAAACCAGATCCGAGAAGATTTGATCGTTTCCGTGCTTCCGTTGATTTCTGACACCACGGACGGAATATCCAGCTTAGAGCCTGCGATTCCTGCGTTGTCTGCAACCATCTTATTGACGATCAGACCGTCTGCGATCGCGTTTTCCTTGATCCCGGTAGAATCGATCAGGACGCCTTTTCCGGTTTTGTCAAAAAGAGAAAACGTAAAATCTCCATTTGCATCCCGGCCGGCCTGCATCCGGACGATTCCATTTGCGTCTGACCACTGCTGGGTTGCTCCCTGGATACGGATGCCTCCGTCATCGGAGGCTATCAGGAATTTATTTGTTGAGATTGTACCGGCAAGAAGATCTGCTACGGATACCGTCTGCATCACGGCTGATCGGATCAAAGCGGAGTCGATCACTGCGTTTGCCGATGTAAGGTGGATGTTCTGCAGATCCCCGATGCCAGCGCCTCCGGACAAAAGTACTTTGATATTTGCGTAATTTCCGTTCAGGATATCGATCTGCGCGTTAGCCGCTTTAAAATTCGCAGTGGTCAGTTCCTTGAAATTACCAACTTCTCCGTTTATCTTCTGGACTTTTACTTCCACTACGCTCAAGTTTTTGATCGTGGCGTATGTGATGTTCGCGGTATCTACATCCAGCTTGTTGATCATCGCCTGGTCGATCATGACCAGCTGTGCATAATACCGTTCCATCTCTTTTGTCTGAGGCCCCTTATAGTCTGCATTGGTTTCTTCTTCTGACAGACCTACCGCCTCGACAGAGTACGTAAGGCCTCCGTCATATTCCCATTCCAGTTTCATGACCGGGACTTTATATGTATTTCCGGACAGATCTTCCACAGTCAGGATGTCCCAAGGATCCAGGCGGGGATCTCCCATCATTTTCAGGGCGCCTGGCATGTAGGAAAAACTCTTGAACGATGCCAGGATATTATTGAGGACTGTTTGTGTCATGAACGGATTGGAAAACGACACGGACCTTGCTCCGGATCCTGAAGATATTGATATGCTTTTTCCATTTTTGTCCTGGCCCGTAAAACACACAAATTTTGAAACATTAAAATTGTAATCATTATGTTCAAAATTTCCCCAGTACCGATTTGGTTTTACCTTATAATCTGAATCCACATAGGTATGCAGCTCGATCTGACCTCTACGATTGCATACAGCAAACGCGCCATGAAGCTGCGCCACATAAGAAAGGACTTCCCTGCAGCTATATCCTTTCGGCACTTTCATGGATATCGCCGTTAATCCGGTTGTCACTACAGGAACACCTGTGATATCCGCAATCTTCTTCAGTACTGCCACTGTATTTGTGGTTGTGCCATCCATGGAAAACGTCCGCTCTGTGTTCATCATACGGTCGTAAGCTGTGAATGTGATCTGATCGTCCGCTTTCTTTGGCTTCCCTACGGTAAAGTATCCCATCGGGATGTATTCTGTCAGACCGTTCACGTCCATCCCGATCTGCAGGAGGATCTCTTTTCCCTCGATCAGGATGTTGCCAGCCGGAATCGTTACCTCGATATACTGTGACATCGTTGATCCCAGGGAAAAATCATCTTCTGCCTCAGATCCTCCGGTGAGCTTGATGCTCTTAACCTTTGTAATCGATACCTTGTCATAAGTAAGCAGGCACTTAAATGTTCGGGAATCCTGCTGTACCAGGTTTCCGAATTCTGCTGTTGACTGATACACAGGACCGCCTCCTTACTCTGTAATCATAAACTCAATGACGTCCAGTTCTTCCATAGTCAGTGGATCGTACTTTGGATCGTCATCACATTTTTCGACTACATCAATTGACACCGTGTGGATTTTCACTGCAGTTTCAATCGCTAAAAGTTCACTCATATCCTTCTCAAACTCATCTTTGTTTTCGAACACATAGCAGCTATCCTTGACAAGATATTCTCCCTTTTTGTCCTTTTTCGCATATCTAGCAATAAGTTCTTCTCTTTCCTCCATGTATGCAGTCGCCGCTTCCTGAACTGCTGCCATGTTTTTCTTAATTGCATATGCCAGACGGACCGGCAGGCGTTTCTCTCTTAAGCCTGCACAGGTGTTAAGGAATGCTACAATCTCACTGTTCTTCATCTTCATGCTCCCTGTTCCTCCGTATCAGTATTTTTGGCAGTATCTACTGTTCCCTGATCCTCCAGTTTCCACAGGAGCTCGTCAAATGCAGCCATGTCTTTTCTACATTCTGCTTTGTTTGCCTCATACATCTCCTGGTCCTGAATGGTCTTTGTGCAGTTGCTCTTTCCGGTTTCCGGAACCTGCGCAGACATGTATACCACACTCCTTCCATCGATGATGGAGCTGTAACTGAGATTCATTGATTTTGTACCTTTTAGCATGTTCGTTTCCTCCTATTTCTGAATTAGTGTTGCTCCTACTCCCTTATATGTTTTCACGCCATTAACATAACTGTATACGGGATAAGATGGTGTATTTGAATAGAATTTTTTTGTTGTTCTTGTGTTTGTTCCAGGATCTGTAAATGTTACACTAAAAAAAGCAGGACTTATTGCCGCATCAATTTTTGCGACATCAGCCCTACTAAGCATCGTCCATGTACACTCAAGTGTATACTTGATAGCAATCACATCACCAATCATTTCTGCGTTTGCAGCACGCCCTGTATTATTTGACCACACTTTTTCTTTTTTAATGGTCAAGCCCCCGAGGGCCGGAGTCGGCATCGCAACTCCGTCAATAATGATATCATCTGTCACTTTACCGCCTCCTTATCCAAATACCGGATTTCCGGTCTGTTTCTGATAGTTGTTTCCTTCCTGGCGGATCACCTTAAACAATTTCTTTGCATCGCCTTCCAGATAGATGTGGAGTTCCTGTCCACGATCATTTCTGCCCTGCATGCTTTCAAAAGCATTTACAACTGCTTCAAATACACCTGCCCGGATTCCGGCAATGATCTGATTATTGTTTGCCACCGCAGAACGGTTTCCCATTCTTCCGACAAGCTCCGGTCCGGACTCTCTTGCCACGAACATTTCTCCCATACCAGGGAATCCGCCATTTGCGTACCAGCTCAGATTGAAACGTGGCAATGAAAATTTGAAGGTACCGATTTTTATAGATCCACCTTCCCAATCCCAGCCGATATGTGGCATAGGGATATGGATGCTTGAAAATCCATTTGCAAAAGTCTGAATAACATTCTGGCCAACTGTGTATAAGCTTGGAATTGCGTTTGCCACCTTGCCTGGTATATTACTTAATATTCCAGACAGAGAGCTCCAGTTATTATTCAGGCCGGTTCTCATTCCGCTTATGATATCCCTGCCTTTCGGCGTTACTTTGCTTTTGATATCTCCGATAGCGTTGAAAGATTGAGAACCGATTTTCTTTACTCTGCTCAGGAATGTTGATTCCCTTACAGCTTCCCAGCCATTTTTCAGACCGATGATCGCAGCATTTCCTTTCCCACGTAGCCATGTTTTGGCATTTCCAAGTCTCTCTTTTGTCTGCCCTGGGAGTTTAGCAATCCAAGACAGTACAGCTGGCAATCCTGCTTTCATACCATTGAACAGGCCAGATATAACATATCCTCCCTGCGTACGCATGACTGTTGATGGTGAATGGATTCCGAAAGCTTTTTTGAATCCGTTTATGAATGGTTTAAAAATGTGTGCCTTGATCCAGGTTCCTATATCTTTAAATGACTGCACAACACCATTTTTAAAGCCTTCCCAGGTGAATTTTCCAGCTTCTGTGAAATGCTTTATAATATACTTCCTTGCATCTGCAACTGCATTTTTAAAGATACCGCCAATAAATGCGACAAAGCCTCCAAATGCAGCTCCAATCGTTTCAAAAACTCTGTCAGCAATTCCGCTCCAGTCAATGTTTACCATCAGATCTTTTGCTTTGTTATAGATGGTGTCCCCCATGGACCACCAATCCATGTACTCGATTGCTGAGATTGCAAAATCAAAAAAGCCTTTTATCCCATCAGATAAGGTCTGTCCTATTTTTCCAGTATCAATGGTTTTGACCGTGTTGGTTACGAAATCAGCCAGTGCAGTGCCCAGGCCTCTCCAGTTAAAGTTATGAACTGTGGTATAAAGTGCTTCCAGTCGTGTGTTAAAGCACTCTCCAACAGTTTTTCCAACAACAATCCAATTGGTTGTCGCAATCGCTGTATTCAGTGTGCTTACCAAGCCAAATACAGTATCATGTACGGTTCCTTTGATCAGATTCCAGTCAAGGCCTTCAAGAGCACCATTGACTCCATATCCGATAGATTTCCCAAGACTGTTCCAGTGGAAATTCTTTGCAAAGGTATCTGCAAATCCAAAGGCGGTGTTTAATCCTTGCGCAAAAGTATTTCCAACCAGCCCCCAGTCTGTAGCTTCTATGAAGCCATTCAGGAAAGTAGCAATACTCTTTGCAATCTTGTTACAGGTATTCTGGATTTTACCCCACGGAATACGTTCCAGTGCTTCGTTGAGCTTATTGCCGACCATGGCGCCAAGTTCTGTAAAATCACCGGACTTCCAGGAATCTTTGATCAGTTTTGCGAGATCTTTGAAACGGCTCTTGATGGCCGTTGTCTGGAACATATCATTAACGCCACCAAGCGGTGATGTATCCGTTCCACTTCCTGTTCCTCCTGATCCGGAGCTGTCTGAATCATCGTTCAGCTTGTTGATCTGGTCGAATCCCAGAAGAGTACGCTGATATTGTTTTGCCGCTTTTGATGCCGTATCTGCGTTCTTTGCATTATTCTTCAGACCTGTTGATGTGCTGTTCAGACTTGCAGCATAATCCTGATTGACTTTCTTAGCCGTGACCATGGTGGTTTTGCCTGTGAGAGCTCCCATCAGCTGGCCTATGGAATTTACCACGTTGATAACCGTCTGAATAAAACTGTTCAGAATTGGTGCTACAACATTCAGGATTGGTGCAAAGGCTGTGGCCAGTGAATTTTTGAGCTGTGTCAGAGAAGACATCAGCAGAGAAAGGCTTCTGTTTGTTTCTCCACTGTACTGTGCAAGGTTCTGAAATCCCTGCTTTGCGCCATCTACAGCTCCACGGATCACAAAACTTGCAAACATAAATTTTGCAGTCATTCCGATCGTCTTCAGTATACCTGTCAAGCCTCGTCCGGATGTTCCCAGACCATTGAACGAAGATTTTGTCCTGTTAAGAAACGGGATTCCGGATATGAACTTCTGGATCAGTGCAGCATAAGCACCGGAGCATTTCCGGATCACACCGGTGAAGGAGGATGCAACGTTTCCAACACCTCCCAGAAGCTTCGTAAGGCCGCCCCAGCCTTTAGAAACTGCATTACCAATTCCGCTTCCAATCGAGCCAATGCCTTTGAAAATTCCTGCTCCTAAGTTAAATGCCTGTTTCGGAAGAGATACCGGCCGCTTTACGTCTGTATTTGAAGATTCCATATGTTTTTTGTCAGTTTTATACATTCTCAATTTACGTTCAGCGCCCTCAATGTCATATGCCAGGCTTCTCCAGCTCATGCTTTCCTGATCTACGCCAAGATCACTCATCTTATCCCGGCGTTCATAGTATTTATCGAGCTGAGTCTGTGTTTTTTGAATTGTGGAGTTCAGTTGCTGATACTCTTCCGTTGGAACTTTGATGCCTGCCTTGATCTGGAAATTTTTCACAGGATTCCTGCTGAGCATTTCCCTGATCTTATTCAGGGTATTCCTTACCGGCTGCAGCGCTTTGCTTTCCATCCCCTTGAACGGATTCTTTACTTTCTCAGTTTCCCTCTGGATTTCTTCAACGCTTTTCTTTACTTCCCGCCGGCTGTTTTCCATCCCTTTTTTCAATGGTTCTGTTGTAGCTTCAATCACCACCTGCATCTTATGAAGTGTATCTCCCATGGTCTCACCTCCTCTCTTTTTCTCAACAAATTAATGATTATGTCTATAGTTCCATTCGGCGTTGTACGCCCTTCTTTTTTCCATGTACTCTTCCCACTGGCGGGCTTCCTCCGCTTCTTCGTATGCCTTCTGTTCTTTTTCAAACAGTTCCGGATAATAATCCCAGGGATGGGCTATCTTGCCATCTTTGGCAAATAACGCTGAGATATCTACTGCTATAGCCTGAGCCTGGATGAAATTATCCATGATCCGCTGCTTTTCTTCTCTTAGCAGCCGCTTTCTTATATTTGCCAAAGTATCAAATATCTCATTTACAGAAAGGTTCCAGAATGTTTCCGCCGGAATCCCCATCTCAAGAGCTACCAGATACAGCTCTGAGAGCTGTTCTGACATCAAGCGTTCTCGATTTCCTCCAGAAGGGATGCCGCTGTTTTCTCCGGTAAAAAACCCGATACCACCATGAGCGGGATCAGAATCTTCTGATAAAGTTCCAGCTGACTGTTCCCTTCATCGATCCATGCGTCATACAGCTTCTGCACATCCTGATAATCAACCCCATGCTCCCACGGTGCCATTGCTTCCTGGATGATCGTCAGCATCACGGAAAGCGGCGGAATATCATCGATCATATTCATGAGATTCTGTCTGTACTTATTTTCCAGGCGTCCGATTCCGGAAGCTTTCAATTTCATCTTGAAGCTCCTACCGCCTACATTCCAATAAGCAAAGGGCTGTCTCTTTTTCTTCTGTTCCTCCAGATTGACTACTTTTTCCTCTGGAGTCTGTGTCTCATTCTGGGCAGAAGCTCCGCCCAGATCCTGAATACCTTCAAAATTCATCATCTTTTATTCCTCCTTACGCCGGATCTGTCTGTTTAATCTCAGACTGTACGGCCATGGTCACCTCAAACTCGATCACACCATTTACTCCACCGCCTGTACGTTTTGTGGAAAACTGTGCAGTAAACTCGGTAACTGTTCCATCTTTTGTTTTTTCCTGGAAATCCCAGATCTCTTTTTTGTCTGCCGCATCTCTCATAAGCCTGTACGGGCTTCCGGCTTTACTGTTGTCGTACTTCCATTTGTACTTCATATCCGGAAGGTCTCCAATGCCTTCCTCGTACATCTTGTGCGGATCTGTAAGGCAGGTGTTTTCCTCCTTATCCAGTTCCACTCCGACTTCCGGGATCTCTTTCAGTCCTGGAAGATCTGTGTAAGCTGCAGAGTTTTCTCCAGTTGTGTGTTTTCTGTAACCTAATGTTGCTCCATTTGCTAACATCGCTATTCCTCCTTATCTCCAGTACACGCTGTCAGAATCCATATCAATGATCCCTTCGTAGCGCATCTGTTTATGCTTCATCCCTGACGGATCCGGCACATCTGCACATGCGATCCGTTTCAGGCCAGTCACTTTCATTGCTTCATCTACCTCCAGAGCTGCTTCTGAAGTGCTGTGATTGTTCCAGATGTCGATCCGGTATCTTACAAGGGCTTTATCCTCTCTCATTCCTTCAGCATCGGAGCTGACTTCGTATGCATCGTTCTGCTCTTCGGTATACTGGATCGTTGCCCCCTCCGCCCAGGAACGTGGATAGGCATCTGAAACATTTTCTGATACCGTGCACAGTGCTGCGTACACCTGATCTTTTACATTCTTCATATATCCTCCAAATCTGACGCAAGGCTTCCGCCCAGCATCTTTAAGATCTGTTCTTCGTTATCCTTCATAGCCGGATACAGGAACGGATAGGCTGGATTTCCGCTGCATCTATAGAACCTTCCATCCGGAGTGTCTATATATGGCCAACGGTACTTTTCAGCCACTCTTCTGTCTATCTGACTTTCATGGATCCACCATGGCTGTTGAGTATAGACCGGAGTTACTTCCGGAGAGATACCTGCATGTTTCTCCTGGCCTTTCGGTCCGGTTCCGAACTCTATGTATGGAGCATAAGCTTTGTCTGTCCAGCAGATCCCTGTGACAGTGTTTTCTTCCTCTGTGGTTTCGGCAAAAATGCTCTGCCGGAGTTCTCCGGTATCTTCATGGCAATTCTCAACTGCTGCTGACCGTACAAATTGGATCGCTCCTCCAACTGCCTGCCGGGTGTCCAACTCGGACACCTCCTGCAAAGCTTTCTCTACTTCATCGAATCCATTTACGCTCATATCTTTTCCACCTCCATGGTCAGAAAACGATATGGTTTGATGGATATGATCCGATAGTCCGGAAGCTGATCTGCTGCCACATACAAACAAATCCCGTCCCGTTCCTCTATATCCGTTCCATCTTCCAGGATATAATGCAGCCGACCCTTTTCATCCGTCTGGATCTTATAACTTCCCTGTATCCGGAGATTCCGGATATAATTCAGTCTCTGGCCGTACTGCTCAACCTGTACTTTTCCGGATGCCGGCCAGCTTTCTCCGGTAACAGAAGAGGCAGTACCGTATTCCTCGCTGGTACTGCCTTCCTTATCTTTCTTTACCGTCATTTTCTTATGGAAAAATCCCTCAAATCTGCTTCTTCTCAGCCTCATAAGTCTTTCCTCCTACTCTGGCCAGGCGATACCGGTTCAGTGTGTCGTAGATCTGTTTCGGTGCATCCTCAAAGGTATAACTCTCTCCACCCTCACTTCTTGACTTTTCCCCCTCTGTTCCCATCCGGTTCAAAGCGATCACAGCAAGATCCCGGACTGCTTTTTCAAGTCCAGTTTTTAATCGTGTCCGGTTTGTGTAAGACAGTACGAAAGCTTCTGCATCATCAAGAAGAATCTCTATGAGATCCTCATCTTTTTCTCCTGTCAAGGTCTGAACTCTTTCTATGTCTTTACTTTTCGCCACAGGATCATCCTTTCAAAATAGCAAGCAGATCTGCCTTGGCAAGGGAAGATACACCAGTCAGGCCTTTCTCCTTTGCAAGAACTTTCAGCTCCTCGACTGTCATATCTTCAATATTCTTGCCGGCTTTCTCTTCTGGTACTGTATCTGGCTTTTTTTCTCCTATTGGCGTAAATCCATCGCTGATCAGCTTTTCTGCTGCAAGTCCTTCCGCTTCTCTTTCTACATTTTTACGGATCAGTCTCATGCTTTCGCCTCCCGGATGCTCAGATAGATGGAATCCAGTTTATTATCCAGGATCCACATATCATGGAAACGGCGGTAATCCATCTGCCATGCGTTCAGTTTCTGGTTTGTTGTCGGGTCGAAGATACGCATGATATCCTGTTTTGTGACAGCGATCGGCGTGGTTACAGGGCAGATGAAGAAGTTCAGGTTCTTTGCAGAGGTTCCTTTTTCATATCCGCCTTTTTCCTGTCCGCTATCTTTACCGTTATTGATCTTGATAGCTGTGTACATACGGTTGGAAGGTGTGGAAACCAGCGGTACACCATCTACAGAAGGAACCTGTGTCTGAATTCCGCCTTTAGAGAAGGTCACTGCAGTGATCTTGCCCGCAAGTTCCAGTTCCAGCTCCATAATAAAGTCCGGTGTTGCCTGGCAGATAAGAGCTCCGTTATAGTTTTCTCTTACCGCTTTGATCCCTTCTTTCAGCTTACGCAGAGCAGATGTAGAAGCAGTTCCCGGTGTATAAGATTCTCCGATCATTCCTGCTTTATCTGCAGTGAGTGTTTCTGTAGCCAGCTTGCTGATACGGTACGCATCGATCTCCGGAACTACCTGTGTCCTCTGGAACTCTCCCATAACTGCACCGGCAGTCGGGATAAAGTTTGCCTCATTGATATCCATCGGATCCAGCTGGAAGAGACGGCCACGGTCCTGTGTCATTTTTCTGGTCTCGTACTCCAGGGTAACGGAGCCGCGCTGGTATCCAGCCTCACGGTCATAGTCGCCCATTCCCTGAACGCTCATTTTCGGGATCTTTACTTCAGATCCACCGTTATAGATCACCTGACCGGCATTGGCATCCATCCAGCCGGTGGTTGCTTCCTGGACAGCGATCTTATCAAGCTGTGTCATAAATAAGGTTGCTGTTGCTAAAGTATTGATTGCCATTGTTTATTCACTCTCCTTTAAAAAATACCCATCATCGCATTGTATACCTGCTTTTCAAGGGCTTCCTGTGTGTTTGTTCCTGGTGCTTTTTTCGGAGGCTTGCCGCCCTTCAGCTTCTCGTCGACTGCTTTCTCAACTGCAGTCTGGAATGCTTTCTTGACAGTTTCCATTGATTTCTTGCAGGCATCCGCATCTGTATAATTCAGTACTTCTGCAAGTTCTGTCGGAAGTCCCTCATCTGACAGAGAGTTCTTTGCCTCTGCCATGAGCTCGCTTCTAGTTACTGCTGCCTCCCTGTCGGAAAGTTCCTTTTCTTTTTTCTTCTGCATGTACTGTGCTTTTTCTTCCTTGGTCATCTTGGCCAGCTTCTCAGCCTCGGAAAGCTTATCATCCGTCAGTGCCTGCCACTTCTCCTGTGCGTTTGTCACTGCCGTATTGACTGCCTTCTGGACACGTCTGTCAAACTCCGCCTGATTACCGCCTGTTTTCAGGAAGTCATCAAAAGATGGAGGATTATCTCCACCCTCACCGCCTGTACCTTCGCCAGATCCGCCGCCATTGCCCTCACCGGCCCCAGCACCGTCTCCGCCTTCTGCGAATAACTGCAGGTTCATCGGAACTTTACACATTGCTTTGAACACTTTGTTTCTCATGTCTTTTCCTTTCTGCCCAGCCTATTCGTTCTCACGCCCGGGCCATTCAGTTTGTGGAATCCGCTTCTTTAACGCCTGGCGGAAAAAGGCATAAAAAAATAAGACGCTTCACCCTGCGTCTCACCGGGAGATAATTGGATCACCTATTCCTTCCCTTTGGCTGCTGCCTTTGCCTCACTCACTGCCTCAGCAACGCCTTCACTGATCAGATGCGTTCCTCTCTCTTTTGTTACTTCCAGGACAGTTCCTTCTTCAACGATTTCCTTTAAACAGATATCGCTGTATCTTTTAGTGCATTTTACTTTCATGGTTCTCACCTCCCCTCCGTTGCGCCGGCTCAATTAGTAAAAATGGGTATAAAAAGACCACCGGCCATTTCTGACTGGTGGTGTCTCTACTCGATCACTTCAATTTTCTTAATTTCCGGTTCTGTCAGCTCCGTCAAATACGAACATCCTTCTTCCTGGACGCATATAGAAGCTACTTCCGGTTCATTATCAAGCGGCTGTGTAAAGTATTCGTTTATTCCCTCGAATATCTTTCCATCTTTACATGTTACCCTTATCTTCTTTTCAGATGTTCCCATCATCTTTTCCTGCATTTCAGTTATTTCTGCCATTTTATTTCTCCCTCGGCTTCGCCGGAACTACATGAACACCATTTTTCGAATAATGGATTGTTGCAATGTCGGTCGGAAGTTCGTTTCCTTTAAGATCCTTGTAAACCCCAATATTCTTCCTCATGGTTACAACTTCTTTGTGGTTCCAATGTCCTTGTCTGTCTCTTTGAATTTTACCCGTGCCAGCATACTTGTTCACAAGATCCTGAGTTTCTTTTATATCTGTTGTCAGATAGCTCCTGCCGTCAATATAATTATTATGTCCCAAAATATGTTTGCCCTGCTTGCCTTCTTCTATTTGTTTCGGATAATCTTTTGAACGTATCTTTTCCTGAAGCTGTGTATCCTGATATTTTCGCTGTAACTTCTCCCATTTCTCAGGATCATTATACTTCATTTCCTGGAAGTCTGCAAAATGTTTCGGCATGTCTTTTCCAAGGAGTTCCCGGTACTGATCATACTGTTTCCTGTCTGATGTAGCGTTCTTGACTGCCTTTTCCTGGGCTTCTGCTTTTGGATTTCCTTTGACGTATTTCTCATACCACTGTTTATAGGTCATATCCGCAGGAATCATCTCTGTACGCCCTGTTTCCGGGTTGTAGGCGCTTCTTTTCATGTTTCTGAGGATTTTATCATCTATGACGGAAATCGTTGTAGAGCGGCAATACGGATGCATGGGAGGATAGTTCACTCCGGCTTTCCGGTCTTTCACCGGAAAAACCTTTCCATCCAGTTCCCGACAGATCTCACTGGTACGAAGATCCAACACAGCCACATAGCGATAATTCTTGATCCCGCAGTCAATATAACTCTGCGCAGTCAATTCTCCTGCAATGTAACAGGATTCTGTTCTTACCAATCGCCTGGCCTGCTTTGCTCCCCCTCCGCACTGGGTCTGGATGGATTCCGCTGTTTCCCGGTCTGTCCGGCCGGTAAGGAGGCTGATCAGCAATTCATCCTTCAAGGAATCTGCAAGCTGCTGTGTGTTCTGCCAGATACGGTCTGAAAAATGTTTTCCGGACCATTTCATCTGCAGAGCCTGGTCGATCTGCTTCCTGCTTACATGAGAAAAACTGAATGCCAGGCCAGTTTCTTTCTGCATATTGTAGATGGAATGATAATACGCTTTTTCTCCAAGCTGCTCCAGAAGTTTGGTATCGAACTGTTTCTCCTGCTGATACACCTGCTGCATCACTGCATCTACCTGCGTCATAAGATCCTGCAAGCGTTCCAGTCTTGCACGGTACGCCGGAGCTTCCAACTGTTTCAGGATCTCACTGTCCCTTTTCCTGTTCTGGAGTTCCTGTTTCAGCTGATCAATGGAGTTTTTATCCTGGATGGAATTTATAATCTGCCAGGCTTCTGTTTCTGACAGACCATATTTTGTCATGAACTTCTCAAAGATATCTCTTGCGGCATATTCCAGCTGGAGGGAAGCTTTCCGGTATACCCTGGCAATAAGATCTGCTGTTTCTTCTGCGTCTTCCATGAACTGATACATATCCCAGGCAGATCTCTGCTTCCAGTATTTCCTACTCATCTACCTTTTCCTCATCATCCAGATCCTGTTCTGGTGGGGTATTGTCCTTCAAGCCAAAGACTTCCTGCTGCCGCTTTAATTCTTCTTCTGCTTCTTCTTTCACAGCCGCAAGCTCTTCATCTACATTTTCTACAAACGGAATCTGTGCCAGAAGTGTTCTTCTGCTTACAACGCCTTTCAGATTGGATACCATCTGTGAGATCTCAAGAAGATTTTTAGGAAGAGCTCTGGTGAATATCATTGTAATTCCCATCATGTCAATATTGACGCCTTTCATTGCAAGGAATTTACAGAAAATCCTCATTCTTTTTCTCAGGCCCTTACGATAATATCTGGTCTTAATTTTGGTAATATTCTCCATACCCAGAAGCTTGAATTCCATAGCCACGCCGCTGACATTTCCACTAAAATTTTCGTCTGTCATGCAAGGAATGTGCGAAAATTTATGGATATCCTGCTCAATGGCTTTCTTGAGGATCTCCACTCCACTCTCATCAAATGTCCTTGTTAGATACTCTGCCTTCGCCGTATCGGGCATCTCTAGAATTTTATATTCTTTTAAACGTGCTTTTGCTTTTCGAATACTTTCGTCTTCACCCTCAGTATCTGATTCGTCCTCATCCGTTAGCAATGTTCCGTAAATAGCCAAAATTGCATCAACGAACTGCTCTTTATCGGTTATACGATCACTCATCAGCGCGTTATACGCATCAATCAGAGGTATCTGTAGTTCAAAATCTCCGATTGCCAGTTTATTGTTTAAATACTCAATGATCGGAATTTCGCTAAGATAATGGGGCACTGCCTGTTCTGTGGTCGTCTGGTATGTGTTGCTATTTTCAATATCCAACTCATATTTATAATTTGGGGTTACTACCGTAGCTCTGTAATGATCCGGTCGCATTCCAGAATCATCTTTTCGGATGTAATAATAAACAGCAAAGAGTTCATTTTCCTCTATGCTGTCGTCCTTTACCACAAAAGTATTTTCGGCAGATATATTCTTAGTTACTAAATAATTTTCATTTTCTTTTACATAGATATATTCGTAGGCTATGCCATAAATAGACAGCTCCAGGCCATTGTCTCCGTCCGTCTCATCAGCTTCTGCAGTCTGCAGAGCATCTGTAAGTGGTGTGATAACTGCTTCAGATTTATAAGTTACAGGGTTACCAATGAAGTAACTACTGGCTGTATCTGAGATATCTTTTGCATGATTGCACACCAGCTTGTTTTTCCTTTTTTCTTTTAGGATCTCATGATCTCCACCGTAATAACGCATATTCTTTTGCAGTCGTCCAACCATGCTGATATGTTTGCTGATCAGCTGACGAATCACCTGCTTGTTTGGATTTAACTCATCGAAATCTTCTCTTGGTATTGTAAATGTGTATATTTTTCTCACCTCCTTATCTCTCGGAAACGTGCTGCTTTTCTGCCGATTATGGTGCTGCATAGGTACCTCACAGCGTCACAACAATGATCGAATTGTTTCACCGGTTTGTCTTCTCCTCTTTCCAGGGCTTTCTCATCCCAGATGTAAGAAGCAAATTCTTTTATGGTTTCTTTACAGGAAGAAGCAAAGACAATCTTCTCCAGGTTCAAAAGCATTCCAACCAGCCGGATTCCATCCAGAACATCATTGTTGGCTTTCAGGACCTTATATCCCCGTTTCCGGAGTTCTGCAATAAAAGAAGCGGCAGATGGATCCACGATGATCGCTTTGATCCTGGTTCCATCCAGCCACTCTTTCAGGTCGTCTGCATATTCGGAATCTGTTTTCTGTTTGCCTTTGTCTCTTCCGGAATAGTAATACTCCCGGATGCAGTACCATTTTCCGTTGGTTCCTTTATTCCACAGCAGGAATACTGTGGCGTTTTGTGTGCCATAATCACAGGAAACATACCGGTTCCCGTTAATCAGCAGCTGATAGAAATCTTTGATATCCTGGACATGTTTGTTCTCATCGAACATGTCGTAGATGATTCCCTCTGCTGCCGCCCAAAGCCCCATGATGTAACGTTTAAAGAATACTCCAACGTACATGCTCCTGTATCTGGCTTTGATCTCTTCATCCAAGGACAGGTTATCGTCCATAGTGAAGTGGAGATACAGAATATCTTTCAGACCGGGATCTTTCCCCTCCGCGGCCGCCTGCTGCATCCTCCGGGCAGTTTCTTCTTTTCCCAGATATCCGGTAGATTTATCTATCCAGTTCTGTTTAAACCAGTGATACGGGCCATCCGGGTTGCAGTTAAACCAGAACTTTGAACCTTTTACAGAGCATCGGCCTGTTGCCTGGTTCACAAAAGATTCCGGCATCAGGGCAACTTCATCAAAGAACACGCCGGCTAAAGTGATTCCCTGGATAAGATCCTGAGATCTTTCATCCTTGCCGCCGAATATGTAAAAGTAATTTTCTTTTCCGTCTTTTCGAATGGTCAGAAGGTTGTCTGCCCTGTGATCCGTGATGGAATATCCTCTTGACCGGAGCATCAGTTTCAACCAGAACAGAACATTTCTCCGGAAGGATCCTATGGTCTTTCCGCACATGGCAAAGTTCTGGCCAGTGAAGGTACTCATGGCCCACATAACGAATGATAAAGACATGCTGATTGTTTTTCCTGATCGGATTGCTCCATCGGCAATAACTCCATCCATATCGTGAACCGGGGATTCTTTGCACCACCAGGTCAGGACCTGTTTCTGTTTTCTTGAGAACGGAGAAAAATGAAACGTCTGGCCTATCTGCCTGTTGGCTCTGTTGGTTTTCATCTTCTGCAGCTTATCTTTCAGAGTTTTGAGTTTTTCATACATTCTCATCACCCCAGACATCCTGCGCTGTTGCATTCATTGCCTCCAGAAAACCATCATCGGTAGTCTCTTCTGCCTGGTTATCCTGCTTCAGCATCTCAAATTCAAGCTGCATGGTTGCAAGTTCCAGTTTTGCATCGTCATAACCAAACTTATGCAGCATCTCGATTGCTTTCTGCTGCCGGGCCTGCACTCTGGTCAGAGCATCCTCTATGGCCTGGATCTGGCCAAGGATGCCTTCGTACTTTCGAAGTTCTGTTTGTTTTCCTTTTTCAATACCGGAAGTATATTCTGTTACAGACATTCCGCGTGGTACCGAATCTTCTTCAGATCCTGCCTGTGCTTCCAGTTCACGGAGAGACTGGATTCTTTTCAGCATCCGGCGTTCCCTGACTGCAAGAAGCTGGATTTCTCTGAGAAGCAGCTGCTCTTTGTTCGGCTGGATCATCTCTGCCAACGTTCTTTCTTCCGGTTCCAGAGTATCAAAAAAGAGAGTTTCAAACTCTCCTGTCCTGACTGCATTCTTATTTCCCGGCGGGCCGGTTCCTCCATGCCCCTCCGCATTTTTATTTCCAGGCTGTCCGCCCTTCTTTTTCGCAACGTTGCGTTTATTCTTTTGCAACGTTGCATTATCCCATTTGTATCTATTTTTCCAGCTTCGAATCGTCCCTACCGGGATTCCGAGCTTCTGAGAAACTTCAATTAATTTCACTCCAGAAGCATATAGCTTTCTGGCATCTTCAACTCTCTGATCTGGTGCTCTTGGCAAGCCTCACCACCTCTCATTCGTTTCGTTTTTGATATTTGTAAATTACAGTCCTGCCGGCACCATAGTGACAGCCGATTGCCGCCACGCCGAAAGGAGGTGCGCTAACACTTACATACAGTGAATCCATGCGTAAAGTATGCTTGTGCTGGTACCGTGCACGCTGTACGAAAATTACATACAAAAAGACGCCTGACTGCTGCCAGATGCCTTCTTGTTGTATGATCGGAGTTTCATTATGCAGGTGTGGGGTATACACCTGATCGGAACGGATGGGATCGAACCATCGACATACTGAATATAAACCAGCTGCTCTACCATTAAGCTACGTTCCACGACTGCTGCCAGGTCTCGTTTCCTGGCAGTGTGCTCATAAAAGGAGGATTCCATTTGTTTTTTTGAAATCCATTGTAATGATATCATAAACAAATAGTGTATTTCTAGTGAACTGTTTTCACATTTTAAAATTTCTTAAAGCTCTCCCATGAAGTTTCAAAGTCCATTCCCTGCTAAATCCCATCTTGTTTTCTACTTCATGCCATTTCAATCCCTGAATATATCTTAATCGCAATATCTCCCGTTCATTTTCATTCTCCATCTTTTTGATCTGTCTCTCAATCTTCTGATAGCATCTGGCTTTTTCCAGTCGTTCTGCTTTCAAGAGTTCAATCTGCTCATCCAGAATAGCTATGTAATCTGACAGATCGGACTGACTGCTGCCTTTTGGCATCCCATCATTGGCCACAGAAGGGAACATCTTGTCTGCCCTCAGTCTCTGGATCTCGTCAAGGATATCCTTTTCTCTCTTCACTGCTCTTCGATAGGATTTCAGATATTCTTTTTTCTCTTCGTTTTCTTTCTGGATTTCTGTTTCCACTGGCATCCTCCCCTTTTCGATGCTTTTAGCCGGGAACGTGTATGCTCCCGGCTTTCTCTATTTCTTCCATTCTTTTCCTGTTTTTCGATCCCGTATGCCTGTAATCTCTAATCCTAACAGGCCTGCCGTATTATTCAGGACACAAAAGGCGTTATAAATGTGTGTCGGCATCCTGCCTGCTCTCACAAGTGTTTCTTTTGTTTCTGTTAATCTCGGCTTCTGTCAATTCTGACCAACTTTTTTTCATAACGTCTCCTTCTGTTCATAGGATGTGCATGCAAAGCACCGTTTACATTTTTTGCTTCCGAGCCCAAGGCACATTCCATTGCTATCTATTCCTGCGCTTCCGATCTCGCGCTGTATGCTACATATCTGGATTCTTTTCTTGATCCTGCAGTTTCTGCAAACAACCTTTTTTCCAACTGTACAACCTTTCTCTCTCGCAAATACTGCTGCCCAAGTTCTGCTGACTCCTGTGTCATTAGATTTCCAACCTGTAATCCATTCTCCACAGATATCACAGTATACGTCTGTTTCTACAATTCTTTTGATTGCCATTTTTATCCTACCTTTTTCTCATCAGCCGATTGAAATTCTCTACGTTTCTGGTGTTGTGATCGTATTCTGTTGTTTCAAAAATTTCTTTCAGCGTCTCATTGAACTTCTTCCACTTACTTTTTGTCATTCCAATTCCTGTCCAGATCTGAAATCTCAAAACGTCGGGACCTCCCGGCGGATAGAATCCTGCTCTTTTCTTAAGCAACTTCTTTTTCTGTCTCTTATTCACACTTACACCACATACTTTCTATGAGCTAACACCAGTTCATCTTCTGTCAGATCTAAATAGATCTGAGTTGTTGATAGTTCTTCATGTCCAAGCATCTTGGAAACCTGTTCTATTGGCATTCCCTTCCGTAGTGCCATGGTTGCACACGTTCTCCTGAATTTATGAGGATTTGCCTTTTTTACACCGGATCTTTTGGCGATCCTGCGCGTGATTGATTCCACTGACCCCTGACTTAAATGTCCTTCCGATTCAATATTTTCCGACACCTTCCACCAATTCGCCATTTCATCCCGTGTTCCGCCTCTTTTCATTGCGTGTCCTGCAATTCCTCTTGGAAAAACATAGATATTCGTATCCTTCCGCTCTTTTAAATATGTCTGTAATGCCAGCATGGCCCTGGCGTTCAGATATACGTATCTGTCTTTTTGTCCTTTTCCATGGACTAAGACACGTTCTCCTTCAATGTCTGTGAGCTTAATGTTCACAAGCTCTGTTACTCGGCACCCCGTAGACAGCAATATTTCAATTATCGCCCGCTCCATTTCGTTTTTTACTGACATGCGTAATTTTTCGATTTCCATATCTGTGAGAGCTTCTTTTTTTGTTTTTTCTTTTTTAATCTTTGCCACTTTAAACATCGGATTCTTTGCTATAATCTCCTGGGTATACAGCCAGTTATAGAACGAGCTCAGACATCTTGTTTCATTGCCTACTGTTGTCTTGGAAACCTTATCTATCTTTAATCTTCTGGCCATATATAGTCTAATATCATCTGCAGTAACATCATCCACTGTTTTCCCGATAACTTCTATGATTTTCTTTATTTCAGTTCCATAAAACAGGAGTGTTCGCTCTGTACATCCCTGCACCTGTTTCGCCACAAGAAACCGCTTCAGCAGCATGTCGTTGCGGTCCTGGTGGATCTCTGCTACTTCTGTACATCTGCTTGTGATCTCATACTTATCCAGCAGAATATAAAAATCACTCTTTGCATCTCTTATATTTATTCCTGCGCCTGCTGCCCACATGGCCAGATCATTTACCAGGTTTTCTCGGCAGTCACTCATATTAACAATCCTTTCTGCATTGGTGTTCGGAACACTCTCTCCGGTGGATACTTCCTAATGTTTTTGACCGGTTCTTTCAGCGTGTCTCCCTGTATCACAACCGCATTGATTCCCAATAAACTCAACTGTATGTATGTCATATACACCGCTTTCCAGTCCAGGTCCTGTGCTGTTACTCTCATCGCTCTGCCCGGATCCACGCCACGGAACTTAAGAATCTTTGCTGCTGCTATGATCATTCCGCCTGATCCACAGGATGGTTCGTTAATAATTGCCGGGTGGTCTGAGCTTACATTCTTTGAAAGTGCCATTTGTGTAGTCATTAATGATATATGGAACGGTGTAAAGAACTGCCCCGTATTCTTGTTTCCACACCCTGAATCCATGTACACTTTTCCAAGTATATCTGTCATGTCTTCATCCAGTGCCATGACCAGGAGATCTTTCATCTCTACAAACTTCATTGCGTCTTTTTCATATGACCGTATTGTTTTCAGGTATTCCTGTTCCCTTATCTGCCATATAGCATTATGAAAAAGCTCTGTTGTGTTTGATATAGATAACGCCAGGCATTTGATCCAGTCGCAGAACACATCATAAGGTGATCTGTTTCCGGAAAGAGAAATGATCGTCTTAACAATTTCTTCTTCGTAATTCATTCTCCCCTCCCTGCTGCCCTCAGCATCCACTTCCGGTATCTGTCCCATTCGAGGAGTAATATAATGTCTAATCTTTTACTGAGCTTAATATCCTCCGGGATGATCCGGTATTTCTTGTCTACAAGAGCGAAATTGGCTGCTGCCTGGGCTACGTTGTTCTTTGTGCAGCCAGTCTTTTCTGTGACCTGTCTGGCTATCAGCAGGTCTTCAAATACTTGATTTCCATTTTGATCTACCACCTTATACAGGTTCATTCTCTTTCTCACTGTTTTCCCCTATCTCTACCGGATCAAGATAGTTCCGGCCGAATATCTCCATAAATTCTTTGTGACTGTGCTGCTTTTCAAATAGTCTCTGTGCTGTCCGCTGTAATTCATGGCGGATCCGGGCGTTATTGTGCACTGCTTCCGGACCGTAGATGTGATGGTCATGACACAAGTATACTTTCAGGCCATATTCCTCGGAGTTCTTCCGGTTCGGCCCTCCGAATATATGGTGCTCATCCAGGATCCTGTGTTCGTTCCAGTTGTCGTGGAGTGTTACGCAGAGATAACAGGTCCTACTGCTTTTATCGTGTAGGATGCTGGCCGGATGGCGCATCCTCTTTTTCTTTGTTTTTGCTTTTGTTTTTGGAAATAACATTTTTTATGTGTCCGAATCGGACACCCTCCTTTCCCCTGCCGCATTTCTGACAGGCTCATGCGGCAAGTTATATATGTTAATCGAATTTTCGAAAACACCCTTATTTCTGTAATTCCTTCAAGAATTCAACTAACTCTGATTCTGAATTTGGATATTTGTTGTATCGTGTATGATATGTCCATTTCGGTATGTTGTTCTTATGCTCTGGCTCCGGGCCTCCAACAAGGTGCATATAGTGCGATTCCGTCAAATTTGATACCCACCAACTGTTCTGATTGCGTGGATCCGGTTCATATTCTTCAACGATCAGACGTGCACCGTTTTTGAAATCGTACTTGTAGTACTTAACACCGATATTTTTATCTTCGTACCAAAGACCCCAGACTTTGTAATTTCTCAACCATTCTTTTCTCTGGTCATTGTTCTTCATAATCGGCAATGCGGTGACTTCACCGGGATGGTCTGCGATTTTGGTATCTTCAACAAAATCGTGCTGCTTTTCGTCCGGCGTTTCTGCTGCCGGCTGGCAGCGTTCTTCCAGCCATCCACAACGGCTGTTGCAATCATCCGGACATTGAGCACAGCATTTGTATTCTGTGCCGCAATAAGCTGCTGCCCCGCAGATTCCTGATCCGCTTTTACCGGTGATACATTTTGCCGGACCTGATACTTCGTTATCCTTCTTTTTCGGTTTCTCCGTATCATCTTCCGGAGGTCTGTTCTGGCCGGTTGCTGTTTCGATGGTCATCTGGTCAGGAATACCTTTCTCTGCTTCCTGCTGCCGGTACAGGTCTCTGATATCGTCCAGTGTCAGGATTCCTGTTTCTTCGTATAACTCACAGGCCTGTTTCTGATACTCTCTGTTGAGCTTGGACGCTTCATAGGCCACGGAAATCTTGATCCTGTCTTCTTCAAATTCCGACATCAGCTGTTCGCAGAGGTTTGTGTTGATTGCATGATATCTTCCCAACTGGCCACCGGATGTTCCGATCAGGTCTTTCAGGATGTCCCTGGTTTTCCCTTCCATTGGTGTTTTCTCACGGAGTTCTTTCACAAGACCTTCCATTTTGAGCGTTTCAGTCATTTTTTCCCAGTCGGATTTGTCACGGTAACAGTTCGCCTGGATGATCATGATCTGGCGTACTATATCGTCTTCCTGACCTGCGTCCTGCTCCAGTTCGGATTGTGTCTTATATATGCATGGGACCCGGCTGAATCTGTCATTTCCTTCATTGAGCAGATCGATACAGCACTTCCGGCGGCAATGGCCGGCTATAACGTAATCCTTCCCATCCCTGTTCTCGATCAGGAGCGGCTGGAGGATTCCCAGAAGCTTAATTGACTGTTTCAGACGTTCAAGCTTCTCTGTGTTGTAGAAATTTTCCTCAGAAGGGATCAGATCTTCCGGATTCCTGTATACGATTTTCTGATCCTGCTGCCGGTCTGGAACTGATCTGTCATTGAGAAGTCCTTTCAGGTCAAATTTTGCCATTGTCTTCATCTCCGATCATGTTTAAATATTCATTGACTAATGATTCGTAATCTTCTGCTGCTGCAGATCTGGGGCTGTGAAGTGCTACCGGCATACGCATGAATGTACTTCTTGCCACTACACCCGAAAAACGGATCTTTGTTTCCATTGCCGGATATTGTTCTTTAATTACCTCTGCTCCCTGCAGATGCGCCTGGTTGAATTTCTGGTATTTTGTCACGAAACAGCGGACGTTCTCCAGATC
>ERZ1034880.109-NODE-109-length-29966-cov-10.488449_pt1 | contig 29966 bp, 32 predicted proteins | sample MGYA00520630_ERZ1034880 | MGnify/ENA primary metagenome ERZ1034880 (study PRJEB33766, sample SAMN09781725) | gut metagenome | biome: gut microbiome | host: Homo sapiens | place: Madagascar | study: EMG produced TPA metagenomics assembly of the PRJNA485056 data...
ATAGGGGGCTGCGCCCCCTATGACCCCCAAAGCCTTCCACCCACAGGGGGGAAGGTGGCCATTCAAGCCCCCAATGTGACCCAACGTCAGCGGTCACGTTGGGGAGAGGACGGTTTTACAGCGTGACAGACCAAAGGAGGGACACGGAATTGGACATGAACACGCCCAACAGTCTGGGCAAAACCATTATGGATTATCTCCCCATGGCGGCCAGGAAGCTGGGGCTGATGGACAGCCAGCCGGAGCCGGTAAACGACACGGCGGGCAGACAGGAGGCACCCACGGTCATGGGGGAGGGCCCCATTGACAAAAAGGCCGTGGAGCGGGCCATTCAGACCCTGAAGGACTACAAGGGGTGCAAGGCCAACCTGGAGACCCGGATCGTGGAGGAGGAGCGGTGGTGGAAGCTGCGGCACTGGGACGTGATCCGGGACAAGAAGGCGCCCACCGGCCAGGAGGCCAGACCGGAGCCCACCTCCGCCTGGATGTTCAATTCCATCAGCAACAAGCACGCGGACATGATGGACAACTACCCGGAGCCCAACGTGCTGCCCCGGGAGCGCCAGGACGAGAGCGACGCTCAGACATTGAGCGCCGTGCTGCCGGTGGTATTTGAGCGCAACGAGTATGAGCACACCTATTCCCAGGCGGCCTGGTACAAGCTGAAGCACGGGGTGAGCGCCAAGGGTGTGTTCTGGAACCAATCGCTCGAGAACGGCCTGGGAGACGTGGACATCCGGTTTATGGACATCCTGAACATCTTCTGGGAGCCGGGGATCACGGATCTGCAGGCCAGCCGGAACCTGTTTGTGGTGGACCTGAAGGACAACGACCTGCTGGAGCAGGAATACCCCCAGCTGAAGGGCAAGCTGGGGGGCCAGATCATCGACATCAAGCAGTATGTCCACGACGACAACGTGGACACCAGCAACAAGAGCGTGGTGGTGGACTGGTACTACAAAAAGCCCGCAGGGCTGGGCAAGACGGTGTTGCACTATTGCAAATTCGTGGGCAGCCAGGTGCTGTTTGCCAGCGAGAACGAGCCGGAGCAGTATCCCGACGGCTTTTACGCCCACGGGAGATATCCCATTGAGCTGGACGTGCTGTTCCCCGAGGAGGGGACGCCGGTTGGCTTTGGGTATATCTCCATTATGAAATCCCCCCAGATGTACATCGACAAACTGAGCCAGGTGATCCTGGAGAACAGCATGATGAGCGCCAAGGTGCGCTACCTGGCCAAGAAGGGCGCGGGGATCAACGAGGAGGAGTTCTTAGACTGGAGCAAACCCCTGGTCTACTATGAGGGCGACCCCAACAATTTGCAGCCTATCAAAGTGGAGCAGGTGGGCACCAACGTGCTGAACACCCTGCAGATGAAAATCGATGAGCTGAAGGAGACCAGCAGCAACCGGGACGTGAGCCAGGGCAGCAGCAGCGGAGGCGTGACGGCGGCGGCGGCTATCGCGGCTTTGCAGGAGGCGGGCAACAAGACCAGCCGGGACATGATCAACGCCAGCTACCGCAGCTACACCCAGGAGTGCTACCTGGCCATTGAGCTGATCCGGCAGTTTTACGACGAGGCCCGCTCCTTCCGAATCACGGGGGAGACGGGGCAGAACGAGTACATCCAGTTCAGCAATGCGTCCATCCAGGGGCAGCCGGTGGGACCGGCCTATCCGGGACAGGAGCTGGAGCCGGGATACGCCCAGAGCTGGCGCAGGCCGGTATTTGACATTGTGGTAAAGCCCCAGAAGCGGAGCCCATACAGCAAAATGAGCCAGAACGAGCTGGCCAAGGAGCTGTATCAGCTGGGCTTTTTCAACCCCCAGCTTGCGGAGCAGAGTCTGACGGCCATTGACATGATGGACTTTGACGGCAAGCAGAAGGTGAAGGACAAGGTGCAGCAGGGGCAGACCCTGATGAACCAGCTGGCCATGATGCAGGAGCAGGTGACAAAGCTGGGAATGATCGTACAGCAGCTGACCGGGGAGGACCTGATCGGCCTGGGCGACCTGGGGGCCGCAGCCCAGCCCACAGCCCCCAGTGGGGGCGGGGAGAGTGCCCAGAAGAAGGCGGAGACCGGCACCATGACATCCTACGGGGAGAAGCTGGCATCCAGAGCTACCCCGGATATGAACCGGCAATGATACGGGTACGGCACGACCAGGCGGGAGACCTGCACCGGCTGACCGTAAAGGGGCACGCAGACTACGGACCCCACGGAGCGGACATCGTGTGCGCCGGGGTATCGGCCCTGACCTACGCCCTGCTGGTTAGCGCTGAAAAGCTGGGCGGGGACGTGATTGGATGCAGGGCGGACAGCGGAGACGTGGAGTGTGTCTGCCGGGGCGGTGACGGGGCCTTTACGGTGGCCCTGTGCGGAATGAAGGAGATCGCAAGAAAGTATCCACAGCATGTGGAAGTCATAGACGCCGCGCAAGGCGGCTGACTCTCGGGAAAGACCGTGAGAAAGGGGCATGGAGACATGCAGCACAGAAACACTTTGCCCGAACTGGACCTGCAGCTGTTTGACGGCGCGGCAGCGGCACCGGCAGCCGGTGGAGAGACCGGCGGCCCGCAGGGACAGGAGGGCGCATTGCCAAAGGCTGAGACAAAGGGCAGGAGCGGAGGCAGCCGCCGCTCCAACACGGGCGAGTTCAAGAACGTGGTATTCGGCAGGCAGGGGGACGCTCCCGCCGCCGGGGCCGCACAGCCTCCCGACGCCGGGGAGAATGGCCAGGGCAAGGCCAAGCAGGCGGGGGTGGAGACCACCTCCAACACGCTGGAGGAGCGGAGGAGAGCTTTTGACGAGCTGATCGGCGGGGAGTATAAGGACATCTACGCCGAGAAGTTCCAGGAGGCATTCAACCGGCGCTTCAAGCAGACAAAAGGGCTGGAGGACAGCCTGAATGCGCAGAAGCCCATTATGGACATGCTGATGCAGCGTTACGGCATCGAAAACAACGATATCGGCAAGCTGCAGACCGCCCTGGAGGACGACAGCGCCTATTGGGGCGAGGCCGCCGAGGAGGCGGGCATGACCGTGGAGCAGTATAAGCAGATGCAGAAGCTGGAGCGGGAGAACGCCCAGCTGAAGCAGATGCAGAACCGGCAGGAGGGGGAGCGGCAGGCCAACGAGCAGCTGGCCCAGTGGTACAAGCAGGGGGAGGCCGTAAAGCAGCTGTACCCCACCTTTGACCTGAGAGCCGAGGCCACCAACCGGGACTTCCTTGGACTGCTGCACGCCGGGGTGAGCGTAAAGCAAGCCTATGAGCTGATGCACATGGAGGAGATCAAGGCCGCAGCCGCCAAGACCGCCGCACAGACGGCGGGACAGCAGATGGCGGCCAAGATCCAGAGCAAGGCCGCCAGACCGGCGGAGAACGGGACCTCCAGCCAGAGCGCCGTGATCGTAAAGAATGACGTGCACAACCTGACCCGCGCGGAGCGGGCGGAGATCGCACGCCGGGTACAGCGGGGAGAGAGCATCCAGTTCTGACCCGCAGGAAAGGAGATCACGAAATGATGAATGTAAAAGACACTATCTTTGATTTGCAGCTGTTTTCCAACCTGAACACCCAGACCACCCATTCCGACGGCCTGTCCGACGAGATGAAGGTGTATTACAGCGACTACCTGATCGACAACGCCCTGCCCAAGCTGGTACACGACCAGTTTGCCCAGAAGCACCCCATTCCCAAGAACGGCGGCAAGATCATCGAGTTCCGCAAGTACAGCCCCCTGCCCAAGCTGCTGAGCGTGCTGCAGGAGGGCGTGACCCCCGACGGCCAGAGCCTGACCGTGACCACCATCACCTCTGAGGTGCGGCAGTACGGCGGCTACGTCACCCTGTCTGACATCCTGATGCTGACCGCCATTGACAACAACCTGGTGCAGGCCACCAAGCTGCTGGGCAACCAGGCGGGCGCTACTCTGGACACCATCACCCGGGAGGTAATGAACGGCGGCACCAACGTCATCTACTCCGGCGGCGTGACCAGCCGGGCCAACCTGGTGGGCGGAAGCGACACCGAAGCCAGCAACTGCTACCTGACCGTGGACGACATCAAGAAGGCTGTACGGGCCCTGAAGACCCAGAACGCCGACAAGATCGGCGACAGCTTTGTGGGCATCATCCACCCCGACGTGGCCTACGACCTGACCAACGACCCCAAGTGGGAGAAGGTAAAGGACTACGACCCCAAGGACTGGTATGAGGGCGAGATCGGCCGCATTGCGGGCGTGCGCTTTGTGGAGACTACCGAAGCCAAGATCTTCAAGGCCGCCGTACTGGTGGGCAGCGCCACCAAGGTGACCGCCAAGAGCACCACCTCTACCGCCAGCGACGTGGTGGCCATCGACGAGGCCATCACCCCCGAGGAGGCCATGACCATGGGCGGCAAGCGGGTGACCGTGGGCACGGGCAACACCCTGTATACCATCCTGCGGGCCAACGCGGGCACCGCGGGCACCGCCAGCATCGTGCTGGACAAGGCCATTACCACCACCGACGGCGACGAGATCAAGGCCGAGGGCGGCGGCAGCGGCGGCCGGGCGGTATACTCCACCATGATCCTGGGCGACAACGCCTATGGCGTGACCGAGATCGAGGGCGGCGGCCTGGAGCACATTGTGAAGCAGCTGGGCAGCGCCGGTACTGCCGACGCCCTGAACCAGCGGGCCACCGTGGGCTGGAAGGCCACCAAGACCGCAGAGCGCCTGGTGGAGCAGTTTATGGTGCGCATCGAGAGCTGCAGCACCTTCGACTCCGCCAGCAACTGAGCGGATAGGACATTGACCCAAACCCCCGCCCCGACTGGGGCGGGGGACGGGACGTAAGGAGGAACCAATATGGCAGACAAGAAGAACCCCACCATGGACGAGGTGCAGGAGCAGGTACGGCAGATGCTGGAGATGGCCAAGGCAGAGGCCGCCAAGATCGTGGCCCAGGCCAAGGAGAGCGTGGGCATGGACCCCCAGCTGGACGAGAAGCGCAAGGCGGATCTGGCCCGGGGCGAGGAGTACGTGGAGGTAAAGCTGTTCAAGGACAACGGGCGGTACAAGGACCCGGTGTTCGTGGCCGTAAACGGCGAGAACTGCGTGATCGAGCGGGGCGTGCGGGTAAAGATCAAGCGGAAGTTCGCCGAGGTGCTGGACAACAGCGACAACCAGGACTATGAGACCAGCCGCCTGATGGACGCCAAGAGCGAGGAGTTCAGCCGCTCCGGGCTGTAAAAGAGAATAGGACCGCGGAACAGAGCTTTACTCTATGACACGGCATAGGGGCAGACCGGACAGGACGGGACTGCCCTTTTCTTTTAGCTCGGGGCGGATCAGGACGGGACGCCTTTTACAGTGAGGTGACAACATGGACAGAATTATTGAGGTAAAAGTAAACGGCAGCTACATCACCAAGGACAACCGGAACGCGGGGGTGCAGCATGAGGCCAACAGCACCAGTCTGCGGATCGAGTTTGACCCAAGCTGGGACAGCTACGCTAAAAAGATCACCTGGTGGAACGCCAAGGGGGAGGACCCGGTGGAGATCATCCTGGGCACCAATTTGCTGGAGGACGCGGCGGCCAGCACCAGGGTCTATCTGTGCCCCATCCCCGGGGAGCCCCTGGAGGAGTGCGGAGAGTGCACCTTTGTGATCGACGGCTATGTGGACGGCAAGCGGCAGCGCAGCGCGGCGGACCGACTGTGGGTAAAGGAGGCACCCTTCAAGGAGAACGCCGGACAGCCCAGCGACCCCACCCCCAGTCAGGCGGAGCAGCTGCAGAAGGAGATCGACGGCATCAAGGGGACCATCAGCCAGGCGGTGGCCAGCCGGGACGCTGCGGCGGAAAGCGCGGCCCAGGCCAAGGCCAGTGAGACGGCAGCGGCCAGCTCCGCGTCTTCTGCGGAAGCCTCCAAAACGGCGGCGGAAGACAGCGCGGGCACTGCGGCGGCGGATGCCAGCGCAGCAGCAAAGAGCGCGGAGGCGGCGGCGCAGTCAGAGCAGAACGCCAAAGCCAGCGAAACGTCAGCGAAGTACAGCGAGACCACGGCATCCAGCTCGGCCGCAACGGCAGCGCAGGCCAAAACGGCGGCGGAGAGTGCCCAGGCTAAGGCGGATAAGGCCCAGGCGGCGGCGGAGAGGGCGAAAGCGGCGGCGAAAGCGGCCCAGGAAAAGGCGGAAAGCGCCCAGACGGCGGCGGAATCGGCTAAGACTGCAGCGAAGAGCAGCGAGACGGCGGCAGCGGCCAGTGAAAAATCTGCCCGGAGCTGGGCTGTGGGAGGAACAGGAACCCGGGAAGGGGAGGATACCGACAACGCCAAATATTGGGCGAATCAGGCGTCGGCCATAGTCGGCGGCGATTTTGCCACGAAGGCGGAGGCGCAGGGCTATGTGACGGAGCACAACCAGAGCCGCGCGGCCCATGCAGACCTGCGGCAGGCCATTGAAAGCAAAGAGAACGCCGGAGCAGCGGCAGCGGTGCAGCAGGAGCTGGACGCCCACACCGGGAACGCCACCATCCATATCACGGCGGCGGAGCGGGCCAAATGGAACGCCAAGGAGGAGAGCGGCGCGGCCGCCGCAGTGCAGCAGAACCTGACGGCCCACATGGGGGACACGGTGAAGCACGTGACGGCGGCGGAGCGGACCAAGTGGAACGGGAAGGCCGACCTGGTGGACGGGAAGGTGCCCAGCAGCCAGCTGCCGGCGGCGGACGGTTTTACAAAGGAAGAGACGCTGAAAGCCGCCACGGCGGCGCTGTATGGCCTGGGGGCAAGCGCGGTGCCGGATGATGTGTTTGCGGAGCTGGGAAAGTATAAGCAGTATTGGTGGAGGAGGAGAACGCCATCTTACGTTCAATATATCGAGCAAAGATCTGATATTCAAAGTACTTATGACATCATAAGAAGAAGTATCCCACTGACGTATTCAAAGGACATTCACATAACCCCTGAAACTGGTGAAATTTCTTTAGTGTCTCCTACTAAGCTTGAACTCGGCAACGGGGAACGAGAAGACGCGGAGAGAGTTGGTAGCACGCTGGCCGCTGAAGCTCCGTGTTATATTCAAACAACAGTTGAAAATGGCGCAGGGATATACTACCTTCCACTAGGGACCACCTACAGCGCATTTGACTCCACAACACTAAGGAGAAATTATGGAAGCTATTACTACGTGATATTGAATTATCCTGCGTCTCCGCAAGGGCAAGTAGTCACATCTGTTCCAAGCAATGTACCCGCAGGCGAATGGGAATATCTTACTTCCAGTGACCGAAACGCCTACCCAGACAGCGGCACCCAGGACGGCTATGAATACGAGTATCTGGGCATCCCCTTTGACAACGCGGTGACAGCGCCGAAGATCGAGACGGGTAGCTATGTAGGGACGGGGACGTATGGGGCGAGTAATCCCAATACGCTGACGTTTGGGTTTGTTCCGAAGTTGGTGTGGATTTATGAGGCAAATAAAAATTATATCTCTACTTCGGCGGGATACAACGGTCTTTGGTTTGCTTCGTGGCCGTATTTGTCATATCTCCTCGATAGCGGAACGACAGTAACAAGATACGCCAGTTTATCAGGGAAAACGTTATCGTGGTATGAATCTTCGAGCGCATTTAATCAATTGAATTACTCTGAAAAAGTATATACCTACATCGCCATCGGTTAAGAAAGGAGGAAACCAATGAAAACCATTGAAATCATGCCGCTATCCAACGGCGCACACCGAAACCAGACCGTCAGCGGAGCGGTCACTGCCCCCGATGGCTGGGCGGTCATCCCGGAGGGCATGGCAATCCCGGAGACGTTCCCCTTTGTGGACCTTGTGGTCAAGGACGGAAAAGTGGTCAGTATGACGGCCGGGGTGGTGCCCGAGCCGGAGCCGGAGCCCGAGCCGGAGCCCACGGAGACGGAGCAGCTGCGGGCGGACGTGGACTTTCTGTCCGCCATGATGGGGGTGAGCTTATGACGGTGTATGAGCTGGCCCGGAAATACTACCCCCGCCTTTGGGACCGGGATCGGCTGGAGGCCCTGCTGGCGGCGGGACGGCTGAGCCAGGCGGAGTTTGACAAGCTGGTGGGCGCCGAAAAATAAAGACCGCCCGGGTGGTGGGAGAGGAGACAGAAATGACAGAGACGATCATCTGTGCGGTGATCACCGGGGGGCTGACCCTGCTGGGGGTGATCATCACCAACAGCAAGACCCAGGCGGTGACGGAGGCCAGACTGGACGAGCTGACCCGGGAGGTACGGGAGCACAACAACTTTGCCCGGCGGATGCCGGTGGTAGAGGAACAGATCAAGGTAATCAACCACAGACTCCAGGACCTGGAGCAGGACATGAAAGGAGTAAACGAAAATGAACGCTGAATACATCTACAACATTTTTGAGGTCACGGAGCGCAACCACGACCACGACCTGCTGATCGGCATGGCCAAGCTCATGGCGGCCAAGCCCCTGCCCCAGGGCATGGATGAGCGGACCCTGGGCAAGTTTTTGGCCAAGCACTACCACGAGCTGGTGGAGGCCTACGCCGCCCTGGACCTGGCGGTGATGGAGGAGGTCGTGCTGTCCTGCGAGGCGCAGGACGCTGAGGACGCAAAGGAGGCGGAGTAATATGGATTTTGGCATTGTTTCTGTGGCGGCTATCACCGTCATCTGTTATCTGGTGGGCATGGTGGTCAAGGCCATCCCCCACATGGAGGACAAATACATCCCCATCGCCTGCGGCCTGTGCGGGGCGGTGCTGGGCCCTGTGGGCCTGTATCTGGGGCTGGACGGCTTTCCGGCCGCGGACTACATGACCGCCGTGGCGGTGGGCATTGTGAGCGGCCTGGCGGCCACGGGCATCAACCAGGTGGGCAAGCAGCTGACTAAGGAGTGATTGTATGCTCAAAATCGCCATTGATGCGGGCCACTACAAGGGGACGCCGGGGCGGCGGTGTTTAGCCGCCCTGGACCCCGCCCAGACGGGAGAGTGGGAGCTGAACCGCCGGGTGGCGGACAAGCTGGAGGCGCTGCTGGCGGGGTACGACTGCCAGGTCCTCCGGGTGGACGACAAGACCGGAGACAAACTGCTGGACCTGGGGGACCGGGTGGCGGCGGCCAACGGCTGGCCCGCCGACGTCTACCTGTCTATCCACCACAACGCAGGTATCAAGGGCGGCAGCGGGGGCGGCTGCGTGGTTTACACTGCCCCCAACTGTCAGGTCAAGAGTAAGGCCCTCCAGCGGGCCGCCTACGGGGCCGTGGTGAGCCGGACGGGGCTGGTGGGTAACCGGGCCACCCCCATGATGGAGCGCGGCCTGTACGTGCTCCGGCGCACAAAAATGCCCGCCATCCTGATCGAGTGCGGATTTATGGATTCCAGCACCGACGTGCCTGTGATCATGGGGCCGTACTTCGCGGCGCAGGTGGCGGACGGGCTGCTGGCGGCGCTGGTAGAGGTATTTGACTTGACGGAGCGCAAGGAGGTGCGGGAGCGGATGAGCTATACCAAGAGGGGCGGGGCCCACATTGTGGAGGTGCCGGTCAAGGACTTCGCTGTCCGGCTGGTGGATAAGGCCAAAAAGACGGCGTACAGCGGCAACTACTGCAACGCCGGATTTTTTGGCAACTACAACGAGGGCCGCGACAAGTTTACCCTCCCCGTGGGCCACACGGTGGCGGCCATGGCGACGGACAACAAGTGGGTCAACCACTACTGCGCCCAGCGGGGCAAGGTGTCCGGCGGAAAGCTCGTTTATGCGGAGCCGGGGCGGACGGAGACCACCCTGTTTATCCGGGGCAACCTGGCGGACATGGGAGAGGTGAGCGCACCCCCGGAGGGCTGCGCCTATGCCATTGCGGGGGTGCCCGTGCTGCGGCAGGGCAAGGCGGTGAGCTGGGCCACCGCAAAGGCTCAGGGCTGGGAGGCGTCCTCTCTCTATGCCACCTGGCACATCTTTGCCGGGTACGGCCAGGACCGGAGCAAGATCACAGTGGTGGCACTCAGGACCACCACGGGCAACCTGATCTCCAGCGGCGAGGGGGCCAAAAAGCTGGCGGCCCTGGGGCTGCGGGAGGCCATCAAGCTGGACGGGGGCGGAAGCACCATCCTGCGGGTGAGTGGCAAGACCCCCGTATGCACGGCGGGGAACCGGCGGATCTGCACGGTGCTGACCTTTGGGGGCAACCCCTACACCGCCCCCACCAAGACACTGGTCAAGGGCAACCGGGGCGAGGGCGTGCGGTGGCTCCAGTGGGAGCTGAACGACCGGGGCTTTGCCTGTGCGGTGGACGGCAGCTTTGGCCCGGGGACCAAGGAGGCCCTGATGGCCTATCAGGTGAGCGCGGGGCTGGTGCCCGACGGCAGCTGCGGCCCGGCGACCAGAAAGGCGCTGACAAAGTGAGGTGACGGGAATGACCATGAATCAGGTGATCGAGTATGTGGACCGGGTGCGGCCCAACGTATTCACCGACGAGGATAAGTACAGCTGGCTGTCCACCCTGGAGGGGCTGATCGCCCGGCGGGTGCGGCAGGAGGAGCCGGAGGCCATGGAGCTGCCCCGGGACGGGGACATGGAGCTGAGCGTGCCCCACCCCTATGACGAGGTGTACCGGCTGTACGCCATGGCCATGGTGGACTTCTACAACCGGGAATACGACCAGTACAACAACACGGCGGCCCTGTTCGAGGAGCGGCTGGGACAGTATGAGGCGTGGTATATCCGGAACAATCCCAGCTGCAACAGGGTGAACTTTAAGAACGTGAACTGAGAGGAGGGCGCAGGATGCTGCCATATCTGAAGAGCACAGCGGGCGCGGCAAAAAAGCAGCTGGTGGCCTTCCGTGGGATCAATTGGTCAGACCAGGCCCAGGACGGGGATCTGGCGGACAGTCTGAACCTGAGCGCCCGGCGCTGGCCCTATCTGGCCACCCGCCGGGCCAGGGTGAAGCAGACGGGATACGCCGGCTGCACCGCCCTGACGGCCCGGGGAAAACTGGTGGCGGTGCAGGGGACGGACCTTCTGTTCGACGGGGAAAAGGTGGGCACGGTGACGGCGGGGGAAAAGCAATTCGCCGTGGTGAACACAAAGATGGTGATCTGGCCGGACAAGGTGTATCTGGATCTGACGGACAACACGGTAAAGCCCCTGGGGGCCAGCATCACCGGCACAGGCGGCACCTTTACGGAGGACAAGCTGACGGTAAGCGGCTGGGGCGACCTGACGGGGAAATTTAAGGCCGGGGACGCCATAACCGTCTCCGGCTGCACCAAGGAGACGAAAAACAACAAGGACGTGGTGATCAAGGCGGTGACAGCCACAGAGATCACCGCGGAGAAGGGGACCTTTACGGCGGCGGCAGAGACGGCGGCGCTGACCCTGGAGCGGAAGGTGCCCGACCTGGACTTCATCTGCGAGAGCGAAAACCGCCTATGGGGGTGCAGCAGCGAGAAGCAGACCATCTACGCCAGCGCCCTGGGCGACCCCACCAACTTCTACGTCTACTCCGGACTGTCCACAGACAGCTATGCCCTGGCGGTGGGCACGGAGGGGGAGTTCACGGGATGCTGCAAGCAGACCTCCTCTGTCCTGTTCTGGAAGGAGACCAAGCTGCACAAGATTCTGGGCAGCTACCCCAGCGAGTACGCCATGTACACCTATGACATCGAGGGGCTGCAGAAGGGCTGCCACAAGAGCCTTCAGGTGGTGAACGAGGTGCTGTACTACATGGGGCTGCACGGGGTTTACGCCTATTCCGGCGGCGTGCCCGAGCTGATCTCCGCCGCCTTTGGGGAAAAGACCTTCAGCCAGGCCGTGGGCGGCACGGACGGCGACAGCTACTATCTGTCCGTAAAGGACGGGAGCACAAATAAGCTGCTGGTCTATGAGATCAACAACGGGTTTTGGGTGCTGGAGGACGGCACAGACGTGGTGGACTTCGCCCGGATCGGCAAGGACCTGTACTTTCTGGACGGGGATGGGGCGGTATGGCTGGCGGACAGCGGACAGGAGGACATGGCGCTGGAGTGGCGGGCCCAGTTCACCCCCTTCTATGAGACGATCCAGGGGCGGAAGCGGTACAGCAAGCTGATTTTACGCCTGGAGCTGCCCGCGGGAGCGTGGATGCGGGCGGAGACCCGCAGCGACAAGAGGAAATGGGTGGAAACCAAGAAGATATTGGGGCGGGATGCGGACAGCATCCCGGTGCAGATCCCCATCAACCGGTGTGACTGCTTTGAGGTGAGACTGAGCGGAAAGGGGCCTTGCGTGGTGCGGGCCATGGCCCTGGAGTACACCGTGGGCAGCGAGGTATAAAGGGGACTGCGCAGCGCAGAGAGGAGCACAGCGATATGGCAGTGATATTCCCGGAGAGCATGAACAAGCTGGACCCAAACGACCCTGGGCGGAGCCTGTCCACGGTGGAGCACTACATCCGGTACATGACAGAACGAATGGAATTTTCCAACCGGAATCTGAGCCGGACGGTGAGCAGCGCCGGGGTGTCTACGGTGGAGCTGCTGCAGATCATCCTGGAGCTGAGCAACGCCGTGTCCTCTCTGCAGAGCACAGTGAGCGGGATGCAGGGCACGGTGACGGGGCTGAGCGGCAAAGTGGGAACGCTGGAGAAGAGCGTGACCAACCTGAACAGCGCCATGACCACAGCCCAGAGCCAGATCGGGGAGCTGACAGATCGGACAACGGCCCTGGAGAACCGCATGACGGCGCTGGAGGGCCGGGTGACAGCATTGGAGAAGAAGGGGGAGACGACCTAAATGGCAATGACAAAAAAAGACCAGGACGCACTGGCGGCGGCGGGCAAGGCGTGGACCGAGGCCAACGCCAGAGGAGATAAGGCGGGGATGGAAGCCGCCCACAAGCAGGCGGAGAGCATCCGAGGCAGCTACGGCTACTCCGGCGGCAGCGACGGCAGCCAGTATATCAAGGGCAACAGCGCCGACAGCAAAAAGTTCAGCAGCTCCGGCGGGAACAAGACCGGGGGGCAGTATGTAGGCGTGGGCGCCGGGGACCAGTACAACCGGAACCAGGTGGGCATGACGGCGGCGGACCAGGCGGAGCTGAGCAAGTGGGGAGCGGCCTACAACAGCGCCGCCACCCAGGAGGAGAAGGACTACGCCCACAAGATGGCGGAGGAGATCCGGGCCAAGTATCAGTATTCCGGCGGTGACGACGGCAGCGAGTATCTGCCTTTTATGAACCAGTACGGCACCTTCCCCTACCCCCAGCCCCCAAAGTACACCGACCAGTATTCCAGCCGCATTGACGAGATGCTGGACAAGCTGCTGAACCGGGACAAGTTCAGCTACGACTACACCAAGGACCCCCTGTGGCAGCAGTATCAGAGCCAGTATCTGCGGGAGGGGGAGCGGGCCATGCAGGACACCCTGGGCCAGGTGAGCGCCCGGACGGGGGGCCTTTCCAGCAGCTGGGCCCAGACGGCGGGACAGCAGGCCCAGAACTACTACGCCAGCCAGGCGGCGGACAAGATCCCGGAGCTGTATCAGCTGGCCTATAACATGTATCTGAAGGACATCGACACCCAGATCCAGGACCTGGGGCTGCTGAACGACATGAGCGACCGGCAGTATAACCGCTACCGGGACACTATGAGCGACTGGATGAACGACCGGAACTTCGCTTATAGTGCCTATCGGGATGACATCGGAGACGACCGGTATAAAAACGAGTGGAATTACAACGTAAACCGGGACCAGATCAGCGACAACCGGTATGAGAACGAGACGGCCTACAACCGGGCACTGCAGCTGCTGCAGGCGGGGATCATGCCGGGCAGCGACGTGCTGACCCAGGCAGGACTGACCGCCAGTCAAGCGGCGGGCATCCTGGCCAACCGGAGCAAGGGCAGCAGCGGAGGCAGCGGGGGCAGACGGGTTTCTTCCCCCAGCGGCGGCAGCCAGGACTACGCGGGACTCTATAAGGCAGCCCAGGAATCCGGCTACCCCAAGAGTTTTATCTCTAACAACTACAAGAAATACGGCTTTACCAGCGCCACCGGGCTGTACGACGGGTATCAGAGCTGGGAGAGCGATGACGGCGCTGGCGACGACATGGACTTTAAGACCAGAGTGTTGAACAACATGAAAGACGTGGTGAGCAAAAACGGCGGGCTGAACAGCGCCCAGATCAGCCAACTGAAGAACTATGTGGCCGGGCACATGCTGACCGAGGACGAGGTAAACGAGATTCTGGACGCCCTGGGCTATGGAGGGTAAACGATGGCAAATGTGTTTGACCGGCTGGACCGGATCGAAAAAAATCAGACGCAGGGAAAGAGAGACAAGCGCAGCGCCCTTGACCGGCTGGACCAGATCCAGCCGGTGAAGGACACGGCCAAGAAAGTGGATGCGGACAGTCTGAGCCGGGCCAAGACCACCCGCCAGAACCAGACCAAAACCGATACCACGGCTCAAGGCAGCAAGCGGAAGTCTTTCTTTTCTTATGACCACAAGGCCACATCCGGCTATGGTCAGGCCAACCGAAGCCCCATGGGGGAGGTACCCAGAAACGCGGTTTGGGCGGAGAAGAAAGCAGAAGATCAGAACGGAGAAAAGTTTTCCGTTGGCAAACTGGCGGGGGGCATGGCGTTCAAGGGAGCTACTGACTTTGCCAAAAGCATTTCCGGAACGCTGTCCTTTCTGGAGGGAGCGGTAACAAAGCCGCTGGATCAGCTGATGGGAGCCGAAGGCGAATTTGTAGAATCCGGCATGTTCCATAAGCTGAATGAGGATATCAAGGCAGAGCAGGAGGCGGCAAGGGAATATTTCCAGCCCAATGTTGAGCAGGGCGGCAAGGCGGCTGAGATTGCCGACTTTTTGGGTACCACCACGATTTCGGCAATCCCCCAGGGCCTGATGGCTACGGTGGCCGGAAGCACCAAGGCGGCCCAGATGGGTGTGGACGTGGTGGCCAAGGCGAAGGACCTTGCCCCGGGGATCTGGAACTCTGTACGTTCGCTGGCGGCAAGAAGCGCCAAGGACCCGGCCTTCTGGTCAAGTTTTTTTCAGACGATAGGCAATGATTATGAGGAGGCCATCGCAGACGGGGCCAGCGAGCTGAAGGCTGTGTCCTACGCCATAGGGAACGGACTGCTGAACGCCCAGGTAGAAGTTGGCGGCGGTCTGGAAACCATGGACGAAGCAGGGGACATGGGCATAAAAGCCTGGGCCAAGGCAGCGACAGAAGAAGGCAATGAGGAAGTGATCCAGGGCATCATTCAGCGGGGCCTGCAGAATCTGGTCTATGAAAAAGGCAACCCCATTGCTTCTGTGTCGGATGAAAACGCTGTACTGAACCCCATGACGTCCGCCCAGGAATGGGCAGGTGGCGCGTTTGCGGGCGGTGTGCTCAGCGGGGCCAGGATCGGCGGCAACTATCTGGCCGGTCGGGCATACAACCGGAAGCTGGCCAATATCGGATCCGATTATCAGGTGGAACCGGAAGCTCTGGTGAAGGAAGGACTTTCTTTCCCCCAGGGTACGGAAGCCCGCCGGACGGCAGAGCAGATGCAGGAGAAAATAAGCTCCGGCACTGCCCTGACGGATACAGACCTTGGCAAAATGGTGGCCGCCAACGAGCAGACCATGTATCAGCAACGGCAGCTGGAGTGGGCCAATACGCCAGCAGAGGAGCGCGCCGCCGACGGCGACCGGGCCCTGCTGGAGACGGCCCGAAAGATGGTGCAGGGCCGGGAGAACGGAAAAGATCCGCTGACGGAGGCTCTTTCCGGCGGGAAGCGGGTAAACCAGGAGCAGCTGACCCAGGAACAGATGGAGGCCTGGGACACCCACAACGACGTATGGGTGGACGCCAAGGACAATGTGTATCAAATGGACCCGACCCAGCACATCAGTCAGCGGACCTTTGAGGGGGTGGGAGACCGGAAGGTGAACGCCTTTCAGTTCGACCACCCGGAGCTGCAAAGCTACTACAAGCAGGCGGCGGAACAGCTGGTGCGGGATGCAAGCCTTTCCATCGACGCGCCCAAGACCACACGGGTGGAGCGGGGGACGCAGGGAAAGCGGTATATCCATGAGATCTTGGACACACCCAGTCTGCGCAGCGCCATGGACATGGGCCTTTCCCGAAACCAGGTGATCCAGGCGGCGCAGGACCTGATCGCAGACAATGGGCAGGAGAACAATGCGGCGGCCAAGCGGCTGGAGTTCGTGCTGGACGACATGCTGACCCGGGGCTATACGACCGCGGAAGGGGAGAGTTTTGGCCCAAACGCCGCATATATTAGCGCAAAGGAAACCATCCCCGGCTATCAGGCGGAACAGCGGGAGGCTCTGCCGATCTGGGACATGGAGGAGACCGCACAGGCCGAGACGGCAAGGGAACAGGATGTTCAGCAGCGGATGAAGCGGGTGCGCCGAGCGGCGGGAGCCCTGGGCGAAAGCGGGGGCAAGGCCCTGACGGCGGCCTACACGGAGGATACGGCAAAGACCATCGCCCCGAAAGAGGCGGTGGAGGGCTTTTACAGGGTGTACAACGCGGCCATGAATGGAGAGCAGCTGACCGGGGAGGGAGCCCAAGCTGCCCAGAAGCTGCCCGCCCACCTGCGGTTCGCGGCGGAGAGCGCCGGGCAGCAGGACGCCCTGCGGGCCAAGCAGGCCCAGTTTTTCGGGGAGAAGGCGGGGCTGGTAAAGGACGACAGCTGGAAGAAGGCCCACCTGTCCAGCAAGACTAACCGGACGCTGGACGCCCTGGGCAAGGCCCTGGGGGTGCAGATCAAATTCGCAGAGACGGTGGCGGATGGGCAGGCCAACGCACAGTATGGAAACGGCGTGATCACCCTGGCCTTGGACGCCAAGGACCCTGTGTTGACCTCTGTGGTACATGAGGCGGTCCACCGGATCCGGGAGACATCCCCGGAGGCATACAATACGCTGGCGGAGTTTGTTCAGCAGACCATGACGGCGGAGGGGCTGGACTTCAACCTGTCAGAGCGGGCAAGACTGTACGGAACGGAAAACGTCAGCGACCTGACGGAAGAGATGGTGGCAGACGCCTTCGGCCGGGTGCTGGGCAACGAGGACGCCGTGGCAATCCTTGTGCAAGAACACCGGAACGTGGCCCAGAAGGTCATGGACGTGCTGCGAGACATTGTAAACGCCGTGAAGCGGGTGCTGAACCACCAGAATTTAGAGCTGACGGCGGAGCAGCGGGCGGCCTTTCAGGATCTGGAGGGCCGGATGGGCGAGATGGAGCGGCTGTTCAGTGATGCCCTGGGGAAGGCGGAGGCCCAACGGGCAAAGACCTTGCAAGGCCAGAACAGCGATGCTACAATGGGCACAACGAGAAATTCTTTGAAGGAGGACCTGGAAAATGGCCGAGCAAGGAAAGAAACCCGAGAAGATTTTAAGCGAAGAAGCGTTACGGAAGGGTATTCAGTCTATGAAGGGAAAACCGCTGCCTACGGATACAGAAATGTTTCTGGGCGATCTGCCCAAGGAAATGCCCGACAGGTTCAAGAAGAAGTAAAAAAACTGGGCATCAACGCGGAGATCATCGACGGCCCGCTCCTGTGGAACAGGGACGGCGTCACAGGGACCAGAGAGGTCAAGCAGGCTGTGACGGTAGGGCGGTCTCGCATCTTCATCAATAACGCTTCCACGATCTCCCCGCGCAACATTGCCGGGCATGAGGCTTTCCATCTCTGGAGAAGCGGCACGGGCCGGGATGCCTACATCGAGACCGTTGAGGACAACCTGCTGTTCACCAGCGAGGCGTTCCGTGAGTACCAGTCTGCTGTTGCGGAGGCGTACCTGGGCGGCGAGGCGGACTTGTCGGACCCCAAACAGGAAGCTATCCTCACGGAGGAGCTGTTTGCCTACATCAGCGGAGACATCCACGAGGGCGTGTACGACGACTTCCTGCGCCCCATGTTCCGCGACTTCGATGCCGTTAAGGCGGCGTGGGATGAGCTGGTGGCGCTGAACAGCGGAACAAAATTTTCACTCAAGACCCCGGTGGAGGAGACGGACAAGCTGCTGGCCCTGCACAACAAGGACGAGAACAGCATCCTGGCTGCCATCAAGCTGGGCGGCCTGCCCATGCCCTCCATCGCCATTGTAAAAGCCAGGGACGGGCACACCAAGTACGGCCCCATCTCCCTTGTGTTCAGCAAGGACACTATCGACCCGCAGCTATTCCGCGCCAACAAGGTGTACGGCGGCGACGCATGGACGCCGACATCTCCGCGAGTAGATTACCCCGTGAACAGCAAAAAGGCATCCCAGTTGGAGAATGAGCTGCACCGGCTGGCCGGGGACACCTCCGTGGCCGGGGGCATCTTCGGGAACAGCGCCGCCCTGCGCTCTGTGGGCATCGACGACACCAGCACCAGGAGCACGGCAGAGCTGGCGGAGAAACTGGCCTCCACAGACACGGTGCGGGCGGCCTATCTGGCAGAACAGGGCAAGAGCCTGGAGCCGGTGAAGATGGACAAGGTGTGGGACAAGTTCGGCAACGACACCCTGCAAAAGGTGATTGACCGCCTGGGCGTGAACACGCTGGCTGAAATCGAGGCCAGCCTGGAGACCGGCGAGAGCGTAAAGGACGCCCTGGGCGAGAATGCCGAGGGCATTCGCGACATTCTCCGGGACTACTACCGGGAACAGGGCGAACCCATGCTCCGCAGAATGGCCGTCAAGAGGCATTGGACCGACGCGGAGATCAACGAAAGACGGCAGACTCGCATCGAAAATTCCATGGACGGCGTTTCCATCTTTACCCTGGAGGACATCGTTCGCCACGCATGGGATATGTACCAGGACGGCGGCGCGACCAAGGGCGAAATCGACCGGATGGCTACCTCTGACGCGCTGCGCAGCGCCGTGGATGACCACGCCGTTGAGGAGTGGATTGCCGGGAAGCTGGACGGCCTGCTGGGCGAGGCGGGCATCTACAATGGCAAGGACCCCTACACCCCCTCCGGCAATCTCCGCAGCTTCTCGCAGCTCCACTATGCCTACACCCTGGAGAACATCGTCAAGGCGATGAAGGAGGGCCAGGAGGAGCGCGGCGGCAACACCTGGGGCGCAAGCGCCAAGACCCTGCAATCCGTGGCGACGCCGGAATACCGCAGCATCCAGGAGATCAAGGCGGACAGCGGGCGGCTGGGCATGGACGAGGGGGCCGAGTATGAAGCAAAGCTCCAGGCCATTGATGACCAGATCGGCAGCATCATCACGAAGATCAAGCAGGGAAACAAGGCTCATTCCGACAATTCCTTCGTCGAGAGCGACATCATCGGCAGCATCCTGATGGAAACGTCCAAGGGCAAGAGGACGGTGGACGCTATCATGCGGGCCTTCTCCAAGGAGGGGTACAAAATCAGCAGCCAGACGGCCCAGGACATCCAGGCCGTCTACCAGGCGGCGGCGGAAATGCCCACCGGCTACTTTGAGGCCAAGCCCCGGCGGGCCGTCGGCTTCGACGAAGTGCTGGCCGCCGTCATCCCCGATGACAGCAGCAAGAAGCTGCGGGACGGTTTGGAGCAGGCCGGTGTGCAAATGCTGGAATACAAGACCGGAGACGACGCGGACCGCCTTGCCAAGGTCAACAGCGTGGAGGGCGCACGCTTCTCCCGCAGCGACCGGGAACTCCTTTCGGACTATGTGAAGAAGTACGGTGCGATCCCAAGGGGCGAAAAGCCGTCCAGGGAGATCACCATGCCGAAGAAGACGGGAGACGGAAAGAACCTTTCCCGGACGGTGCGGACCATTCTGGAGGCGGGAGCTACGCCGGAGGCCATGGTGCCGAACATTGAAAAGCTGGCGGCCCGCGGCGACTTCTCCTATGAAGCCTATTCGGACAAGAAGGCGATCTCCGACGCGGAGAGCAAGATCCGCAAAGTAGGCTGGGGACAGGCGCTGACAGAGTGGACCGCCAGCATGAAAAAGGGCGAGGTATCTAAGGCCAACACGGCCATGGGCTGGGCCCTTTACAACAACGCGGCCAACAGCGGAGACACCAAGACGGCACTGACAGTGCTGAACCAGATGGTGGAGCACCAGAGGAGCGCGGCCCAGGCCCTTCAGGCGACCCGGATCCTGAAAAGCATGTCTCCGGAGACCCAGCTTTACGGGGTGCAGCGGAGCGTGGAGAATCTTCAGGAGGAGCTGAACAAGCGGTACGGGGACAAGAAGGGGCCGGAGCTGAAGATCGATGAGGACCTGGCGGAGCGGTTTATGAAGGCCAAGGACCAGGAGAGTCGGGACGAACTGCTGAAGGAGATCTACCGGGACATTGGCAGGCAGATGCCCAGCCGGTTTATTGACCGGTGGAACGCCTGGCGGTATCTGGCTATGCTGGGCAACACCCGCACCCATGTGCGGAACATCGTGGGCAACGCGGGATTTATGCCGGTGGTAGCGACCAAGAATTTGGTTGGTACGGCCATCGAAAGCGCGGTATACCGGGTGTCCGGCGGCAAGCTGAACCGAAGCAAGGCCCTGGTATGGGGAGGCAAGCAGGACCGGGCGCTGCTGAGCGCAGCCTGGGGCGACTACGCCAAGGTGCAGGAGGCGGCGCTGGGCGGCGGAAAGTACAGCGAATTTGCCAATGCCAACCGCTACATCGAGGAGGGCCGGAAGATTTTCGGCAACACCAAGATCGGCCTTTGGAACGCCACTGGTGGCAAGGCGCTGGAGACCTTCCGGAAGGCCAACAGCGCGGCGCTGGACGTGGAGGACGTATGGTTCTCTAAGCCCCACTACGCTTACGCCCTGTCCCAGTACTGCAAGGCCCACAACATCACGGCGGAGCAGATCGCCAGCGGGAAGGGGCTGAGGGCCGCCAGGGAGTACGCGATCCTTGAGGCGCAGAAGGCCACCTACCGGGACACCAATGCATTCTCGCAGACCATCAGCGACCTGGGCCGGGGATCCAAGGCCGGGAAAAACAAAGCCAAAAAGGCGGTGGCCACCATCATGGAGGGCATCCTCCCCTTCCGCAAGACCCCGGCCAACATCCTTGCCCGGGGCGTGGAGTACAGCCCCATCGGACTGGCCAACGGCATTAAAGAGGCCCTGTGGGACGTTCAGAAGGGGACAAAGACGGGAGCGGAGGCCATTGACGCCATCTCCGCGGGACTGAGCGGCACGGGGCTGCTGGCGCTGGGCCTGTATATGGCCGCCCAGGGCCTTGTCCGGGGCCACGGTGGAGACGACGACAAGAAGAAAAAGTTTGAGGAGATGCAGGGCCATCAGGCGTATGCCCTGGAGCTGCCCGACGGGAGGAGCGTAACGCTGGACTGGCTGGCTCCGGAGGCGCTGCCCTTCTTCATCGGCGTGAACCTGTGGGAAGAGACCGGCGGGGAGCGGGCTACCCTGTCCGACTGGATGACCTCCACCAAGCTGGTGACGGAGCCGCTGCTGGAGATGAGCTGCCTGCAGAGCCTGAACGCCGTATTCGATGCGGTTGGTTACGCCTCCAGCGAGGGGCTGGACGGCCTTCCCGCTGCTCTGGCAAGCGCCGGGACCAGCTATCTGACCCAGGCACTGCCCACGGTGCTGGGGCAGGTGGAGCGGACCGGAGAGGACAAGCGGTACACCACCTACACGGAGAAGAACGCATTCCTGACCGGGGATATCCAGTACACCCTGGGCAAGGCCAGCGCCAGGGTCCCCGGGTGGGACTATCAGCAGATCCCCTACATCGACGCCTGGGGCCGCACGGAGGCCAGCGGGAATGCAGGCACGCGGGCGTTCAACAACTTTGTCAATCCCGCGTATACGTCCCAGATCCAGACCAGCGAGATGGAGAAGGAGCTGCTGCGGCTGTATGAGGCCACAGGAGAAAGCGGCGTATTCCCCCAGCGGGCAGAGAAGTATTTCACTGTGGACCAGGAGAGAAAGGACCTGACTGCCCAGGAGTATGTGAAGTACGCCGCACTGAAGGGGCAGACCTCCTATCAACTGGCGACCGACCTGGTAAAAGACAAGAAGTATCAGACCATGAGCGACCAGGACAAGGCTGCCGCCGTGGAAAACGCCTATAAGCTGGCCAACCAGCAGGCCAAGCAGAAGGTGGGAGGATATAAGCCGGAATCCTGGATCATTAAGGCGGCAGAGGCGGAAAAGAAGCATGGGATCGACCAGGAGACCTATGTTCTTTTGAAAACGCAGACCGCTGGCATTGAGAGTCTGAAGGACAAGGACGGAGAGACCATCAGCAACAGCAAGGGGCTGCAGATCATGGAGCTGGTTTACGGCTACACCGGCCTGAGCGACAAGCAGAAGGAGGCCATGTTCGAGTATCTGGGCGTCGGGAAGACCATCCGGCACTACAATCCGGGCAAGGTGAAGCAGGAGCTGGAGAAAATGAAGAAGAAGTAAGGACGGCGAAAGCCCGCGCCGGGAGGCGCTCCGCAGGTCCATTGCAGAAAGGACATGCGATGGACAGTCAGCACAGGGCCATACGGGCCCGCATCTCCGCCATGGCCCCCCGCAGGGCCGAGGCGTACATCAGATCCTTTGCCCTTCCGGAGGAGGAGGCGGACAGCCTGATCCAGTGCGACGTGAGGGGGCTGTCTTACATCCAGGCGGCCCAGCGGCTGCACGTCTCCCCGGAGTGCCTGAAAAAAAGGCGCAGGCGGGCGTTTGCCAAGATCGCAGACGACATCTTCAACCCATGACAAAGACCAGACAAGGACCTTTTTCAGGCCCTTTGTCTGGTCTTTTTTTCTGTATGATAGCACCAAAGGGGGCGGTAACCATGTATCAGCAGTACAACCCCAACCCCAAGGGAAAAAACGTGGGGGACTGCACCGTGAGGGCCATTGCCAAGGCCACAGGGAAGGACTGGGGGGAGGCCTATCTCAGTCTGGCGGTGCAGGGCTATCTGATGGGGGACATGCCCAGCGCCAACGCCTGCTGGGGGGCCTATCTGCGGAAGCTGGGTTTTGTGCGGAAGATCCTGCCGGACACCTGCCCGGAGTGCTACACTCTGCGGGATTTTGCCCAGGAGTATGACCGGGGGACCTACATTGTGGCCCTGTCCGGGCACGTGGTATGCGTGGAGGACGGGGAGATCTGGGACAGCTGGGACTCCGGCGGAGAGGTGCCGCTTTATTACTGGGTGAAGGAGGATTGACATGGCATTCACACCTTACGGATTTCAGAACCCCTATTATCCGCCGCCTATGCAGGACAATCTGATGCAGATGCGGCAGCAGTTCCAGCCGCCGGCACCGGCGCCACAGCAGGGGATGATCTGGGTGCAGGGGGAGACCGGGGCCAAGAGCTACATGGTGGCCAGCGGAAACACGGTGCCCCTGTGGGACAGCGAGAACCAGACGGTGTACATCAAGTCGGTGGACGCAGCGGGGATGCCCTCGATGCGCGTCCTGGACTACACCGAGCGCACGGCGGCCCCCAAAGCGCCCCAAGCCCCGGCGGTGGAGTATGTGCCAAGGAGCGAGTTTGACGCCCTGGCCGCCCAGGTGGCGGCGCTGAAGAAGGAGAAGGAGGAGCAGAATGGCTAACCCCTTATTTCAGGCTCTGGGCGGGCAGATGCCCGGCCCCTTGGGGCAGTTCCAGAGGATGATGCAGCAGTTCCAACAGTTCAAGGCAGGCTTTCAGGGCGACCCGCAGCAGGAGGTACAGAAGCTGTTGCAGAGCGGGAAAATGAGCCAGCAGCAGCTGAACCAGCTGCAGGCCATGGCAAAACAGTTCCAGAGTCTAATGCAGTGATCAATTCGCGGCCGCGATTTGATGAATAAATTGAAGGAGTGATATTATGGCGATTTCTGACGGTATGCCCACCATGACTATGCCGGTGACCCCCGCCAACAACAGCGGCGGATTTGGCTTCGGCGGGGACGGTGCCTGGTGGATCATTATCCTGTTCCTGTTCGTGTTCTGCGGCTGGGGCAACAACGGCTGGGGCGGCAGCAACGGCAACGGCTCCGGCGTGGTGGACGGCTATGTGCTGACCTCTGATTTTGCTAATGTCGAGCGCAAGATCGACAGTGTAAATCAGGGCCTTTGCGACGGATTTTACCAGCAGGCGCAGCTCATCAACAACACCAACATGGCAATGGCAAACGGCTTTGGGCAGGCTGAGCTTTCCCGCAGCAACCAGCAGGCCGCCCTGATGCAGCAGCTGAACGCCATGCAGATGCAGGCGGCCAACTGCTGCTGCGAGAACCGGGCCGCCATCGCCCAGGTGCGTTACGACATGGCGTCTCAGGCGTGCGACACCCGGAACACGGTGAACACCGCCGCCCGGGACATCATCGACAACCAGAACCAGAACAGCCGGGCCATCCTGGACTTCCTGACCCAGAGCAAGCTGCAGGATCTCCAGAGCGAGAATCAGGGGCTGAAGCTGGCGGCGTCTCAGGCCGCCCAGAACAACTACCTGATCTCCCAGCTGCGGCCCACGCCCATTCCGGCCTATGCCAGCTGCAACCCCTGGGCGGGCGGAAGTTACACGGGATGCGGCACCTGCGGCTGCTGACAACTGCATAGCATCAGCTGTTCGGGATTTCCGAACTGTTCAGCCCCGTGCTGATACTGGAACCAACGCGGCGGGGCAGTAGTCCCGCCGCTTATTTTATGAAAGGACTGATTTTATGGCAGAATACACCAACCCCGGAATTTTGACCGTAGCAGCCGGCCAGAACGTGCCCCTGACCTCCGCCGCGGTAAACAGCAAGCCCTGCATCGTACACAGGGACGGGGCGGGGATCGTGACCCTGCGGGGGCTGACCAACCAGTGCAAGGCCCGCTTCCGGGTGAGCTTTGGGGGCAACATCGCCGTTCCCACCGGCGGGACGGTGGAGGCCATCACCGCCGCCCTGGCCATCAACGGGGAGCCGCTGTCCAGCGCCACCGCCATCGTGACCCCTGCTGCCGTGGAGAACTTCTTCAACATCTACGTCAGCGCCATTGTGGAGGTGCCCCGGGGCTGCTGCCTGACGGTGGCCATGGAGAACACCAGCAGACAGGCCATTAGTGTGGCAAACGCCAACATGACCGTGGACCGGATTAGCTGAAAGGAGAATCGTTTATGGGTATGAGAACGTTATACAAGCTGAAGGACATGCTTTGCCAGGAGCTGGACGAGATCGCCGACAAGGGCGACCTGGGGGCCGGCGATCTGGACATCGCCCACAAGCTGACTGACACCGTGAAGAACATCTACAAGATCGAGGCGCTGTCCGGGCAGCAGTACAGCCGGGACGGATACTCCCGGGGGGAGTGGGCCGCAAGCAGGGGCAACTACGGCAGGGAGAACTCCTACCGCCGCAGCCACTATGTGAGGGGCCATTACAGCAACGACGATGGCCGGGACCAGCTGAGAGAAAAGCTGGAGGGCATGGCACAGGGGGCCGACGATAAGACCAGGGACGTGCTGATGCGGGCCATGGAGATGCTGGAGGAGTGAGCGTAGCAAAATCGTAGCAATATCTTCTAAAGCTGGCGTTAGACAGGGCTTCAACCACAATATGTTGAATTAAATAGTTTTGTTTGACACTGTGTGTTGTGGTTGATAAAGATAGACGAGCGAGTGGGAATGATTGCGAGGTTTATAAACCGTCGCAAAACATTATAAAAACGCAAAAACAGGCCGAAAACTTAATGTTTTCGGCCTGTTTTGTTAAAAATTTTTGCTACGAAATTTTATGCGTAGCAAAATCGTAGCACTTTTGCATTTTTTCTAACTGGACGACCAGTTCTTCCTGCTTATTGGGATAGAGGTGGGAGTAGGTTTGAAGGGTGGTTTCTATATTCTCATGCCCCAGGCGTTCGGCGATCATCAGGGGCGAATAGCCCAGCTCGATCAGCAGGGAGGCGTGGGAGTGGCGCAGGTCGTGAACGCGGATCTTCTTGACTCCGGAGCGCTTACAGCCGCGCTGCATTTCGTGGAAAAGGTATGACTTTGTGCTGCTGGGAAAGATCCGATCCGTTGGTCCGGCCTGATAGAGGGAGGAAAAGTATGCCTGCATCAGAGCGCACAGAGAATCGGTCAAGCGGATGGTGCGGCGGCTTTTTGGCGTTTTAGGCTCCAGGATCATGTCTTGTTTCCCTTGCCGGGCAAAGTTCTTTGTAATGCTGACGGTTTTGGCCTTCAGGTCAAAATCAGACTGGGTGAGGGCAAGCATTTCGCCGGAGCGCATCCCGGTCCAGAACAGGAGAGAGAACATGACCACGGACTGAGGTTTGTCGGAGACGGCGGCGAGAAATTGATTGAACTCGTCCACCGTCCAGAACTGCATGGTATCGGCCCGCTTTTTCCCCATTGGTCCGGCAACGTGGCAGGGATTTGTTTTCAGACCGGCATATTTGATCCCGTAATTAAACATAGCCGAGACCTGGTTATTAACGGTTTTCAGGTAGGTCGGAGAATACTTTTTCCCGTTTTCCTGGGTTGTGGAGAGAAGTTTATTCTGCCACTTGCGGATGGCGGCAGGGGAGACCTCACTGGCCGTCAGGTTCCCGAGGTAGGGAAGCACATGGCGGGTGAACAGCCACTCCTTGTTGGCCATAGTTGTGGGCTTCAGACGGGCCTTGCAATCTTCAATATACAGCTCCCACAGGCTTTTCACCGTCAGGTCGGAGGATCCGTTCAGCTTGGCCAGAAACTCCTGTTCGTATTCTTTGGCTTCAGCTCTTTTTGCGAAGCCTTCTTTTTTGTGCTGGACGGTTTTTCCGGACCAGTCTTTGTACCGGATATACACGTACCAGCTCTTTCCGTTTTTCATTTTCTGAACAGACATTTTATCCCTCCCGACGCAATGCGACAGCATATTCGAATCTGCGGTGATAAAGTTAAAACGCAGGCGGGAAACCCGCCCGCGTTTGATCACTTGGCCCCGCCGCCTGCTGCGGAGGGCGGCGGGGGCTTTGTTACTACACGAAAAGCGGAAAGCATTGGCCGAATAAAAAGAATTGAATCCAAATGAGAAAAAAAGAAAAAACCCAATTCAACCAGAGAGAAGTTCCACCTGGGTGAAAATCAAATTTAGAAAATTGATGAAACAAAAAACTTAACGGAATAATTAAGACGACTGCAACTATAGAAGCCCAAAGCGTAGATGAAATGTAAGCTACGAATGTTGTAAGGAACAAACGAAATGGGAGCGAATACTCTTCAAGATAATTACATCCTTTTTCTACATATTTGTAGCTTGTCCATAAAAACATAACGAATGTACTTAAAAGAGGGGAAAATAACACAATAAAGTTTTTCATAAAATCCCCCCTTCAAATAGTCCCATAAATTCCCTTGACAAGTAACGAACAAATGTTCTATGATATTGCCGTGGGGCGAGGCCCCATAGGTTAGGAGGCGGGCAAAGGATGGAACATAAGACAGACGCCGCATTGGAGCTGTTCCGCAGGCTTGGACCGGAGGAACGGGTCACTTATCTTGAGCGGCTTCGTGGGCTGCAAGCTGGCGGAGATAGGCCAGCTCCCGCTCCTGCACCTCCGGCGAAAGCTGCCGGAACAACCGCATAAATTCCTCTTCTCCCCCGTCCGGCTGGACGGGGGCTTTTTTTATGCCCTGGAGCATGGCCTCTCTGGTCGCGATAGGCAGTTCGGCAAACTCGCGGTTGACCACGGCGTCCTTGGCCGCGGAATACAGGACGGCATCCGGGCCGTTGAGCAGATAATCCACCGACACGCCGAAGTAATCGGCGATTTTTTTCGCGGTTTCCGAGGTTATCTGGCGGTTTGGATTATCTCTAAGCTTTGTCATCATGCTTTTGCTGATGCCGAGATCAACACACATTTTTCCGCCTTTGACCCCTTTTTGGGCGCAAAGGGACATAATGTTTTCATATAAAGTGCCCAAGAGGAAACCTCCGTTCTTGTGCATAGCGACAAAAGTACCCTTTAGGTAAAAATAACACTTGAAAAGTTTCCTGAAAGGAACTATAATGCAAGCATGGACGTTACCTGAAGAGTACCTATTCTGTTTACTGACACCTTCATTATAGGTACTTTTTTGGAAACTGTCAAGAATTTTTGAAAAAAGGAGGGTATAAAAGTGTTCTACGAACACTTGAAGGCGGTCTGCAAAAAGAAGCACACCAGCCCATCGGCAGTGTGCCTGGCACTGGGAATGAGCAAGAGCAACACGACCAAGTGGAAGCAGGGAAAATGGCCCCGGCTGGACACGGTGATGCGGATGGCGAAGGTGCTGAACGTACCGGCGGCCAGACTGATCCCGAGGGAAGGTAAGGAGGGCGAATGAACAAGCCAAACAAAATGGCGGCCACCCTGAAGGCGGCCGCCCTGATCGGACTGGTAGAAAACGGGATCATCCGGAGGGAGGAAAACGGGGACCTGGACACAGCCGGGTTTGAGCGCTTCTGGCAATACTTTGAGCGGCAGCTGGACACGGCGGTGACCGACCTGGTATCAGACCTTTTGAAGCAGCTGAAAAAGAAGTGAGAAGAGCTGATCGGCCCAGGAAATGAGGACAGGGAGCAAGGCTCCGGTCATGGCCCCGATTACAGCGGCGATCAGAGTGAACCGGCGAGACCAGCGGTTTTCCCGCTGCTGCCACCGGCGCTGTTCCTCCGCTTTGCGCTTCTCCTCCTCGTACAGAAGGATCATATACAGGGCCCTGGGCGCAAGGCGCAGGCGGCACTCCGGGGGCTTTTGCCCGGGGACGGCCAGTTCCACCAGGTCCTGATCCAGAAGACACCGCAAGACAGCATCAGAGGAGCGGCACTGATTTTCTGGGTCGAACTCATTCAGGGCTTCGGTCCAGGAGCATCCCGGATGCTTATAGATAAAAACGAGCATATCGTATTCGATACTGAGCATGAAAGCACCTCCTGCTGCCTCTATTCTACCAGGGGGAACCTGAATAAACAAGAGAAGGGTGAGTTTTTTGAACGACGTAGAAGTAAAGAATAAGTTCAAGAGCAATTTGAACCGGATGATGCAGAAAACCGGGGTGAAGCCGGTGATCCTGAGCAATCTGGTCGGCGTAAATCAGAGCCAGGTGAACCGCTGGATGAACGGGAACCTGATGCCGTGCTGGGAGCATTTTGTCCGCTTGATGGACATTTTCGGGAAAGATGCAGACGCTTTTCTCGGGACTGGAGTGTCCAGAAGTTCCTATGAAAAGCGGTTCAAGGCATAAAAAAACGCCCCGCCCGGCAAGGCAGACCGGGCGAGGCACAGGGAAAAACGGATTCCTGCGGACAGTATAGCACATCCGCAGGGGAAAGGCAAGGTAAAAATGAGGTATCTTGACGTGGAGCAGGTGATGGAGCTGCTGAAGGTCGGTAAGACGAACGCTTACGCGATCATCCGCAAGCTGAACCGGGAACTGGAGAGCCGGGGATACATGACGATCCGGGGGAAGATTCCGGAGGCATATCTGCGGGAGCGGTTTTATTCCGGAGGTGCCGTATGATGCGGGATCTGGTGGTGGCAGCCGCCGCCGTATGCGCGGTGAGCGGACTGGTGCTGGCGGCGATGCCGGCCCTTGACAACAAGACGCAGCGCTGGATCGACGGGTTCTGCGCGGGATGCCTGACGGCATCCGTGGTGTGGGTGCTGGCGGCGGCGGTGCTGACGTTTGTGTGAGGAGGACAAGATGAGAGTTTACAAGGGCACCGACAAGAATATGCGGTGCAAGGGATTGCGGTATGAGATCGGCAAGGCAGTGACGATAGACGGAGGCGTTAAGCTTTGCGAACGCGGCCTGCACGCCTGCGAGATGCCGCTGGACGTGCTGAATTACTATCCCCCGGCGACGAGCCGTTATTTTGAGGCAGAGCTGGAGGGCGTGACGGCTGAGAAACGGGACGACACGAAACGAGTGGGCAACAGGCTGGAGCTGAAGGCGGAACTGAGCATTGCGAGCCTCGTAAAGGCGCAGATCGAGTACGTAAAAGAGAGGGCCACTCCAAAGGACACGGAGCATGCCACGGGCTACCGGGGCGCAGCCTCTGCCACGGGC
>ERZ1034880.112-NODE-112-length-29584-cov-346.000813_pt1 | contig 29584 bp, 36 predicted proteins | sample MGYA00520630_ERZ1034880 | MGnify/ENA primary metagenome ERZ1034880 (study PRJEB33766, sample SAMN09781725) | gut metagenome | biome: gut microbiome | host: Homo sapiens | place: Madagascar | study: EMG produced TPA metagenomics assembly of the PRJNA485056 data...
CCCCTCTGCGTGGGAAGCAGTCCCAGATGCTGCTGTACCACTCCCCTCTGCGTGGGAATTGTTCCCAAATGCTTTTGTATTCTCCCCCTCTGCGTGGGAAGCAGTCCCAGATGCTGCTGTACCACTCCCCTCTGCGTGGGAATAGTCCTTAGATGCTGTTGTACCACTCCCCTCTGCGTGGGAAGCGGACCCAGATGCTGCTGTATCCTGCCCCTCAGCGTGGGAATAATCGCCTATCGTACTGTCGGCCTTCCTGTTTTGGGAGAAGGTTCCCGTAAAAACGGGGTCTTTTGGCTTTACCATAGATTCAATTTGCGTCCAAACGGAATCCGGTACAAAATCCTCAGGGAGTTTATTGGCCTTTACCGTCCGCCCGATGATTGATACAACATACGCCCCATCCTGCGAGGTAATCGACGTATATAAAACGGCCTCGCCGTTTCCCCAGCCAAACAGAAAAGGAAGGTCCCCATCAGGGTTAAAAAGATAATCGCCCAAGTACGTCATAGTTTGACCGTCATTGCTGAGTGCTTTTGCGGTTGCTTGGTAACTCGCTCCGTTAATTGTTACGTTGTACGTTGCTCCCACCGTAGGAATTGAAGACGAAAACATATAGTCCCCGTCAGTGGCTGTGATTTTTGTATTTTGGAGGATAACATCATCCTGTTCCGACATGACCGGGACCCACGCAAAGGTTTTCGCCCACGCGTTTAGCCTATCAACCCTAGCGCTTATCCCGTCCACCGCCACCCGGACGGCGTTTAGTATTGTCTTAATCCACTCCATCGGCGGCCTCCGTCACAACGGGCTTGTCGTGTAGCTTACTTGCCATGGAGGAGATGGTGTTCACGGAGGTGGTGCTTGCGGAAGATGCGGACGGTACGGGACCGCCGTTGGTGAAATAAATTTGTCCAAAGTCCCCTCCCATAAACGCAAAGCCCATGAGGACGATTCCTGGCAGTTGCGTCTCGACGGGCTCACCGCTTACCGCAGCAATCAAACAGGTGTGTACCACCGCTCCCTGCATGCCTTCTACCAAATGCTTTCCGTCCATTTTGATTGTCACCGTTGCTCCGGCCTCCATGGCCTTCAGCATATCGTTGATTTGGGACGTGATGTAAAATACACCGCTGGAATCACTGTCCTTCACGATCTCATCATCCGCCGGTTGCAGCAGATACCCGCCTGCCCCGCCGCCGACCTTGCTTTTGTCGGCCCGGTAAATCTGCCCGTCCCGTGCCACCAGCACGGTGTCCGTGTCCAGGATTTCCTCCACGGTTGCCACTTCGCCCAATTTCAAAAAATCCATTGCTTGTCCTCCTTACAGTACAAAAACGTTTCCGGCGGCATCGGTATAGGCGTTTTCACCGTCCGTCGCCGGGGTGATAACACCGCATTCCGCCAAATCCTCAAAGGCCCGCAGGTCCGAGTAATCCAGTCGGTCGGCAATCAGCTTGCAGGTATCAGCCAGTTGGTTCATGGCATCACCGGCGGCTTTGGCATCCGCAGCCTCACCCGCAATGCTCAGGGTGGTGTCCGGCTTTTTTGCAAGCTCGGCATCGACGGCCTCTTTCAGCGGGGCTACCCGGTCCGTCTGTGCAGTCAGCGAGGCCGTCAGAGAGGCGTAGGCAGCCTCAGTCTCCGACTTCTGCGCAGCCAGGGCCTTATCCATCGCCGCAATGTCTGCCGCACTCTTCTCCTTGGCGGCGTTCAGGTCGTCTTGGACCGCCTGGATTTTTGCCTCAAGGGCCCGCTGCAAGTCATCATAGGACCATACCTTATCCGGCTCCGCAGCGTAGTCCGGCGGCTTCGGCCTGGGCGTGACCCGCAGGGTGTAGCCAATGAGCGTTCCGTCCACATATCGGATATAGATATTTTTATTCCCGGCTGTCTGCAACCAGCTGGGCGGTATCAGCACTGTCCCGTCTTCCACGGCCACGGCCAGCGGCTCCGCCCCGATGCGGGCAAAGTCTACCCACACGGCCCCCGGCTCCGGGACCGCCAGATAGCGCTCCGTATCCCATTGGTACAGTCTTGGATTGCCTTTGATGTGCATTGTATCCCTCCTTATGTGAGACCAGAGATTGCGATCCAATAACCGCCATTCAACGGGACCATCGACAGCCGAGATGTGCTGCTTTTGTTCCCAAAAATAATCTTTTCGCTGGTCGCTGTTATCATTTTGACCGAACTGGTATCGCTGTCAGCGTCGATTGGCAGCGTACCATATCCGGCAATAATATTGGACCCTGATTTGTAAATGATCCTTTGCGGGGCGTCACTTCGTCCAATTTTTTCCGCAAACGCCGTGCTATATCCCACAAGCATATACACGCCATCCGTGCTGACAGTCTGCGCTTTTCCCACGCCTACCACAATATCGGGGATTATTCCCAAATCGTGGTTATACTCAACAGATGTCACCATGCTGCTCATGTCGGAAAAGGTGTCTGTCCTAAATTGGGCTGCCCCGCTGCCCCCGGAGGCCAGCGTCCCCAGGATTCCGGCGATATTCACGCCTTCCTTGATGTTTTCCGGGATGAGCGTCTCCGGCTTGGGGATGGTCAGCCCGGAGAGGACCTGCCCGGCGGCTGGCGTGATGGTCATGTCGCCCCCGGAAAAATCCAGGTCCACGGTCTCCGAGGCGGTCACGCCGTAGGAAAACGGCACATTCCCGCTGCCGTCCGCCAGAGGCAGCAGCAGTGTATCCTTGCACTGGCTCGTGTCGTAGGCCCGCTCTGCGCCGCTGTAATCTCTTACCTTAATGATAGGCATCAAAATACCTCCAATCCGTTTTCCGTTTCCACCAGCGGCGTGTACGTCTGCCGGATAATAAGCCCCTCCGGGGTAGCCTCCGGCATATACCACAGGTCCGCCACTGCGGAAACTTTGATTTCAGCCACGGCGTTCCCGGCGGCCTGCTGCGGGGATTTCACGGTCCCGGTGGCCTTGCTTCCGCTTTCGGATTTGCGTTCCGCCTGCGCCCGCACCGGTGGCTTTACCTGCGCCGCCGCCTGCCCCAGCACCGGGGCGTTGACCCGTTCAGGCTCTGCCGGGGCCACGCCATCCGCAACGCCAGCGGCCTTGCTTTTTACCGGGGCCAGGTAAGCGGCTTCCGCAAATGCCAGGTTTCGTGGATAGACCGTGGCCTCGGACCCTGTCCGGCTTTCTCCGGATGCCCCCGCCGCCTGAGACGGCACCGTAAGCGATGCCGCCGTACCCTTCGACTTTCCGGAGGCGGACGCTTTTACCAGGATGGATTGTCCAACACGGACCAGCCCAGAGGTAAGGCTTCGCAGGATTTTCTTTATCGGCGGCAGCCGGATTTGCCCGATAAGCCGCTCCAATGCCAGCAGCCGGGTCCCGATTTCGGCGGAATCCGCCGCCTCCTCGGCTTTGGTGAGGGTCACGTCCGGTACCCGGCTTTTCAGGATGCCCAGCCCCTCATATGTGGCATCGATGGCATTCGCCAAATCTTCGATTCCGGCCTGTGCTTTTTCGGCATTCTGGCGGTCCTTTTTGGCCATGGCCGCCAGAACTGCCGTTTCCCGCTCGACTTCCGCCGCCCATGCGTTTTTATGGGCCTGCAAGTCTGCATCCGTGTCGGCGATACGCTGGAGCATATCGGCTTTCAGGGCCTCATACTTTGCATCGTTTATGTCCACGTAATCAACAGGCTTCGGCCGGGGCAGGACCAGCAGCGTGTACCCGATAAGGGTTCCGCCCTGGACACAGATGTAGACGTTTTTCGTTCCTGCCTTTTGCAGCCAGGTGTCGCTGATCTCGGCAATGCCGTCCACGACTTTCCGCCTGTCCGGGGTCTCCCCCGGACGGGCGAAGTCTACATAGAGCGCCCCCGGCTCGTTGATGGCAAGCGCCCGATTGCGGTCCCACTGCCACAAAAAGGGATGGTCACGGATGTTCATAGGGGCCTCCTTTCTCATCGTGCCCAAATTGGGCACATCAGCCGAGCAGGGTGTTCACCCGTGCCTGGATTGCGTCGTAGTCATAACCGGCAGCAGTCAGCCGGTCCACCCGGTCCTGTCCGTTGCCCCACTCGCCCCGGATGACCTCACGGGCCAGGTCCTCGATGGACTTCACAGGGGCTTCGGCGGTTCCGGGGATGCGGATTTTGTCGCCCACATGGATGAGGTTGGGATTTGCAATGCCGTTGTAGGCCGCCAGAGCCTGATAGGTCGTGCCGTACTCCTTTGCAATACCGCTGAGGGTGTCCCCGTATTCCACGATGTACACGGTCTCACTGGGGGCCTCCGGTGGCATATCCGGCACTTCCGGTTCGGCAGGTTTGACGGTTTCATCCACCCAGGCCGTTCCGTCGATTTTGCAGATGGCCTTCGCAATGGCACGGGCCGCATCCGCCCGGCGATTGACGATAAAATTTACGCCCTCGGCGGAGTCGTGGAAGTCCACTTCTAGCAGGCAAGACGTAGCCTTCATCATGCGGGTCTCATAGAGGTTCTGATTCTGTACCACGCTCTGATAGCGGTTGCTCTTCTGGCCGGTTGCCCGCAGCTGCGCCACCAGTTCCTCCGCCAGTTCCTTCCCGGCGGCGTAATAAAAGGCGATAGGCCCGTAAGCCGCCCCGCCGCCACCGGCATTGGAATGCAGCGCCAGGTAGTAGTCTGCCCCCAGCCGGTCAGATTCGGCGGGCCGGTAGTCAATACCCAGGTCCCGGCTGGCCCGGTGATAGCGCACGCCGCAGCGGTCCAGATGGGGCGTAATTACGTCCAGGAGGGCGTTCATCTGCGCCTCCTCCGTGCCGTAGCCGTTGATTCCGGTGTTGTCCGTCTGGTCAGACGGGCTGAGATACCAAAGATTTTTCATAATGCTTACCTCCTAAAAGTTTGTTATTCTGTGCGTTTCCACATATAAACCGCCAAATATGGCGGCATATTGTTGTGAGCGTTCCCACCTCCGGTAGCGAAAATCGTAGAACTATCGGAGTAGCCCTGTGCTTTATTGGCAAAGCTGCCGATGGTTGTCCGGTTTTGTCCGTAGCTGTCCGTACCGCCGTTAATGGCGGCGTAGTGGTTATGACTGGGCATTTCGTCCTTGGTCAGCGTGTGGGTGGCTTCACCGCCGGTCGCCCCGGCAGAATAACTATCCCCAGCCGCCAGCAAAAACCGGTCTTTCAGCCGCTCCCAGGTTCCACCAAACAGGGTCTTCGGGTCCGTGGAGGATAGGGACATATAGATGCTTCCCACAGGGTAGACCTTGCTCAGGATGTTTTCCCCGTTCAGCCGCAGCGGGACGTTCAGCTGAAAAAACTCTTTTGTCCAGTAAAAGGACGGCACACCGGCCATTATCTGGGCCGTATTGGTCGCCGTGAACAGTTTGTCCTCTGCCTGCACCGGGACGCTGAACGCCTGCCGGTAGTCCAGGTCAGGCACGGTAATACTCGCCGTGTAGGTGTTCTTGGCCGTGTCGATGGTAGGCGTTACCGCCACCCAGTCACCGGAGGGATTCTGATACTTCAGGGCCAGCGTGTTGTCCGCCGCCCCGAAGTTCCCGGCGAAATACTGACCTGCAATCTCAATCTGCGCCTCGTTGGAGGACGGCACGGGCCGGTTCGCCCGGAGGATGTTGCAGGTCAGCTGGACATAGGGTACCAGCGTCTTTTCGATGGTCTGGGAGGTGCTGTATCCCCGGCTGTCCGTGGCCGTGATCGTCACCTTGTTGGTCTCTACGTTTGTAATGGCGTAGGAGGTGGCGCTCAGGGGGACCTCCGTACCGGCTACCGTGATGCGCTTGATACTGGCGCTGTTCCGGGCGGCCACGCTCAGACTGCCGGATGCCGTGGAGGCATACCGCACCAGAGCGTCAGCATTGCCCGTCAGTGCAAGGGTTTTGTCGTTGGTATCATGGCAGGTGGCGCTTACGGTCGGCGCGCAGAGAGCCGCAGCGGCCGTCGCCGTGAACGTTGTGGTCGTGGGGTCAAAGTAGTGTTCCTTATCCGTGTGGGTCCACAGGGTAAGCGTCACCTCGCCGCTGGCCGCATTGGGTATCTGAGCGTAAAAGCTGTCCGGCAGCCGGAACGGGATGGTGCGCTGCGTAAAGGTGACGTAGCTGCTGGATGGGTTGCCGTTGCCGTCCAGGTAAAAACTAAGGCTCCCGAATGTTACCAGCAGGCCGTGGGAAAAGGCGCTGCTCTTGGCGTTTATATAGATGGAGCTGACGCTGCCGATATTGGCATCCGTGGCAGACACCGTGGATGCTCTTGGGATGGTGGGCAGCGTGATGGTCTGGTCGCCGGAAATGGTGCCAATATACGTCCCACCGTAGTTGATGTTCAGCCGGTAGCTGGCCCCGATCTTCCCGGACCAGGTGCCGTCTGCGTTATGCGGGACGGTAAACTGATGGGACCCCAGGGAGACGGTCCCGCCGCCGCTGGAATAGATGTCCGGGCCTGTCCACTTATAGGTCTGGCTCCCGATGGTGAGCGCACAGTCGTCCGTACCGGCTCCCACGGATAGCCCCGCATGGTGCAGGGACAGGGACATGGAGACCGGGGTTGTATTGGCAACAACATCGTACTGGCCCACGGTATAGGTTACAATGAGGTACAGGCTGGACACGCCGGACGAAATATTAAAAGATGGCATATCTCTTACCCTCCCATCAAATGTAGAAGCAGGCGGTCCCTGCTGCGCCGTCATCGTCTGTGTAGTCCTCAAACCGGGCGTGGGAGCCGATGATGAGGTAATTTCGCACGGTCATATCCGTGCCGATAACGCCGTCCTTGTTGGCCTGGAGCATGGTCTCGTTGCCACGCATGACGTACATACCGGTTTCATCCAGCCGGTTCTCCATTTCCGAGCCGGACCGCTGGATATGGACGCAGGATTCATCGATGGTCAGGCCGAAGGAGGTAGTCACCTTGTCCACGCCGTTCTCCACGATGGAGGTCACGGTGGCGCTGATCTCTTTGGAGGTCTGCTGCAACTGCGTGATTGCATTGCCCTGGTCCGCAACGGATGTAGCGATTCTTTCGGCTGTCTGCTCGATCTCGGAGATATTCCCTTCCAGGTCCTTTGCCGTGGCTTTCAGGCCGTCAATGGACTTTTTCAGGAGATAATACCGGCCCTGCGGGTTCTGGTACTTCTCGGAGGACACGGCCGCTTTATCGGAATAATTCTGGTCGCCTGTGCTGGAAACCTGCGTCCCGGAGGAATCTGTGTAGACGGACATGACGTAGACCGTCAATTCCCCTGTCTGCACGGTGTTAATTTTGATAATGTCCCCGGCGTTGACCGCACAGGTCGGGAACAACTTGCATTCTGCCGGGGTATAGGATATATCCTTTACCTTTGCGTAAAGGTCCTGAGCGACTGCTTCTAGCGTGGGTGTATCGAGCATGGAGAGCATCAGGTTCCCGGAAATTGCAAACACATTTCCGTCTGCATCCGCCGGGTAAATAACGCCAACGTCATCATCCGCCTGCTTCAACTGCACTCGCTGAATGAGGTCCGTCTGATACTGTTTGCAAGACAAACTGTCCTGCATATACTGTATCGTTCCGGTAGCCTTGGAATCGCTTATGACGGTCTCCGTGGCTTCGTACCAGGCAAATTCGATTCCGCCGGTAGAAGTGCTTCGGCAGAAGCATCCGGCAATCTGAGCGGCCCAGGAGACGATTTGTCGGGCTGTAATTCCGTCAGAATAAAAGGCAGGGACCTGTAAATCTTCATGAGAAAACGTTCCGGGCTTTCCTGTAATTCCCGCCAAATCGCACACCGCATCCACGATGGCCCGAAGGCTCATCGGGAAATTGTCCTGGTTATCCATGAGCCAGGGGGACGCATCCACGCCCAACTTGGCGATGCTGTCATAGGCGGTAAACCGGATGGACACTTTGGAGGCAACGGTCGGAGCCTCGGCATAGAACACGCCGATTTTCGTCTCCGTTTCGCCGTCCACCTTGTAATATTCCAGGGCCTCCCCGGTGACAATTCCCTTTTCAGGGTTCCGGATTTGCACGTCCACAGAATCCGCTGTCGTATCGCCGACAATCAGGTTCGTGGAGCTGTTTACCCCGGAGGTCCACTTGCAGGAGATGATAGAGGCGGAATCAATCACCGTTCCGTCGCTTCTCACAAACTTATTTGACAGCACTGATTCCGCCTCCTTTTACTTCTCAATGACGTTGATGCTCACGTCGGTGTAGATGGTGTTCCCCAGAGCGTAGGAATACATGGTGTAGGAGCAGTTCGAGGAATACGCCTCCATCGTGTACTTTTTGCCACGGTCCAGGAACGTGAACTGATATTCTTTGCCCTGCATCAGGTCAACGATATAGTTCAGTTCAGCCTCGGTCATTGCCTTCCATTTCAGGCCGACTTTCCGAACGTCCCGGCGCACCCAGTCGATATGGATAACGCCGTCTTCGGTTCGTCCGCTGCTGGAACCGGCAATGTTTTCATGTTGGATAGTCACCCCGCCGCTGGGTTCGTAGATGGGCTTGTCGCCCACCATCCAGCGGTTTTGCGGGTCAAATTTGTTGATAGTCAATCCGCATCACCTCCGGTCAAAATTCCAGCAGGGGGTTCGCACCGGTGCGAACGGTTTCACCACGAGCATAATCCACCACAAACTCAAACAGGTTCTTTCCGTTGACATTGGCGGACACCACCTGTGCCTGACCGCCGCTCTGGTTGTTTCCGCCGCCGGTAGCCGCAACGACGGCTTCGTACACGCCTGCTTTGACGGCCTCAACGATCTGGTCGTTGTTTGCAACAGCGGTTCTGCGTCCGATAGAGCCGACCATTTCCGGGATGCCGTTTTCACGGGCAAAGAAGAACTGGCCGGGGTCCGGGAAACCGCCGGAAGCGTAGGCGCTGAACGACATTCTTGCAGTCCCGCCGGATGTACTCATGGTCCCCTTCAGGGACGGGTAGGTAGCGTTCTTGATGGCCTGAGAGATGCCGTTCGCCAGGGACTGGCCGAAGGAATAGCCGGTGGAATATCCGGTGCTGTTGTCAAACAGGGATGTTACGGAATCTGTAACAATCTTCGACACATAGGCCGTCTTATTCTTGACCCCTTCTGCGATACCCTCCATCATGTACTTGCCGTCTTCCGCAAAAAGCTTTGACGGGGAGTGAATCTTCGCAGCGTCTCGGACGGCAGAGTCCATACTTAGAATTGCATTTCGGGCTGCCCACGTACCGATTTTCAAATTGTCCGTAATTCCTGCGCCTAGCCCGGAAATAATCTGCTTACCGGAATCCTTTGCATTTGCTTCGCCGGTTTTCCCGGTTTCTTTAAGCACTCGCTGGATTTCCGTTCCCAAATCAGATTTGAAAACGCTGTTTGCAGAGCCGAAAGCACCTTGCGGGTTATTGATTATTCTTGTGTCAAACAAACCGTTCAGGATATTCGTCATAGCGTCACCGGCCCATGCTGTTCCGCCAGTTCCGATTTCGTTCATGCTTTCCTGAACCTTTTTGTTGATAGGGTTGACGATATTCGTCTGATAATCATTTAACGCTCTGCTTGTGTAGTTTGCCGCCGTAGAACCGTTAAAAGCCTTTTCCAAGAAGTTCATCTTTTCCCACTTTTTAGCGGCTTCGTCCTGGACCTTTTGGGACTTGTTAATCAAGTCCACCTGGATAGAATCATACAGAGAACCAAGCTGCTCATCGACGGAAGCAAGCTGCGTCTGGCGGTCAGTCTCACTGATTGTCAGAACCTTTTGGAGCATCTCCTTAAAGCTGGCATTGTCGGTATGTGCAATCGCCCATTCCAGATTTTCTTTCAGGGAATCAAATGTGTCGGTTATAGACTGTTTTGCACCGGAAGCAGATTCGGAAATCTGTGCGAAGAAATCGTCCCTTTGCCCTTCGTCGCCCCAATTTATGTCCGTCATGGAGGCCTTCAAATCATCGAAGACCCCAGCAGTTTCGGATGTTGCCCCAGTCAGACTGTTCATTCGGTCTGTTACGTCCATAAATTTTGTGGTATATTCGCCAGCCGAGATTTCACCATTCTTAAACTGCTCGTTGAGCGTGTCCATCTCTGCATTCAAGGAGTTCAGAGTGTCAATGCCCTCATTTCGGATCTGATTCATCATATCCACAAATTCCGGGATGTAGATTCCTGCCTTTGTCAACGCATCGCCCAGGGAACCGGAAACTGCACGGATAACGTTGTCGTAGACCTCATCCATATAGGTCCGGGTATCACTGGACAATTCTGCAAACTTTTCCGAAAGCTCCGGAACCTTCTCAGCCGCTGTCGCTGTGCCAAGTTCAATGGCATGGGCAATGTCGCCGATGCTCCCTGCGGTTTCCTCAATAGAGGATTTCAGGCCGTGAATGGTCTCCTGATGCTCGATAATGGGCTTGTTTGTATCAACGATAGCGTTCATCAGCCCGACATAGTGGGTGGTGATGTCGCTGATTTTTGCCCCGGTACCAGAGTAGAACGCCTCGTTCGACATTTTGGTCATCATCTCGTCCTGAGCGGTCGAGACACCGACAATGGCAGCCGTCAGGCCGACAACTGCGGCAACAGCCAGACCGGCAGGGCCAAGCGCAACGTACATCGCAGCTGCAGCGCCAGCGGCAGCTACGCCGATCGTGGCGATTTTTGCGCCCACATCGTCACAGCCCAGGGCCAGTTCCTTCACGCTGTTCTTAATGGTCACAAATTCCAGAAGCCCGGAAATGGCGACGATGGAGGCCTTCTGGATGCCGGAAAGCCCGTCTCTTACGCTGCCGATGCCGCTCTTGAGAGACTTAAACACTCCGCCTCCTGCACTTTTCACAGAATCAAAACCTTGCAGGAACGTCTTCACAATGCCCAGCCCAAGGAACCCTTGCCAAAGGCTCTTTGTCTTGCCGAACAGCTTTGTCAACGCCGAAATTGTGATAATTCCGGCCACGGCGACGGTGATTTCTTTGATGTTTTTCTTTACCCAGTTGATAAAGGGAGCCAGCTTTTTCTTGATAGCGCTGACCTTCTTATTGATTTCCTCTCCAAGAAAGTCATAGCCCAGAAGCGGGATGTCAAGGCCACCGCCGCCCGCAGAAACGCCGCTCCCGCTCCCACCGGATGTTTTATCCGGCAGAACGTTCAGTTCGTCAAAACCGGCCAGGTAGCGTTTCAGGTCTTTCGCCGCACCGGCGGCTCCGCTCATGTTGTCCTCGATTTCGCCGCTTGCCCCGGCAGCCGTGGAAAAGCTGCTGCCCCAATCGACTTCACCGATTTCGATGTTGAAAAGCCGTGCAAGCTCAACGACAATTTCCCGGATGCCCTGTGCCACGGCAATCAGCCACGGAAGGGTGTTGGTCATAATGGGGATAAAGATATTGCCAAATGCACGGGCAGTCTGTTCCAGCTCGGCTTTCAGCACCCGAAGCATATTTGCAGGCTGCTCCAACGTCCGGGCCATGTCGCCCTGAACCTGCGTTACCTGGGTCATCATGGCGTAATAACGCAGCTGAGACTTCTCCGCCTGGGTCATGTCAGACACGCTTTTTTCGATACCGAGGTTCAGGCGTTCCTGCTCCAACCGGGCAACGGACAAATCGTAGCCTAATCTTCTTACCTTAGCACCCTCGGTTTCCCGATATTTCTTAGGGGTGTAGACCATATCACGCAGTCAATGACTGCCGAAGCACTTCGATTTAAGGGATTTTCACCCAGCAGGGAATTTCGCCCTGCCCCTACTCCTGTTGGCGAGTTTCACGCCTGAAAGGATGGCCGTTTGACTTCCATTTCTGAAAGCACAGGATTGTCATGCGATATGTATGTAGTGTTTACCTTCTACTGCCCAGCCGTGTTTTATGGAGGCTTGGATTCTGCACTTTTTCTTAATTGCTTCCTCGCCCCATAAATGCTGCGCCACTTCGTATACAGAATTGAATATTTCACCAGTTTCCAAGCACTGAACCGGTTTTCTTGCCGCCTTGATTTGGTCGGCTCTTTTGGGCTTTGAGCCATCGAAAGACCAGTTGAACCCGCCAGCCGTACAATTTGTCCCACTTGCCGCTTTCCAGATTGAACCCCTTGCTATAGAGTTCGCTCTTTCGGCTTCGCTTACAGATGGATACCATTTGTCTTGCTCCACACAATAAACTTTTCTGCTTGTGGATTCTGGGTTCATGTACTTTCCTTTTAGGCTTTCTGAAACTTTTTTGTAGATTTCGTCTTTATTTTGCGTGTGTGGTACTTCAATTTGCCCAGATTTGAGTACATTATATCCGTTTGGAACTAATGCGTTTCTTTCCTTGATCCAATATGCTTCTCTCTCAATTAGAACTGCATTAAGTTCCTCTTTTGTCTCGGCAAATATTTCCTCAATCACGCTGTACCCAGAAAGCACTTTCTCCCATCCGTATTTCCGAATAGCCCGCTGGAATGGTCTTTCGCTTTTCAGTGTAAGAGCCTCATATTTGTGCTTGTCGATTCTCTTACGCTCCAAGCCGTAGGTTTTTCCTACATAATATTTATTTTCAATTCTGTATTGGTAAATAATTCCTCTATACATATCGTTTAGATTTTCCCTGTTAGCACGATAATTAAGAGCCATTTCCTACTCAAACTGTTCGTTTATCGCACACCCATTATGTAATGGTTCACTTCGTTATTCGAGATACATCACTGTATCAAGCCGCTAAGTTTAACGGTTCGAGTTCACCGGCAATGCCGGACTGGACCTTCTGCATAGCCTCCGTGAACCCGATGTTATAGAACGAGGCAAGGTCATAGCCAAGCTGGGTCAGGTTCTTGGACATATAGGCCGCTTTGTCACCGGCCACACCGAAGCCCGTGATGATGGTGTTGAAAACGCCCTGATTTTCCATCCATTCGGCAGGGTCAATGCCCATTGCATCCGAAACGGTCTGTGCGTATTCATAGGCCTCTTTGGCATATTCACCCATGGAGACCGTAAACAGATTCAGGACTTCCTGATATTGGGATGCCTTTTCCATTGCTTTGCCGATGAGCGACCCAACCTTGTTTATGACGACGGCAAGGCTAACCTTTTTCAGAGCGGAACCAAAGCTGTTTGTGTTGCTCGTTGCCCTTTTAACCGTCCCGTTGTACTGCTCCGTGGATGTGATAAGCCGCTGAATCCGGCTTGGGAATGCCGCAAATCCGGAAGAAACCTTCGCCATTTCGTCTGCAAACGGCTTCAAGGCATCGGCAAGGTCCCGCATCTCGTCTGAAAATTTGGCAATATCCAGCTTTCCCAGGTCCTCGATCAGCTTCGGGAATTTCCCCAGCTGATTGATGTAGGAGGTCAGGTGCGCTGTCCCCAACTCAGAAAGCGGTTTCAGTCCGTCTCCGATGTCTCGCAGAATGGAGGCCGCAGAAGGGTCAATATAGGAAAGCGCAACGCTCAAATCCTCAAGGTTTTTCGGGAGAGCGGCGGAGATTTTCGCCGAATTACCGACGTTGGCAATGGTTTGCAGCGACGTGCCGATGCTGGTGATTTTGGCTGGGTCGGCTGCCAAGGCTGCCTTGTTGAGCGCCGTGATGTTCTTCGGCAAAGAGGACGAAATGGTAGCAGAACGGTCGATTTTTAGGTTATTTACCGCAGTGGAAAGAGATTTCAGTTTGTCCCCAATCCCGGTCGGGTCGATGTCTTTCAGGGACTGTCGCAGCTTGGAAATGCCGTTTCCAATTTGGGAGAGGGAAGAAGCGCCTTCTTTTACATTGATTTTCAGATTCGACAGCGCACGTTCAAGCCGTTCAAGGCCCTTCGCTGCCTCGTCACTGTCATTGATAATCTGGAACTCAATGCCCTGCATTTCTACGTTATCTGCCGTTTTCTTCACCGCCTTTCTTTTCAAAACGTCTGTTGAAGGAGACCATAAAAATCTCCATCATTGTCTGTGCTTTTTTGTCCGATTTCCGTTCTGCCTGCTCAATAGCTTTCGGCTTTTCTTCCTCCGGCTTTTTATAGAGCGGGTACGGGGCATCCCGGTACGGAATCGGTTTTGTTCCCTTTTTCACGAAATCGTGGAGGACCGGCGAAGCATTCAGAATCGCTTCGTAAACGTAAGCACCCATGAGCCAGAGGTCCTGGTTTTTGGCCTCCTGCTTCAATTTCCACGCCTGCCGGTAATACTTTACCAAATCAACATCCTGCTCCCAGAACTGTTCATAGGTCATGCCGATTGCGAGGTAATAAGGGAACGCCTTTTCAAAGGCCTTTGTGTAAGCGAAAAAGGGAGTGGGGGAATCCCCACCCCCTTCGTTTTCGGGAAGCAGATTGCTTACTCCTCCGTCTCCCAGTCGGGGTTTCCCTCGTCAGCAAGGGGAGTATCGTCAAGCAGCGTCTCGCTGGTAGCCCGGTACATATCAATGAGTTCATTGATGAGCGCCGTCTTGCGGGTCAGGCCATCGTAAATCTTTTCGATGGTGCTTTCCTTTGTGTCCTTGTGGTTCGCCAGGAAAGCGCCACGGAACAGCATGGGAATCATGGTGTTTGGCTTGTCGGTCAGCTCGTCCAGATTGAAGCCGCTGCGCTCCATCACGGATGCGGTCTTTCGGGTGTATTCCAGCACATACTTTTTGTCCCCGCTGGGGATTCTGATTTTCTTAGCCATCGCTAAAACCTCCTAAATTCGGCCTTTCGCCGTGTTTTTACTCCGTAGCATCCAAAGTGATGGGCGTGGACGGGGCAATGGAAATGTTCAGGTCAACGACCTCATTCACACCGCCGCCGGTGGGATAGGCGGTCAGCTGCCCGTCGAACTTGAACTTGCCGTCAGAACCGGTGGGAGTCAGTGTGTCCGCCTCGCCGGTGCCGCCGAACCAGACAGCGAAACTGGTTGTCTTGCCTTCCAAGGCCAGCAGTTTCTTGTAGTCCGCCAGGGTGTAGTTCGCTGTAAAGGCCAGCGCATCCAGGGACTGGATGCCCAAAATATACGTCTGCATTCGATCGGAAAGCGTCGTTGTCTCCAGTAGCTCAGGGTCGCCGCCCAGGTCGGGGAACTCCTTGATGTCGATGAGCTTTTCATACTCGGTGCCTACGTCCTTCTTCTTCATAAGAAAGACTCGATAAGTAGAGATAGCCATAAGTCATCATCCTTTCATGTAAAATAAAAATGGACCGTCTCGTTTGGAGACAGCCCATCGGCTTTCATTCCGCCCTTGCGGAATGTTTTGCGTTATTCAACGTCTAAATGTTGTTTTTCCGTCCGTTTCCGCTCGATACCTTGCGTTCAGGCGGTAAATTGTGGCATTTTCCATGTTTGGAACCGGGTTCATGGAGATTCTGGTAAAGTTCTTCCGGTAAAGCATTTCGTCAATGCAGCGGAGGATTTCACGGCAAACAGACTTCTTCGCCCCGGCCTTGTCCGAATAGACATTCACTTCGTACAGGATCGTCGCATACCGTTCCCGGTCGCCGCTGTCCAACCGGCTGACCGTCGTGTAATTGTCCTGCTCGACAATGCTGACGTGTGGGAATTTGGACGGGGCATTCACATATTCGCCGCTTACGGAAATACCGGGGAACTTCTCCCGGAGTGCCGCCGCAATGGGGGTGTATATCTGATTCTCAATGTCAATCATCCAAACACCTCCTTGACGATTCTCGGCAGCTCCTGCTCAATGGCCTTTCTGGCCTCATACATGGGCATTGCCGGAGGGTTGCCGAAGGTATGCCCGCCACCGGCGCTTTTGGGAAGATACCATCCTTTCGGGTCGTCCCAATGGCCCTTCCCGTCAGGATAGGTTCCGGGTCCCATGCCGAACTCCCCTGCCTCCGGGTGGCCGTAGCCGTATGTCACACCGGACCCGAACTCAATGAAAAGGACGGATTCACCATCCGCTTTCACCTTGTAACCGTTCGGCAGCTCCTCTACGGTTACATCTACGTCCTTTGGCCCGGTGTATACAGCTCTGGAAAACCGGATGGAAGCCACCGTTGCGCCCAGAGAGGCCAGGCGCTCCGCCAATTCCCGTGCCTTTTCCTCCTGCCATTTCCGGTAAACCGTCAATTCGTCCTGAATCTTCTGAATGCCGGATTCTGACAGGGGAACAACGATTCTTTTTCGGCTCACGACACGCTCACCTTCGTCACGGCATAGGCAATGGTGTTCAGGGACTTCGCCACCCGTTTGACAATGTAATCGTACAGAGGCTTTCCGTCCGCTTCCCGGTATTCCGGCTCTTTGTCCACAAAGAGAACGGTATTCTCGTCAATCGGGCAGGACATATCGTCCGTTACGATGACCTTATCATACCCGGCGAGGTTGCCGAACTGCTCTACCTGAGAGGACCCGGATGCGGGGGAAACATTCGCCCTGAGCGCTACAGCAGGCTTATAAACGATGATTTCTTCACCCGTCTCATTGCCTTCTGCGTCTACCGCAGGGGCCTTTCGGTCGTACAGCAGATACCAGAGGGGCCGCTTGTTGCGTTCCATGATTTTCATGTTGCCGCCTCAAACACGCCGACCGTCGGCACGATGCCCCGAAGCATAGAGGCCGGAACATCTCCGTTCTCATAGGTCCGGGAAACGCCATTCTCGGAATGTGCGGATTCCCCTTCCGCTCCCCGCTTATTCAGCAGGTAGACAGCGATTTCCACCTGCGTCATGGCGTACTGGTCCGGGACAATGTTCTGCATCGGGTCAAACGGATATGCCTTGCGGCAGATTTTGTGACCGGCCAAAGCAAGGTAGGCGGAAACCACGGCGGTATCCGATTCACCCGCCATGGCTTTCACCATGGAGATTTTTTCTTCTTCCGGCATGATTTCCGCCTCCTTTCAATTTAGCCGGTTACGGCCTTGGTATTCACGGGGTTCTTTGCGTCGTTTGCGATAAACACACTCCGGCTGTAGGTGGGAGCCGTAAAGGTCTGGGCGATGCCTGTGAACTTGGCATGATACCATTCGGGGCCGTGGTCCAGGCCAATCTGACCGAACAGCTGGTACTGCTCACCTGCGCCGGTCTTGGCCAGCTGCTCCAGGAAGAAGTTGCCCTTGCCGGGAACAGGCTGATACACCGGGGCGATAACGTCCAGGTTCAGCAGCAGGGCCGTACCCTTGGGAAGAAACTCGCCCAGATACAGGTAGACAACGCCCAGAGGGGTCACAACGCTGGACAGTTTGATGCCGTTGATCTCACGGGCGGCAGGGATAACGGTCAGGCCGTTCTGCACAGCGTCGGCGTTGATCTGGAACATGGTGGTAGCATCGCACCACAGAACAAGGCCGTCCTGAGGAGCATTTGCCTCATAGACCTTCTTCACGCCGTCAGCGATGTTCCACAAGCCCAAAGGCTTGCTGGCCATGGCGATGACGTTGCTCTCAATGGCCTCAGTCAGGCCACGGGTCTTGTTGACGGTGGCATCGGTGGTCGCCTTGTTGTATTCACCCTGGACGAAGGTGAACTCAATATCCCGGTTCACCTTCTGCATCTTTGCCGCCACCTGGAAATCCAGTTCGTTCATGGGGTTTGCCTGCTGGCTGGCGATGTTGATACCGCTCAGGGTGCCCATGTTGGACTGTTTGGCATAGGAGATACCAACAGATTCATGGAAAATCTGGGTGACGTTGGTCTTCTGGGTCCGGGTGACAACGGTCGCCTCAGGGGCCGTCAGGGATGCGGTCTCGGAAATGGCAGGCTGTGTACCGCCTGCGGTGGTGTACTCCTGGCCGGTCACGAACTCAACATGATTGGTCGTCTTTGCTCTGCCGCCGATAATGGAACTCAGAGGACAGCGGGTGTTGCCCTTGTTGAACAACATCCCGGAGTAGTTCAGTACGCCGAAACTGGTTGCAATTGCCATAGGTTTATCAGTCTCCTTTACTTGTTATTGGATGCTTCCGCCTCTGCCTGGAGGCGGGTGTAGTACGCAGCGGCAGCATAATCACCGCTGCCCTGGGCCTCTGTGATTTTCTTGGAGTAGTCCATGCCGACACCGCCGGTCCCGCCATCTGCGCCTCTGGGGGTCCCCTTCAGCTTTTCGGCGACGACACGCTTGGCGTAGTCCGTCAAAAACTTCTGGTTGTTGGCAAAAACCGTGGTCATATCGCCGGATTCCATGGCCGCTGCGGTCTCATTGGCAAGGACTTCATCATAGCCCTGGGCCACCAGCTTTGCCTTGTATTCGGAAACGGTCTTCTCCTTCCGGAGACCGGCCAGTTCCTTTTCCATGGATTCCCATTTCTCGGCCTGCTCCTGCTGCTTCCGCTGTTCATCAGTGAGAAGGGCGTTGTGCTTCCGCTTCCACTCTGCGGCATCGGAATTTGCCTTGGACACCGCTGCCTTCTGCTTTTCCAGTTCGGCTGCGTGATCCTCGTACTCGAAGCCCTCCAAAGCGGCCAGCTTCTGCTCAGGGGTCATTTCTGCGTAACCTTCGATTTTGGACGTGTCGATTTTCATGTTTTCTCCTCCTGCGTTTGGTCAGGCGGTTCCCTCCGCCATGTTTTCCGTTTTTATGGGTTGTCTCCCGTTTGCGTTTTTGATATGGCAGCTTCCCTGCTGCCGTTATGGCGGGCGGAGCAGGATTCGAACCTGCAACATCCTGATTAACAGTCAGGCGCTCTCCCAGTTGAGCTATCCACCCATTTGCCCGGTCCGCTGTTGAACAGTAGCGGAAAAACAAGCAGCGTGCCGACACATGGTGCTCTCTGTCCGAGTATTTGTATGGAGCCGTTGGACGGGGTCGAACCGCCACCCTGCTGGTTACAAATCAGCTGCACCACCTGTTGTGCTACAACGGCATATATGCAAAAATGGGCTACCAACACCATTTCTGGTATCAGTAGCCCATCGGCTGTTCCCGCTCACCTATGAGGGGCAAAATGTTCAGTTCACACGCTTTCGGCGGATTTCAATGACAACGACCTTGCCTTGCTCCACCTTGATCTCCGCTTGATTCCGGCGATTGAGGATTTCCTCAACTGCCTCCACTTCCTTCTGTGTCAGGCTTGCTGCCATTGTCATCCCCTCCGTTCTGTGCGGGAAATTGCCAGCTAAATCCGCCAGTATGCTTTCTGCGCCCATTGCAGCAAGCGGAAATCATCGTTCCCGAAAATCCCTCTTCGCTAGCCGCCTTTATACTACTCCACACTCGGACTATATTGCCGTTACTGTCAATTTGTGCGACAGGCTTACATAGAGCGTTGCTCCCGGTTGGCGCCTCATTCCAGGATTCCGTTTTCTCTTCGCCGTCATATTTCCATTTGAACCCATAGGCACTATTCCCAGTGCCCAAGCAACACTTGGCAATCAACCCTGTGTCGAATCCAAACCGTCTATTTATCTCGCTCATAGACGGCCACACTCTCAGCACATTCCCACATAAATCGCATTGGCAAATCGGCTTGCAATTCGTATTTATTTTTGACTTGCCAAGCCTAGCGTTTCTCGTTCCATAATTGTTATTATACGAGCAGTCGCACCATTCGAGGTTCTCCACCATGTTGTTTGATTTTATTTCGTCTCTGTGGTTCACCTGATCATAATTTTTCGGGTTGGGAATAAATGCTTCAGCGACCAACCTGTGAACCCTGTAATTACGCTGTTTGCCCTTATGCTTTGTAAGGCAGACCACCGAGTATCCGTCTTTATCGGTACATGCGGACAAATTCCGAATCCGACCAGTCCCCTTATATGACACATTCCGCACATTCCCTAGGTTGCTTACTTGGTAATTTTCAAGCCCATCAATCGGAATGGTTCTCCACACTTCCATTTTCGTCCCCCTCAACCTGCTTCTGGGCAATTTGCTGTTCAACCCTTTGGATGTATGGTAGGCTCATTCTGTACGCAACTTGCGGGTCAGAAAATGCGCCGCACGTCGTAAACGCTAATTCTGGAGCAAGTTTGTCGCAGGCTAACATCTGCGTTAGCACAGTTACCTTCTGAGCGATATTCTCATAATTCCGCCGGGTAAACCGGATTTCCAGGGCAGACAGCTTCAGGCTGAGGCCACCCAGGTCCCGGCAGATACGCAGGACCAGCTTCAGAAACTCTTTCTCGGACCGCTTGAAAATAAGTTCACTGTCCTTCGCACGGGCTTCCGCAGCGGACCAGCCGTCACGCATGATGACCGCAGACCCGGTATCGCTTGTGGAGGTTCCACCGTTCCGGTTCGGCATCCCACAGATGGTCAGGACGGCATTATACATACTGTCCACCAGCTTCTGAATCTGCTCCTGGTTCATGTCCTTCGTGATGAGGTCAACGTCAATGTTCCCGCCGGTATCATTCGGGGGGACCATGATTGCGCCCAGTTTCTTGAACTGATTGAACAGCGGCTCGTCAATCCGGCATCCCACGAACTTCCAGTAGGCCTGGACGAACTGCTCGATACCGTCAATCCGGTTGCTTTCCGTCATGTTGATTGCATCCAGCAGCGGAATGACGATCTCAAAAGACCCAAGCCGGGCCTGATTCGCCGGGTATTCGATAATTGGGATTCCCAGAATCTGGTCCTCACTGTAAATGACAGACCAGGTGTTCCAGACCTCAAAATATCGGTTTTCGGTCCAGCAGGAGAAAACAAGCGTCCCATCCTCTTTTTTGACGTACCGAACGCCCATCATGGGCTTGTGACCCAGCCCGACGGAATAAACCACAAAGGCATACCGGGGGTCCAGGGTGAAGATTTCAAACGGGGCCTCGTCCGCCTCCACGTCTGCAAGCGCATCCGGCAGGACCATTCTGTATGCCGTGCCGCAGATATTCCCCCAATCGACAAGTTCCTTGTCCTTTGCAGGCTTATCCTCCGCAAGCATATAATCATTCAGGGTCAGAACCTCGGAGGAAATGCGCTCATCCCCACCACGGCTCACATACTGGACGGGTTCGCCCACCTGGTAGCCAGTCTTGAAGGAGACGATTTCGTTCGCCCGGTTTTCCACGACCATGTTATTGATTTCCGGCCGAATATCCTTTTCCCGGTATAGGATAGGCTGGTCGCCCCGGTAGTAGCGATAGAGGTAGTCAATATCGGCCTGGTTGGCAAGGTGCACGAACAGGGCCTTTTGTAGCACGTCAACGATGTTTCCTTCATTGATTTCGGGAACCTCGGTATAAATGACCTTCCGGCCAAACAGCTTTCTGCTTCCCGTATCGCACACCCCCCTATAGCTATTATTTCACGCATACAATTATACAACTTCCATTTGGTTTGTCAAGTGCTTTTATGATATATAACCATTAGCAACAAAATGATTAAAACGGCCTCGCAAATACTTCAACCTTTGTTCCTATCAAGCCTCTGATTTCATTTTCAAGCAAACTGAGCGAATCCGCCCCATCATCGTGCGCCACCTTACCGGACCGGGTGTATGTCGTTACCTGCCGCATGAACTCAGCGTACTGACTGTTTTTTTCATAAGTGGATTGATGCCTGAAATAGAAATGCTTGAGGATATTGTCGGACGCAAACTCAATGCGGGTTTGCTTATTGCTGATTGTTCTCTTTGTTCGGATGCTGCACATATACCCTTTGCTCTTGATAATGTCCTGTACGTCCCTCGCAAAGTAGCTTCCTGCGTTGTTGCTTTCAAACATGGCAGAAGCAACCTTGTTTTTAACCAACGCCTTTGCAATCTCCGGCTTTGTGACTTCCGGGGTAGAATCGTCAAAAACCACGTCGATAATATACACTTCCTGCCCATAGATCGCCGCAACCGGCATGGCGCAGTAGTCTGCTCCCTTGTCAGCTGTATCACAGGCAGCAATGATGGTATCCGGCTCCTTGTCAACAGGGAGTTCAAAGAATCTATTCAAATTCCCCTCAGGGAATAGCAGCCCCTTTGCTTCAAATGGCTGTTGCTGGAACTCGGATTCAAACTGCTCGGCTGACAGCATATCCCGCTGGTCCCGGAAATACTGTGTCGTAAACACTTTCTTCCCGTCTCGGATATACTCAAAATTGCTTTCGTCAGTAACCAGGTCAAGAGCGGGGGTCTCTATAATCTCGCAGCGCTTATTCTGCTTTTTCATTTCCTCCTGCAACCGGCCAATCGGATCATACAAAGAATACCGTGTTCCGCAAATGACAATTGGCGTTCCTTCAATGGCACGTCCGATAATGTCACCGGAAATTACCTCCCACTTTTCATCAAGACGCTGCCGGTTCTTCGCCTCTTCTCGACCCTCAACGCAGTCATCAAGGTACAACAGGTTCGTTGCTTCTGACAAGCCTACCTGCCGTGCATCGATTGAACGGCACATAATTGTCGGGAATCTGGACCTATTCTTCAAGTTCAGCGTCTTTGTGTCCGCATTTGTCTGAACCAGTTTGCTTTCCGGAAAAACGTCGTAAAATAGGTATTCGCTCGGCGTTTGAAGGTATTCCAGACATCCCTTGTAGAAAGAATTGACCAGATCGTCGCCGGTCCCCTCCATCAGCGTCGCCTTTTCCGGGAATTTCCCGGAAAGCATATTTGTGAAATTGATTCCCAACTGCGATTTTCCGGCACGTTTCGGCATAGAAATAGACAAGAAATCCAGTTCCCCATCCAGAATTTTCTGATAGGCATCCACATACCGTTTCAGATAGTGCTTTCTCGGCTGGTAAAATCGCTTTTCCATCTTTCTATCCAACTCAATATATGTCAGATAGCTATCAAAATCATACGGAGCGTCAAACAGCAGACACCGCCGCCACAACGTATAGAATTTCCCAATTGCTTCCGCCGGGACCTTCTCCATCATATCGGAGCATTTGTCCCGAAGCTGTTTACTTTCCCTGTGGGCCGCAGAGAAGTCCTCCCCGGCCCAATTTATGCAGAGCGATAACAGGTCCTCATAGGCCGAAACGTCCGCAGGGCGGCGCTCCATCGCCCCCAGAATGGACGTTGATATTTCTTGATAATTCATGGTTTCCCCCTCCGATAAAACAAAAAGGGCCACCCGTGCTTTCGCACAAGCAGCCCTTCGGCAATCCCTCCACCCTTGCGGAGGTTTATCTGTATCTGGTTGTATGGTATCTGGTCGTATGTCGAACTTTTCTAGGCCGTACAATTTTTGGCTTGAACTTTTTAAGCTCAGCGCTCAGTTGAGCGGCCTGCTTTTGGTACTTTTCAGCTAAATATTTCTCAGATAGGTACATCGCCTTCATTTCTGCCTTCGTCAGCTCAGAAATTTCAACCCCAGGAGCCAAGCAAAACACCTGGCTTCTGTCGCAGAGACATGTAATGTCAATCAAGTGCTTGTAAGCCATTATTTATTTTCCTTCTTTCCCGGCAGGCCCGGATGCGCTGGGCATTCACAGTCTGGCTCGGCTCTATCTGCATTCCCCGTTCGTAGGGGCTGTTGGCGTTTACGCAGGAGTATGAGATGCCCAATATCCCGCAAATCTCCTTCTGAGAACGTCCCTCTTGCAGAAGCGCCCCGATTCGCCTGGTCATCGCCGTCTCAATTTCTCCATGCGTAATCAGGCATTTCCGAACGACCCCTTCCGATATGTCCAGCTCCTGTGCCGTTTCCCTGATACTCAGGCGCTTTCTGTATTCCATTACGACATCTTCGGTAGTCATACGCCAGCCAGCCTCCTGAATGCGTTGTGGAGTTCCAGAAGTGCCCCATCATCGGAAACGAAGTCCAGAACGACCCCGGAATCACCTAGTAGTTCAATAACCTGGAAAAGTGAATCGTTTCTCGCAAGTATGTCAAGTTTTGTTGCAAGAACGGCCTCGAATTGCCCCTCTTTCGCCCGGTCAAGCACTCGCTTCAACGCAGGGCGGTCAAGGTTCAGCCCGGAGCATACGTCTTCTTCCCAGCCGATGACCTCATAGCCGTTCTTCTCGGCGTATTCGGAGATTCTCTTCTTCTGCCCTTCAAGGGCCAATTCCGGGTTCTGCCCTCCGGCCACCCGGACATATCCAATTGCTTTCTTCATGGCAAGCCTCCTACTTCTTCAACAGAACAGAAAAAATAGCACCGAAGAAAATGATTGCATAAATAATTACCATATCATACCCCTTAAAAGATTTCGTCATCTATCAGATACCATTCATCGGAGACGATAGAGTAGGGATGCACATAAAGCGTCCTGTCTCCCACCGTTATTGGGAACACGCCGTCCTCTTCGGTATTCCCCATGCTGCCGGTGCTGGTCTCAACAAATGCGATAACGTAGTGTGTCGTTCCAAACGCACCAATATTTACATACGACCCGGTGATGTTGTATTCCCCTGCTTCCTTCTCCCTCACCACCGCAGAATCAGGGTCCAACACGGCCACTTTGTTGACCGCAAGCCACAGGTTTAGTGCGGCCTTCACGGCGTATTCGTTGAACTCTCCCTCGCGCTCCGTATCTCCCTTTTCGGTATAACCGCACCGGGTACACTTCCTTATCTTCTGACTGAATACAATGTCGCCCAGGAGAAAAGTGTCGGTCTCCCCATCGTCCAGGTCATGGCCCAGGGGCTTGATTTCGTGGTCCCGCTTCAAGCCGCACTTACTGCATTTCCAATGCTCCACGCCAGATTCCGTGCAAGTGGCCGCTTCTTCGCTGAGCGTAACGAAATTGTGACTGCACCAACTCTGGCGTGTCATAAAAACGAAGAGAGCAAACAGCGCCAGCGCAGCAACTGCCATAATTACGATTAGCTTCGTATTGCGGTTGGATTCATCCTCCGGCATGGTCAGACACCCTCTTTCTGGCTCTCTCCGGTCCCCTTGTCAAAGGACAGAATCCATTCGGTCTTGTCTGCCCGTCTGCTGCGGATTACGACATCAAAGCCCAGGAAATCCATAAACTTTACGAAGATGTCGCAGCGCATGGACTGTTTGCGGCGAAACCGCTCGGACACGCAGCTTTGAGTTGCGTACCCCATTTCATTTGCAAGCATAACCTGGTTGTAGTCACGCTTCTCAATGGCTGCTTTAAGGATTTCTTTGTCTGTCATTCCATCTACCCCTCCGTGATTGATAAACCGAGTATATCACAAACGCAAATCTGTGTCAATAGGAAAATAAAAAATTTGCGCCCGAAGGGCGCTTTTTATAAAATCGAAAATCGCCTTTTTTATTTTTGCGGGATTTTTGGAAGGGGAACATAGGAAGCCGATTCCCTTTTGTCTGTTCTTTCTTTCATATAGGCGGCGGTATCTACCGAATAAGGGGCTTTTTATTTGTTTGGGTATTCGGAAGGGTTACTGCCCGGCCTTCGGAAGCCCCCATTCCCCCGCCCCAGGTGCGGCCAAGATCGGCCCGGCCTCCGCTCCGGCCATCCCTGGCCAGGTGCAGCGGCTTCCGGCCCGTGTCCATGTATAGCGCACGCAAAAAGCCGCTTCCACCGGATACCCAGAAACGAACGCAACAAAATAATATTTTTGTAGCGTTAAACGCCCCACCAGAATAGACCGGTGGAGCGTTTTATTTGAAAATGTTCGGTTTTCTCCGTGTTTGTGGGCGTTTTCGTGTCCTTGTATCATGGACTATATATGTGTATCTATATGGCGTACATAATAGCTAAAATGTGCGTGTAGAAAACACTGTAAAAAAAGAACCACACCCCCAAAAAAATGAAAATAGGGGCTTGACAAAAACGCTATAATGCGTTATGATACCCCCGTAATCAAGAGAGCGCCCCCGGAGGCCGTAGGAAAGCAAGCCGGGAGCGCAACCGTCAAGGAGGACGGCGCTATCATTGTAGCACCGCCTCCCCCAAAAATCAAGGAGGAAATTACAATGGAAATCAATGGAAAAAACGTGCTGCTGCTTGAAAAGCGCGGTGGCAATTTTGGCGCAAATGAACCTATGCGCCAGCTCTCCGACATCGGAAATTATCGAGTCTGTACACCCTGGGCCAGCATCCCCGGCAAGGATGGCCGAAAGTATTATGCGGAGTTTACCGCCGTGCGGGACCGGAAACAGATGCGCCGGACCAACAAGCGCACCGGTGCCCCTCTGGCACATCCCGTCTTCGACATCATCAACCCCGCCGGGATGCACTGCGCAACCAGCTACACGGACAACGACGGCACGACATGGGGCAACTCCGCGCAAGACGCTGCCATTTGGGCGCACAACTATTCTTACACCGTCGCCGATCTGCTGACGGTGGTTAATGAGATCTGTAGCGCCCATTATTCCGGCGTTAAGTGGGTGCAGGCGCTCAAGATGAGCACGGAGCCGGGCGAAAACTTCACCCCGGCCGGGCTGATCCTGCGCTATGCTGGTTGGTATGGGCTTGAGACCCGCACCACGCCCGACGGCGTGAAAATCCGGCTCCCGCTGGGCTGGTATAAATATCTCTGCTACAACGTCACCCCCGGCGGAGACTGTGACAGTGTGTCCGTGGTGCTTGAGGAGGTGAGTTAAGATGGCAAGATATATTTGCACCGTGCGCAGCCCGTCCACCTATGCGCGGGAGTACACCGTCACGACATCCAGCGCATACAAGGCCGCGCAGGAGGTCGGGCGCGGTGAGCTTGGCGAGGCCGTCGAGATCACTCGCCCCCGCTCCGGGCGTGTCGTGTCCGCTGTCGTGTGGTCCTCTGCTGCCCGGCGTTATTATCGGGTATATTGTGGAGGTGATGCGCTGTGCTGATCGTCTATGCGTTTATTTTCTTCTGGGCCGTTCTCAAGGCCTTGCTAAAGTAATTCATACCCGCCGGTGGCAACGCTTCCGGCGGGTTTTCTTTTCGCCCTGGTGGGGTCCTCCCCTGCCGGGGCGTTTTGCTGCCCTGCTGCCGTCCTCCGGCCCTCTTTGCGTGTCGCCTCCGTGGCGGCTCTGTGCTGCATTTTCTTTTTCTGGGTGTAAATTCACACGGCTTTATTTTTCTTTCGTTCTGCGCCTGCCCTGCGCTTGCGTGTGGCGTTTGCGTTCCCTCCGCTGCCGTGTATGGCGTTTCCTGTGGTCCTCTGCGGGCCGTTCCCGTGGCGGCGGGGCTTGCATATCCGGCCGCCGGTGCTCCCGCCTGAGGGCTTCAGTGGCCGCCGTGGGTGGTCCGGGTCCAGGCGCGGCCGGAGGCGTTCCGGGCGTGTTCGGCGTGGCCCAGCCGATTTTTTTCGGCGGTTTGCCCTGATCGCTCCGCCAGGGCTTCCGGGTGGGAGTGTCTGCCTGCGCCAAAGTCGCTGAGGAAAAGTCGCAAAGTCGAAAGTCGATGAGGGAGCGCCCGAAAGTCGCTGCTCTCAGGTGCTCCCTCATAGTCGCTATAGTCGTTGAATGTTAAAGTCGCTGGCAAAGTCGAAAGTCGCTGGGGCTTATTCGGCCTTTTCGCCGTCAACTATAGTCGCTCCGCTCCCTCTCACGTCCTCCAGGTACTTCTTCCGCAGGTCCTCCGCCGAAGCTGCTTCGCCAAGCGGAGAATCGGGTTTCAGGATCACTTCCTGCTGGTCCGTGTAGTTCATATTGTTTTTCATCAAGAAAATTCCAGCTACGGGGTTAATCTTGCCATTTTGCATGAAATCTTCCATCTGAGCGTTGATAAAATCCCGTGCTTTTTTGATGGTGTCACGAGTAGAGTCGCTTAATTTCCGCCCTTCCGGGCTATTATTGCACCATCTCCACAGGGTCATCCTATCCACGCCGAAGGCCAGCGCCAACCCTGCGAACGTCGGTTTCATGTCATTTTTTCCGCAAAGCGTGAAATAGTCGATGCAGCGTTGCTGAACTGCTTCCAGGCTGTCCATGTTTGGTTTGGGCCACTTCATGATTTCCAGGGAGTGGTTGATGTACTTGGTGTTGTCGCCCGGTTCCAGGTCAGGGATTTGATAGGGTTTTCTTTTGGGCTTTTCGGTGCTGGTCTGAGCGACCTCTTTTTTCTGAGCCATAGTCGAATACCTCCTTTTACTTTCATAGTAATATTTTACTATCTTTTTTACAAGAGAACATAAACACAAGAAGGGAATAGAATAATATATATTATATAATAATACTAGTACAGACTAATATACTAGTCTTCCCCAGTGTTACCGTTGAACAGGCTTTGCTGGGCGGCCAAATCGAAATACTTATCAGGGTACTCCCGCATAACATCCATGCAGTCACCGTTGATTGCCGTACTTTTCGTTGCGCTCACTTCCCTTCTCATAGTTTAATAAATCTCTGTATATTTTTATATAACATAACACACATAAAAGAACATAGAATATATTATATATACTCTATACAGAGATTATCTAAGTTACTTAGCTTTCCTCCACTTCTGCCAGGAAAAGTCTGGCGGAAATCCCACCGTCAAAGTTCCAGCAACCCTGAACATACACCCTCGCCACCATTCTCTTTTCAATGGGATTCCTGTAGTGAAAACAAATTTTGTACTCCGCTATCTTCCCGACTAGCTTTTTAAGCAGCTCAAGTGTACGGGCTTCACATAGGACAGAAAACTCGATTGTCTCAGGGCTGCTTTTTCCCGGGCTGCTTTTTCCCGGAATGTAGACCCCCGGTTCCGATGGCAGCTTCTCCGGATATTTTTTATCGCACTCTTCCGGCTCGTCCCATAGCACCTCTCCGATTGTTCTTTCATCGCTGTCGGCTACCACTGACAGCGTACCGACTTTAATGGTTTTCATTTGCCATTTCCTCCATAATTTTCAGACTGTCCCCACAATGGTTAAATCTCCCCCGGAGCGAACGCCTCTCTGAGGCCGTTGTCGTACTCCACGACGGCGAATCTCCCCATGGGGTGAATCCATACCACGGTAGCTTTTTCTTCCGAAGGGTGTTCTCTCATGCCGCCCTCCCCGGCCTTTCCGAAGGACCAGGAAGGGATAATGCTTACCCTAAAACCCTCTGCTAAATTGTCGAGGTGCTTTTCACCGCCCCATATCAGCTTCATCGTTTGTTTATATTCGGCATCTAACAGTTTTGGGAGTGCATCCGCATCAATCAGCCGCATTTTCTTCATCTCCGTCCATCTTCGCCCGACATCCGGGGCAGACATCCGGCAAAATGTACTCGCCGTTTCCATCGGTAAAGGCGCAGGTTCTTCCGCAGATACTGCACTCATAGCCGGTGATCTCGTCAGCCATAGCAGCTTCCGGGTCTCCCCGGAACGCCTCTGCATCGAACACAGGCTTCCACCGCCCATGCCCACGTTCCCGGAAAGCCATGCACACGGTCTGCGATTCTTCGCAGGCAATTAGCACTTTCACGGCTGCGCCTCCACGAACTTTCCGTTTTCCAGCTTGTACGGTGTATCCGCTTTGATTTTTTCGCCATCGACATACTCCGTTTTTACGCATACCGGAATACATCGTTGCTTTGCTCCATCGTATTTCCACTCCGAAAGTGTAATCCAGCAGCCAATTGGCGCTTTTACCACAGAGCCATGTCCGGCGCAGCAAATCACTGAATCGCTTCCAGTGCAGTTAATCCGGGCGTAGTCCCCGGAGCTGCCAATCTGGGCGTAGTCCCCGGAGCTGCCAATCCGGACGCAGTCCCCGGAGCCGCCAATCCGGGCGGAGTCCCCGGAGCTGCCAATCTGGGCGGAGTACCCGGAGCTGCCAATCTGGACGCAGTCCCCGGAGCTGCCAATCTTGGCGCAGTACCCGGTGCTGCCAATCCGGGCGTAGTTCCCGGAGCTGCCAATCTGGGCGTAGTCCCCGGAGCTGCCAATCTTGGCGGAGTCCCCGGAGCTGCCAATCTGGACGCAGTCCCCGGAGCTGCCAATCTTGGCGCAGTAC